>WNGH01006013.1_pt1 | contig 11542 bp, 9 predicted proteins | sample 5400631 | NCBI WGS metagenome assembly WNGH01 (sample SAMN13153373, study PRJNA577476) | soil metagenome | isolation source: 115 cm soil or saprolite under Garry oak tree replicate 1 | place: USA:California | collected 2016-06-15 | reverse complement strand
GCTCGTCAAGACGGGGCAAGTGGTACTTCACCGAAGGCACCGTAAGCAAACGACCCGCGCGCGTGAGATCGCGACCGGCGCGAACGAGCGCGAGGTAGTCGTCGAAGGAACGATCCCAGCCCCTGCCCTTCCATGTCACGGTCCACCCATCGCCGCGCCGGTCGACTTTCATTTTGGTCTCGTGAATCGCCCACGCGGCCATCGATTGGGCGCCGACGGCGTCCTGCGCGATCACCGTCTTCAGCACCGCGAACGCCAAGCCGGCCTCGGCGTCCGTCTCGAGCTGCCCCGTGTTGAGGGAGAGCTGGCCGGAGCCCTTCCCGATCGGATGCGGCAGCGGCTGGCCCAGATAGTCGGCTGAGAGGTCGATGCGGTAGGTGTCGCGCACATGCGCAGGAAAATCGCGCGGTAGCGCGCGCTTGAAGCGCTCGAAGTCCTTATCGAGCGAAGCGCGAAAGCCGGAATTGCTCATCGGGCGCCGCGCCGCTCAGAACCAGACGCGCGACCAGCTCTCCCACCGCGGGTCCGTGTTTGAAGCCGTGACCCGAGCCGCCGCCGACGAGCCACGCGTTCACCGCCTGCGGATGATGATCGATGATGAAGTGTTCGTCGGGCGACTCTTCGTACTGGCACACGCGCGACTCGAGCAGCGGCGCGCGCTTCAATCCGGGGAACCGGTAGGCGATGTAGTCGCGCGCGATCTGCAGGGCAGAGTCGGTCGGTGTGCGCTCGCCATTCGTGGGATCGAATACTGGCCCACGCGAGTCGTCCGCAACCTTGAAGCCCCGCCACTCGTTGCCCGGGATGCCGTAAATAAAGCGCGTCCCGTGATCCGCCCAGACGGGCAGAGCCTCTTCCGTGTAGCGCCGGTCGCCAGATGGTGTGCCGAAGAAGAAGACTTCCTGGCGGGTCGCGCGCACGCGGTCGCCGATGACGTCTGGAAACAGGGAGCCGAGCCAGGGACCGCAGGCAAACACAAACCGGTCTGCCGTCAGCCGGCTGCCGTCAGACAACGTGACGCTCGAGAGCTCGCCTCCTCTCGGCTCGATCGGGGCTTGCAGCGCGAGCTGCCGGTACTCCCCCCCCTCGGCGATGAAGCCCTCGAGCACGGCCGCGCAGGCGCGGCGAGCCGTGAGGTAGCCGGCGTCCTTCTCGAAAATGGCCCAGCGAACCTGCTCGCAATTGATTTGCGGATATCGTCGCGCCACTTCGGCGCCCTGGAGCTCTTCGAACGCGACGCGCGCGGCGCGCAGGATCGGCAGAGCCGCCCGTTCGAACTGGTCGTCACTCTCGACGAGCCACAGGACGCCGATGCCGTGGTACAGCTGTCGCCGCCAGCGCTGCTGATGCTCCTTCCACAATGTCAGCGCGCGCACCGCCATGTGGGTGTAGACGGCGCGCGGGCCGTACGTCGCGCGAATCACGCGCGTCTCGCCGCCCGAGCTGGCGCGCGAGTTGCCGGGTCCCCAGGCGTCGAGCAGCGTGACGCGCGCGCCCTGGCGACGCAGGAACAGCGCGGTCCAGCCGCCGAACGCGCCCGCGCCGATGACAGCGATGTGCGGCGGACTGGCCTTGGGCATCAAGACTCCTCCCCCGAGCGCCACAGCGGCGGTGGTTTTGAGAAACGAGCGGCGCGCTACCGTGGACGCGCCTCGCGCACGGCGCGCCGCACGGCGTCGCGCTCCGCGGCCGGCAATGCCGGACCCCAGGGATCGTCACAGGCGTCTTCGGGAATCACGCCGTCTGCGGCAAGCGCCCACAGCATGCGCCGAATGTAGCCTTCCATTGGCGCGATGAACGTCACCTGCGAAAAGCGATCGAGTCGGGCTGCCAGCGCTATGAAATCGTGGGCGTCTCCAGCCGCATACGACCCGATCAAGTCGGCATGCACGTCCGTCAGCGCGGAGGCCATGCCGATGAGGGCGGCGCGAGCACCCAGCATTAGCGAGTAGCCTAGGAAGCGGTCTTCGCCGGTGATCAAAAGTTTGTCTGGATGATCACACATCACCGCGGCGATCCGCTGAAACGTCATGACCGAATCGAGGGTCGCGACCTTGATTCCGATCACCGCCGGCAACGCGAGAATCGCGTGCAATGTGTCGTCGTCATAGACCACGCCGCCGGCCGCTTCGTACAGGTAGAAGGCGATCACCGGGAGCTCGCGCCCCAGCTCCTCGTGATAGGCAACGGCGTTGTCGCGGCGCGGCAAGGCGAGCAGGGCGTCGGCACCGCCGCGCCGTGCTTCGCGCGCCATATCGATCGAATTCGCGCCGGCCACGATGACCTGGTGCGGCAGCGCGGCACGCCACGCATCGAGCACGACCCGGCGTTGCTGCCCTGTGAGATGCGGGCCCCGGCCGGTATGCGCCCAGACGGCCACCCCGGCGACGGGCTGGGTCGCCATCCAATGCGCGTACGCGGACTGCGCCTGTTCATCGATGTTGACGCCGCGGAATGGCACCGGGACCGCCGGAATGAGGCCCCACTCCAAGCGCTGGCGGACGGTCGGACGGTTGGACAGTCGGACCGTCCTATGCCGCCGCGATGTTCTTCACGTTGCCGGATTCGATCGCACCGCGCTGATCGGCAGAGAGTTCGAGCAGATCGAGCTTCGCGATGCTGTTCTCCGGCAGACGCAGCGGCTGCCCCGTGCCAAAGACGAACCGCTCCACCCCGACCGTTTCGAGCAGCGTCGCGAGATGATCCTCCGGCGGACCCCAGATCCAGCAGATGTCCCACCAGATGCGGCGCGCTTCCTCGGGCGTCGAGCCGAAATGGACTTCCTCGATGAAGGCCCGATCCGCGTGCGTGACGATGAGCCGTACCTCCGGATCGCTGCGGACGAGGGCGCGCACTGTGGCCGCGGGCAGCTCGGCGGCGCGATCGTTGGGATGGCGCTGGCGGCCGTCCTCGAGGCGCACCGCAAGCAGCAGCGGCATCCGCGCGGTGCCACAGGCGGCGGCCAGCACCCGCATCTCCCCGCCCGCGGGTTCGAGACCGAGATACGTCGGATCGCAGCGGACTGCCGGCGCGCGCGCGCTCACGGCGCCGGCCAGCGCCTGCTCCCAAAGCGCCAATCCGGGATGGATTGTCGGCACCGCCTTGAACCGCGGCTCGGCGCGCGCGGTCTCATAGAGCCACGCATTGCCTTCGCTGGGATCGCGCCAGAACAAACTCGGCAGGTGGGTGATCCAGGCGGCGTCGATCTTGGTGCGATCGAGCGCGTGCCGCAGCGCCTCCGGCGACGTACCCGGCACTTTACGCCACGGATACGCGCCGAGGAACGCGTTGCAGTCGATGCGCATCAGTCCGACGGAAACGCGCCCGCCGGGAAGATGCGCGCCGCGTTCTTCCAGCGTACCAGCGCGAGCTCATCCGGGGACAGCAGCGTTTCGAGATACCGGAGCTTCGCCCAGCCGGTGTCCATCGTGATGTCGGTGCCCCACAGCAGGCGATTCACGCCGACGCTCTCGATGCATCCCTCGAGCAGTCCACCGTCCACACCACTCCCGGAGAGATCGACGTAGACGTTCGGGACGTCGCGCACGGCATGCAGCGAATGCAGCCAGTCGCCGCCGCCGCCGATGTGCGCGAGGATGAAGGCGACATCGGGGTGGCGGCGCGCAAGGGTACACAGCTCGACCGCGTCGGACGCCTCCTGGCCCGGCCAGTCGCGGCGGCGGTGCTGCCAGATGTGCTGGAGCACCGGCACGCGCCGCTCGAGCGCCAGCGCGGCGATCGAATCGAGCAATGGATCGTCCGCGCGCCGGCTGGCCGCGAGCTTGATCCCGATCATCCCCGCCTCGAGGCAACGGACGATCTCGGCACGCGCGTGGGCCGTGTAATTGGGATTCACGCACACGTAGCCGCGAATGCGATCGGGGTGCGCGCGTTGCAGGGCCAGCAACGCGTCGTTACCGGCTGTGACGTCCCGCGGCGAGGGGAAATAGGTCGGCGAGCTGAGGCCGAAACTGCCCAGGATCGAGGCGACATGCGCTGTGATGCCCATCTTGTCGCCGGCGGTCAGACGACTGTCATTGCGCTCCCGCCAATCGGCACGAGGAGTCCCGGAGTGATAAAAGTGGGCGTGAACGTCAACTAGCATTGCCACAATTTACGCCCCTTTTATCTTGGGGGCGTCCCGTGGGGGGAGAGCCTGAATGGAGACGCTGGCGAGCCGTGCGAGAAGTGTGCTGTTCGAGCCGCGCGCGACGTTCAAGGAAGTCGACGCCGAGTTCACGAAACCGGGGGCGATGTGGGGCACGTATATCCTCCCGCTCGCGGCCATCGGGCCGATCGCCGGCGCGATCGGGCGGCTGGTGTTCGGGCAGCGCATCGCGCTGACGACCCTCACCAGCTCCGTTTCGATCTCCGACGCAATCACCTGGGCGATTATCTCGTTTCTGCTGTCTCTGGCCGCCGTCTTTGCCCTGACCCACGTGATCAGCCTGCTCGCGCCGGGGTTTGGGGGGCAAAAGAACGATGTGCAAGCCCTCAAGGTCGCGGCCTATGCGAGCACGCCGATGTGGCTGAGTGGCTTCTTCAGCATCTACGCCCGCTTGGTGATGGTAGGCGTCATCGTGTCCGCGTATTCACTCTATTTACTCTTCGTTGGATTGCCGATCCTCATGAAGGTGCCGCAGGACCGTTCGATGGGCTACACGGCCGTCGTGATCATTGCCGCTGTCGTGATCTTCCTGCTCGTCAGCACCTACACACTGTTCTAGATCCCGCGCAGCGATTCGTGGAGCATGTCGAGGGTACGGTCCACCGTACCCTCGTCGTGCGCCAGCGACACAAAGTTATAGGCCGTGCGCTTGAACAACAGACCGCGCTGCGCCGCCCGCTGCGCCGCGGCACGGGATAGCTCTTCGGTCGCATAGTGCAGAAAACACATCTCCGCTATTCCCGCGACTCCCGTCACGACATTGGCGTGCACGCGCTGGACCTCGTGCAGCCCGTGCAGCAACCGCGTGCCGATGCGATGGAGGTGATCGCAGACGTGGTCGCGCGTGTACACGGCGAGGGTCGCCCGCGCCGCGGCGAGCGCCACCGCCTCGGTCGCGAGAGTCGATGAGATCCAGGTTCGGTTCGCGCCGGCCATGATGTCCCTGCGGCCTCCAACCGCCGCGAGCGGAAAACCATTCGCCAGCGCCTTCCCGATGACGACGAGATCCGGAGCGTCGAGGCCGTACCGGGCAACCGCGCCGCCGATGGCGAGCCGGAACGCGGTCTTGATTTCATCGAAGATGAGGATGGCGCCGGCCCGCTGCGTCTCCGCGCGCAGCATCTGCAACCATTCCCGCGTGGGTTCGGCGACGATGACCGGCTCGACGACGATGGCCGCAAGCCGCGACGCGCGCGCGCGAATCATCTCGCGACCCTCGGCGACGTCGTTGAACGGCAGCTCGGCGAACAGGCCGCGCACCGCGGCCGGCACCCCTTCCGCGGCGCCTTGGCACCAATCGAGCCAGCCGTGATAACCACAGCCCAACACCTCATCTCGGGCTGTTGCGACGCGCGCGATTCGCACCGCGGCCGCCACCGCCTCGGCACCCGTCTTGAGGAAGCGGACGTGCTCGAGCCAGGGGATCTGCTCGCTCAGCGCTTCGGCGAGCTCCTCTTCGACCACCGGTGGCAGCGGCCCGACGACCCCGGCCGCGATCGCGGCCTCCGCGGCGCGATTGACCTCCGGATGCCCATATCCCAGCCCCACGGCGCCCAGGGCCATGACGTAGTCGACGTACTCGCGGCCGTCCTCATCCCAGACGCGACAGCCGGACGCCCGCCTCATCCGCGCCGGCGTCCCGAACAGCGCGTCGGGGCGCTTGCTACCGGTCGACGTGAAGCCTGGAACGCGCCAGTCGTTCACCGTACTTGGTCACCTCGATGGCCATCGCGCGCAGCAGTTTAAGTTCGCGGGCATCCAGCGGCACCCGATGTGTGATCTCGCGCATCGTGCGCATCACGCCGCTCTGATTGCGGGTCTTGAAGAACTCGATCGCCTGGAGCGCGCGCGCGACGTCGGCGAACAGCCGCTCGAGCTCTGCAGCAGCCGCGGGCTCGGACGCGCGCCGCGGTGCCTTGAATGGACGCGACTCCGCCCCCTGCGCGAGGGCGAGCTCGTACAGCATGATCATGACCGCATGGGCGAGGTTCAGGGACGCGTAGGCGGGATCGCTCGGAATCGTCACCACCCGATGGCAGCGATCGAGGTCCTCGTTCGAGAGTCCCTTGTCCTCGCGACCGAACAACAACGCCACTGGCCCAGCGCCGGCCAGTGACAGGACTTCGGCCGCCGCGTCTCGCGGGCGTTGCAGGTTGCGCTTCGCGGTTCGTCCGCGCGCCGTAAACCCGACAATGTGCACACAGTCGGCGATCGCCTCCGCGAGACTCGGGAACGTCCGGACGCGCGCCAGCACGTCCTGCGTTTGATGCGCGATCCCCTCGATGCGATACGCTTCGTACTCCCGCGGGTTCACCAGGCGCAGGTCGCGCACGCCAAAGTTTTTCATGCCGCGCACGACATGCGCGATATTCACCAAGTCCTGAGGCTCGTGCAGAACCAGTACGATCATCCAACGAGATCCAGGATGCCGAAGCGGGCAGGATCCTGACGATCCCCACGGAGCCACAGCCAGCCGCCCCCACCGCTCCACACCAGCTGTCCGACACGACGCATGCGGCCCGGCAGCATTTCATTGACGATAAGGTCGAAGCGCACACGTGCGCCGGCATGCGGATACACCCCGGAGGGCCACGGAATGGCGATCGTCACGCAGTATCCGGTTGCGGTGCGGCGCCAGCCACCGCGCACCTGGCCCGCCGGGGAGGGGGGGAGGACACGCATGTCTGACGTGGGGCTTACCCGCACCGTGTGACCGTCCTGGTTCGGAACGATGACATAGCCGACCGGCGCGGCGCCATCGTGGCCCCCCTCCCCGGAAGGACCCGCCGCCGGCGCGATATAGACCTGCAGGCCGTCGGAATGGATGTCGTCCGGTTCGTTGTCGAGCTTGAGCGGTGACGCGTCGGCTGGGCGCAGCACGAGGTCCGGTTTGGTGATTTCGACGGCCAGATAGAGCGCCGATTCGTCCCACGCGGCGTGCGCGACGGCCGAGAGATCTTCCGGACCGGGATAGGCATCTTCGCTGCGACGGTACTGATCCTCGAGTGCCAGCTCGAGGGGCTCGGAGAGGTCGAATCCGTCGAGCGAGCCATCCAGGTGTGGCGGGCTCCCGACGCGAAACGCCGGCGCCGCCACCGGGGTCGGCGCATCGATCTCGAGCAACGGCACGAATGGCGGCGTGGCCTCGCGCTGGCCGCGCAGCGTGATCGAGGATTCTCTGTCCCGCTCGATGACCCATTCCGTCGTCCCGAAGCGATGACGATCCGTGCCGCGTGCGGTTTCGACTTCCACCGTATCGCCGCGCGCGCGCACGGTCCGGATCACCGGCTTGTCGGTGTGCGTCTCGATCACGGTAATCATGCGGGCGTTGCGTCCACGCACGCGCACTACATAAAACGGCGCCCGGTCGCGCTGTTCCGGCAAGCCAGGCCCTTCCGCCTGCAGCAGGTCACCCTCAAAGAGTAGATGGGCCGTGAATTGCGCGTGCTCCTGGACGTGGGCGAGCACAACGGGTCCCGGTGTGTCCGGTGTGAACCGTTGCACGCGCGTGACGAACTCATCCGGCAGCTCGTCGTTGTCCCAGCGGCCTTTGGTTTCCACACCGCCGCGACCCGCGATGTGCCAGGGCAGCTCGAGCATGGTCTCTTCCTTCGCGCCCAGCACCGTGATGTCCACGACGTACTCGGGACCAGCCGTGACCAGGCGTGTCACCTGATCGTAGCGCCCGCATACCCACGCCCAGTCCCCGCGATCGTCGAAGGACAAGCATGTCGCGTTGCCCGGCGGCTGGGATTCACCATTCAATCGCGGAGCATTGTGCGCCAGCGTCGAGCGATACCAAAAAAGATCATGGGCGACGTAGGACCCCGTACCCGGATCCGGGAGCCAATAGACGCCATCAGCGTACAGTGTGAGCTGGAGGCGATCGGGATGACCATGACCCCCGCCGTACGGACCGCATTCGAGACTCACATAGCGGCCGTCGTGGCGCAGCACCGCCAAGCCTTGGCCCTCGAGCAGGACGCTCTGCGAACTCCATGACTCCTCGGCAGCGGGAAGTTCGGGGAGCATCTCGAGCAGTGACCACCACGAGAGCGACGCGCGGGATACGGGATGCGAGATGCGGGATGCGAACGGTGCATCATGCAGATAGGACTCGAGCTGCTCGAGAACAACGGGCGGCCCCTGGTAAAGCGCCTGAAGCCACGATGCGACGTCACCTATCCCGCTTCCCGCGTCCCGCATCCCGAGTCTCGCCAAGCCGATTTCCCACAGCTCGAGATATGGGGGCTGGGCCAGCGAGACGCCGAACCGGGAATCCTTGCGCGCCGGATAGGTGTAGTCCGGGAGCGCCGTCAGCGTCGGCGCTTGCAGCGCAGCGTGCAACCGCGCCGCGAAGCGCTCATCCTGCGTGAAATCGACGCCCGCCAGCCGCGCCCAGCCGGCTCCCGTGAGCATGCCGCGCAGGGCGAAGAGATGGTAGTTCTCGCCTTCATACCACATCCCGTCCCGGCCATAACCGCGCATCAGATGCACAACGAGCCCCGTTTCTCCTTCAATCACGCGCTGCGCCAGCTCTTCGTCCTCGAACCACACGGCGACCGCGGCGAGCGCGGCGTTGTTCCACGTTTGGCGGTTGGAGAATCCTTCGTCGTACTCACCGATCAGCGTCGCCGCTTCCTCGGCGACCTGATTCACGCCCCGCGCCGTGGCCTCATCGAGCTGATCCGAGGCGCGGAGCAGCGTCGCGGCGGCGACATAGTTGCACGTCCAGAGCGACTCGATGTAGGTCGAATAGAAGAGGCGGCTCGGGCCGAGCACGTTATCGCGATTCGGATAGCTCCAATAGCGCTGCGCGTACGCGGTGAGAATCTCGCGGGCGCGCGCCGCCGCCGGCCGATCCTCAACGCCCCCGAAGGCGGCAAGCGCGGCGAGATGCGCGGCACGCTCGACCAGCCAGAGGTGCTGGTAGCGCACCCAGCTCCAGTCGTGCCGCTCGCCCCGCCAGATCTTGCCGCAGTGCGGACAGCGATGGTCGGTGGGACTCCACGGATCGAACGTGAGCGCGGTGCCGTCTTCGGGACAGAAGCCCCCATCCGTGGTCAACACCGCTTTGTGGTCGGGAATCACCGGCATGCGCGCGAGCAGGGGACGCGCCCGTTCCCGCAGATGCGCCAGGAGCGCCAGCAGGTCCGGAGAGCGCTGTACGACCTCCCGGCGCGCGGCGAGCTCTTCCGCGGTTACCACGTGCGCACGCCTTCCGCCGACAACGCGAGCGGCAGCACTGTGGAGCTCGAGACCGCCGCTGCCGCCGCTCGCGCGTCACCGTGCATGATGAAGAACATGCAACCGCCGGCGCCCGCGCCAGCCGCCTTGCCACCGAGCGCGCCGGCGTTTGCTGCGGCGACCTCGAGTTGGGCCATCTCCGGCGTGCGCATGCCCGGATCGAGGGCCTGCTGATGCTTCCAGTTCTCGCTGAGCAAAGCGGCGACGCGAGCGAGATCACCGGCGCGCAGCGCTTCGGCCATGGCGTTCCCTGTCTCCTTCAGGCCGTGCAGCGCACCGGTCACCTTGGCCTCGCCACGCTCGTACGCACCCATCACGCGGGTGATCGTGTTTCCCGACACGCGACTCTTGTTGGTGTAGCAGATCAGCGTCTGTCGTTCCAAAGCCGCCGCGAACGCGTGGTCCAATGTGATCGGTTCGATCCCCACATCGGGATCGCGGAAGCTCAAACGATGAAAGCCACCCAAAGCCGCGGCGTACTGGTCCTGCTTGCCGCCGGGCAGGCGCGCCTCGATGGTTTCGACTTGCCACGCCTGATCCGCCACGTCCTGCGGGCGCGCCGCCATGCCGTCCTGGCGCGCACGTGTCAGCGCGCCGACCAGTGCGACGCCGAGCGCACCCGAGCTGCCGAGTCCTGAACCCGGTGGGGCGTCGCAGCGTGTCGTGAGCGTGAAGCCGCCCAGTACGGGAAACATGCGCAGTGCGGCCGTCAGCAGTGGGAGCTTCCCGTCGGGCACCAGCCCCCCCGAGTTCGCGCACTCGAGTGTTTCGCCCAGCTCGTGCGAGACCAGCCGCAGGAGTGTTCCGCCAAGCTCGAGCTTGACGTGCGCGCGCAATGCGATCGCGCCGTTGACGACCACTCCGCCTTCGCGCGTCGAAAATGGCGGCACGTCGGTCCAGCCCCCCGCGAAATCGAGTCGCATGGGCGCGCTCGCATGGAATTCAGTGGGGCGATCGCGCCGTCTCATGGCTGCACGTGCCACGCGGCGACGCTCGGCAGCTCGCCGCGCAGGTCCATGCGCACGCCGCGCACGCGCTGGTTCATCGCCTGGACCCCGCGACCGTGATACAGCCAGACGATCGGTTGCCGCTCCGCGAACACGCGCTGCGCCGCAGTGGGGTCCGCGGGTACGGGGATTCCCGTGAGATCCTCGAGCGGTTGGAGAAAGCCGAGCCCCAGGTCGCCGGGAATGCCCATGACCGCGGCCGAGAAATCGTGTCGCGGGCCGTACACACGATCCAGAAATGCCGACAACTCGAGTTGCCGGATCGTCACCTGAAATCCCACCGCGGTGAGACGCGCCTGGAGCATCTGCTCGAGCGGGGCTTCGCCGCTGCCAACCGACACCAGCTCGAAGCGGGGAGGTGTGCCCAGCCGGGCGACCAGCCGGCGCGCCGAATCGGGGTCGAACGGGATGTGCGGTGGCGCGACGTAGCCGGGAAGACCGGGAGGAACCGGCCCCTCTGCCGGCGTCGCAAGCCCGAACAGATAGCCGTCCACGATTTCCTGCCGATCAATCGCGAGAACGGCGGCGAGCCGCGCGCGCGGATCGTCGAACGGCGGCCGGCGCGTGTTGAACACGAGCCCATACGGAAAGATCAACGGATACTCGCGAATCGCGAGCGCGGCGTGGCGGCGCACGAACGCGACGTGCTGTGGACTGATGCCCGCGAAGTCGAGCTCGCCAGCGACCAGCGCCGCGAGCTTGACCATCGGATCATCGACAACCACGACGATGAGCCGATCCACCTGTGCTGGGCCCAAATTCGCCGGAAAGTCCGTGTTTCTCGCAAACACCCAGCGGCGGTGCGATTCGTGCGTCACGAACCGGAATGGGCCGTTGCCGACCGGCCGAAAATTCCAGGCCGCCTTCCGCAGCCGCGTGTGCGGCACGCTGTCCAAGAGGTGTGCAGGCAAGATCGCGAGGTCCGTGAATACGTCGGGCAATTCATCGGGCGCGCGCGCGGCCGTGTTCCCCGCAAAATGGAGCGTGACCGTCGAGTCGTCCGGCGCCGCGATCGCGGCGAGCGTTTGCAGCTCCGTCAGGCGCGGGTACCCCGTTGCCGGATCACGCGCCGCGTTCAGCGTCCAGACGACGTCGCGCGCCGTCGTCGGCACCCCGTCAT
>WNGH01007927.1_pt1 | contig 11543 bp, 10 predicted proteins | sample 5400631 | NCBI WGS metagenome assembly WNGH01 (sample SAMN13153373, study PRJNA577476) | soil metagenome | isolation source: 115 cm soil or saprolite under Garry oak tree replicate 1 | place: USA:California | collected 2016-06-15 | reverse complement strand
GGGTTCGCCATCGACCGGGGCTGGGTCCGCAAGGGGATGGTTCACTGATCGGCGCGAACGCGGACGGGATCGCCCTGGAAGCGCGTGACCTGAGGAAGGCCTTCGGCGGGATCCGGGCCGTGGACGGGTGCAGCTTCGCCGTCCCGCGGGGGAAGATCTCCGGGCTCATCGGCCCCAACGGATCGGGCAAGACGACGACCTTCAACCTGCTCACCGGGCTCGCGACGCCCGACAGCGGGGAGGTGATCTATCGGGGGGAGAACCTCGCCGGCCTCAAGCCCTACCAGATCTTCCGCAAGGGAGTCACGCGGACGTTTCAGGTGACCCGCATCTTCCGCGAGATGACGGTCCTCGAGAACATGCTGTCGGTGACCGGGCTCGACGTGCCCGATCGGGTCGCGCGCGAGCGGGCCGCGGAGCTCATCGCCTTCGTCAACCTCACGCACCTCCGCGCCGAGTACGGTGGACGCCTCTCCTACGGGCAGCAGAAGCTCCTGGAGTTCGCGCGCGCGCTCATGACCGACCCCGACCTGATCCTGCTCGATGAGCCGGCGGCCGGCGTCAACCGGACGCTGCTCCAGCACCTCCTGGACCACATCCACCGGCTCGAGGAGCGGGGCAAGACGATCCTGATCGTCGAGCACGACATGGGCGTGATCATGAACCACTGCGAGCGGATCTTCGTCCTGGACGGGGGCGTGAAGGTCGCCGAAGGACCGCCCGCCGAGATCCAGCGTGACGAGCGCGTCCTCGAAGCCTACTTCGGCCGCCGACGCGTGGCAGGGCGAACCGGAGGACGTCGCGGGGCTGGGGCCCCGCCGTCCGAGGCGAGCGAAATCTAGGATGGCCCTCCTCGAGCTCCGCCACGTCGAGGCCGGCTACGGGTCCATGCAGATCCTCCACGGCGTGACACTCCACGTCACCGCGGGCGAGGTCGTCGCGGTGATCGGCCCGAACGGGGCGGGCAAGTCGACCACCTTCAAGGTCATCATGGGGTTCACCACGTACCTTGGCGGCGAGATCGTCTTCGACGGGCGCAGCCTGGTCGGCCAGCGCCCGGACACGATCCTCGCGCTCGGGCTCTCGTACGTGCCCCAGGGACGTGTGGTGTTCGGCCAGATGAGCGTGCGCGAGAACCTCGAGATGGGCGCCTATCTGGAGCGGGACAAGGCGAAGATCAGCGCCTCCATGGAGTATGTCTTCTCCCACTTCCCCCGACTTCGCGAGCGCCGGCGTCAGCTGGCGGCGACGATGAGCGGCGGCGAGCAGCAGATGCTCGCCATGGGGCGCGCTCTCATGATGCTGCCGAAGATGCTGATGCTGGACGAGCCCTCGCTCGGGCTCTCCCCGCGACTCGTCGACGATGTGTTCGAGACGATCGTCGAGCTGGCACGGGGCGGTCTCACGGTGATGCTCGTGGAGCAGAACGCGGCCCGAGCGCTGGAGATCTCCGACCGGGGCTATGTCCTGGAGCTCGGGCGGAACCGGTTCGAGGGTACCGGCCGGGAGCTACTCCAGAACCCCGAGGTCAGGCGAATGTATCTCGGCGGCGAGGCGCGGCCCTCGCGCGCTCGTTGACAGCGCCACGGGCACCGGACCAGTATCCTACGTCCGACCCTCGGCGAGGAGGACCTTCCCATGCGGCGCACCGCCCTCTCCGCACTGATTGGCTGCACCCTGACGGTCCTCACCACCGGCGCGGCGCGCGCGCACGGGCCCAACCAGCCGCCCCATCAGCGGTACGCCATGGGCGACCTCCGGCTCGAGAGTGGCGACGTCATCAAGGACTTCGCGATCTCGTACGTGACGCACGGGGCGCTGAACGCGAAACGATCGAACGCCGTCTTGATGGTCACCGCCCTCACCGGCAACCACCATCGCCTCGACTTCCTCATCGGCCCGGGCAAGGCGCTCGACACGAACAAGTACTTGGTGGTGTGCACCGACGCCATCGGCAACGGGCTGACCACCTCGCCGAGCAACAGCACCGCGCAGCCCCGAATGAAATTCCCCAGGTTCACGATCCGCGATATGGTGCAGTCCCAGCACCGGTTGCTCACCGAGCACCTCAAGATCGAGCACGTGGTCACGGTGGTGGGACCGTCCATGGGCGGCATGCAGGCGCTCCAGTGGGGCGTGAGCCACCCGAAGTTTATGGACAGCGTGGTCGCGCTGGTGCCGCTCGCCCGGACGCCCGCCTGGAGCATCGTCGCCACCGAGGCGACGCGCCAGGCCATCATGTTGGACCCGGCGTGGAACGGCGGTGAGTACGCGAGCCCGCCCGAGCGGGGCATCCGCCTGTGGCGCGAGATCCTCGCCTTCCTGGCCGCCCGGACACCCGAGTGGTACCGATACCAGTTCGCGCGGCCCGGCGACGTCCTGCCTTGGCTCGAGGCGCAGGTCAGCGCCACCATTCGAGCCTTCGACGCCAACGATTACATCTACCAGTCGTGGGCCTACGACGTGCACGACGTGGGCACGACGCCCGGCATGAACGGCGACTACGGACGCGCGCTGCGCGCCATCGAGGCCAAGACCTTCGTCATGGTCGGCACGAAGGATCTTCTGAACCCCGAGTGGGAGCCGATCGAGGCGGCGCGGTACATCCGCGACGTGCGGGTCAGCACGATCCGACCCGACTCCGTGACCGGCCACTACGCGGCCGGTGGCTTCTTGCCCGCGGACGTCGAAGTGATCAACGCCGAGATCGGGCAGTTCCTCGATGTGGTCACCCAGCGGGGCGAGCGGCTCAAGTGAGCGCCGGCTCGCGGCGGTCTACGTCGGACGCGGGACGCGTCCGGCGACGGCCCGCACTGCGCGTGGGGCGGCGCGCCAGATGGCCACGGCCGAGAGCACGCTCGAGCCGATCGCGAGGGAGAACGCCAGCGTGTAGCTGCCGGTGGCGTCGTAGAGCGCGCCCGTCACCCACGGCCCCGCGGCCCCGCCCACGATGGACGCCAGCATCAGCGTGCCGAAGATCGTGCCGTAGTGCCGGCCCTGGAAAATCTCGGCGGGGATGGCGCCGACGACCGAGGTGAGGCCATAGCCGAGCATACCCTGCGAGACGACCATGAGGTAGAGCAGGGTCGGCGTCGGGGCGTGGCGCAGGAGGAGCAGGGCCAGGTAGCAGAGCGCGAAGCCCAGGCTGCCCACCGTCCACACCCACTCGCGCCCGATCCGGTCCGAGAGATGGCCGAGCGCGATCTGGCCGGGGATGCCCGCCAGGCTCACGAAGCCCAGCGCCCAGGCGGCGTCGGTCGGGCTGAACCCGATCTCGACCAGGTACTTCGTCTGATGGACTTGCACCGCGTACCAGGCGAAGAGCCCGCAGAAATATCCGACCATGATCCACCAGAAGCGGGTCGTGCGCATCGCGCGGCCGAGGGTCCAGTCGACGGCGGCCCAGGCCAGGTCCACCACGTTCGCCGTCCGATTGGCGGCCGGGGAGCCGGGCGGGGCGTCATCGCCGTCGGGCTCGAGCCCGAGATCCTCGGGCCGGCGCCTCAAGAGGAGGTTGAGCGGCGCCAGCAGCGCCAGGATCAAGATGCCCAGCGCCCAGCAGGAGGCGCGCCAACCGGCGCGTCCGATGAGGTCCTGCAGCCAGGGCAGCAGGATGATCGAGCCCACGCCGACGCCAGAATAGGCCACGCTGATGGCCAGGCCCCGCCGTCGGACGAACCAGTTGGGGAGGAAGAGCGCCTGACCGGTATAGCCCAGACAGACGCTGCCTCCGCCGACGAGGACGCCGAGCGTGGCGTAGAGATGCCACGGCTGGCGCACCAGCGGGGCCAGCAGCAAGCCGGCGGCCATGAGACCCACGCCCAGCTCGATCACGACTCGCGGCCCACGGCGATCCATCAGGCGGCCAAGGGAGGGGCTCAGAACGGCGGAGACGAGAAAGCCGAAGGAGAATGCACCGGCCGTTACGCCCCGCTCCCAGCCGAACTCGTCGAGGATCGGCGGGAAGAGCAGCGAGAAGGCGGTGCGCGCGTTGACCCCCACGCCCATCGTGACGAAGGCGACGGCCACGATGACCCAGCCGTAGAAGAAGGGCAGTGTCAACGAATCAGATTCGCCGGAGGCTCGCCCCGCGCGGCCCGGCGGATATTCTCTGCGAAGGTTCCGGCGAAGGCGACCCGAAGCATGGCGGCATTCTCCGCGTGGTCGGGCAGCGAATCAATTACCTCTGAGGTAATTGGCGGACGGACGGCGTCCGCGTATATTGGCGGGTGTGAAGGCGGGCCAGCTCGACCTGGCCGTGGAGGCCGAGATCTCGACCCGTCACCTGAGCTTCCTCGGAACACCCTACGACATCACCCTGCACGAGCTCCGGATCGAGCGCTTCTTCGCCGCCGACCGCGCCACCGAGGAGGCGCTTCGCCGCCTCGCGTGACGCGAAAGGAGCGCGTATGTCGGTGATCCTGATTACCGGGACCAGCAGCGGCATCGGTCTGGCCACCGCCGTCCACTTCGCGCGCAAGCGCCACGACGTCTACGCGGCCGTCCGCAACCCGACCACCGCGGGGGCGCTCGCCGAGGCGATGGCAAAGGAGCCGTTGCCGATCACGCGCGTGACGATCGACGTCGACGACGCGTCTTCAGTGCGCCGCGGGGTGGACGAGGTCCTCGCGAAGAGCGGACGTGTCGACGTGCTCGTGAACAACGCAGGCCTGGGCGGGGGCGGGGCGATCGAGGACGTGCCGATCGACTGGGCGAAGACGCTGTTCGAGACGAACTACTTCGGTGCGATCCGCATGATCCAGGCCGTGCTCCCCGGCATGCGCGCCCGAGGGAGCGGCGTGATCGTCAACATCAGCTCCGTCGCCGGCCGCTACGTTCCCGCCGGGCACGGCCACTACGCCGCCGTGAAACACGCCCTCGAGGCCGCCAGCGAGGCGCTGGCGCTCGAGGTGACGCCGCTCGGTCTGCGCGTCGTCATCATCGAGCCGGGCGTCATCGTGACGCCGATCTTCTCGAAGGCGAAACGCTTCGTCGCGCCGGATTCGCCGTACGCGCATCACCTCAGGCGACTGCTGCTCATGTACCAGAGGCAGCTCACGAATCCGACGCCGCCCGAGAGGGTCGCGGAGACGATCGAGGAGGCCGTGACGACCCCGACGCCGAGGCTTCGGTGGCTCGTCGGCGATGACGCGCAACGACTCGTCGCCGGCCGCAGGCGGATCAGCGACGAGGAATTCGTCGCGGACGCGAGCGCGGCGACCGACGCCGAGTGGGAGGCCCTGATGCGCCGCCGCTACGGCTTCGAGTGGCCCTGAGCGGCGCGAGACGCCCTCGAGCACCGCCGCGATCCCGGAAATCGGCCGTCGTTCCCGCCGAGCCGACACGCTCCTAGACAACCCGACAGTGTCGTGCCACATCGCCTCGTCTGACGCCATGAAGAAGCGGATATCCGCGGGGTTAGCCGTGGCACGTTCCTTGATGATACGGAGGCCGGACAAGATGACAGGAGCTCGGGAGTGCGCCGCGAGGGCTCCGAGGGAGGACAAGCAGTGAACCCTATTTCCGGTAGCCGATCGGGAGGGGCGACGGGCGCCGAGAATGGGAGCAGGGGTTCCAGGCAGACCAGCAGTCCCCGCACGCACACCACGAATTCGTAGCACGGCAACGCCAGCGGCGGAGTGGCTACCTCTAAAACCATGAGAAAGGAGTCGAGCAGTGCTCAACGACACTGAAGTAAAGAAAATCGTCGAGGCCATCACCGAGTACCGGGAGCTTATCCAGCAGTCCAGCGAGATGCGCGACCAGCTCGAGTCGCTGCAGAAGCGCTGGTTTTCTCTGCGGCAGGAGCGAGAGCAGCTCCGCATCAGCGTCGACTCCCTCCACGCGACGCTGGCCCAGCTGAAAGTCGACTATCAGGCGGTCATGAAGCGGATGACCGACCTCTACGGCACCGAGGACACCGTCCTGGACAACATGAAGTTCCTCATCGACGAGCTGAGCTCGGTCCTGAAGAAGCACGAGGCGTAGCCATGATGCCCCTGCCTCGCATGCGGTCCGAGGAGCAAGCGACTCCCTTCACAGAGGAGCGCATTCAGGCCGAAGGCCAGAAGGACGGTGAGCGAAACATCCCCGAGATGGGCTCGTACCAGCCCGCGCCGTTCGAGCAGGCGCTGATCGCTCACGGGGAACAAGAGGTTCAACGGATCTACGAGTCAGCCTCGCTCCGGATCGCCAAGCTCCAACCGATGTTCCAGGCGCTGATGCGGCGCCTGGAGGACCTCGACCACCGGATCCAGCCGATCGCCGACCGCTACAAGGCCAGGGTCAAGGAGCTCGGGCGGGACGTCACGATTCCCTTCCCGTCCGTGCTGCACTGGGGCGTCATCCTCTTCCTCGGCATCGGGGAGTTCCCCCTCAACACGGTCGTGTTTCGCCTCTTCGGCGAGGCCGAGTACCTGACGTACGTCATGGCGTCCACCCTCGCGATCATGATCCCGCTGATCGGCGTGTTCATCGGCATCCACATGCGGCACTCGCTTCCACGCCTGGCCGGCAACATTGTGATGGGAGCCCTGACTCCGATCGTGGTGGGGGGGGCTCTCTACGCGGTGAGCCTGCTCAGGAACGTTTACATCGCCTCTTCGTTCTCCGAGGGAGCCCCGGCGGCTGCCGACCAGTCGGCGATGGCCTGGGCCTTGTTCGCGCTCAACAGCCTGGTCTTCTTCGGCGCGATGGCCGCCTCGTACTTCGCCCATGATCCGGACGAGAAGCTCGACCAGTTCCACAGGTCGCTCAAATCGCTGGACCGGAAGCGGAACGCCATCCGCGAGAAGCTCTTCGGGCTCAGCAACCCCATCAACGGGGAGATCCGAGCGGCCAAGAGCCAGATCGACCAGGTCAGGGCGCTGACCAGCCAGCGGGTCGCCATGTACCGGCAGACCAACATTCGCTTCCGTCGACTCTTGCCACCGTTCTCCTTCAGGAAGAATCCCGAGTTCCCGGCACTGAAGTTGTGGCCGGAGGTCTCGGTGAACGGCGAGAACGAGGCGCAGGATGGTCGTTGAGTCCCGACGCGGGCTGATGCTCTGGCTCCTGGCCCTGACGACACCGGTCCTGCTCCTGACGACCGGCTGTACGCCGTCTGTGCCGGCCGCGGTTCGACACGCGACGGCCGTCGTCGTCTTCATCGACTTCTCCGGGAGCATCTCGGGCGACGACCGGACGTCGTACAAGCGGGAGATCGAGAGCGAGATCCTCCCGTCCCTCTCGGCTGGAGACCGCCTTATGATCGCCCAAATCAACGACAAAACCCTGACCGAGTTCCGTCCCTTCGTCGACGTCACCTTGCCGGCCAAGCCCGATTTCAACGGGTGGCTCAACAACGTCTTGAAATACAACCGCCAGGCCAAGGATATCGAGGCAGAGGTCGCGCGCCTCAAGGAGAAGATCGGGGCGGACGTCGCTCACGTGTTCACGAAGCGTTACGGGAGCCCTCAAACGGACATCTTCAGCTCGCTCCTCATCGCCCAGAAGCTGTTCTATGACGAGCCGCGACGGAAAGTGATCGTCTTGATGTCCGACATGATCGAGGACAGTCCGCCATACGACTTCGAGCGAGTGTCCTGGAGCCCCGCCACGATCACGAAGACCCTCGCCGACCTGGACGCCAAGGGCTTCATCCCCAAGCTCCCGGGCGTGTGCGTCTACGTGTCGGGGGCGTCCGCGAAGTCGGCCGAGCTCGCGGAGAACATCGGCCGGTTCTGGCAGGCGTACTTCCGACGGGCCGGGGCCGACATGGATTCGAGCCGGTATGCCCACGTCCTCCTTCACTGGCCCCCGGCCAGTTCCTGCCACCCGACCAGCACGGCGCGCGCCTCCTGAGGCTCGGCCACCAGGCCTGCGGCGAAACCCACATCGGGCACCGGGGTGGCGTCCGTGTCTCCACCGGGCCGCCGCGTCGATCGAGGTAAACTGGCCGCAGCGATGAGGAAGCAGGTCGGCCAGGGCCGGCGAACCCAGGAGGCGTTGCGACAGAGCGAGGAGCGCTTCCGCCTCCTCGTCGCCCATGCGCTGGATGCCGTCATCACGATCGACATCCAGGGCCGGATCACGAGCTGGAACCCGCAGGCGGAGCGCCTGTTTGGCTGGGCTCAGGAGGAGGTCCTCGGTCGACTCCTCTCCGAAACGATCATCCCCACGACCTACCGCGACGCCCACGAGAACGGCCTGGCGCGATTTCGGGCCACCGGAGAAGGCCCGGTGCTCGGCCGGCGGATCGAGCTGACCGCCTTGAACCGAAACGGCACCGAGTTTCCGGTCGAGCTCGCGATCACGCCGATGCGGTCGGGAAAGACCGTCCTCTTCAGCGCGTTTCTGCGTGACATCAGCGAGTCGAAGCGCGCGGAGGAGGCCCGTCGCCAGAGCGAGGCGAGCTTCCGCCTCCTGTTCACGAGCAATCCGCTGCCGATGTGGGTCTATGACGTGGCGACGATGTCCTTTCTGGAGGTCAACGCCGCGGCGGTCGCGCACTACGGCTACTCACGCGAAGAGTTTCTCGCCATGCGCATCACCGACATCCGGCCGCCCGAGGAGGTGCCACGCCCCGAGGCGATCCTGACCGGATTTGGGGCGGAGGCGGACCCCGCGGTTCGACGACACGCGGGGACCTGGACGCATCGACTGAAGGATGGTCGGATCAGAGAGGTCGATATCGTTTCGCACGCCATCGACTTCGCCGGTCGGCGCGCGGCGCTGGTCGTGGCCATCGACGTCACGGAGCTCAGGCAGACGCAGGCATCGCTCGCGAAGTCCACCGAACGCCTCCGGATCCTGCACGAGATCGACCGAGCGCTCATCGCGGCGGAGGCGCCGGTGGCGATCGCGGAGGCGGTGCTCCGCCGGTTGCGGGACCTGCTCGGGGTCCCGCGGGCCATCGTGAACCTGTTCGACCTGGCGACCGGCGAGGTGGAGTGGCTGGCGGCGGCGGGGCGCCGCCGCATCCGTCTCGGCCCCGGCGTCCGTTTTCCGCTGTCGCTGATGGGCGACGTGGAGGCCTTGCGGCGGGGGGAGCCGCAGGTGATCGACGTCGCCGCGCTCCCCCGCGGCCCCGAGGCGGAGGCCCTGCTCGCCTCGGGCGTCCACACCTACATGGTCGTGCCCATGATCGCCGGCGGCGAGCTCATCGGCGGGCTGAGCTTCGGCGGAGCGCCTGGCGAGTTTTCCCCCGAGCAGATCGGCATCGCGCAGGAAGTGGCCGCCCAGCTCGCGATCGCTCTGGCTCAGGCACGGCTCCACGAGCGCGTGAAGCGTCAGGCGGAGGAGCTCGAGCAGCGGGTGCAGGAACGAACGCGCGAGCTGAGCACGGCCAACGAGCAGCTCCAGCGTGAGGTCGCGGAGCGGCAACGGGCGGAGGCGGACGCCGATCGCGCGAATCGGGCCAAGAGCGAGTTCCTCTCCCGGATGAGCCACGAGCTCCGGACCCCGCTCAACGCGATTCTCGGATTCGCCCAGCTCCTGGAGCTCGAAGTCGAACGGCCGGCGGATCGCGAGAGCGTCGAGCAGATCGCCAAGGGGGGGCGACACCTCCTGACCCTCATCAACGAGATCCTCGACATCGCGCGGATCGAGGCCGGCCAACTGCCGCTGTCGCCCGAGCCGGTCCGCGTGGGGGACGCGATCCAACGGGTCTTGGACCTCACGCGGCCGCTGGCCGCCACGCGCCGCATCGAGCTCGAAACCGGCGGGGCGGCGCTGCACCCGGAGCATGTGTGGGCGGACCAGCAACGGCTCCAGCAGGTGCTCCTGAATTTAGTGTCGAACGGGATCAAGTACAACCGGGACGCGGGCAGGCTCACCGTGGCGTGCGACGCGGCCGAGGCCGACCGGATTGAGCGCAGGGAGTACGTTCTGGGTCGAGTTTTTCCGCGCCGAAAGCCCGATCGACCGTCTGGCTCGGACCGAGCCGAGCCCGGCGGTGCTCGCCGCTCCCGCCGAGCGGGACGGCACCGTGCTCTACGTCGAAGACAACCTGTCGAACCTCCGCCTCGTGGAGCGCACGCTCGCCCTGCGGCCAGGCGTCAAGCTCATTCCCGCGATGCAGGGGCGGCTCGGCCTCGCGCTGGCGCAACAGCATCGGCCGGACCTGATTCTGTTGGACCTGCACTTGCCGGATATCTCGGGCGACCAGGTGTTGCGTGAGCTGCAGGGCGATCCCGGGCTGCGACAGACGCCGGTGGTCGTCTTGAGTGCCGACGCCACGCCCGGGCAGGTTCAACGGCTGCTCGCGGCGGGGGTGCGAGCCTACCTCACCAAGCCCCTGGACGTTCGCCAGCTCCTGGCGCTCCTCGACGAGGTGTTACGTACGGGAGGAGGCGCCTGAGGGCTCGGGACGGCCGACCGTGACCGGTCAGCCCACGCCGCCCTGAGTTGACGCCTCGAGGGTCACGACGAAGCAGCTCCCGGGCTGCTCGCGTCCCAGGTAGCGCGCGTCGCCGCCGTGTCGGCGCGCGATCTGGCGCACCAGGGCCAGCCCCAATCCCGCCCCTGCGCGCTCCCCACCGCCCGCGAACCGATAGAACGGCCGGAACACACCCTCGCGCTCCGCGTCCGGAATGCCCGGTCCATGGTCGCTGACGGAGAGCTCCGCCTTGCCCTCGGTGCGGCTCACGCGCACTTCGATGGGCGGTGCGCCGTGGCGCGTCGCGTTCTCCAGGAGGTTCCTGACCATCCGGCGTAGCAGGCGCGGGTCGCCGCGCACCGTGACCGGCTGACCGTCGAGCTCGACCTCCGCGTAGCGCGCGGACTCCTCGGTCGCGAGCGCGAGCACATCCACTTCCTCGTCCGCTTCCCGACCCTTCACCGCGTCCAGCGCGGATGCGGGCGAGCGGCGTGCGCAGCTCGTGGGAGGCGTTGGCCAGGAGCGACTTGTGGGCGGCGACCAGCTCCTCGATGCGGCCGGCGGCGCGGTTGAAGCTCCGGGCGAGCCGCGCCACCTCATCGTGACCTTCGATCTTCACCCGGGCCGAGAGATCCCCGGCGCCGAGCGACTCGACGCCTGCTTGCAGACGCTCCAGCCGTCCGGTCAGGCGGCGCACCACGGGATAGGCACCGACCCCGACGGCGAGGGCGATCAGTGCCAGCGTGAAGAACAGGCCCAAGCCCGGACGCCGGCGGTCGTGCGGCATCCGCGCGACCAGCCACCTGCCGTCGGGCAGACGGATCGCTCCGGCCGGCGAGACGCCCCAGTGGCGCAGCCAGCCGCCCCGGTCGCGGCCCGTCTCCGGTGCGGGCAGGGGCGCGCCGACGGCAGCAAGTCGCGTCCGATCGGCGGCGAACAGCGCGACGTCCGCGCGCAAATTGGCGGCGAGCCTGTCCAGCGCCGCCTGCTGCTCGGCAGTCGGCGCCCCGGCCGGTGGCAGGACGTTCTGTGCGAGCGTCCCGGCAACGTCGAACGCGTGGCCCGCCGGGCCAGCGTCGCCGAGCTGGCGCCACAGCACGCCCGAGGCGAGCGCGAACACCGCCAGGCTCGCGAGCACGGCGAGATAGATACGCAGATAGAGCTTGCGCATCAGTCTTGCTGCTTG
>WNGH01006402.1_pt1 | contig 11544 bp, 17 predicted proteins | sample 5400631 | NCBI WGS metagenome assembly WNGH01 (sample SAMN13153373, study PRJNA577476) | soil metagenome | isolation source: 115 cm soil or saprolite under Garry oak tree replicate 1 | place: USA:California | collected 2016-06-15 | reverse complement strand
CACGACCCTCAAGCGCTGGTTCGAGGACCGGGCCAAAGGCAGCTTCGGCTTCCACGCCGAGGACATCGTCGCAGGCTAAAATTCGCAGCGTGGAGCGCCGCAATTTCATCAAGTTCTGTGCCGCCAGCACGATGGCCGGAGCCGCCCCGGTCATCGCCGCCGACTCGCGGCCACAGCTCTACTCGCGCGCCAGGCTGGTCGACGAGAAAGGCGGCGCGCTGCGGGCGAAGGCGATTCCGCCCAACCGCAACCTGATCTTTCACTATCCCTATGCATCGACGCCCTGCTTTCTGCTCAACCTGGGCAGGCCCGCCAGGGCCTCGGCACGGCTGAAGACCGTCGACAACCAGCCTTACCCTATTCGGCCATCTGCGCCCACAAGCTCAGCTATCCGACGCGTGACATCAGCTTCATCAGCTACCGCGCGGAGAAGAGCGCCGGCAGCCGGCTCGGCGCCGTGATCCACTGCTGCTCGGAGCACAGCCAGTACGACCCGGCGCAGGGCGCGCGCGTCGTCGCCGGCCCCGCGCCTCAGCCGCTCGCAACGATTTTGCTTGAACACGATTCGAACACGGATGAAATTCACGCGATAGGCACACTGGGCGGCGAGCTGTTCAGGGAATTCTTCGAGAAGTACGCGTTCAAGCTGTCGCTGGAGCATGGCGACGCCGCGCGCCGCGCCGTCGCCGGCTCGTGCGTCGTCCAGGAGCTCGACAACTATTGCCGGCAGCAGGTGAAGTGCTAGCGTGGCTCGAGCGCGATGATCCCTTCCCGCCGGTCGAGCGGGCGCTGAAAAATCCGCACGGCCTGCTGTGCGCGGGCGCCGACCTGTCGGTGGAACGCCTGCTCGAGGCCTATCGCCGCGGCATCTTTCCCTGGTACTCGCGCGGCGAGCCGCCGCTGTGGTGGTCGCCCGATCCGCGGATGGTTCTCGAGTGCGACGCGCTGAAGGTGTCCCGCTCCCTCGCCAAGAGCCTCCGCAACAAGGGCTACGAGGTGCGCGTGGACACGGTTTTCCGGGAGGTCTTGAAGGGATGCGCCTACCGAACCGAAGGGACCTGGCTGGGAACCGAAATGCAGGCCGCTTACTCGAACCTGCATCGTGCGGGCTACGCCCACAGTTTCGAAACCTGGCGGAAAAACGAGCTGGTCGGCGGGCTTTACGGGGTGGCGATAGGCCGCATGTTCTACGGCGAATCGATGTTCTCCCGCCAAACCGACGCCTCGAAGGTTGCTTTGGTTTATTTGGTGGATTTTCTCAGGAGCCGCGGTTTCCCGCTCATCGACTGCCAGATGCACACCCCGCTGCTCGCCTCGCTGGGCGCCCGCGAGATCCCGCGGCGCGCTTTCTTGCGCACGCTCTCGACGTTGGTAAACTACGCTGAGCCTCCGGGCATATGGAAAATGAGCGGAACCTGAGTGTCGCGACTTAACGACCTGCCGCATGCCGTACTGCAGTTTTACGTGACGGCGCCGTACCCCTGCAGCTATCTGCCGGACCGGATGGCGCGCTCGCAGGTCGCGACGCCGAGCCACCTGATCAACACCGAGCTCTACGGCGACCTGGTCAAGGCCGGCTTCCGGCGCAGCGGCATCTTCACTTACCGGCCGCACTGCGACAGCTGCCGCGCCTGCGTGCCGGTGCGCATTCCGGTCGAGCAGTTCGGCGCCAACCGTTCGCAGCGCCGCGCCTGGAAGCAGCACGGCAGCCTCACCGCGCACGCCCAGCCGCTCAAGTTCCGGCTGGAACACTACGCGCTTTACCTGCGCTACCAGTCAAAGCGCCACTCGGGCGGCGGCATGGACAACGACAGCCGCGACCAGTACTCGCACTTCCTGCTGCAGAGCCGGGTCGATACGCGCCTGGTGGAATTCCGCGACGCCGGCCAGCTGGTCATGGTGTCGATCGTCGACTACCTGCCCGACGGCCTGTCCTCGGTGTACACGTTCTATGAGCCCGACCGGCGCGGCGCGAGCTTCGGCACCTACAACGTGCTGTGGCAGATCGAGTCCTGCCGCGCCCTCGGGCTGCCGTACCTCTATCTCGGCTACTGGATCCGCGAGAGCCCGAAGATGGCCTACAAGTCCAAGTTCGAGCCGATCGAGGGCTTCGTAGGCGGCGCCTGGCGGCGGCTCGGGCGGCGGGAAGCGGCGTGAGCCTGTATGGGCTTGCGCGACCGCTTCTTTTCTCGCTAGATCCGGAAACCGCCCATAGCCTCACGCTGAAGCTTTTGGATTCTGGGGTTCTCGCTTTTCCGAGAATTCCCGCTTTCCCGGTAGCAGCGATGGGCCTTCGGTTTCCGAATCCGGTTGGCCTGGCCGCGGGCCTAGACAAGGACGCGGCGCACATCGACGCGTTTGCCGCGCTCGGCTTCGGCTTCATCGAGGTCGGCACCGTGACGCCGCGCCCTCAGCCCGGCAATGCCCGCCCGAGGCTGTTCAGAATTGTTGAAAAGGAAGCCTTGATCAACCGCATGGGATTCAACAATGTCGGCGCCGATGCCTTCCTGCGCAACATCGAGCGCACGCGCTGGCGCGGCATCCTGGGCATCAACATCGGCAGGAACACCGACACGCCGGCGGCGCGCGCCGTCGAGGACTACGAGATCGGGCTGGAGAAGGTGTACGCGAAGGCCTCCTACGTAACCGTAAATATCTCTTCGCCGAACACCGAAGGGCTGCGCTCCCTGCAGGGAAAGAATGCGCTCGAAAACCTGCTTGCACGCCTTTCAGCGAAGCGGCGCGGCCTCTCCGACAAGCACGGCAGGCTGGTGCCGCTTGCCCTGAAGGTCGCCCCGGATCTTGAGGACGAGGAGATCCGGGATATCGCCGCTGCGGTGCGACGCCATCGGATCGATGCCGTGATCGCCACCAATACCTCCTTGTCGCGCCAGGACGTGGCGGGCCTGAAGCACGCGAACGAAGCGGGCGGCCTGTCCGGCGCGCCCATCAAGGTTCTCGCAACCGAAATATTAAGAAAATTCTCTACGGCGCTGAAAGGCGAAGCCGCCGTGATCGGCGCCGGCGGCATCCTGTCGAAAGAAGACGCGGCGCAGAAAATCGCCGCGGGTGCGTCGCTCGTCCAGCTCTATACCGGCCTCATCTACCGCGGCCCGGGGCTGGTCGCCGAATGCGTATCGGCGTTCCGATGAAGCGCCTTGCGGTCGCCCTGATCGACGAGAACCGCTGCATCGGCTGCACGCTGTGCATCGCCGCCTGCCCGGTGGATTCGATCGTCGGCGCGCAAGGCCTCATGCATACGGTGGTCGAGCCCTGGTGCATCGGCTGCGGGCTGTGCCTGCCGCCCTGCCCGGTCGATTGCATCGAGATGATCCCGGCGCGCGGCCCCTGGACCCAGGAGCACAAGCAGGCGGCCAAGCGGCGCGCGGTTTCCAGAAGGAGCCGTCTCTTGAAGCGGGTCATTCAAACGGACCCCACGAAAGACCGGCGCGCGGTGATCGCCGCCGCGCTGGCGCGCAAGAAGCGATGAATCCGGAAAAGCGCCGCAAGATCTTCGAGCGCTTGCGCGCCGCCAACCCGAACCCGACCACCGAGCTCGTGTACCGCACGCCTTTCGAGCTGCTGGTCTCGGTCGTTCTTTCGGCTCAGGCCACGGACAAATCGGTCAATCAGGCTACCGCATTGCTATTCAAGGAATTCAACACTCCTGAAAAGATTCTGAACCTTGGAGTCGAAAAGCTGGAAGGTTTCATCAAGACCATCGGGCTGTTCCGCACCAAGGCAAAGAATGTCGTCGAGCTTTCCCGGCAGTTGATTCAAAACCACAATGGAGAAGTCCCTGCCGACCGCGAGGCGCTCGAGCGGCTGCCCGGCGTCGGGCGCAAGACCGCGAACGTGGTGCTGAACACCGCTTTCGGCGAGCCCACGGTGGCAGTCGATACCCATATCTTCCGCGTCGCCAACCGCACCGGCCTCGCCCCCGGCAAAGATGTTCTTGAAGTCGAGCAAAAGCTTCTCAGGTTCACGCCGCCGGAGTTCTTGAAGAACGCGCACCACTGGCTGATCCTGCACGGCCGCTACGTCTGCCTCGCGCGCAAGCCGGGCTGCCCGCAATGTCTGATCCGCGACCTGTGCGAGTACCGGGCGAAGACGAAGGATGTTTGATCCGTCGCGCAAGCAGGTGCGGGAGATGTTTTTCGCCGCCTGGGGCAAGTACCGCGGCGGCCAGCCGCTGGCGGGGATCGAGGCGCTCGCGCTCGACGTGATCCTGCTGCACCCCGAGTACCACGACGCGCTATCGCAGCCGGCGCGCTACCGCGACAGGGACTACACCGACGAAGCGAATCCCTTCCTCCACATGAGCCTGCACGTCGCGCTCGAAGAACAGCTTTCCATCGACCAGCCTCCAGGCATCGTTCGCCTTTTCAATGATTTGCTTTTGAGAAGAAAGGCAAGGCACGGGGCGCTGCATGAGGCGATCGAATGCCTCGCCGAAACCATGTGGCGCTCGCAGCGCGACGGCGTTACGCCGGATGCCCAGGCTTACCTACAATGTCTTGCGAAAAAAGCGCGGAGCTAGCGCTGGTCGTGCAGGCTGGTCGACTTCTGGCTGGCGAACCAGGCGGCCAGATCCTCCATCTCTTTCCTGGATAGCTGCCCGGCAAACGCCTTCATGATGGGATTGCTGCGCTTGCCGGACTTGTAATCGCTGAGCGCCTTCACCAGGTAGTCGGAGTGCTGCCCCGCCAGCACCGGCTGGTCCGGCGCCGAGGGCTTGTTGCCGTCCGCGCCATGGCATGCCGCGCAGATTTGCGCCGCTTTGGCTTTGCCGGATTCGGCATTGCCCGCCGCATAGGAAAAACTCGCAGAGGAAAGAACCAAGGCCGCGATAATCCAGTAAACCCGGTTCATTTCGCCGGCACTCCGTAGTACGCCGCCAGATCGGCCATGTCCTGGTCGCTCAGGCTCGCGGCGATGCCGCGCATCGAAGGATGCGAGCGCTCGCCGGCCTTGTAGGCCTTCAGCGCGTTGACGATGTAGGCGGGCTGCTGGCCGGCGATCCTCGGCACGTGATAGACCTCCGGGAAGGCGGTCTTGTACCCCGGGATGCCGTGGCAGCCGATGCACATCGCGATCTTGTTGCGGTGCGCGAGGTCGGCGTCGCCGACGACCTTCGTCTCGGCCGCTTTCGCCTTCGATGGCGCCGGCGCCCTTTTCTGCTGCGCGAGCGCGGCCGGCGAGGTCAAAGCGATGCCGGCGGCGAGCAACAATGCGCAAATTTGTATTGGCATGCGGTGTTATTATTTGCGAACCCGAGCGGGGCAATTATACTCATTGCGCCTTTGAAGGGACATTCTTTCGATGCGATTCAGCGGCTCGGCTTCGTACGTCTCGACTGAAGACCTGACCCTCGCGGTCAACGCCGCGATCACGCTGCAGCGGCCGCTTCTCGTCAAGGGCGAGCCTGGCACCGGCAAGACGATGCTCGCGCTCGAAGTCGCGCGCGCGCTCGGCATGCCGATTCTCGAGTGGCACATCAAGTCCACCACCAAGGCGCAGCAGGGGCTGTATGAATACGACGCAGTCAGCCGGCTGCGCGACTCTCAGCTCGGCGACCCGCGGGTGCACGACATCCACAATTACATCGTCAAAGGCATGCTGTGGCAGGCGTTCACCGCCGACCAGCCGGTGGTGCTGCTGATCGACGAAATCGACAAGGCCGACATCGAGTTCCCCAACGACCTGCTGCGCGAGCTCGACCGCATGGAGTTCTACGTCTACGAGACGCGCGAGCTGGTGAAGTCGAAGCACCGGCCGGTGGTGTTCATCACCTCGAACAACGAGAAGGAGCTGCCCGACGCCTTCCTGCGCCGCTGCTTCTTCCACTACATCCGCTTCCCGGACAAGGAGACGATGGAAAAGATCGTCGCCGTCCACTACCCCGCGCTGAAGAAGTCGCTGCTACGCGAAGCGATGGAGGTTTTTTTCGAAGTGCGCGAGGTGCCCGGGCTGAAAAAGAAGCCGTCCACCTCCGAGCTGCTCGACTGGCTGAAACTGCTGCTCGCCGAGGACATCCCGCCCGATGCCCTCAGGTCGAAGGACCGCAAGACCATCATCCCGCCGCTGCACGGGGCGCTTCTGAAGAACGAGCAGGACGTCCATCTCTTCGAGCGGCTCGTGTTCATGACGAGAGCCAAAGGCGGTTAGGGGCGAACCGCGGGCGTCTCGAGTTTCATGCCGCGCGCCCGCCACATCAGGTAGAGCTCCAGGTCGACGAATTCGGGCGCGCCGAACTCGGGCGCTTCGGCGCGCATGCCGATCAGGCAATTGCGCAGGCGCCGCTGCAGCGAGCCGAGCCCCTGCCATTCGAGGCGATAGATCGGGTACCCGGTGGGATGAGCCTGCGGAATGACGCTGCCGGCGAGATGCTTGCCGGCGTTGTCGTCGTGGCATTGCCTGCAGGCGAGGTTGATCTGCCCCTGGCGGCGGTTGAAGGTCTGCCGCCCCGCCTCGATGAACGGCTTGGTCTTGTCATCTCCCAAGATCGCGATCGGCATGCCGCGCGACTGCTGCCCGACATACGCCGTCAAAGACAATAGCTCCTTGGATTCAAATCTTAGAATCGAGGCTTGCTGCCGTTCGACGCGGCACTTGTTGATGCGCTGCTCGAGGTCTATCGGGCGCTTTTCCTTCGAATCGAAAGCGGGGTAGCGAGCCGCCACGCCTTTCATGCTCGCGCTTGCATCGCCGTGGCAGTCGCTGCACGCCTTCCCGGCGGCACCCTCCTTCTTCTTCCACAGTGCTTCGCCGTCCAGGACCCAGAGCATGCCGGGATTGGCGCTGTCGTCGTCCTGCATGGCGCGCGTCTCGCGGCTCATGTAGTCGTAGCCGGAGCGACGCTCTGTCTTTTGGTTTTGAGAAAATACTTCTCTCCCTGTAAACAGCAAAAACAGGGCAAAAAAAGCCAGAAGCCTCAAACGACGGTGATCTTGGCCGATTCGGTCACCGCGTAGCCGTTGTCGCCGCTCCAGCGGAACTCGAGCGTGCCGCTTTCCATCGCCACGGTCGAGAAGCTGATGAAGGGATTCGCCGCGATCGCCGGGAACAGCTCGGCGCGGAAAACCTCCTCGCCGTTGTAGCTGCATACGAACAGCGTGACGATGTCGCGCGGGATGAGGGCGCCGTTCTCGCTGTGGCGAAAGCCGGTCTCCATGCTGTGCGAGGCGAGCGTCCTGATCTCGATGATCTCGCCGCGCTTCGCGCTCGAGGGGACCCGGATGACGGCGCGCGCCATCTAGATCAGCCCGTCTTCCAGGCAGGCCGACAGGGTCACCACCACGTTCACGCGGTCGGACCAGAAGGAGCCGTCGCTCATCTGGGCAATGGCGATCACGCTTCCGCTGTCGGCGATGCGCGCGCGCGTGGCGATCTGGGCGCGGCCGGCGCGCGGCCCGAGGTGGACGCTGATGACGTTCGGCTGCGGGTTCTTCTCGGTGAGGACGTGAATCGCCCTGACGTGGTCGGCGCTGGTCATCGGGCTTTCGACCGTCACCGACACGGGCACGGTGTTGCCGTTGTCGACCAGCGGCGGCAGGTCGAGCTTCACCCGCCCGGCTCGCAGCGGCGCGCCGCCGGTGACCTTGCGTATCGCCTCCTGCAGCGCCGCCCTGCGCAGCCCCTCGATGTTGGGCGGAAGCTGAGCGCGGGCCGTGGGGGCTGCGGTTGTCCCCACTACGCCGCAGGCGAGGACCAGGAACTCGCGCCGCGTCTGCCTCATCTTCAATTCCTCAGGCTCACCAGATAGGCAACGATATCCTCGATTTGTTCCGCGGTCAGCAGCGGCTTGCCGCGGTACGCGGGCGCCACGCGCGTCAGCCCTTCGCTGCGGAAATACGCCGGCATGATGCTGTCGGGATTGACCCGGCCCGGGTCCACGATGCGCTGGCGGATCTGGCCCTCGGAGAGCCGCGCGGCGCTGCGCAGATCGGGCGCGAGGTCGCCCTGGAAGCGCTCCTCGGGGAACGGCCCGCTGTGGCACAGCAGGCAAAGGCCGACCTGCCGGTTGGCGACGATCGCCCGACCCCGCGCCGGATCGCCCTTGGCGCCGGTCAGCGAGGCCGGTATTGCATCATCTCCAAGAGCTTTTCCGATAAAGAGAAATGGAAGTATGAAAAGCAAAAACCTTACACCCGCTCTATTCCATGATTCTTCAGCGGTACCGAACGGATGCACGGTTCAATGAGTCAATATGCTGCAGTGCAAGCAATCATGTTTCGCGAACCACCCGGTTCGCCAGGACGCCGATCGCGTCGTTTACGACTTCTACCAGGTCGCCCGGTTGCAGCGCCGGCAGCGTGGGGCCGTCGCAGCCAAACCAGATGACATCGCCGGGATGAAGCGTGAGATAGCGCGACATCCGGGAAATGTAATGGGCAACGCTGAAAATCATTCCGCTGGTGCGGTAGCTCGAAACAGTGCGGCCGTTGATGCGCACCTCGATCGCCTGGTTCATGGGATCGATCCCCGCAACCATGCATGGGCCCATCGGCTTGAAGGTATCGGAGTTTTTTGCGCGCCACAGTGTGCGGTCGCTGCGCTGCCACGTGCGTTCGCTCACGTCGTTGCCCAGCGTGTAGCCTGCAACGCAAGCGAGCGCTTTATCTTCAGAAATATTCTTTGTTTTCTTGCCGATGACCGCCACGAGCTCGCCCTCGAAGTGGACGGGTCCCTTCGAGTCCTTCGGGATGACGATATCCTCGCCGCTGCCGATCAAGGCGTTGGGCGAGCGGTAGCCGATGTCGGCCTGCTCCGGAACTTTATAGCCCACGCCGTGCGCCTTGTTCGCCCATTCGATATGGGCGCGGTAGTTGAGCCCGGCAGCATAGAAGTTGCGAACCGAATCCAGCAGCTTCCGGTCGACCGCGATGCTGCCCCGCTTCATTCGGCCTTGACGCCCGACGCCTTGATCACCTGCGCCCAGCGCTCGTTGTCCCTCCTCAGGAACGCCGCAAACTCGGCGGGCGTGTCGCCGATGATGACCGCGCCCTGGCCGCGCATGCGCTCGCGCGTTTCGGGGCGGGCGAGCGATTTGCGCATCTCTTCGGCGAGCCGGTTGACGATCGCGGGTGGAGTGCCGCCCGGCGCGAGCAGTCCTACCCACGGCGCGGTTTGCTCCAGGCCCGCGAATCCCACCTCCGCCATAGTGGGGACGCCGGGAAAATCCGGGTGCGGGGCGGCCGTGCCTACCGCCAGCGCCTTCAGCTTTTTCGCCGCGATCTGGTCCGCAATGCCGACTACGGGATAGAACATGAACGTGACGCGCCCGGCGAGCACCTCGAGGAGCGCCGGGCCATTGCCCTTGAAAGGCACATTGATCATCTTGATGCCGGTCATGTTTTCCAGCATCGCGCCCGCGAGGTGGGTGGAGCCGCCGATGCCGGAGGTGGCATAGCTGAGCTCGCCGGGCTTCGCCTTCGCCTGGGCAACGATGTCGCGCATCGAGTTGAGCGGGCTGTTGGCCGCGGTGACCACCACCATCGGCAGGTTGGCGGCGTTGCTGACGGGCGCGAAGTCCTTGAAGGGATCGTAAGCGGCCTTGGTTCCCGGCAGCAGCGGATTCACCAGCAGCGACAGCGACGAGAAGAGCAGCGTGTAGCCGTCCGGCGCCGAGCGCGCCACCGCTTCGGTGGCGATTATCGCGTTCGCGCCGGGGCGGTTCTCGACGATGACGCTCTGCCCCATCGACGCGGTCATGTCCTGCGCGATGAAGCGCGCGATGACATCGGTCGGCCCGCCCGCGCCGAAACCGACCAGCAGCCTTACAGGCTTGGATGGATACGGCTGTGCCGCCGTTGCAGTTGAAAAAGCAATACTTATCAGGAAAAGAGAAATTTTCTTCATGAATGGTGCCTCGCAGCCATCACCTGGCATCGCTTTATCAGCCTGTGCTCATCGGGACCGTAGTCGGCGACCGCGTTGTGGATGGTGCCGATGTCCTCCCACAGCAGCACGTCGCCCTGCTGCCAGCGGAACGTGTAAAGGTATTCGGGCTTTACCTGGTGCGCAAAGAGGAACTCGAGGGTCTCGTCGCTCTCCTTCTGCGGCAGCTCGTTGATGCGGATCGAGTAGCCCGGATTGGCGTAGAGCACCTTGCGGCCCGAGAACGGGTGCGTGAGGAAAATCGGATGCGAGACCGGAGGCTTCGCCTTTCTCTGCGCGTCGGTGAGCGGCGGGCGCTTGCTGCCTTTCTCCTGCCGCATCATCTCCCAGAACTTCTCGAAGTTGTGCAGGACGGTCTTCCCCTCCAGCTTGCTCTTCAGGTCTTGCGGAAGACCGTCGTAGGCCGCCTGCATGTTGCCGAACTGCGTCGCGCCGAGGGTTTTCCCGCCGCGCTGCGGGATCTCGATGCCGTACAGCACGTTCGCGAGCGCGATGGTCCTGCTATAGGACATATCGGTATGCCAGCCCTGCCCCGCGTCGGCGAGGCCGATCGGCTTGCCGTCGCGCACGATGTTGGAAAGGATCATCACCTCGGGCACGCCCGGCTCCTGGTAGGCGCCGGAGGCGACGTTGATCTCGAGCTCGCCGAAGCGCGCGCGGAAGTCGCGCAGCTGACGGCCGCTGAGCTGCTGGCGGGGAAAGCGAAGCACGCTGTGTTTCCCCAAAGAAGCTTCTATGGCGTGAAGATCGGACGCGGAAAGATCTTTCGCAAGATCGAGCCCGTCGATCGTCGCGCCCAGCGCGTCGCCGCTCGGAATCACCTTCATCAATCGATCCTCAATCCGATGTCCTTGACGATCTTCGCATAGCGGGCGGTGTCGGCGCGCACCAGCGCCGCGAACTCCTCCGGCGAGCGCGACACCGTGCCGTCGGCGCCGATGCTCTCGAGCTTCGCGCGCACGTCGGGAGTCTGCATGGCCTTCACCAGATCCGCGTGCAGCCGGTTGACGATCGCAGGCGGCGTGCCGCCGGGTGCGAACACGCCGTACCAGGTGATCACCTGGTAGCCGGCGAGTCCCGACTCGGCCGCGGTCGGCACGTCGGGGAACGCCGGCAGGCGCGCCGCCGTCGACGTCGCCAGCGCGCGCAGCTTGCCGGAGCGCACGTGCGGGGCCGATGCTGGCATGGTGTCGAACGCCATGAGGTGCTGGCCGCCGAGCAGGTCCTGCATCGACTGGCCGGAGCCTTTGTACGGCACGTGGACCAGCTTCACGCCCGCCAGGCTTTTGAAGATCTCGCCCGCAAGATGCGGCATGCTGCCGTTGCCGGCGGAAGGAAAAGTGAGCTCGCCTGGCTTTCCTTTCAAATAAGAAATCAATTCCTTAAGGGAAGAGGCTTGAACCGACGGGTGCACCGTTATGAAATGCGGCACCGCCGCCGCGATGCCGACCGGCGCGAAATCCCTGATCACGTCGTAGGACAGGTTGGCAAACAGCGCCGGCGCGATGGCGTTCACCGACACATGCCCCATCATGATGGTGTAGCCGTCGGGCGCGGCTTTTGCCACCTGGCCGGCGGCCACGGTGCCGGTCGCGCCCGGCCGGTTGTCGATCACCACCGGCTGGCCGAGCAGCTCGGAGTAGC
>WNGH01016510.1_pt1 | contig 11545 bp, 14 predicted proteins | sample 5400631 | NCBI WGS metagenome assembly WNGH01 (sample SAMN13153373, study PRJNA577476) | soil metagenome | isolation source: 115 cm soil or saprolite under Garry oak tree replicate 1 | place: USA:California | collected 2016-06-15 | reverse complement strand
CTGCTCAAGGAGAAGACGACCTACGAGATCATGCGGCCCGAGTCGGTCGGACTCGGCAAGAGCACGCTGGTCATGGGCAAGCTTTCAGGCCGGCACGCCTTCCGGCAGCGGCTGGAGGAGCTCGGCTTCAAGCCAACTGAGGAAGAGCTCAACCGGGCGTTCGAGCGGTTCAAGCGGCTGGCCGACCAGAAGAAGGAAATATACGAGGAGGACCTGGAAGCCATCATTAGCGAGGAGCTCCAGACGATTCCGGAGACCTACCGGCTGAAGTCGCTCTACGTCGAAAGCGGGACCGACAAGACGCCGACGGCGCGGATCGAACTGGAGATCGACGGCAAGGTCGTGCAGCAGACCGGTACCGGCGACGGCCCTGTGGACGCCGCCTACCGCACCATTGCGGCCATGACGAAGACCAAGAGCACGCTGGTGACGTACGCCGTCAAGGCCATCACGGGCGGGACGGACGCGCAGGGCGAGGTGATGGTGCGGGTGGAGGAAGGGCCGAAGACGGTGACCGGCCACGGCGCCGACACGGATATTATCGTCGCCTCCGCCAAGGCCTACCTGAACGCGCTGAACAAGCTCGCGTATTGGAAGTCGCGCAAAGACGACGCGCCGAAGATCCACTACATCTGAGCGCCCCCTAGATTTCCTTAGAGACGCGTTTCCAGAGCTTTAGCACTTCAGAAGCCTGTCAATATCGATATAGCCAGAGTATCCAGGAGTCTGCATCAATCCCTTGTAAAACTTGTAAGAAATCGCATGCTTATTAAAGTTTGACTCCGTCTTCATCAAACAAATAATCAGATACCCACTTATCCGAGTTTCGTCCACTGCTTTATCAACAGCGAGTGCAATTTTTTGAGCTTCCCCAAAAGGGACGTTGGAGTTGAGTCTTTGAATCAAATAAATGTACCTTTTAATGATTGTTGATGTAGGTACGACTTGATCAATCTGGCTCGCTAGTGAATTCGTTTCACTGTAAAAGACAAAGATCGTAGCGACAATAATCACCATGCACGCAGACATTTTGATCGCCAGCGTTTTTAAGCGTATTATCAACAACCTTGCTCCGGTTGACTGCTTAATGGCGCCTGAGCTAGCCCAATCGCTAAATGCGTCACACGACCCCCTTCTACCTATGACGAAATTGACATGTTTGAATGCCCGCATTTCAGTCACTCGCCTTTGTCAACCTTGAGAGGATCAAGCTCGACCATCCAGTGGTTCAAGAAAACGGCGCGCGGCTACCGCAGCCGGCTTTACTACCCGAATACGAAGGACGCTGCAACAAAACAAAAGTAGGTAGTACCTACAAACGTAGGTACTCATGTCGGTAAGGGGAACAGGATAGTGCGTGTAAGCCTGAGAAAATAGTGAGAAAATAGAGCCAGACTCGATTGGCCCGGCGCACTAACTCACGAAGTCGAACCTGAGCCATGATTACTTGAACAGCTTTGTGAACCCGCTGAAAAGGCCCGCCTTCTGGGTGACCTGATCCAACTCGCCCGCGTCGAGCCAGACGCCCTGGCAGTGCATGCAGCGATCGAGCTTCACCCCCTTGTAGTCAATCTCTGAAAGCTGCTGCCCGCACTTGGGGCAGTGCATGTAGTGGAGCTCTTTGAGCTTCTTCTTCTCCTCTTCGGTCATCTTGGCCTGCCGTTCCTCGGCCTGCTTCTTCATGCGCTCGATGGCCTGGCGGGCGAAGTACTCCTCTTCTTTTTCGCTGGGTTTCCCCATGGATCCCATTGCCATGTCGTTCCCTCCCGCTAATGAAGTCAGGTGACGCGTTTCGCCCGTCGCGTTCGGATCACAAGGTAGATCGACCGGCCAGCCTGCACGGCGACGTAGACGAACAGCCCGATGAAGAAGACCTTCCAACCCATCGCCTGCCACCGTTCGGGCGAAGGGTTGTGCAGCATCAGGCCGAGAGCGATGTGGCCGCCAAGACCGAAGCTCAAGGCAAAGATGATCCATTCCCGGGCGATGGTTGCTCTGCGCGGTGGCGCCATGGCTCTCCTTACAAGAATTGGCGAGTTTCGTCAAGAAAGGGCATCGCGTTCTCCATTGGTGTGCAGAGCATTCCTTATTTGGGAAGGCAATTGCTGTCTTGCGGCAACGACTCTTTTGGGACAAGGGATGGAAGATCAAGGAGTTGGGCCAGTGAACGAGCTTGGCAATCAATGTTTTAGTCTGGCATCCGGTTTGCTATGTTCCTTGTTAAAAGTGATTGGCCCAGGCCAGTCGGAATGGGAGATGCCATGCGGTGCGCACGGTGTCGCGGGTTGATGGTGCAGGACTACTTCTTCGATATGCTGGATGACTGTGGGCATCTCAGCTTTGTCGGTTGGCGATGCGTCTGCTGCGGCAACGTCCTGGATCCGTTGATCCTGAAGAACCGGCGAGGGAAGCGTTCACCGCTCGTCCACCTACCCTAAAAGGCTGCTTCTGGTTGAAATCCACACCTGGTGGCTGAGCCGGTCCATCTGCTAATCCTGCCCTATCCCTCCATCTCTTTGATTTTCTGCAAAATTTTATAGACTTTCAATGGCATCCATTCTGCTTTGTCTCGTAGTATGCCTTCGATCTGCCTGGCTTGCGGAGCAGGCTCACGAAGGTTGACAATATAAGTGACGTTTACCATTAAAGGAACTCCGATGTACATCCTGAACAAATGCGAGTTGGCAGGGCTCGTGTTGGCTCTGGCGCTGTTTGGCCTGCCTGCGTCAAGCCCGGCGCGGATCTTCGGCGATGTGGTGACGATGGAGCAGTTGAGCTTCCATCCTGATTCGATCAAAGTCCCCGGCGATGGTTTCGCCGTCCTGGTGGTGCAGAACCGGGAAGATGGCCCGATTCTGCACGAGGTCGTTTCCCCAAGCCTCTTTGAATCGGGAACCCTCATTCAAGTCATGGGAACCGGGAAAGTCGAATACAGCGGGAAACGCGTGTCCCGGATACTGCTCTACCCTGGCGAGGAAGTGGTGATCTGGTTTTACGCCGAAAAAGGGCGGACCTACTCGTTCCAGTGTAATATCAACGGCCACTCGATGCAGGGGACAGTCCGCACGAGCTGACCGTCAACGCTCTCCGGTCGTTGTTTACTCGAACCAACCGCCGATCGAGGCGGTGGAAATCACGACACAGTTGCGGTAGGATGGCTGACGTGCGTGAGCCTGTGGATGATCCGGTGAAACTCGATGTCCGCGCCAGCCGGTCGGACCGGTCTGCCGTGCTGCTCGAGGGCGAGCCCTGCGACGTCTGTGGCTTCCCCATGCTGGACGTGCATTGCAAGCTGATCTGCCGCAACTGCGGGTTTATGCGCGACTGCTCCGATCCCTGAGCGAAGAGGGTGTAATGGCAAAAGAGCCCAAAGAACCCAAGGCGAAAGAGCACAAGACGGAAGAGCCTAAGAAGAAGGAGCTCACCGTCGTTCCACATCCCGCCGAAGAGGAGGATATTTCCGCCGAGATGGCCGACCTGTTCGACGAAGAAGCCGTCAAGCACCAGCACGGCCACGCCGAGCCTGAAGGCGATTGATAGCCCCCCATGCTCAAGGAAATGATCGAGGAGGTCGCGAAGGCCAACGAGGGCTTCTACGAGGCCTTCGAGAGCCTCGACATCAAAAAGATGGATGAGGTATGGGCCAAGGAAGACTACGTGACCTGCATCCACCCCGGCTGGAACCTGCGGTCCGGCTGGCCGGCGGTCCGCGACAGCTGGGTCATGATCTTCAACAACACCTTCTCGATGCAGTTCCGCCTCACCGACGTCATGATCCAGGTCGCGGGCGACGTGGCCTGGGTGCTCTGCATGGAAAACATCACCAGCAGCACGGACGGTGAGGGGCAGGAGTCACGCGTGCTGGCCACCAACCTCTATGAGCGGCAGCAGGGACGGTGGCTGATGATTCACCATCACGGCTCTCCCGTCATGCCTTAGTGTACCCGCAGCGCTTCCCGGAGTTCTTTGACAATGTCAAGCGCTTCTCTGGCATCCTTCTCGGTGGGCAGGCTGTCGGTCTGGCCGGTGGGCACGGCATCGGGGTAGGTCAGCGGGATCAGATACTTGTCGAGGGTATAGCAGCGATCCTCAAAGCGCGACAGGCTATGGTCGGCCTCCGCACACAGCGCTAGTAGTTCTGCGAGGTGGTGGACCACCGGGATCGACCGGTTGCGCTCGGAGAGGAAGGCCTTCAGCGATTTGGCCGCGGCATGCTGGGCGTGCAGGCAGACTTGGTTCCAGAGTCCCAGGCCCTGCGCGGCCTCTGCCATGGCCATGTCCTCCGCCGCGAAGGCGGCCCACCTAGTGACGGCGCTCATACGCCACGGCTCCTTTGTAGATAATCTCGTCCAGCACGAAGACCCGCCGCTCTGCGATCAGGTCTTCCATCTCCTCGGGGGTATAGACCAGCACGTCCAGTCCGACTTTGGGCCGGACCAGCCGGAGCACCTCTTCGATCCGCTCCAGCAGTGGTTTGTCGGTCCGCTTGATCACGACGAGGTCGAGGTCGCTCCACTCATGAATTTCGCCCTGCGCAGCCGAGCCGAAGAGGATCAGCTTCTCGGGCTCGTGCTCTCGGATCAGAATCTCCATGATGCGGTGAAGCTCCTCCAGGACGAGCCCTACCAGACGCCTTCGCACCGAGCCATACGTATCCATGCGGGCCACCACTTCCTGTCCCGGGTAGCAGCCCTTGGTCAGGCTGAAGGCCTTGCCCTCCAGATTGGCTTCCGGCGGCACGATGTTCTCATTGAGGTCCGGACCGGCTTTGGGGAGGCCCGCCTCCACGCGCAGGCTCTCCAGGGCGTGCGCGCCGAAGGGTCTCAAGCCCAGCGGCTCGCCGTGCGACCAGCAGCGGTCCCAGGCTGTCTTGAGCACGTCGGCCGGCAGGAGAATTTCCACGTCGGTCTCGCCGGTCTCCTCGGTCCGGATGAGCATCCCGGCATGGCCGTCGATGTCCACCGACACGAATGAGAGGGGCTTGAGGGAGGAAGGATCGGTCCCGAACGTCGCGCGGACGAGTTCCGGCGCCTTGGGGCCGCTGACTAGGAGCAGACCCCAGGTCTCTGCGCAGTTCTCCATCTTGGCCTTAGTACCGAACAGCAGGAACTTGCGCAGCGCCGAGAAGGTGACGTCCCCGATCTCGCCCGCGTCCTCCAGCATCAGGGCCTCGCCAAGCTGATACACCCGGAAGTAGGTGACCATCTTGCCCTTGTGCGTGAGGAGGCTCGAGTAGACCCCTTGTCCCGTGGCCAGGGGGAGGATGTCGTTGCTGATGACGCTCTGCAGCCACTTCACCCGGTCTTCGCCGGTCACCTGGATCTTCCCCCGCTGGGAGAGGTCCGTGACGCCGACCCCACGCCGAACGGCCAGATGCTCGGCAGCTGCGTCCCCGTAATGCGCCGGCACGTCCCAGCCGCCCTTCTCGATGAAGGACGCTCCGCGTTTCGTGTGCTCGTCGTAGAGGCGCGAGCGCTTCATGCCTTTAATCTCTTGGCCTCCTCTCCCTCACCCTCCCCCTCGAGGTGGGAGGGAAGGGTGGGGGTGGTTGCCGGCTTCTCGTGGCCAATGATTCCCTCGATCAGCGCCAGGGTCCTCGACGAGAACTCGTTCCGGGACACGATCTTGGTGACCCCCAGTTGCTGGGCTCGCTTCCAGTTGTTCACCTCTTCGTGGTTGGCGAAGGCCAGGATCGGAATCGACTTCGACCGGACGTCGCTCTTGAGAGCTTCGAGCGCCTTGAACGCGTCGAGCCCCTCGTCGTTGATGTTGAGGACCACCGCCGCCGGACGGAGCGCGCCGGCCTTGTCGGCCACCTCGCCGTGCGTCCGGGCCTTTTCGAGCGTGTAGCCTTGGGGCTTCAGGGCGTCCCGGAGCTTGGTGTAGAAGAAGACGTCGTTCACGCCGATGAGAATGGTTTTGTTGTCCATCGGCCCCACCCGCTAGTTCATCATGGCCCTCAGCCGCGTGAACGCGCGCTGGGCCAGATCGTACTTGGGGTTGATCTTCAGCGCGCGCTTGTAGCACTCGAGCGCCTTGTCCCACTCCCGCTTCTTCTCGTAGATGCGCCCCAGATTCAGATGCGGGAACGCGGGGCTCTCGTACCGCTTGGCGTGCGTCGCTTTCTCCAGCCATTCGATCGCGTCGTCGAGCTGGCCCTTCTCGATCAGGTAGGCCCCGATGTCGTTGTACGGATTGCCGAAGTCGGGGTCCACCGCGATGGCGCGGTGACAGTCCTCGATCGCCTCGTCCAGCATCCCCATGAAGCTGTGCGTCCATCCGCGGAACGTGTAGGCTTCGGCGGTCGGATAGAGGTCGATGGATTCCGTGTAGAGCTTGATCGCCTCCTCGAACTCGCCCTTCATCTGGCGCTCATAGGCCTTCCGGAAGAGGTCCCACGCGGCCTTCTGGTCGTCCTCGGGTTCCATTGGCCTGTTGCCCGAAGTCTCGGTGTTAGCCAATCCTGTTCGCCTATTCCTGCTTGAGCTTCTTCTTGACGAGTTCCGCCGCCCGCCTCCCGGACAGCAGCATGGCGCCGAAGGCCGGTCCCATCCGCGGAGAGCCGTCCACGGCGGATACCGAGAGCCCCGCCAGGAAGCAGTTGGGATAGACTTCCCGGGTGTTTTCCACCACGAGCTCTTCCGAGCGCTCCACCCACATCGCCCCGTTGCCGGGCACCGCCTTGTACAGGCCGCGCTTGTTCAGGAGCGCGACGACCGCGGCGTCGTGGCCGGTGGCGTCCACCACGACTTTCGATTCCAGCGCGATCGGGTCCACGTGCACGGCGTCGTGTCCCGCGTACTCGACCGGCGACCAGTTCACGACGACACCCTCCAGAATGTTCTCACGGCGAAGGATCAGATCGATGACCTTGGTGAGGTTGAGGACCCGAACGCCGGCATCGTAGGCGGCGGCGACCAGTTTGGCGGTGGCGTGCGGCGGGTCCACGATGAACATCCCCTCGCATTCCTTGACCCGTTTCGACGGGATCTGCAGCTCGTCGAGAATCTTGTCGGCGGGAGCGCAGATGGTCGCCTTGTTCATGAGGTACCCGCCGGACCAGAAACCTCCGCCGAGGTGCAGCGCCTGCTCGATGAGCAGCGTCTTGAAGCCGGCGGCGGCGAGGTCCCGCCCGCACACGAGCCCGGACGGCCCTGCCCCGACGACGATGACGTCGCTCTCGATGAGCCGGTCGAATTCCTGGAAGTGCTCCCGGGCGATCTGCCGTGTGATGTCGCGCTCCCGCAAGGGAGCCGTCCATTTGTTCTTGTTTGCCATGATGAGCCTCGTCCTACTGATAGATTTCCAGCCCCGCCTTCTTGAACTCCTCCGCCTTCTCTTTCATACCGACCTCAATAGCGTTCTGCTCGTCCACCGCCTTCTCCTCGGCGTACTTCCGGACGTCCTCGGTGATCTTCATCGAACAGAAGTGCGGGCCGCACATCGAGCAGAAATGCGAAGTCTTCGCCGCGTCCTGCGGGAGGGTCTCGTCGTGGAACGACTTGGCCGTGTCGGGGTCGAGCGAGAGGTTGAACTGGTCCTCCCAGCGGAACTCGAAGCGGGCCTTCGACAGCGCGTTGTCCCGTGCCTGCGCGCCCGGATGGCCCTTGGCCAGATCGGCCGCGTGCGCGGCGATCTTGTACGCGATGACGCCGGTCTTCACGTCCTCCTTGTCTGGCAGTCCCAGGTGCTCCTTGGGCGTGACGTAGCAGAGCATCGCGCAGCCGAACCAGCCGATCATGGCCGCGCCTATGCCGGAGGTGATATGGTCGTAGCCCGGCGCGATGTCCGTCGTCAGCGGGCCCAGCGTGTAGAACGGCGCTTCGTGGCATTCCTCGAGCTGTTTCTCCATGTTCACCTGAATCATGTGCATCGGCACGTGGCCGGGCCCTTCTATCATGACCTGCACGTCGTGCCGCCAGGCGATCGTGGTCAGCTCACCCAGAGTCTCCAGCTCCGCGAACTGCGCCTCGTCGTTGGCGTCCGCGATGGAGCCCGGCCGCAGCCCGTCGCCCAGGCTGAACGAGACGTCGTAGGCCTTCATGATCTCGCAGATCTCCTCGAAGTGCGTGTAGGCGAAGTTCTCCTTGTGGTGGGCGAGGCACCACTTGGCGTGGATCGAGCCCCCGCGCGAGACGATGCCCGTGACGCGGTTGGCCGTAAGGGGGATGTAGCGCAGCCGCACGCCCGCATGGATGGTGAAGTAGTCCACACCCTGCTCCGCCTGCTCGATGAGGGTGTCACGATAGATCTCCCAGGTCAGGTCTTCGGCCTTGCCACCCACCTTCTCGAGGGCCTGGTAGATGGGGACGGTGCCGATGGGCACCGGCGCGTTGCGGATGATCCACTCCCGCGTCTCGTGGATGTTTTTGCCAGTGGAGAGGTCCATGACCGTGTCCGCGCCCCAACGCGTGGCCCAGATCATCTTCTCCACTTCCTCCTCGATCGAAGAGGCCACGGCGGAGTTGCCGATGTTGGCGTTGATCTTCACCAGGAAGTTGCGCCCGATGATCATCGGCTCGATTTCCGGGTGATTGATGTTGGACGGGATGATCGCGCGGCCGCGAGCGACCTCGTCGCGGACGAACTCCGGCGTGACCTCGTCCGGAATGCTGGCGCCCCAGGCGTTGCCGGGATGCTGGCTGGCCAGGCGGTTGCCGCCGCGCCCGTTTCCATTGCCGTTCCCGTTTCCCTGGCACATCGCGGCTTGACGCTTCAAGTTCTCGCGGATGGCGATGAACTCCATCTCCGGCGTGATAATGCCCTTGCGGGCGTAGTGCATCTGGGTGACGTTGCAGCCGTGCTTCGCCCGCAGTGGCTTGCGGAGGTGCGCGAACCGTAAGGCATCCAGCTTGCGGTCGGCGAGGCGCAGGCGCCCGTACTCGGACGAAACTTCGGAAAGCGTCTCCACGTCCCCCCGTCCAATAATCCATTCTTGCCGCAAGGGAGCAAGTCCCCGGCGGATATCAATGCTGGCCGCCGGGTCGGTGTACGGGCCCGAGGTGTCGTAGATCAGAAAGGGAGCGTTCTCCTCGACGGCGCCGCTCTTGTACGACTTCGTCGGCGTGAGGCGGATCTCCCGCATCGGCACGCGAATGCTCGCCCGCGAGCCCTCGATGTAGATCTTCCGCGAAGCCGGGAAGGGTTGGGTTGTGATAAAGGATGAGTTCATAGTGGTCCCGTCCTTTCTCTCACGTCAAAAAATAAATCGCACCAATCCACCGGAAGGGGAGGACAGATGCGGTCTGAGAAATAGGATCATGGTCGCTTCCCTGCGCTGGCATTATCCAGATCAGGTTCAGAGGGTGCGTGGCGGGCCATTCACGCTTTCCGGACCTTGGGTCCAGGGGCCACGCTCTCAGCCACCGTAGGCTCCCCTAGCTTGTGACGCAACAGCTTACACGCCGGGTTTTCCGGCTGTCAACCCATTTGACAAACATTTGACAAAGCAAGAAAGGCGCACCTACAATATAGTTTTACCTAATTGCCACAAGGAGAGCAGTGACGAGCGCAACGTGCCTCATCAGCCAGCCGCTAGAGCTCCAGGCCTTCCGCGATCTATCGCTGGAGGAACTGGCGGAGCGCACCGAAGCGGCCAAGCGCAAGCTGGGCGACCGCGTCATCGTGCTCGGCCACAATTACCAGCGCGATGAAGTCATCCGCCACGCGGACGTGGAAGGCGATTCGCTCAAGCTCTCCCAGATCGCCGCCGAGCGCTCCCATCACGAGTTCATCGTGTTCTGCGGCGTCCACTTCATGGCCGAGACGGCCGACATCCTCTCCAAGGCCAGGCAGACGGTGATCCTGCCCGACCTGGCGGCCGGCTGCTCGATGGCCGACATGGCCCAGATCGAGCAGGTGGACCAGGCGTGGGAGCAGTTGGGCCGGATCCTGCCGGTCGAGGAGGCGGTCACTCCTGTCGTGTACGTCAATTCGGCGGCAGACCTCAAGGCGTTCTGCGGCGAGCATGGAGGGATCACCTGCACGTCGTCCAACGCGCGCCGAGTGATCGACTGGGCGTGGGCGCGCCGGGAGAAGATCCTGTTCTTCCCCGACGAGCACCTCGGACGCAACACGGCCAACAAGATGGGCATCCCCCGCGAAGAGATTCTGGTCTGGGATCCGTTCCTGCCCGACGGCGGCAACACGCCCGATGCTATCAAGAAGGCCCGCCTCCTGCTGTGGAAGGGACACTGCAGCGTGCACCAGATGTTCCAGCCGGCGCACGTCCGCTACTTCCGCGAGAAGCATCCCGGCATCAAGGTCATCGTGCATCCGGAGTGCCACGAGGACGTGGTTAATTTGTCGGCTCTGTGCGGCTCCACCGAGTTCATCATTCGAACTGTGTCTGCCGCAGAGCCGGGGTCCATCTGGGGAGTCGGTACCGAGCTGAACCTCGTCAACCGTCTCAAGCGCCGGCAGCCGGACAAGCAGGTCTACTTCTTGTCGCCGACCGTGTGCCAATGCTCCACCATGTTCCGGATCGATGCGCCGCACCTCTGCTGGGCGATGGAAAACTTGGCCGAAGGCCACGTGGTCAACCAGATCTCCGTTCCCGACGATGAAAAGCACTGGGCGCGGATCGCCCTGCAACGCATGCTCGACGTATCCGTCCCGGCTTGAATCGCTCCGTCGCCCCTCCCCAGCCGACTATTTCCTCCACCACGCCCTCTGAACTCGCCGCCTATGCCGCCCTCGTCACGACTGCAGTCGTGTGGGGCGGCTCGGTTGTCGCCCAGAAGTATTCGCTCGGGTCGTTCTCCGTGGTCGAAGTGTCCGTCGCTCGGGGCCTCGGCGCGCTGGCGATTCTGATCCCGCTGTGGTGGTGGAAGGAGGGGGGAACGGTCAAGTTCACGGCGCGCGACATCGGGATCTTCGCCGTGCTGGGGCTCGGCGTGCTGGGCAATCATCTGCTCACGCTGTTCGGGCTACGGTACATCGGCGCTGGCGCGGCGGGTGTGATCATCGGCGCCAGCCCGGCCATCCAGGCATTTCTCTCCTCGGTGCTGATCCGCGACGTGCCGTTCCGACTCGTGTGGGGCGGCTGCGCGATGTCGTTCGCCGGTGTGTTTCTCGTGGTCGGCTTGAATGGGGAAGCGGCGGCCGGGGAGCAGCCGTGGTTGGGTGCGACGCTCGTGCTGCTGGCGCAGGTGAGTTGGGCGCTCTATAGCATTGGGGGGCGGCGTACCATGGAGCGATTCTCGCCGCTCACAGTGAACTGGACGACGCTCTCGTTCTCGATTCTCCCGCAGATCCTGCTGCTGGGGATGAATCAGAAAGCCCTCACGGTGGGGCTCGGTACTGTGCCGCTTGCTGACTGGCTGGTGATTGGCTACCTGATCGTGTTCGCCACAGCGCTGGGGCAGCAGGCCTGGCTCTACGGCGTGCAGGGCATCGGCCCATCACGCGCGGGCGTCTTCGTCAATTTGGTTCCGGTCTCCGCGCTGGTCTTATCGGCGCTCCTCCTCGGCGAGCAGATCGGACTTACTGAGGTGGCAGGCATCGTCCTGGTGCTGGCCGGCGTGTGGCTCGTGAATCGCCAGTC
>WNGH01010391.1_pt1 | contig 11545 bp, 10 predicted proteins | sample 5400631 | NCBI WGS metagenome assembly WNGH01 (sample SAMN13153373, study PRJNA577476) | soil metagenome | isolation source: 115 cm soil or saprolite under Garry oak tree replicate 1 | place: USA:California | collected 2016-06-15 | reverse complement strand
ACATTGGTGACCTCCGGTCGGCAACGCATCATCGTTCGGCTAGAGCGAAATCTCCGAAGTGCGCTGGCCGCGCTTGCTCAAGTAATGATGCCAGAAGAGACGAGCGGCAACGGCGCGCCAGGGACGCCAAGGCGCGGAAATCTTTTCAAGGTGTTCGGGCGCAGGACGCTGGCGAAGGCGTTTTACTTCCTGCACTGCCGTGGCCAAGGCCAGATCGCCCACCGGCCAAATATCCGGGCGGCGGAGCGCACTCAATAGATAGATGTCGGCTGTCCAGTTCCCGATGCCTCTGAGGGCAGTAAGTTTGTTGTGCGCCTCTTGATCCGGGAGGGAGTCCAGGCTCTTCAAGTCCAGCCGTCGCTTGGCGATTTCCTCTGCCAGGAGCCGCGTGTACAGCGCTTTCTGGCGGCTGAAACCGATGCGCTTCAACTCTCGGCCGGTGAGGGTTAGAAAGCGTCCGGGAGTCAGCGGGTTCACCTCTTGCTGTAAGCGTTGGTACGCTGCGCGGGCTGAGGCCAGCGAGACTTGCTGCTCGAGGATGATGTAGACGAGGGTGGGGAATCCCGGATCGCGCACCCACAGGGGCGGCGGGCCGTACTTTTCCAGGACTTTAGCCAAATGGGCATCGCCATCCGCCAGCAGACGCACGCCCTGGGCGAAGACGTTTTCGTTCAGGATGATTTGTGAGATTGGCACGGCCGTTCGGAATGAAGAATGGTGATGACCATTCAGCTGGTGGCTCGGGAATTCGCTTCGCGCTGGAGCGCTTCGATGAATTCGGCGAGCGGCCTAGGGCCGAGGTCGCCTTTGCTGCGGTGGCGGACCGAGACGGTGCCGGCTTCGGCTTCCTTGGGGCCCACCACGAGCATATAAGGGATCTTTTGCAACTGCGCGTCGCGGATTTTTGCGGGTAATTTTTCGTTGCGGTCGTCAAGATGGACGCGCAGGCTGTGGCCCTTCAGAGTTTCAGTGACGCGCTTAGCGTAGTCGGCCACTTTTTCGCTGACCGGGCAGACTTCCACCTGCACGGGCGCGAGCCATAGCGGGAAAGCGCCGGCGTAGTGCTCGATCAAGATGCCGAAGAAGCGCTCCACGGAGCCGAGCAGCGCGCGGTGCACCATGAGCGGCTGATGCTTGGCGCCGTCGTCGGCGACGTATTCGAGGCCGAAGCGCGCCGGGAGGTTGAAATCGAACTGCACGGTAGTGAGCTGCCAGGAACGGCCGATGGCGTCGATGAGCTTCACGTCGATCTTCGGACCGTAGAAGGCGGCTTCGCCTTCCATCTTTTTGTACGGGATGTTCATGCGCTTCATGGTGTCGGCGAGAGCGGCGGTGGCGCGCTGCCAGTCTTCAGGCTGGCCGGCGTAATTCTCTGGATGCGCGGGATCCCAATCGGAGAGCTCGACTTCGAATTTGTCGAAGCCGAAATTTCTCATGACGGCAAAGGCAAAATCGACGCAGGCCTCGACTTCGCTGGCGATCTGTGAGGGCATGCAGAAGATGTGCGCGTCGTCCTGGGTGAAGCCGCGGACGCGTAGCAAGCCGTGGAGCACACCGCTGCGTTCGTAGCGATAGACGGTGCCGAGCTCGGCGAGGCGCACTGGCAGGTCACGGTAGCTGCGGAGCCTGGACTTGTAAATCAAAATGTGGCCGGGGCAATTCATGGGCTTGAGCTGGTAATCGGCTTTCTCGACTTCCACCGCGCCAAACATATTGTCCCGGTAAAAATCGGTGTGGCCGCTGGTCTTCCACAGATCGAGGCGCATGATGTGCGGGGTGTAGACCAGGTCGTAGCCGCGTTTCTGCAGCTCGTCGCGCAGCCAGCCTTCCACGATGGTGCGGATCAAGCCGCCCTTGGGATGCCAGAAAATCAGCCCGGGGCCGGCTTCTTCCTGGATGCTGAAGAGGTCCAGCTCCACGCCGAGCTTGCGATGATCGCGGCGCTTGGCCTCCTCGATCTGATGCAAATGCTCGTCCAGCTCTTTTTGAGTAAAGAAAGCCACGGCGTAAATTCGCTGAAGCTGGGGATTGCCTTCCTGGCCTTTCCAGTAGGCGCCGGCGACGTTCATCAGCTTGAATGCCTGGATGCGCTTGGTGGAAGGAATGTGCGGGCCACGGCAAAAGTCGATGAATTGCCCGGTGGTGTAGAAGGAAACCATCGGCTCGGTGGCTTTTTCCTCCACCAGTTCGCATTTGAAAATCTGGTTGCTCCTCTTGTAGAGGTCCAAAGCTTCCGGCTTGGGGATGAGTTTGCGCTCGTTGGGCAGATCCTGGGCTGCGAGCTCGTGCATTTTTTTCTCGATTTTGGCGAGGTCTTCCTGAGTGAACGGCTCGTCGCGCAGGAATTCGTAGAAAAAGCCGGTGTCGATCGGCGGACCGATGCCCAGCTTCACATTGGGATACAACTCCGTCACCGCCGCCGCGAGGAGGTGGGCCGCGGAATGCCGAAACACAAAAAGCGAATCGGGATCTTTTTCGGTCAGGATATGCAGCTTGACGTCATGGTCGAGCGGACGCCGCAGGTCGATCAGCTCGCCTTCCCCGTTGTTGGGTGCAGCGACACGGGCAACCAGGGCGGCATCGGCGAGCCGGGGAGAAATCTTCCGCGCAATATCGGCAGGGGTAGTGCCCTTCGGCACTTCCTGAACGCTGCCATCCGGCAAGGTAATATGAATCTGCTCCATGTGCGTGTTCACCTGGAAGGAGAAACACTAAGCTTATCGGCGGCTTTCCACGCGGTCAAGGCGCTGCAGACAAATTGTCATCGATTCGAAACCGCACCCCCTCGGTGGCTAAATCAGCGTGACGTCGGGAAGCCCCCTAAAACTGCGCGTCCGACTTGATCAGCTCCGCCCGGTGCCCCTGAGCTGTGACATAAAGGATGGCCCCGGCCAGCGGCAGTTGGCGATCAATACTCAGCGAAAACAGCCGTCCGTATAGTGCAAGTCTCTAATTCAGTGACTTTGCGGCATCTTTAACCCAGGAAGAAGCAGGATTAAGAGTCAGGGCATGCTGGATGGCGTCCCGGACTCTAGCCTTGTCGCCCTGCCTATTGCCCCGCCGCCGAGCGGATATCCCCGCGATTTGGCTGGATTTCCCGCAACCCCGAGAGTCCCGAGGAAATCTCGCGGGTCAGCTGATCCGGCTCTTCGAATTCCTGCCTTTCGCGTTTGGCCTGACCAAGGCTACAGGGTAGACTTTCTTATTTCGGTAACATGTGCGGAAACGCTCTGGGGAAAACGGAATGAAAAAATTGCGCGAGATATTCAGCTTGGGGTTGGCACTTCTTTCCTTGGCAATCGCGAGTGCGGCGCAGGAACCCAAAGCGCTTCCCTTGCCGGACGAACGCTACAAAGCGGACATCCTGCTCGTGGTTGCACATCCCGATGACGAAGGCGCAGCTACTCCCTATCTCGCGCGGGCGCTCGACGAGCACAAGCGAATAGCCGTTGTCTTCGGCACGCGCGGCAGCAGCGGCGCGAATGAAGCCGGGGCCGAGCAAGCCGCGGCGCTCGGCGTCATTCGCGAGATCGAAGCGCGCAACGCTCTCACATCGCTGGGCATTACCAACGTGTGGTTTCTCGGCGGCAAGGACACGGCATCGCAGAACGTCTTGCAATCGCTGGCGAACTGGGATCACGGTGTTTCACTTGAGCGGCTGGTACGCCTCGTTCGCCTGACCCGTCCGGAAGTCATGCTGACTTTTTTGCCGGGAACATTTATTGGTGAAGACCACGGGGACCATCAAGCCTCCGGGCTGCTGGCCACCGAAGCATTCGATCTGGCGGGCGATCCCGCCTCGTTCCCCGAGCAGCTGGCCGGCCCGACCAAACGCCTCGAACCGTTTCTCGAGAACTTACGGCCCTGGCAGTCCAAAAAGATTTATTACTTTCCGGATGCGGACCGCAAAGATATTTTTCGCGGGAAAGGCCCGGACTATTCCGTGAAGGAGATTTCCAAATCAAGCAAGCAGCCCTACTGGCGAGTGGCGCTCGATTCGTTCCGTGCTCACCAGACGCAAGCCAAGTCCTTTCTCGACAAGATCGCTCAAATGGACGAGGCCCAAATCGAAAGGATGGCCACCTCCGACGACGTCTGGACGGACTCATTGCATTTCGTGCTCGGCAAATCGCTGGTTGGCGGCAGCCTGACCGGAGATGTTTTCGATGGCGTCACGCCGGGCGCGATTCCCTTTGCCAGATCCGATGTTTCTCCTGAACCTGCACGGCCGGATTTATCGGTGGAGCTCGGCGGCCCGTGGAGCTTTTACAGCGAGTTTCGGCGGGCTCATGGGCTCGCCAGTCTCCCTCATCCCGAGCCGCCGGAGATCGCTCTGCAGGTTCCCGGTACACTGGTGATTCCCTTGTGGGTTCGCAATCGAACCGCGAAAACTCAGGAGATCACCGTCTCTGCCGTGCTACCCGCGGGGTGGACCGCCCTTAGCGGCACCGGGAAGTTTACGCTGGGGGCGAAGCAAGTGGCAGCCGCGCGCATCGAAGTGAACCTGCCGGCGCTAGAGGAGAACAACGCGAAAAAACCAGAGCCGCAGGAAATCAGCGTTCATGCAGAATCCAGCGCGCAATCTATCGGGGAAATCAAACTTCGAGTTGAACTTCGGAAACGGGCGCTGCCGCAGTAGGCCGCTTCAGGATTTTTTCTGACGGGCGGCTTCCATCGCTACCCAAGCTGCTTCCGGCAGCAACAGCAAGTCGTTGAACTCGCCGGCGCCGCGCAGCCATTGCGCGCCGTCGATCACCACGCATTCACCGTTGATGTAGTCGGCCATGTCGCTGAGGAGAAATGCCGCGAGATTGGCCAGCTCCTCGTGCCGCCCGAAGCGCTTCATGGGATGCTTGTCCTTGGCGTGATCTTCGAAGGGCTTCGAAGGCATCAGCCGCGACCAAGCGCCCTCCGTGGGGAAGGGCCCCGGGGCGATGGCGTTCAGCCGGATGTGATATTTCGCCCACTCTACGGCCAGCGAGGTGGTCATCGCCAAAACACCCGCTTTCGCGCAAGCCGACGGCACGACAAACCCCGAGCCGCAGTTGGCGGCCGCATACGTTGTCACGATGTTCACTACATTGCCGCCAAGCTTTTGGGAAATCCAGCGCTTCCCAAATGCCTGTGTGCAGTGAAATGTTCCGTTCAGGACAATGCCAACGATGGCGTTGAAGGCATTGGGCGTCAGTTTTTCGGTGCGCGCCATGAAATTTCCGGCGGCGTTGTTGACGAGCGTATTGATTTCGCCGAATTGTTCCTCGGCCTTGGCTGCCGCGGCTTCGACGGCGCCGTAGTCGCGCACGTCGCAAGTCGTGCAGGCAGCTGCGCCGCCCGCCCGATGGATCTCATCGCACGTTTCTTGCAGCGGCTCTTCCCGCCGGCCGACCACGAACATCCGCGCGCCTAGTTCGGCAAACCGCAACGCCATCGACCTGCCGAGTCCCGTTCCCCCACCGGTAAGAAAAATCGCCCGGCCCTTCAGTAAGTCCTTTTGGAACACGTTTCACCGCCTCGTGCCGATGACGGAACGGGCGCGTCACCTGCCGAACGCGATTCTAATCTATCAGAGAGACTGCGGAAGACTTTTTCGCAAGTCGGTCGATAGCGGGACGGAAGGCAGGTGCACAAGCTTAGGGATGCATTTGTGAAGGAACGGGTCGTCCCACTGCTTTTGCATATTCGGCGGCGTAGAGCCCACTCTCCGGAAATTCCTCACTCAATTCGTGGAGCAGTTTCTGCGCCAGGCGCTCTTGTTTCTCTCTGCGAGCCGCCAATGCCAGCAAGATCTTGGCAAACGGCTGCAGGTACCGTCCGTTTTCAATTGTTTTTCCAAGCTGCTGCATGCCGAGCGTTTTGTCGCCGTGAATTCCTCCGAACCGAAGGAAGAACCGCGCACCGCCCGAGAGGCTTCCGATAATGTAGTTGGCCGCTCCCAGGGCAACGTATGCATCATTGGCGTCCGGGTGCTGGGCGAGCAATTGCTTGGCATGTTCGTTTGCTTCCTTAAGCCGCTTCAAGGCTTCCAGGTGCTGCTTCCTGAGAATCATATCTGCGTCGGATTCCATCCCTGCCGACAGTGCCAGCGCGAAGAGCGCTTCGGGGTCCTTGGGGTCTTTTTCCATGCGCTGCCTCGCCAGCTTCCGCGCGTGCTGGACGGCCTCCTGAAAATTCTTCATTCGCTCGGGATCGGGTTGGCCGTCAATGCCGCGCAGGAATTTTTTCTCGTTCAAGAAGAAATCACTCGAGAGGACATCCTGGCGGTAAAACTCCTCAAAGAGATAGCTGGCCGCAACAGCGACCCGCCCAAAGGGCTCGTCGGGATGCTGTGATTCCCAGTCCGCAAATTTTTCGCGGCCGGCAGCGAAGTTCTGAATGTAGAGCAGGTGAAATCCGGAGGCGAGTTCCGGCACCTTGGTGAACGCCGGGCCATTTGCGGGGGTCTCTGGCCGCGCGCCGCAGATGGCCACGGAGAGCAGCAGCGGTAATGCGACGCGGGAGGTTCGCCAACGCATTCCAGGCCGCCCTTCAGAAGAGTCCGGGCAAGAAGCGTGGCTTGCCAGTCATCGCCGCGCGATAGTGGGGATTGGCGAAAAGCACGCGCTCCTCCGTGGAGAGCCGTTGCGCCAGGACTCCCATGTGCGCAATGGCTCCCGCAACGGCGGTGATCCACGCCGTGTGGATGAGCGGAAGTGCCAGCATCTCCGCAAAGACGGCCGCATAGTTAGGGTGCCGAACGTACCGAAAAGGTCCCGACGTAACCACGCCGAAGCGCGTGGAATCCACTACCTGCACGTTCCAGTGTTCGCCAAGAGCGCGGATCACCCACCAGCGCACGGCATTGGCCGCGAGGAAGACGGCCAACATCGGCGCAGCCAGCCAGGGGAGGAAAGCACGCTTAAGCAGCAGTACTTCGAGCGCAGCGCCAAGCAGCACCGCGATGTGCAGCAGCACCATCCAGCGGAATTTCGGCTCATCGACTTTCGCCGCGCCGCGCGCGGTCATTTCTCTCTGGTGCCGCTTGGAGATGCGCAACTCGACCAGCCGCAGCAAGGCCACGGCAAGGAGCAGGCCGAGAAACACGATGACGCTCAGGTCCATTGCAGTAGCAGAAACTCCGCGCTGAAGCCCGGTCCAAAGGCCGCCGCCAGCGCGTATTCGCCGGGCTGCAGCGGCCTTTTTTCCAGCCACTCCTGTAGAATAAAAAGGATCGTCGCGCTGGAGAGATTTCCGACGTTTCCGAGAATGTCCCAGGACGGCTGGGTGTCGCACTTGCACAGTCCGAGCTCCCTCTCGATGTTTCCGAGCAACCGTGCCCCACCGGGATGCAAAATCCAACCCTTGATCTCCTCGCGCTTCCGGCCGTGACGATCGAGGAAGCCCTCGACCAGTCCGCCGATCCTTCCGCCGATCATTTCGGGAACATCCTTGGCCAGCAGAATGTGGAATCCGGAATCGCGCAGGTCAAATCCCATGGCACCCAGCGAATCGGGAAACGTATAAGTCTCCGAAGCAAGAATCTTTGGCCCCCGGGTTTGTTTTCCGCTGACCACCGCGGCCGCGGCCCCGTCGCCGAATAGAATCGAAGAAATCAGGTTGGCTTGCGAAATGTCCTTGCGCTGAAACGTGAGTGAGGGCAGCTCCACGGCGATGATCAGGACGTTCCCACTCGGTTCGGCCTTCAAGTAATCGGCTGCCCGTCCCAGCGCCATGGCCCCGGCGGCGCAGCCCAGTTCGGTGAACGGCATGCGCCTGACATTGGAACGGAATCCCATCAGATTGATGAGGTGGGCGTCCAGCGACGGAATCATGAAGCCCGTGCAGGACACCGTGATGATCATATCAATTTGATCGGCCTTCAGGCCCGCGCGCTCCAGGCATTTTTCCGCCGCTTGGCGGCCGAGCTTCACCGCGTGCTCGATGTATTCATTATTCGTTTGCGACAGCGGGCGCGGCTCGATGGTGTAGTCGAGAGGGAAGATGGCGTGCCGGTTGTGAACTTGCGCGTTATCGACGATGCTCATCATCGCTTCGAGGCGGCGCTCGGGAATGTCAAAGACCCGTCCCATGTAGACCTTTACGTCATCGCGGGTGATGGTGTGGGGCGGCAGCGCGATGGCTGTTGCGGCGATCGTAGGATGCGATGCCACGGCAGATTCTGTCTGTCGAGAACTCACGGATTCCATCAGTCTCCTTGATGAACTGCGCTGGAACAGCCAGTCTTACGGCCGGGCACAACACGCCTCCCCCTGGACTGGCTGCATAGGGGCTCTGACTTTATATCATTCTTAGCATGCAGCGTACTAATTTGCGGTCGTCTGGCCGTCTCCGATCGCGGCCTTGCTGGGGGCTGAGGCCCGGTTGCACTGATTCCCCGCGTTCGAGGAGCCCAGCTCTGCCCTCTCCCGTTGCCGCTCCGAAGGAGACTCTGCGGTCGAGTATGCTAGTCTTCCGTTCGAAGAGGTGCATGATGAACGCTGGTTCCCTGCGCTGTTCCCTTTTTGTGGCTGCGGTCTGTGCCTTTCTGAGCCTTCCTTCAGCCGGGCAGCAGGCGGCGCTCCCGGTAACAACCGAAGGCGATTTCATCGTCAAGAATTTCAAATTCCGGTCGGGCGGAATGCTTCCGGAACTGCACTTGCACTACACCACGCTGGGGAAGCCGCTGCTGAACGCGGAGGGCCGCGTGTCCGGGACAACTCCTGGACGCGAATCACTACTTCATCATTCTGCCCGACGGCGTCGGCCACGGAAAATCCTCGAAGCCCAGCGACGGGCGGCATGCTCATTTCCCTGAGTACGACTACGACGACATGGTCGCCGCGCACTATCAGCTTCTCAACGAGGGCCTGGGGGTGAATCATTTGCGTCTTATCCTGGGCACCTCCATGGGCTGTATGCATTCCTTTGTCTGGGGAGAAACCTATCCAGCCTTCATGGACGCGCTGATGCCGCTGGCCTGCCAGCCGGTCGAGATCGCCGGACGCAACCGCGTCTGGCGCAAGATGGTGATGGAGGCGATTCGCAATGATCCGGAATGGAAGGGAGGAGATTACGCGACCGAACCCCGGCAAGGATTGCGCACGGCGCTCGACCTTCTGCTTATTGCCGGCAGTGCGCCGCTGTACATGCAAAAAACTTTGCCGACGCGCGATGCCGCGGACAAATATCTCGACGACTATTTCAAGACGCGTGTGACCGGACTGGATGCCAACGATCTCTTGTACGCGGTGAACGCTTCGCGCAATTACGACCCTGCGGTGCACCTTGAGAACATCATTGCGCCGGTCATGTACATCAATTCCGCGGACGACTTCATCAATCCGCCCGAGCTCCAAATGGCCGAACGTGAAACCAAAAGGGTGAAAAACGCACGCTTCGTCTTGATCCCCACGAGCGACGAAACGCGCGGGCACGGGACGCATACCAAGGCCGCCGTTTGGAAACAATACTTGGCGGAACTGCTGGAGGAATCAGCACACTGAGAAGACGGCCTGCTAGGTGGTGGCCTGACTGGCGCGAATTTCCTGCCAACGGCGCGGCCGTTTGTTGGCTTGCAGGACCTTCTTGCGCAGGCGAATGGATTTCGGAGTGATTTCCACGTACTCGTCGTCGGCAATAAATTCGATGGCCTGCTCGAGACTCAGCTCGCGGTGCGGAATCAAGCGGATCGCTTCGTCCGCGCTGGAGGAGCGCATGTTGGTCTGCTTCTTTTCTTTCGTCACGTTGACGTCCATGTCCTGTTCGCGCGAATTTTCGCCGACGATCATGCCTTCGTAGACATCGATCGCCGGCCCGATGAATAATTCGCCGCGTTCCTGGATGTTCCACAGCGCAAATGCGGTGGATGGTCCGCTGCGGTCGGAGACCAGCGCGCCCGTTGGACGCAGTGCCATCTCTCCGCCGTATTCCATCCAGCCTTCGAAAATCGAATGAATCAGCGCCGTGCCTCGCGTGTCCGTGAGCAACTGGCTGCGGAATCCGATCAATCCGCGTGAGGGGATCTTGAAATCCATGCGCACCCGGCCCGAGCCGTGATTGCTCATCTTGATCATCTCACCGCGTCGGCTGCCGGTCGTTTCCATGATAATTCCGATAAAATTCTCGGGCACGTCGATCACCAGCCGCTCGAGCGGCTCGAGTTTCTTGCCCTTTTCCGTGCGGGTGACAATCTCGGGCTTGCCCACCATCAGCTCAAAACCTTCGCGCCGCATCGTTTCGATTAAAATCGCTAGCTGCAGTTCGCCGCGCCCCAGCACGCGGAAGGATTCCGGCGTGTCGGTGTCTTCCACGCGGATGGACACGTTGGTCAAGAGTTCTTTTTGCAGGCGATCGCGAAGGTCGCGCGAAGTGAGATAGGTTCCTTCTTTACCGGAAAGCGGACTGCTATTGACGGTGAAAATCATCGCCAAGGTGGGCTCGTCGATCAGCAGCGGCTCCAGCGGCATCGGGTTTGCCAGATCGGTAATGCTTTCCCCGATGTTGATGCCCTCGACGCCCGCAATGGCCACCAGATCACCCGCCGGGACGGCTTGCGCTTCATCCCGTTCCAGGCCTCGGAAGGTATACAACTTGGTGATGCGCGTGGAGGTCAGCTTGCCGTCCAGCTTGACGACGCCCACGTCCGCGCCGCGCTTGAGAGTGCCGTTGAAAACGCGCCCGATCGCGATGCGTCCCAGGAATTCGCTGTAATCCAGATTCATCACCTGAATCTGGAGCACGCCTTCTGGATCGCCTGGAGGAGCAGGAATGTGTTTCACGATGGTCTCGAATAACGGCAGCAAATCCTTCGAATGGTCACCCGGGGTACGGTGCGCCACGCCGTCGCGGGCATTGGTATAGATAACCGGAAAATCAAGCTGGTCTTCACTGGCGTCGAGATCGATGAAAAGATCGTAGATTTCGTCCAGGACTTCCTTGGCGCGCGCATCGGTGCGGTCGATCTTGTTCAGCACGATTACCGGTGGGAGCTTCGCTGCAAGTGCCTTCTGCAGAACGTAACGCGTCTGCGGCAGAGGCCCTTCGCTGGCGTCGACCAGCAGCACAACACCGTCCACCATGCGCAGCGCGCGCTCCACTTCGCCACCAAAGTCGCTGTGTCCCGGGGTGTCCACGATGTTGATCTTGATGTCGTGAAAAAAAAGCGCCGTGTTCTTGGCAAGAATGGTGATGCCGCGCTCGCGTTCGAGGTCGTTTGAATCCATCACCCGCTCCACGACAGCTTCGTTGGCGCGGAAAATCCCGCTTTGCCGCAGCATGGCATCCACGAGCGTGGTCTTGCCGTGATCCACGTGCGCGATGATGGCGATGTTGCGAATCGCTTGACTCATATGATGGCGTCTTATGACCCCGAAGCAGTCGGGCTCAAGTCCTCTAAAGACAAAAATAGCTGCTGAAACAACCAGCAGCCTTGACGAATGTACCTTTATTTAGGCTGACCGACTGGCGGTCACACATCCTTAGGTGCGGCGCAGCAGCCTATAGTTTAACAGACCCGCCCCCGTCGAGCGAGAAAAGTAAGGCGACGGTATGCGATCCGCTAACCCAATGG
>WNGH01016132.1_pt1 | contig 11547 bp, 10 predicted proteins | sample 5400631 | NCBI WGS metagenome assembly WNGH01 (sample SAMN13153373, study PRJNA577476) | soil metagenome | isolation source: 115 cm soil or saprolite under Garry oak tree replicate 1 | place: USA:California | collected 2016-06-15 | reverse complement strand
CCCAGCGCATCCAGACCATTCTCGAAGAGTTGGGCTGGGAAGAGAGCAGCATGGAGCAGGCCAACCTGGTGGTACTCAATACATGCAGCGTGCGCAAAGCGCCGGAAGAGAAAGCGCATAACCAGCTTGCTCTGCTCAAGCATGCCAAAGCCAGGCGCAGTGATTTGCTGGTCGCGCTGATGGGCTGTATGATCGGCAATCAGAAGACTATCGACGAACTGCAAAAGCGCTACCCACACATCGATCTCTTTATGAAGGTCGAGCAGGCAGACATTCTGCCGCGCTTCCTCGAAGAGCGCTGGACACCCATTTCCGGCGCGGGCTGCCTGGATATCGAATACATGCCTCCTGCTGACGAGGCGGTCCCGGCCGGACCTATCTCACCGACAATAGCAGCCTTCAATATGCCGGCTACGGGGAAGCGCTCTGTGCTGCCGATGGCGATTACACCCAGGCCAGGAGAGCGTATTGCGCACTACCCCACGAAGATCGAACCGGCGAAGGCCAGCCCGGCCGCCTGGCTGCCCGTGATCCTTGGCTGCAACAAGGTCTGCACCTACTGTATTGTCCCTTATCGCCGCGGACGCGAGCGCAGCCGCCCGGTGGAGGAGTTGCTCGCCGAGGCGCGCTCACTGGTGGCGAAGGGCGCGAAGGAACTGACGCTGCTGGGTCAGACCGTCGAAGCCTACGGGCTTGACCTGCCAGATAAGCCCGACCTGGCCGAATTGATGCGGCAGCTCAGCGAGATCGAGCAGTTGGAGCGCATTCGCTTCATGACCTCCTATCCCCGGCACATGACCGACAGCATGATCGAGCGCATGGCAGCGCTGCCGAAAGTTTGCGAACACCTGAACATCCCCGTCCAGTCTGGCGATGATGAAGTGCTCAAGCGCATGAAACGCGGCTATACGCTCGACGAATATCGCACACGCATTCAACGAGTGCGCGCGTTGTGGCCCGGCATCTCGCTTTCCACCGATGTCATCGTGGGTTTTTGTGGCGAAACAGAGCAAGAGTTCCAGCACACACTCGACCTGCTCGAGGAGATGCGCTTCGATGTTGTGCACGTGGCTGCCTACTCACCACGCCCCGGCACCTTAGCCGCGCGTTGGGAAGACGACATAGCGCTAGCAGAGAAAAAGCGCCGGCTGCATGCCGTGGAAGAGCTACAGGGGCGCATCGCTCTCGAAATTAACCAGCAGTACCTCAACAAGGTGGAAGAGGTATTGGTCGAGGACACCAATGTTTCACACGAAAGGCAACAATTGAAGGGACGCAACCGCGCCAACAAACTGGTATTCTTTCCACAGCCAGGAGAGACGCTCACGGAGGACGGGCAAATCGAGTTCAACGCTGCCCGCGATGTTGCCATTGGCGACATGGTGCAGGTACGTATTGAACGAACTACGGCCTGGTCCTTGCAAGGTTGCGCAGTTGAGGTATAATAGGCCAATTATACGATGCATCCCAGTGAAGATAGAGGAGGCGTTCGATGACACAAGCACAATCAGCGGAAGAGAAAGCGCGAGTGAAAAAACAATGGACGGACCTGGCGATTCAACAAGCGCTGTCCAGCCAGTGGGAAGAGGCCGTGATTACCAACAAGAACATACTGGGTATGTTCCCTAACGAGCCTGAAGCCTACAATCGCCTGGGCAAAGCTTATAGCGAACTCGGGCAGTACGCAGAGTCGCGGCAGGCTTACGCGCAGACGCTGAAGTACAACCCCACTAATACTATCGCCAGGAAGAACCTGGAGCGGCTCTCGTTACTCCAGGAGGAGCCAGTACAGGTCCATGCTGGAGTTGAGCGCATCGATCCACGACTCTTCATTGAAGAGACGGGCAAGACGGGCATGACGGATTTGATCAACCTTGGCCCCTCTTCGGTGCTGGCAAAAGTGGCCGTCGGCGACAAGGTACAATTATATGTTAAGGGGCACTCGATACTCGTGCGCAACTCTGCCGGCGAAGATATGGGAAAGGTAGAGCCGCGCCTTGCCAACCGCCTGATCAACTTTATGGAAGGCGGCAACCGTTACGCCGCTGCCATTCTGGCAATGGAGAATGGGCAGGTACGCCTGATCATTCGCGAAGATTACCAGCATCCCAGCATGTTCGGCAAAGTCAGCTTCCCATCGCAGGGTGGCGTGGTTGCGGAACGCGCCTACATCAAGGATAGCATGCTGCGCTATGACCGTGAGGACGATGACGAGCTTGGCAGCGATGACGAGTACTACGATGGCGGCGACGATAGCGACGACATGACTGAGATCGACCTTGAAAGCGGCATCGAGGGCGAAGAGTAATTAAAAATTTGATAGGAGAACAACGATGAACAAGACGAAGAGAGTGGCCTGGCACAAGCACCGCGTTAAAGCAAAAAAGTATAAAGAGAAGCACAAAATGCAGGCGCAGAAGCCAGGTGGCAGTGTAGCCACGTCCCCAGCGCGGCGTTAAATGCCGCGCTTCCATTTTTTTAGCCTATGAGTTATGAGCAGCACGCCGCCACCGCCAATATCATCGGCCTCTGTACGCAACATCCTCACGCTACTCATCTCGCGTGACGCACAACTGGTAGCCGGCGTGGGAGGGTTGGAGCACAGGGTGACATGGGCCTGTCGCATGCGAGCGCGCCTTCCTGCTTTTGAAAGCGTGCATGGAGGGGAACTCGCTCTGCTGAGCCTGCCGCAGTTACGCCGCCTCGACGAGACCCTGCCTCACCTGCTGAAAAGCCTACACAAAGAAGGCGTGGCAGTAGTGGCGGTAGCAGCAGCATCGCTCGAAGCGCTGGGAAGCGAGGCGTGTACCATTGCCGACCAGTTACATTTACCACTGATCTTACTTCCACCAGAGGCGCCACTCCAAGAAATCGAACGCGAAGTAATCACCTTCGTCGTCGGCTTCCGCAGCGAGATCGAGCGCAAGGCCAGCGATATCTCCCACCAGTTGATGCAATTGAGTGCGCAGGGGGCAGGCGTGAAGGGCGTCTGCGAACACCTCGCCCACAGCTGCGGCAGGTGGGTCATTGTGCAGGATGCCGAACAGCAAATCCGCTTCAAGGCGGATCCACCAGGAGCGACCGGCGAGGATGCGCCATCATTCACACCTTCCCTTACCGACGAGGCACTGCTAAGACAGGGACTGGTACGGGTAACAGTTCCTATCCTGATACGCCACGAAGCGGTCGGCTACCTGTCGCTGATCGGAAGCGACGATTTTGACTACCTGGAACGCCTCGTACTGGGGCAGGTGGCGCCCATCCTGGCGCTTGAATTTGCACGAGAGCGCGAACGCAGCGAGGTTGAGAGTCGCTATCACCTGGAAGCATTCATGGACGTGCTGCAAGGGAACTACCAGCAGCCCGAAGAGATGCTGACACGTGCACGCCTGCTCGGCTACGATCTCACGACGCCTCAGGTGGTGGTGATCTTTGAGCTTCCCACCTCCGATCCCGAGCCTGCTACGGGTACTCCTATGGCGCAGTGGAACAGGCGATTCCGCGATGAATTGCTGCGAGCATGGCCCACATGCTGGGTGCTGAGTGAACCTCGACGTGTGACGGCGCTGCTTCCTCTTTCAAGCATGGAAGAGGGAGCAGAACAGGAACGCGAGAGTGAGAACAGCATCTTCACGCGCCTGGAGCGAGTACACGCGCGCCTGCAACAAAAGAAAAACGACAACCCCAGCATCCTATATTCAGGTGGGATGGGGCATATTGCCAGAAATCTGCAGGGGATTGCGCGATCGCTGCGCGAGGCCCAGCAGGCGCTGGAAATCGGGCGGCGGTTGTTCGGCGATGGGCAAATCCACTCGTTTGCGCGCCTGGGCATCTACCGGCTGCTCTTCTATCTTCACGAGCAGAGTGAACTCGCCGACTTCTACCAGGAGACGCTTGGTCCTCTGATCCATTACGATTCTCACAGCAATAGCGCGCTGATTGAGACACTGGAGGCATACTTTCGCTGCAACGGCAACCTGAGCGAGACGGCCCGCGCCATGCACCTGCATCGCAACTCGCTGCTCTATCGCCTGGGCCGCATCGAGGAAATACTGGGGCGTTCGCTCGAAGACTCGGAACTGCGCCTGTCCCTGCAAATCGCCTTGAAGATACGGCACTTGCTAAAAGATTGACAAGCGATGATTTTTCCGGTACGCTTCAGTGACACTCCACCTGGGCTGAAGCCCAGTGGCTTCTGAACGTTACCATTCAGAAGACTTTCTCGTCCTTGCAAACGAGCTACGCGAGAAGGAGGCGCGCCCTTCTTCCCGTGGGCCGTGCCATAGAGCCAACTACTGGGGAGTACGCATTCCATTCCCCCAGATACTTTGTGTACGTTGATTGAGTTCGCCTACACGGTGCAGTTGCTCTCTGTAGCAAGTAGCCGTGGTCTCTGGCAACACGGTCGTGTTTTTACCCCTGGTCCTTCACCAGGGAACCCGTACACGATTCAGTTTTCAAGGTACTCTCGAGAGTCTAGCACACTTGACGTTAAAAATGCAATGAGGAGGACCTCATGAGCGCACCCGTTTCGTTACGGCGTGTCCTGAAGTTTCGCACCATCGTCTCGACCAGTACCGGGTTAGCATACGCGGCCATCAGCTTTCTCGGCTGCATCCAGCTTGCCTCCTACCTGGGAGGAGATTCGGCCTGGATCGCCATCCTGATCTCTGGCCTGCTGGCCGTGCTGGCCGCGCTGTGTTTCTCTGAGCTGAACGCGCTCTACCCAAGCGCCGCCGCCATTCGCCAGTACATGCGAGAGGCGTTTAGCGACAATTTCTCGCTTGTCATCTCCTTTGGCTACCTGCTCACCGTTGTCGCCGTCGTTGCAGCCGACAGCTACGTGGTTGGCACAGCCATCACATTTGCATTCAGACTTCCGAACTGGGCATCACTCATCTGGATACTCGCCCTGCTCGGACTGGCAATGGGCGCCAACCTGCGCGGCATCAAGATAGCCGGCATGCTGCAGGATATCACGACCTACAGCCTGCTCGCATTCGCCATCATTATCTCTCTCATCGCACTCGGCCAGCACGGGTTCCAACTACGCACGCCATTTGACGCTTTCAACCATCCCCTCAACCTCTTCACCGCAGTAGCCCTGGGGGTCTTCGTCTTCTCGGCATTCGAGTGGGTCACACCACTCTCCGAAGAAATTACCGACATCAGGCTCATCCCACGCGGCATGTTCGTGGCGCTTGGCCTGCTCTTTGTCTCGTACGCGCTCTTTACTGTAGCTGCCAGCAGCTTGTTAAACGTTCACAGCGCGGCGTTGGTCAATTCACCCTATCCACAGATGTTACTGGCGCGGGCAGCGCTCGGCCAACTGGGCATCTGGCTGATGCTGATAGCCACGCTCTTGACGGCGGTAATGACCTTCAATGGCGGCTTTGCCACGGCTTCGCGCTTCCTCTACGCGGCCGCACGCGAAGACACTCTTCCACCTATCTTCTCACGCATCAGCATCTCGTTTGCCGTGCCATACGTGACGGTGATGGTGCTCACCGTGCTTTCCGCCGCCATTGCCGTGATCATCTTTTTCACCAACCAGTTCACGATACTGATCCTGGTTGGAGCGGTGCTTGAAGCGCTTATCTACACAGTTGCAGGGCTCTGCGTCATTCAATTGCGCCGCCGCCAGCCGGCGGCAGAACGCTCTTTCCGTATCCGGGGCGGCTGGACCATTCCCATTGCAACCATAGTGGTTTTCGGCATACTCGGCATACTGGCAGCGCTCAACGTCGACCCCCAGGGCAACATCAGCCCCACACCACTCTATATCACACTTGCAGTGTTTGCCATCTCTGCCTTCTACGTCTACCTCGGCGTACCGCGCATTCGCGCAGCGGCGGCTGCGCGGCGCGCTGCCACGAGCAGGCGACGGCCGAGGAGAGAAACCCAGAACACTGAAGTCAGTCAGGGGTAGGATAAACATGAAATTACGTTTCACCGCCTCTATCATCATGGCTATATGCAGTATACTGCTCATGCCACTGGCGGCGCTCGCCTGCGGTGGATTCTTCACGCCGGGGACTCCGCTGGACCAGAACATCGAACGTATTATCTTTGCGGTCGCTCCCGGCAGCATGACTGTCTACGAGCAGATCAACTACAGCGGTTCGGCCAGCGATTTCGCCTGGGTGCTGCCGGTGCCATCCGTGCCTAAACTGGACACCGCCCCTATCAGCACTTTTCGCAACCTCGATCAGCAGACGGTGCCGCGCTTCATTGGGCCTGAACCGCCTCAATGCGGCCTACCCCCGCTGGGACTCCGGCCTGGCAGCAGCGGCCTACCTCCTAGGGGCGTCAATGTCTACAGCAGCGGCACGGTTGGGCCATACGCCTACGACGTGATCGGCTCAAGCGATCCCGCCGCACTCAGCAAATGGCTGCTTGGGCACCATTACCACATCCCTGACCAGGTGCAGCCAGCCATTCAGAGTTACACCCAGGCGCATATGCTCTTTTTAGCGATGCGGCTACAGCCGCAGGCGGGAGTACAGGATATCCAACCGGTCAAAGTGACATTCGCCACTACTCAGCCGCAGGTCATGATTCCACTGCGCATGGCTGCCAGCAGCGCTATGCCCCACATGGGCATACTCGTCTGGATATTCGGCTCCGGGCGCTTTGTCCCACAAAACTACCAGCCGCTGCAGATTCGTAAAACTCAGATCGCGCTTGACCCCTACGCCGGAGCCAACTATGAACAACTGGTTCGACCCCGTCTTTGCAGCACAAAGTGGGCTGCCCAATGTCAGCAATGTATATGATCTTTCCAAGGAGCCCGCGCCGACCACCTGTGATCCCTTTAATCTCTTCCTGGGTTCGGCATGGCCACTTATCTACCTGGTCGGGATCCTGGTTATCCTCGGGCTGGTAGTCGGGGGAGCTGCACTAATAATACGGAGAACAGGCGGCAGTTAAGGTTTTGAGGAAGAACTGATGAGATACCTTACGCTTATGCCGTTATTTGATGAACTGCGTGGTGAACGCGTGGTGGTACGGCCATACAGGGAGAGCGACGCACATGCGCTCTTCGAGGCCGTAGGCGAGTCGCGCGAGCACCTACGCCCGTGGCTTCCTTTCGCCGATGCGCACCAGACGGTCGAGGAGAGCCGGGACTGGATCATCCACCAGTTGGCCGAGTGGCTGCTGCGCAGGGATATGCAGGCCGGTATCTGGGAGCGCGCCACCAATCGCTATGCCGGAGGCATCGGACTGCATCCCCACGACTGGGAAACCGGCTACTTCGAGATTGGCTACTGGCTGCGGGCTTCGGCCACAGGTCACGGGTATATTACAGAGGCGGTGCGTCTCCTGACGGATTATGCTTTTACCGCGCTGGCAGCCAACCGTGTAGAAATTCGCTGCGATGAGCGGAACGTACGCAGCGCCGCTGTCGCTCAGCGCCTTGGTTTCGTGCAGGAGGCAAGATTGCGTAACCATCTGATGGCGCCAGATGGGACACTGCGTACGACGCTGATATTCGCGCTTACACCCGCGGACCGGGCAAGCATCGCATGACACCTGCAAGGGGTGCCACTACCATGAGACGGCTTCGCAGGAGATGTTGACGCAATCCTATGCAGTCTCTAAGATACTCTCAGGGCCGGATTAAGACTGCTTGAACACCTTCCCGCCCGCCGCTTTGAGCAGGCGGTCGTGTATGGCCAGGCCAAGGCCGTGCTCGTCGAAGCTGCGGCTGAGAATTACCTGGACATCCGCCTCTTCCAGCGCGCGCAGGCTGGCAAACAATGCAGCTGCTACCTGCCCTGGAGCAGCTGCATCCCCGAGAGAGCGAACGACCGCGCCGCTGTCGCGAAACGCCGCTATATCCTCGTTGGCCACCAGCACACCGACGCGCTCTCCTTGCTCCAGTCGACGCTGCAACTCGGCCAACATGGCGGCACGCATTGATTCTATCGACCCATCAAAGAGCAGCAATGGAACCGCAGGCGCGTAATGGGTGAGCAGTTGTCCGGGCGATTGCGGGGCGTTCGTAGGAACAGCGTCTACTAACTGAGATGGCGGCTGGACATCCGGCAGCAGCGCGCGCAGGGCTTCAAGGCTCACACCGCCGGGCCGCAGAATGGTCGGCACGGTTGAACAGAGATCCAGGACGGTAGATTCCACTCCCACCTCGCACGGCCCGCCGTCAAGGATCAAGGGCACTCGGCCACGCAGGTCGGCCAGGGCATGCTGCGCGGTCGTGGGGCTGACATGCATGAAACGATTGGCGCTTGGCGCCGCGATAGGCGAAGCGGCAGCGCGAATGAGGGCGAGCGCGACGGGGTGGCGCGGCATGCGTACGGCCACAGTCTCCAGCCCGGCGGTCACCAGTTTGGGCACAAGGGGGCTGCGCGGCAGGATCAGCGTCAAAGGACCTGGCCAGAACGAGCGGGCCAGCAGCTTCGCCCGCCCGGGAATGGAGCTGGTCAGCTGCTCCAGGGCATTTTCTTCAGCAATATGCACGATCAAGGGGTCGTTAAACGGGCGCCCCTTGGCGGCGAAGATGCGTTCCACTGCTCCCGTTTGCAGGGCAACAGCGCCGAGGCCGTAGACGGTCTCGGTGGGAAAGACAACGACCTCGCCAGCGCGCAATAGTGCCGCCGCGCGTTCAATAATCGATGGATCGGGATGAACTGGATCTACGGCTAAGACTTCTGTATGCATACAAGAGAGTCTTTATATCTCATCAGGATTGATGCCTAATGAACGCAATTTCTCAGCCAGTGCCTCAAACCGTTCATTTGCGGCCTTTGCTTGTTCGGCGGCAATCTCAGCTCGCTGAGCCTGCGCCTTCTCGCCCGTGAGTCGCAATTGGTGGTTTTGATCATAAAGGCGCAGGTAGGCTTCGTCTGGAACAAGCCAACTCTCCAATTGCTCACTCCAGAGCCAGCCCTCACGATTGGCCCCCATTTCAACCATCTCTCGACATTGGGCGTCCAGCCGCCAGCCCATCAGTCGTGGTGCGCCCCCTCGCCGAATAGGCGGCTCGTTGGGATCATAGGCAAAGTACTCTTGCACCCCCATGCTGGCATATTTACTTGGCTTCTCTCGCATATCCTTCTTCCACGTCTCTTCGGAGAGGATCTCGAAGACCACCTGCGGTGCAGGTTCGCCACTGGCCAGTGCCCAGCTTCTGGTATATCGATATGCTATGCCTTTGATGACGGCAATGTCGGGCGCAACAGGATACTCCATGGGGTTACGTGTTTGATAGAAGTTGAGGTTGCCGTAAATCGCACAGACTCGTTCGCGGAAAAGCTGGCGGAGCACGGCCTTGAGATAGTCAATGAGACTGTCATGCCACGCGGTTTCCCCCATGAGATCCTCCTCGGTGGGGTGGACATCGTAGTAGTATTGCACCTTGTTGAGTTCCTTGGCCATGGTGCGCTCCTTTCCGGCGGTAAACGATGAACTAACGCCTGCTACGTCCCCCAACGTATTTGCCTGCCTGGGTGTTGCCAGGTGTATCGGCAGCTTTCTTCTATGATAGCATACTCTGAGAGGGCTTACAATGCAGTAGAAAAAGGCCGGTCGCGTCCCTGGCAGCCATCCTCAGATCCACTGCGCGCCGACGGTTCTTTCATTCTCTACATTTCCCGTGTTTACCGTAGATTTCGGTTCCAGCAGCAGCACATGCACTTCCTCTTCGGCGACGGGACAATGTTCGACGCCGCGGGGAATGATAACGAACTCGCCTTCGTCCAGCGAGATATCACGATCACGCAGCTTGATTACTAGCCTGCCCTTCACCACCAGAAACAGTTCGTCCTCTGCCTCGTGGTGATGCCATACGAACTCACCCTTGAGCTTTACCAGTTTCAGGTAAGAGTCGTTGAGTTCTCCCGCGATCTTCGGGCTCCAATGCTCCTGGAAGAGGTCAAATTTATTGGCAAGATTCACTTTTTCCATCATTTGCTCCTTGCAAAATTCAGAGATTGCTACGACTATCCTCGAGGAATATTATATAGCAATGCTCAGCCTCTTGATTTTCGCTTCGGGTGTAAGTTGCTTGAGCACACCGGGAAGCATAGTGGCCTTCACTATAGACAGGTGAAGGCCACCGGGGTTACGACTTGCCCAGTACAATACGATAAGCTCATCCAGGAGTGTCAGCGCGTACTCTGCCTGGAGAGTCTCCTACCACGGGCGATCAAGAACAGGGCGTACCCGGCGCCCAGAAAGACCGTCAGCAACAGTGCTGCCTGGGGAGTGCCCAAAGGCAGGCCGGGCAGCCACGCCGGGAGTTGAGATGCCTGGCCATCGACAACGGCCATGGGCGGGGTTCCAAACGGCGCCAAATGTATCACGCCCCGGGAACTGATACCCAGGTCGTAGGTGACCTGTGAGGCGGGCGCATCGAGGCTGAGGTAGGTCAACCAGCTATCCGGACGCACCCAACCCATGTTGCGATCGCTTGACAGGTCGTGATAGAGTGTTGGATTCATTTTTTCCTGGAACGCTACATTAAATCCAACCGAGCCGGGCACATGCGCGCCCAGCGAGGATAGGCCGATTTCTGCCGCGTAATCGCTGGTATAGAGCGGGCCATCGGTCAGCAGGTAGAGGTCGGCCTGGACTTGCTGCCCGTCGAGCGCCAGTATCTCCAGGGGCACCCAGAGATGAGGCGTCGGCATGGTGATCAGGAGGGGGACTCCATCGCCCTGGAGCTGGCCGCGCGCCCTGGCAGCGGCGGTATCGTATTTGGCGGCCATGAAAATCGGGCTGGCTTTGGCATAGATGAGCAGGTGAGCACGGACATCGTCATCGACGAAAAAGCCGTTCTTAGCCGCCCAGTTCAACACCTCAGCCCCGCTGCCTCGCAGCACTGTGATGTTGAGCGCTTCGACCTTTACCTGCTGGAGCACCTGCGCGGAGTCATCGGTTCCTGCGGAGGAAAAAGCCGCTTTTGGAGCAAGGCTGAAGGTCTCGGGATGGGTTTCGCGAAAGAGACGCTGCAGCGTCCAGCCGCCGCCCTCTTCGACTTTGACCGGCACTGCCGGGAGGGGTACTATCCACCCCAGGTTAGCAACAGAATTCCCGTTGTTCACCTGGTATGTAAAGCTGGTGAAATAGCGCTCAATGCCATCATGCCAAGAGACGAGTGTAGCAGCGCGAGCAAGCCGCACATCGCCGTCAGGTGCAAGCAGCCCGCCACAAGCAAAGGCAGACTGAGCTTGCAACATAAAGAGCGTAATCGCGAGTATGGGAATAGCAAACAGTTTACGCATCGTGGGTTCCTCCTGGTGAGTTTTTTCAGGGTGTCCACCAACGATGACGATAGAATTTGCGGAAAAGTTCCCTTGCTTTGTACTCAAAAGCTGTTGTTGCAATCAGATCGTCAATCGCCACACAATACACGCTCCTCAGTTAGTCACTACGGTACACGAGGAGGTATCCATGCGACAGTTTGCATCCATCGAGAAACTTGACACCGCGATCTTGTACGTCTTAGAGCTTGCGTCCAGTTTGTCAGTCCTTTTGTTAGCCTTCGGGTTAATCGCGTCAATGGCAAACGTGTTAACCAAAGGCGGA
>WNGH01031331.1_pt1 | contig 11548 bp, 5 predicted proteins | sample 5400631 | NCBI WGS metagenome assembly WNGH01 (sample SAMN13153373, study PRJNA577476) | soil metagenome | isolation source: 115 cm soil or saprolite under Garry oak tree replicate 1 | place: USA:California | collected 2016-06-15 | reverse complement strand
GAATCCTCCCCGGAAAATCGGGAAAGGATCCCGCAACAGGCGCTTCCAGTTCAAATCGTTAACACCTTGCCAAAGCATGAAATCCATTGTCAGTCGCAGACTTACGAGCAGTCTCCACTAAACGTGTCGGACGCTACTGGATGAGTGTATCTGTCGAAGAATGCATGAAGCGAGACGGACGCACGCTTGATCACAAGACGCTCGAAGAGATCCGGCGCATGGCAGTGCAGCGGGTACGCGAAGGCGAGAAGCCCGCGGTCGTGATCGCATCGTTCGGCTTCAACCGCCCGGTGATCTACAAATGGCTCAAGGCTGCAGCGGGACGAGGCCGGGGCTTGCAGGCATTGCGCTCGACCCGTGGCACCGGGCGCCCGCGCAGCTTGACCCCGGCGCAAGAGCGTCAGGTCTTTCGCTGGGTCAATGGACGCGACCCGCGCCAGTACGGACTGGACTTCGGCCTGTGGACGCGCCGGATCGTCGCGCTGTTGATCAAACGCAAGTTCGGCATCCGCCTGGGTGTCACGGCGGTTGGCGCGCTGCTCGCCAAACTCGGACTCACGCCGCAGAAGCCGTTGCAACGCGCCTACCAGCGCGACCCGCAGGCCATCGAGCACTGGCAGCGCGAGATCTACCCCTCGATCGTGCGTCGAGCCAAGCGCGAGGGCGCGGACATCTTCTTTTGGGACGAATCCGGCTTTCGGGCCGATGCGGTGCATGGCAAGACCTGGGGACTGCGCGGCGAAACGCCGGTGGTACACCGCCCTGGGCAGCGCCAGTCGGTCTCGGCCGCCTCGGCGATCAATGCGCGCGGGGCCTTCTGGTTTTGTACCTACAAGGGCGCGCTGAATGGCGCACGGTTCGTCGAACTGCTCAAGCAACTGATGCGTCATCGCAAGCGCGGGCTTCACCTGATCGTCGACGGTCTGCCCGCGCACAAGAAAGCGGTGGTCAAGGACTACGTGCAGTCGATCGGCGGCAAACTGGCGTTGCACTTCCTTCCCGGCTACGCGCCGGATCTGAATCCTGACGAGTTGGTGTGGAGTCATGTCAAGCGCACCGGAACTGCGAGAAATCCGCTCCAAAAAGGCGAGCAACTGCAAGATCGTATCGAAGCCGAGTTGCTTGCGTTGCAGCGTGATCGCCCACTCGTGCGTTCATTCTTCCGCGCCCCGTCCGTCGCCTATATTGCCGACTGCTGAGTAATAACTCGATGCTCGTAAGCCTCGGAAGGGGCGGTCATTGAGGAACTGTCGTTATATACGCCGCAAAGGCGAGATTTGAACGCGCGAAGGAATTGGCTAGCGCCAGTCTCATCAAACAGCGGTTTGTTGAAGAGCACTTGGACCTTGATTTCTGCATCGCGTTCTGCTGAGACGATGTATAGGTCGTACTGCCAATACAACTTATTCAAATACCGCGTTGCCTCTGTAATTTGAATAAGTTGTATTGGCCTGGCCGTTCGATCGCAGACATGTCGCTCCTCCTGACCCTGATGGAGATAGAACACTTGGGCGAGCTGACCATACGCGGGCCCTAATTCGCTCGGAGACAATGCATTATTTACCTGGCTCATTAATATCGGGGCAAAGCTTAGAACCCTTCCCACTTGGTCGCGAGCCTCTTTCGAAAGCTGTCGCACAGTCTTTCCATGAGGCCTAAGCCGCATAATCCAAGAGTTTAGGAACCAGCCAAAGGTGTCCCGAAATTCAGATCTGCTTCGGTGCGATAGTCTTGATGAAATAAGAACATCCTTTGCATCGTAAAGTTCGTGCAGGGCGCACGATAGGGATCCCGCGATAGCCGCAAATAAACTGACGCCTTCTTTATTCGCAAACTCCCGCACTTCTGCTGCATGACCGGGATTTAGGGAAAACTCAAGAACGAAAGCGCTATATGAAAATATTTTTGGACGCTCCTTTGTGCCACCAAAATTTATCGGCGTCACGGGTTTCTCAAGAAGGTTGTCCCAATACCTCTTCTGTTCCTTGATCAACTGCGGAGTGATTTGATCAATACAAAACGCGCAATAGTCGCCATATTGGTATTGGTCAACAACGTTGGGCCGCGTGAGGGTGATTCGTTCTTTCGCTTCAAAGAAATCGCGCCAGAAAATTTGAAGAGAAGTACCATCGCAAATGATGTGATCGATGATCAGCGTCAAGTACGTTTTCCCTGCTGGCGTGACGTGCACGAAAAAACGGAACAGCGGATACGACAGAAGCTTGAAGCCATGAGTAAAAGCGTCCAACAAATACTTGCTTATATCTACCTTATCGCATCTCGTGTCATAGTATGTCAGGGCCGCGTCGACCACCAACTCCGCGCTCAATACGCACTGCTTTAAGCGTGCACCTCTACTATAGGTGAATTGAGTTGCCAATGCCTCGTGCTTGAGCACAACTGCTTGAAGACACGCTCTTATTAGTTCCTTATCAGATGCCCCCTGATATTCCATCGAAGAAATCATATTAGCGCTTGGCCAGTCAGCGTTGCGAAAGTAGCGCCACCGAGTCAACTGGTTTGGCGACATTTGGTACGCTGGCTGTGGGCTTAATTTTGTAACGCTATACCGTTGACTGCTGTCAAGGCGACGACCAGGTCCGATAGCTTGCGAAAGTGCAGACACTGTCGGCAATGAAAACAAATCGCGAACGGAGATCTCGACGTCCAATAGCTTTTTTGTTCGTGCGACGATCTGTATAGCCAACAGTGAATGTCCTCCGAGCGCGAAGAAGTTATCGTTGATGCCTACCCGATCGAGCTTCAACACCTCGGCCCAGATCTCAGCGAGCTTCTTCTCAAGTTCTGTCCTGGGGGCCACATACTCCCTGGTCGTCTGACGCTGCCCATCGGGAGCTGGCAGCGCCTTCCTGTCCAACTTACCGTTGGGCGAGAGCGGCAGCGCCTCCAGCCGCACAAAGGCCGAAGGCATCATGTATTCCGGTAGCTTTGCCTTGAGCCACGAACGCAGCACCTCGATGTCCAGTTCTTGCCCCGCCTGCTCCTTGGCCACCACGTAGGCCACCAGCCGTTTGTCACCTGGGGTGTCTTCGCGTGCAACTACTACCGCCTCGCGCACGCCTTCGCACCCCAACAGTGTGCTCTCGACCTCGCCCAGTTCGATGCGAAATCCACGAATCTTGACCTGATGATCAATGCGTCCGAGAAACTCGATATCGCCATCGGGCAGATAGCACCCCAAGTCGCCAGTTCGGTACATTCGGCTGCCCGGCTCGCCGAAGGGATCTGGCACAAAGCGCTCTGCCGTAAGGCTTGGGCGATTCCAATAGCCACGCCCGACTTGCAGTCCTCCGATGTACAGCTCCCCTGTCACACCAATCGGAACTGGTTGCATGAATGGGTCGAGGATGTAGATCCTCGTGTTTGCAATGGGCCGCCCGATCGGAACCTTGCCCGCAAAGCCTTGGGACCGACACGGCCAGTAGGTTACGTCGACTGCAGCCTCAGTCGGGCCATAAAGGTTGTGTAGCTCGGCGTGAGGCAGCATTTCGAAGAACTGCTCTTGAACTTTGTAAGGCAGTGCTTCACCGCCACAGAACACGCGGTGAATATGATGGTCACTGAATTCACTGAGAGAACTCAAGAACACTTGCAGCATCGAAGGCACAAAGTGCAGAGTCGTGATGCCCGACTTCTGTATGACGTGCATAAGATAGGCAGGATCTTTGTGCCCTTCCGGGCGAGCAATGACCAACTGAGCCCCTTGCAAGAGCGGCCAAAAGAACTCCCACACCGAGACGTCGAAGGAGAGCGGGGTTTTTTGCAACACTCGGTCAGATTGATCTAGTCGGTACTCCTCTTGCATCCACAACAAGCGATTAACCACAGCATGATGTACGTTCATCGCGCCCTTGGGTCTCCCAGTCGATCCCGATGTGTAAATCACGTACGCCAAGTTATCGGGTTGTGCAGCTATTTCTGGATTGGCCGTAGGTTGAGTAGCGACGCTTGCCCACTCCGAATCGAGGCAGACAACCTGTGCTTGATGCTTAGGCAGCTTGTCCTCTAGATGCACCTGGGTTAGCAGTACTGGTGCACCCGTATCTTCAAGCATATACGCCAGGCGCTCTTGCGGGTAATCCGGGTCTAGAGGCACATAAGCTCCCCCAGCCTTTAGGATCCCCAGCAACCCCACCACCATCTCTAACGAGCGCTCCACGCAGATGCCTACCAGCGTGTTGGGCTTCACCCCCAGGCTGCGCAGATAATGTGCTAGTTGGTTGGCTCGGCCATTCAGATCGCTATAGGTGAGCTGCCGGTCTTCAAAGGCCACCGCTACCGCATCGGGCCTCCTGGCCACCTGCTCTTCAAACAGCTCGTGGATACACCTGTCGCTGGGAAATTCCGTTTCGGTATCATTCCATTCCACCAGCAGTTGGTGACGCTCTGCTTCGCTCAGCAGCGGCAGGTCTTTGATCTGGGCCTGCGGGTCGGCCACCACCGCTTCGAGCAGGACACCGTAGTGCCCCACCATGCGCTCGATCGTCGCGCGGTCGAACAGGTCAGTGTTGTATTCAGCCACGCCGAACAGATGATCGTCACGTGCCATGAGATCAACCGACAAATCGAATTTGGCCGTGTGGCTTTGACTCGTAATGACGCTTGTTTGCAGGTTTGGCAGATTCAAGCCCCCGCCTCCTCCGCTGTCATCGATCTCGGCGCGATTGCGGTTGGCCACCGGGTAGCCGATGCAAATGTCGTCTTGGCGGCTGTAGCGGTGCAGCAGCACGTTGAACACTGCCGCCACCGTCATGAACAGCGTGACCTGGCTGCGTTGGCTGAACTTGCGCAGTTTGGCGCTCAACCCGATTCCGAGATCGAACCCCACCGAGGCTCCGTGATGGGCGAGCGCGGCGGGGCGGGGGCGGTCGGTGGGCAGCTCCAGCACCGGCGGTGCGCCGCCCAAGGCACGCTTCCAGTACGCCAGTTGCTCTTGCAGTACATCTCCTTGCAGCCAATCCCGTTGCCACACCGCAAAGTCGGCGTACTGGATCGGTAGGTCGCTCAGGGGCGACGGCTGACCGGCGCTGAACGCACGGTACAGAGCGCTCAACTCGCGCATCAACACACCCATGGACCAGCCGTCCGATATTATGTGGTGCAGGGTCAGCAGGAAGATGTGTTCCCGCTCGGCAACCTTGATCAGCCCGGCACGGATCAAGGGGCCTTGCGCCAAATCGAAGGGACGTTTGGCTTCTTCCTGAATTAGGCACTCCGCTTGCGCGGCTGCATCCGCCTGCGCTGATAGATCGGTGAGCGACAGGCTTAGGTGCAAGTGCTCGACAATGATCTGCACGGGCAGTTCATTGCCGGCAGCGAAGGTAGTGCGCAGCGTTTCGTGGCGGCGGATAATCTCGTTGAGACTTTGCTCCACCGCATCCCGATCCAGCTCACCTTGTAGACGCCAAGCCGCCGGAATGTTGTACAGACCCGTCCCAGGTTCGTACTGGTCCAGAAACCATAGCCGCTGTTGCGCGAAGGACGTACGGAAGGTGTATGTGCCGCCGTCATCCTCCCGCTGTCCAGCTTCCTGTTCATGCGTCAGCACCTGCTGCGCCTCCCATGATTAACGCCTTCGTGCACCCGGACGGAGACCGAAGCCAAATTGTCGTCAAAGAAACGCTGTCCTTAGCAGCGCTGCCCCGTCATAAGTCAAAGGTCTTCGCCATTATAGCGAACGTGGCCTCTCAGGGTCCACAGTGCGCTGCAGCGTTCAGATCCGCGATAAATACAGGCACAAACACCAGGTACGGGTCCGTTCGACGGACAATCCAACAGACTCGAAACGTGTGGCACCACGCTAAAATGCTCATCCCTTCGGACCGTTAAGACATTACAGCCGGAATGCTTGCGCCGGTGAGATCTGCATCCCTCTCACCGTATTGCGTACCGCAGCAGATAGCGCAACAAGAATCGCAGCCCCAAGTGCAAGAGTCAACGCCCATGGACCAATAGGCGCTCGCGCGACAAAACCCGATAGGTAAGATTCGCTGGCCCAAGCTGCCAAAGGCAACCCTATCAAGGCACCGACTGCCAGGAGCCCTAAGAACTCTTGGGTCAACAATTTGGCGATGTGTCGACGTCGAGCGCCATGGAGTTTGCGTAGGGCAATTTCGCGCATGCGCCGCCGCACCGTATGAGCCGATAGCGCATACAGGCCAAAGCCTGCTAGGCATAGCGCAATGATCCCACCGACGGCAGCTAACTTTCCGAGCCGCATGTCAGCTTCGTAAAGTCGCGCTAGGTGGACGCGTGCGGTTTCGATCTTCAAGACGTCGTCAGGGAAGAACCGCTGCCACGTCTCAGTGATGGCACTCTGCGTTTTTGCAGGGTCAGCGCTGCGCACGCTCATAACAGAGACGAAGCGGAGGCTTTCAATACTATAAACGACACCGCCAGATTTGTCGCGAAGACTGCGTTGACGGATGTCCGGCACCACACCGATGAGCTCCACTGTGCGGTTTCCCATGCGAACCCTTTGGCCTATTGCATCGTTCGCGTTGGCAAATCCAAGCTGACGTGCTGCACTGGAGTTGATAACCAATGCTTCCCGATTTCCCTGCAGATCACGCTCCGGGTCGAACACTCGACCAGAGACCGGTGCCACACCATAGGACTGGAAGAAGCCTGGGCCAACGTAATTAAAGGCCAACAGAACGGTCTCGCCCTTTGAAGTCCCGAAATCCGCCGTTGTGTTGCGGTTGAACCGTCCCGGTACATCCCAGGAAAGCCCGACGGCTTCTACCCCCTGCAACCGAGAGATCGCATCTCTCAAAGCCAGTAGGCGCGTGTCGCGCAAATCGACGGGGGCATCGATGATCAACAGTGGTGTTGGATCGTAGCCTGGATCGACGCGACTAACGTAGCGTGCTTGCCACAGCGCCACCACGGTCGTTCCGACCAGAGCGATGGCGGCGCCGAACTGGAGCACAGTGAGACCTCTGCGGACCCACAAGCCTGTTGCAGTCTCAGCCTGTTCTCGTCCCGCTATGGAATGCGCAGCGCGCACCGCCGACGCCAACCAAGCCGGGTAGGCTCCAGTGATGAGACCCAGCCCGATGCCGCACACCGCTGTTATCACGAGTGTGCCTAGCGAGAGGGTCTGGCCAGCCAATGGACGATCGATCCACTCACTCACGAACGGCGCCGCCACCCAGGCGGTCAATATCCCGATCGCGCAAGCGATAAGCGCAACGAGAACCGACTCACTGATAAACATAGCAGCAATTCGCCCTGGGCTTGCTCCAAGTGCTTTCCGGATACCTATCTCGCTTTGGCGTCCGAGGATACGAACAGTGGTGAGGTTCACAAAGTTGATTGCCGCTAGCAAGGTAACGATTATGCATGACAGGCCTAATCCCGCGGCGAGCCGGCGTGTCGCGTCACTTTCGGCTCCGGCGAGCGGCAAATCGAGCAGTGTCACAGCGCGAAACGTAGCAATCTTTCCGTATCTTGGCTCTATTTCCTTGAAGGCAGGTGTTTGCTCGAAGTAGGTCTGGGCGCGTTCTGCGAGAAGCTCGGGTGTGGCGCCAGATAGAAGGCGGACGAAGTTTGTGCCTCGCAAGCTTACCCAACTTGTCAGCCGAAACTCCTCTGGCATGATCGGCGAAGTAATGTTGACGAGCATTTCCGAACTGATTGCACTGCCCCTGGGCCGGTCAGGCACCACTGCACCTACCGTCACAGTCTTTCCGGCAAGCTGAAACGTTTTTCCTAAGCTATTGCCCCCTCCAAACAAGCGAAGTGCGGTTTTCTCACTAAGAACAACTTTGTCAGGCCGACTCAAAGTGTCTGCGAGATCGCCCGCAACGGCACGCAGCGAGAAGACCTGCACCAACGCCGGGTCGACGAAACTCACCTGTTGCATTTGCAAACGCGAGCCCGTACGGACCGACATTTCGCTAGAGAAATACCGGCTGGCCGACTCAACAGGCGCCCCTGCTTTGGCCCAATGTTCTTGAAACACCATTGCGGAGTCAGGGAGCCAACCTTTGGGAGCACCGGGTGTGTGGACCATCGTTTCCAAACGAATGACGCGCCCCGCATCACGGACATCGCTGTCACTGAAGAGCACGGCTCTCATGTAAGCAAGAAACAAGACCACGGTGGCAAGAGCTACCGCAAGGCCGAGTACCGCCACGGACGCATAGCCGGGATCCGCAACTAACCGTCGCCAACCGATTCGAAAGTCTCCGCGAGGCCCGCGAGGCGTTCTCAAGCGAATGCGTTACCATCACCAACGCTGTTCCATCGCGATTAATATCGTGTAGAAATCGCATCACTTCGCTGCCATGCGCACTGTCTAGGTTGCCTGTGGGTTCATCGGCAAGCAAAAGACGTGGACGCGTTACGAGTGCCCGCGCAATTGCAACGCGTTGTTGCTGGCCGCCCGACAGCTGGGAAGGCTTGTGGTTAGCACGGTGATGCACGCCAAGCTTGGTTAACATTTCGGTAACAAGCGCATTCCTCCCATGCACAGGTACCCCGCTGTATTCAAGTGCAAGGGCCACGTTTTCCGCTACGGTAAGGTCATCGAGCAGATTGAAATTCTGAAAGATGAAGCCAATCCTGCCGCGCCGCCAGCTAGACAGCTTTCCTTCATTCCAACGGGCAACGTTCTGACCCTCAAAAATGTAATCGCCTTGGGATGGATAATCGATCATCCCCAAGATGCTTAGCAACGTAGATTTGCCACATCCTGATGGGCCCATAATTGCAACGTACTCGCCGCTATCGACATGGAAGTCGATGCGATCAAGTGCTGTGGTCTCAACATCCCCGCTACGGTACAACTTGCTTACGTTCCTCAGTTCAAGCATGGGTCCAAGCCTCGCTTATTCCAGCGTGTGGCAAAGGGAAGATCAACGTGTAGTTGATTCCGTGCAAGTCGCGCCTAGCTTTTCGTGAGGACGAACTCTGCCTCCGCTCATCTATTCAGTATTGTCAGCCAAAGCGGCTTAGGATAGCTGACAATTTCTTGGTCTACCACAGGAATGTCCTTGATATCGGAACCGAGATCACTCATTAATTCGCAATCGAAGCGCGTCTCCAAAACTGCCGTAGGACGACACAATGACTTGCTCACCAGAAGTCAATCCTTCCAAGACCTCGATATCACCGGCTGCGCGACGGCCAAGCTTCACGGCCCGGCGCTCAGCAGATCGGCCGCCATTTGCCACGACAAACACCCATGCACCGCCAGTTTCAGCGAAGAATGCCCCATCAGACAGCAGCATAGCCGACTTGGACTGCCCAAGGGTCAAGCGAGTGTCGATTGTCTGGCCGGCTTGAAGATCTGCTTCAGGACCATTGGCAAATTCCAGCTCAATATCGAAACGGCGATCTTTCACTTGCTGATTCACGCGCTTTAGCACAACTGGTCTTAGCACACCATTGATTTCTGCTTGTCCCTCGAGACCAGGTGTGGTGCGAGCGGCGTAGAACTCATCCACGGGCGCCACCAGACGAAATCGACCAGGGCTATCCACACGCCCCATTCGATCCCCTGGTTTTACTGACTCACCAACCTCAAGGCGGAAATCGGTAAGGCGTCCGTCAATTGGCGCCCTAACCGCCAAGGCATCAACGGTCGCTCGAACAATCCTCAAACCCTTATTCAGGCCCACGACTACGCGCTCGAGCTCGCTGATTGCGTTTCGGCGGATAAGCTCCTCAGAATTTGCATCAACGCGCGCTTGGTCAAGAAGGTGCTGTTGTAGACGTTTCATGGCCTCCGATTCTTCAAGCGCCGCAGTTGACAGAAAACCCTTCTCAAACAAGTTGACGTTTCGTGTGTGCGCACGTTGAGCGCGATCCAGCTCGTACTCGAGCTGCCTGATGCGGCGTCCTTGTTCTGCCCGCGAGACCTCCTGGGCAGCACGCAAGGTTGCGATGTTTGCTACCTGCTGCGCCACATCTGCGGCACGCCCCAATACCTCCTGTTCGCGTTGCGGGTTGGACAATCGAAACAGGAGATCACCTCGCTTCACCAACGCGCCGTCTTTCACCGCCACCACTTCCACGCGCCCCGTCTCCGTGGCGTCCAGTCGGACCTGGTCGAAAGGTGTGGCGATCGCCCGCAACAAAAGCTCGTCGCGTAACTGGCCAGCCCTAACTGTCCCGATTTGAATGTTAGCCTTGTCGACTGCGAGGCCTCTTGGAATAACCTGCCAAACGATTATGCCGGCCAAGAAAATTAAAGCAGCCGCGAAGCCTCCCACGGCGATCCGGCGTCGCCGACCGCCTGGGACAACGCGATCCATTGCTTCGCCAGAAACTGAGCTCCCATAGGGCTTCAGCCTATTCTGCATGGAGAAACTCTTGCGGCACACGTGGTGCGGCTGGGAACCTCAAGGCCCGCAGCTGGCTAACCAACGGATACCGGCAACCGAAGGATGAAGGCCCAGACACACGGGAAACTAGAGCACGCTATCCGAGAGAATTTGCCTCCACACGACTCGGCTGGGACGGCCTCTAGCGCATGATCGATCCGCGCAACAACCGGCTACCATGCCGGTCCCATCATTTGCCATGTGTTGACGCCCTACGCTGTTGTCTACGGATTGTTTCCATCGATGAATCATCGTCACTGGGTCTCCGTACCATGATCCCTTCTGCATGCTGCGCTAGCGCGGATACCGTTGGGAAGTTGAACAAAGCCCTAAGGGGCACGTCCACTCTCCCTTGCTCCTTGAGGCGCGAGATCATCTGCGTCGCCAACAGCGAGTGCCCGCCAAGTGCGAAAAAGTTGTCGTGGATACCGACGCGGTCCACCTTGAGAACTTCTGCCCAGATGCTCGCAGCGGCAGCGCGCCCAGGAACACCCAGGACGCTGGCATCATGTACTCGGGCAGACTCATTTGCAGGAGAGCGCGCAGGTCGTCGACCGCGATGCACCCTGACTCCTTGGGCACGACGTAGGCAACCAGCCGCTTGTCACCAGGAACGTCTTCACGAGCGAGCACCACCGCGTCGCGTACTTCCTCGCAGCGCAGCAGCGTGCTCTCGATCTCGCCCGGCTCGATCCGGAAGCCCCGGATCTTGACTTGGAGATCGATCCGGCCGAGGAACTCGATGTTGCCATCGGGCAGGTAGCGGCCCAGGTCCCCGGTCTTGTACATGCGGCTGCCCGGCTCGCCGAACGGGTTGGGGATGAACTTCTCGGCGGTCATGTCCGGACGGTTCAGGTAGCCGCGCGCTAGTCCTACTCCAGCGATGTGAATCTCGCCTGCTACACCTACAGGTACTGGGTTCTGCTCACCGTTGAGGATGTAGATCTGAGTATTTGAGATGGGACGGCCTATGGGTGCATTGAATCCCTTGAATTTCGCAGGGAACGTATAGCATGCTGCAAAGGTGGTACTTTCTGTGGGGCCGTAGCCGTTGATGAGCCGGCAGTTGGGGAACCGCTCGATTACGTTTCGAACCGTAACAGGCGATAGAACATCCCCACCTGCGAGCAACTGACCAACCCCTTGCAGCGAGGGAAGATGGTCTTTGCAAAAATGCTCAAACAGCGCGGCCGTCA
>WNGH01006002.1_pt1 | contig 11554 bp, 8 predicted proteins | sample 5400631 | NCBI WGS metagenome assembly WNGH01 (sample SAMN13153373, study PRJNA577476) | soil metagenome | isolation source: 115 cm soil or saprolite under Garry oak tree replicate 1 | place: USA:California | collected 2016-06-15 | reverse complement strand
TCGATGACCGCGGGTTCCTCCTGGTCGACACGCCCATCTTCACCCCGAACGCCTGCGAGGGGACCACCACGCTGTTCGAAACCGACTATTTCGGCGAAAAGGCCTATCTGACCCAAAGCGGCCAGCTCTACAACGAAGCGACCGCCGCGGCATTCGGCAAGGTGTACTGTTTCGGACCGACCTTCCGGGCCGAGAAGTCCAAGACTAGACGCCATCTCATGGAGTTCTGGATGGTGGAGCCGGAGGTCGCCTTTGCGGAGCTCGCCGACGTCATGGCGCTGGCCGAGGAGTTCCTGACGTCTATCGTCGCCCGTGTGCTGGAGCGCCGGCGGGAAGAGTTGAAGGTCCTGGAACGGGATATGAACAAGCTGGAGGCCGTCGTCGCCCCGTTTCCACGGATCACTTACGCCGAAGCGGTGGAACGGCTGCAGAAGAAGGGCAACCCGATCCAACCGGGTGACGACTTCGGCGGCGACGAGGAGACGATCCTCTCCAATGAGTTCGACCGCCCGGTGATCATTCACCGCTATCCGACGGCCTTGAAGGCGTTTTACATGCAAAATGATCCTGAGAACCCGGATCTGGCTCTGTGCATGGACGTTCTGGCTCCGGAAGGGTACGGCGAGATCATCGGTGGCGGGCAGCGCATCCACGAGCGCGACAAGCTGCTCGCGCGCCTGAAAGCCTACCAGTTACCCGAAGACGCCTTCCGGTGGTACGTGGAGCTTCGCACGTTCGGATCGGTCCCGCACGCCGGTTTCGGGATGGGTATCGAACGAGCGGTGGCCTGGATCTGTGGGCTGGAGCATGTCCGGGAGACCATCCCATTCCCTCGCATGCTGTACAAGATTTACCCCTAACCCGTTCGCCTCTCACAACTGGTCGTGGTAGGCTTCGCTACCAATCCCTAGGCAAGCCAACTAGGATGTCCCGATTTATCCACAGGCCATGGTATTAGGGAAGGTTTTCCAATCCATTCAAAAACCATAAATTTTTCTTGACAATGCCTAGGCGGCAGGTATACTTGCGCCGAATAGTGGGTGAAAGTGGGTATGAGTGGTTCTCTCCTAATGATAAAACGTTAGGATGAACGATCTTCTTATTGTTGGCCGCTGATGATGGAACGTGGTCAGGATTGCAGTCATGCACCGCCCTGTGATGCTGCAAGAAGTGTTGGCTTGGCTGCAACCAAGGGCTGGTGGGATCTATCTCGACGGGACGACTGGGGCGGGAGGACACAGCTTGGCCATCCTTGAAGCGAGTGGGCCGGATGGGCGGATCGTCGGGTTGGATCGTGACGCAACAGCGGTGGCGACGGCCCGGCAGGCGCTCCGCCCGTACGGCGATCGGGCGCTGATCGTGCAGGATGCCTATGGTGATGCCCCGCATGTGGTGCGAGAGACGACAGAGCGCAATCTCGATGGCGCCCTGCTGGACCTGGGAGTCTCCTCCCTGCAACTGGACACGCCCGCCCGGGGGTTCAGTTTTATGGCGAACGGACCGCTGGACATGCGGATGGACGTGCGGGACTCCGTGACGGCTGCGGATCTCGTCAATCGCCTGCCGGAGAAGGAGCTGGCCCGGATCCTTGAGGAACACGGAGAGGAGCGCTACGCACGACGCATTACTAAGGGAATCGTCCGAAGGCGAGCTCGAAGCCCCGTTCTGACGACGCTGGCGTTGGTCGAGGTCATCCGAGAAGCGGTGCCGCCGGTGTACCTGCACGGACGGCTCCACTTCGCCACGCGGACCTTTCAGGCGCTACGGATCGCCGTAAATCACGAACTCGAAAGCCTCGAACCAGCGCTGCGACAGATCGCCGCGCTGTTGCGTCCCGGCGGTCGGCTTGTGGTCCTCGCCTTCCATTCACTCGAAGACCGCATCGTGAAGCGGACGTTCCGGGCACTGGCGCAGGGACCAGCGGCGGGTTTCACCGTCCTGACCAAGCGCCCGATCACACCATCGGCCCAGGAATGCGTGGAGAATCCCCGTGCTCGCAGCGCCAAACTGCGGGTACTAGCTGCGCGGGAGGCCGCCGCATGAAATTCGTGGCAGGAACGGTGCTGTTAGCTCTCGCTCTTTGCGCCGTGTGGGAGAAAATGGATATCTACCGGACCGGGTACGCGATTGAGCAGCTCCAGGCACGGAAGAAGCAGGCGCAGCAGGAGCAGAAAATGCTGAAGCTGGAGTTCGCCCGGTTGACCGCGCCGGATCAGATCGAACGGGTGGCGGTGTCTCGGCTCGGCATGACGCAGCCCCGGTACAATCAGGTCGTGCTGGTGCAGGGCGTTTCGCCGCCATCGAGGAACGAGCCGGCCGGACGCATAGTCCGGGCGTCGCATACCCAATGAGGGAGGGCCGGCGTCTGCCATGATGGAAGAGGACGCCAGACGCTGGCGGACAGTCGCGGCGGGGATTCTGCTGGGCCTTGGCTTTCTCGTCGCCTTGGGACGCCTCTTCCAGTTGCAGGTTATCCGCGCGGACGAGTTGGCCCAGTTGGCCGGCCGCCAGTACCAAAAGATGCTTACGGTGGAGGGCGGGCGTGGCGCGATCTTCGATCGTAACGGTAAGATCTTAGCGATCACCATGGATGTGCCATCGGTCTTCGGCGCTCCGAAATATGTGTCGGACCCACGGGCCACGGCCGTCCGTCTCAGCCGTGTGCTCAAGGCGGACGCGCGGCAACTGGAAGCCAAGTTGAAGAGCGAGCGGGACTTTGTTTGGTTGCAGCGACACCTCACGCCCGAGCGGGCAGAGGGGTTACAGGGTCTTGCCCTCGACGGCATCGGGGTAATTCCTGAGGGGCGTCGGTTCTATCCCAAAGGTGTTATGCTGTCGCACGTCCTCGGGTTTGGCAATATCGACAACCAAGGGTTGGAGGGGCTGGAACGGCGGTACGATGCCGCGCTGCGGGGCGAGCGGGGCAGGCTGGTGGTAGAACGGGATGCCTTCGGCGGGGCTGTGTTCCCGAAAGGGCTCAATTACGTCGCGCCGTCCCCGGGCAAGGATCTGGTCCTCACGATCGATGAGGTGATTCAATATATCGCAGACCAGGAGCTGGCCAATGTGGTCACGCGCACGCGGGCGGCCTCGGGCGTCGTCATCGTGGTGGAGCCGAAGACCGGCGCGATCCTGGCCATGGCCGTGCGGCCGACCTTCGATCCCAATGAGCCCAAGGCAGATCCGAACCTGTGGCGCAACCGCGCCATCGGCGACGCGTACGAGCCCGGCTCAACGTTCAAGCTTGTGGTCGCCGCGGCGGCGCTTGAAGAGAAACTGGTCTCGCCGAACGAGTTCATCTATGGCGAGAACGGCCAGTACGTCGTGGAGAACACGGTAGTCCACGATCACCACAAGAACGGGTGGATGACCTTCGCCCAAGTCCTTCAGCGGTCCAGCAACATCGGGATGATCAAAGTGGTGCAGCAACTGGCGCCGGCAAAGCTCGCCTGGTATCTCAACGCCTTCGGATTTGGTCAAAAAACGGACGTCGATCTGACAGGGGAACAGCGGGGCCTGACCAAGGAACTCCACGAGTGGGGCCGCCGCACGCGGGCTTCGATCGCCATGGGCCAAGAGATCGGGGTGACCCCCTTGCAGTTGGTGATGGCGGTGGCGGCCATTGGCAACGGAGGCTGGCTGATGCGGCCCTACGTGGTGTCCGAGGTCCGATCCTCGACCGGGGAGACCGTTGCTCGCTTCGAGCCGGTCGTCCGCCGCCGCCCCATCTCTACGAAAACGGCCAAGACCCTGACCGAGATCTTGCGCGGCGCCGTCCTGCCCGGCGGCACCGGCATGCTCGGGGCCGTGCCCGGGTACGACGTGGCCGGCAAGACCGGGACCGCGCAGAAGATCGATCCGCTCACCGGAGCCTATTCGGCAACGCGGATGGTCAGCTCGTTCGTCGGGTTCCTACCGGCGGACGATCCCAAGCTGGCCATCCTGGTCGTGGTGGATGAGCCGCGGACCGAACACTGGGGAGGCACCGTGGCGGCGCCCGTCTTCCAGCGGATTGCGGCGCAGACGGTTCGCCATCTGGGCATCGTGCCGAAAACGGAGCAAGGTCAGATTCTTGCAGCGCGATGAGACTTCGGGAATGCGGGGACGTCCTCGATGGAGTGACGATGCGGGGCAGTCTGGATCGGGAGATCACCGGGCTCACGGATGATTCGCGGCGGGTGTCCCCCGGCTGGCTGTTCGTTGCGGTGAAGGGAACGCAATCGGACGGCCATCGCTTTCTCGCGCAGGCCGTCGCGGCCGGAGCCGGCGCGATCGTGGTGGAGACGGGGCGGGTGTCCGGAGAGAAGCTGGCGTCGATCGGGGTACCTGTGATCCAGGTTGGCGACTCGCGCCGGGCCTTGGGTCTCCTGGCAAGTCGGTTCTATGGGGATCCGTCCCGCCGGCTGAAGATGATCGGCGTGACCGGCACCAACGGGAAGACGACGGCCACCTATCTCTGCAAGGCGATCCTGGAGGCCGCCGGCGTGCGGGCGGGACTGATCGGCACCGTGGCTTACCTGTTCGGCGAAGAACGGGTGGCGGCGACCCACACGACCCCCGGCCCGTTGGAGTTACAGGGCTTGCTTCGGAGAATGGTGGACGCGGGCATACAGGCGGTGGTGATGGAGGTTTCCTCTCATGCGCTCGCGCTCGATCGGACGGCGGGATGCCAATTCGGGACAGCGGTGTTCACCAATCTCACGCAGGACCACCTGGATTTCCATGCCGACATGGAAGACTACTTTCGCGCGAAGCTGCGGCTCTTTACGGCGCTGGACTCAGAGGCGCACGCGATCGTGAACGGCGACGATCCCTACGGCGGACGCGTCGTCGAGGCAACGCGGGCCAGGGTGTGGACCTACGCTATCGATCGTCCGGCCGATCTTCGCGCCGAAGACGTGCAGATTTCCCTGAACGGCGTGCGGTTCACGGCCCGTACGCCGGCGGGATCGGTCGCGCTCCGGTCTCCACTCGTGGGCCGACACAACGTCCACAATATCCTGGCGGCGGTCGGGGTCGGGCTGGCGCAGGGCGTGCCGCTGGAGGCGAGTGCCGCGGGGGTCGCCGCACTCAAGACTGTCCCGGGTCGGTTCGAGCAGGTGGAGGCTGGCCAGCCGTTCACAGTGGTCGTCGACTACGCCCACACCGAGGATGCGCTCTACCGGTTGCTGACCACGGCCCAGACGGTCAAGACGGGCCGGATCATCACCGTGTTCGGCTGCGGGGGCGATCGGGATCGGAGCAAGCGTCCCAAGATGGGGCGGGTGGCCGCGCGCTACAGCGATGTCGTGGTGGTCACGTCCGACAATCCCCGCACCGAGGATCCCGACGCCATCATCCGGGAGATTCTCCCCGGCGTGGAAGCTGTGCTGCGGGAAGCGGGGCACGGCCGCTTCCTGGTCCAGGCGGATCGGCGCGCGGCGATTGCAGAAGCCATGAGGCTTGCACGGCCTGGCGATCTGGTGCTGATTGCCGGGAAAGGGCATGAGGATTACCAAATTATCGGGCAGGAGAAGCACCCCTTTGATGACCGCGTGGTGGCGCGGGAGGCCATCGAGGCTCTGGCCCGATGAGCCTGCTGCTGCAGACCGCGGAGTGTTCGGATCAGGAGTCGGATGACGCCGTGCCCCTGTTCACGACCGACGAAATAGTCACGATCACCGGCGGGGTTCTGGCTCAGGCCTTGCCGAATACGGCGATCCGACGGCTCTGGACGGATTCGCGAACGGTCCGGCGCGGCGATCTGTTCGTGGCGCTGACCGGAGCCCGCTTTGACGGTCACCAGTTTGTGGCCGACGCGCTGAAGAAGGGCGCCGTCGGAGCAATCGTGCGACGAGGGTTCAAGGCCTCGCGGAAGGCGCTCTTGATCGAGGTGGAGGATCCTCTCCGCGCGTTTCAGGAGTTGGCACGCGCGCACCGTCGCCGCTTCGCCATCCCGGTGGTAGCGGTCAGCGGAAGCAACGGCAAGACGACGACCAAGGAGATGATCGGGGCCATCCTCGCGGAATGCTTTCCTGTGTTGAAGACCGACGGCAACCTCAACAACCACATTGGCGTGCCGCAGACCCTGCTGCGCTTGACGGCTCGCCATGAGGCGGCGGTCATCGAGATGGGTATCAGCGGGCTGGGGGAGATGGCGCGGCTCTGCGAGATCGCAGAGCCGACCCACGGCGTGTTGACCAATATCGGACCGACCCATCTGGAGACCCTCGGCGATCTCCGTACCGTGGCGCAGGCCAAGGGCGAGATGTTGGACCGGCTGCCCCGGGACGGCACGGCCGTCCTCAACGCCGACGACGCGTTCTTCAAGGACCTCGCCGCGCGGGTGCGGGGACAGGTGCGCTCCTTTGGATTCTCCGAACGGGCCGACGTGCGGGCTTTGCAGGTCGAGCGACGGGGACTGGCTTTTTCCTTCGTTCGCGTCGGCGTGCGCGGCCGCGCGCGTCCGCTCTCCGTCACGCTGGGCGTGGCCGGGGCCCACAATATTGCTAACGCCCTGGCGGCGATCGCGACGGGGCTCGCGTTGGGCATCGGCGAAAGCGCGATCCGCGCGGGCCTCGCCCGTTTCCGCCCGACTGCCATGCGCTCCGAGGTGCGCCGGTGGCGGGGGGTGACGTGGCTGAACGATTGTTATAACGCGAATCCATCGTCGATGCGGGCCGCGCTGCGCTGGCTGGCTGAGCTCAAGGGTGAGTTGAAGGGGAACGGACGCGCGATCGCCGTGCTGGGGGACATGCTGGAGCTGGGCGAGGGATCCGTGCGGATCCACCGGGATATCGGAGAGGAGTTGGCCCGCCAGGGGACCGACTATCTCCTGACCGTCGGGGATCTGGCGGCGGAGATCGCCGCTGGCGCGCGGGGGGCGGGGATGCCGGTGGATCGCGTGATCGTGACGCAGCAGCACGGGGCCCTGGCCGAACGCCTCAAGGACATTCTGCGCGCGGGCGATGTCGTGCTGCTCAAGGGCTCGCGGGGCACGCGAATGGAACGCGTGCTGGAGGAGTTGGCATAATGCTGTACCTCTTGCTCTATCCCCTTCATACGCAGTTCTCGATCTTCAACGTCTTCCGCTACCTCAGCTTCCGGCTCATCTACGCCGCGCTCACCGCCTTTGCACTCGCTATCGTGCTCGGCCCGCCGGTGATTCGCGCGCTGCAGAGCTACGGCGTTGGCCAGAGGATCCGCGAGGACGGCCCCAGCCGGCACCAAGTCAAGGGCGGCACGCCCACCATGGGGGGCATCCTGATCCTCTTCGCGGTCGTCATTTCGACGCTTCTCTGGACCGATCTGACCAATCGCTACGTCTGGCTGGCGGTCTTCGCAATACTCGGATTCGGTGCGGTGGGTTTCTGGGACGACTATCTCAAGACCGTCCACGGGAAGAACCAGGGGCTGACGCCGCTGCAGAAGATCATCGCCCAGGCCGTCGTGGCGCTCGGCATCGGAGTGCTGTTTTACTCCCTGCCGGCCTATTCCACGAAGCTCAGCGTGCCCTTCTTCAAGTTCTTTTCGCCGGACATCGGGCTCTTCTACATTCCGTTCGCCGTGCTGGTCATCGTGGGCGCGTCCAACGCCGTCAACTTGACAGACGGACTGGACGGACTGGCCATCGGCCCGGTCATGATCGCCGCCCTGGCGTATACCGTGGTGGCCTATGTGTCGGGCCACAAGGTCTTCGCCGACTATCTCCTCATCCCCTACATCGAGGGCGCGGGCGAGCTGGCCATCTTCACGGCCGCGATCTTCGGAGCCAGCCTGGGCTTCCTCTGGTTCAATACCTATCCGGCGTCGGTCTTCATGGGGGACGTCGGGTCGCTGCCGTTGGGCGCCGCCCTCGGCACCGTCGCGGTGATCAGCAAGCACGAGCTGCTGCTACTGCTGGTCGGCGGCGTCTTCGTGCTCGAAGCGCTGTCGGTGATCTTTCAGGTGGCCTTCTTCAAATCACGGGGCAAGCGGGTGTTCCTCATGGCGCCCATTCATCACCATTTCGAGCTGAAAGGCTGGGAGGAGCCGAAAGTGGTGGTCCGTCTGTGGATCATCGCCGTGCTGCTCGCGCTCTTCAGCCTGAGCACACTGAAGCTGCGATGAGCGTGGTCATGGGCGAACGGACGTCGGTGGAGGTGGCGGGGAAGCGGGTGGCCGTGATCGGCCTGGGGCGGAGCGGCATCGCCGCGGTGCGGTTGCTCGGGGAGCTGGGCGCGCGCGTTGCGGTCGCGGACCAGAAGCCGCTCGCAGAGTTGGCGGCCACGCTGGAAGGCCTGCGGGCCGGGGAGCTCGAAGTCCACAGCGGCGGTGCCTACGAGCCGGCGCTGCGGGGCGCAGACCTGGTCGTGGTCAGCCCGGGCGTTCCGCTGACGCTCGAGCCGCTCCGGCGTGCGCGCGCCGCCGGCGTCCGCGTGATCGGAGAGCTGGAGCTCGCCGCCCGGTGCCTTACCGGCAAACTCATTGCGGTGACGGGGACGAACGGGAAGAGCACGACGGTAACCTGGATCGGCGAGGTGCTGCAGCGGGCGGGCTACGAGCCGTTCGTCGGCGGCAACCTCGGGACGCCGCTGGCGGAGGCCGCCTATGCCGCCTTACACGGCAGGCGATGGGATTTTGTGGTGGTCGAAGTGTCCAGCTTCCAACTGGAGACGATCGAGACCTTCCACCCCTGGATCGGAGCGATCCTGAACGTGACGCCCGATCATCTGGACCGCTATCCCTCCATGGAGGCATACGCCGCGGCGAAGCTCCGAATGTTCGAGAACCAGACCGCCAAGGACTACGCGGTCCTCAACGCCGATGATCCCCGGCTGGCTCGCGCCGCCGATGGCATTGCGGGAACCCGCGTGCTGTTCAGCCGCACACGCGCCATCGAGCGGGGCGTGTTCGTGGACGGGGATGCCATCATCTCCACGGTGCGAGACGGCTTCGAAGAGGTCTGCCGGGTGAGCGCCCTCCAAGTACGCGGCCCCCACAACGTCGAGAACGCGATGGCGGTCGCCGCGGTGGCCACCCTGGCCGGCTGCCCGATCGCCACCATCGGCCAGGGACTGCGTGCGTTCCAGGGGTTGGAGCACGTGATGGAGGTCGTGCGGGTCCGGCGCGGGGTGGCGTACATCAACGATTCCAAAGGCACGAACGTGGACGCCACGATCAAGGCGCTGGAGAGCCTGCCGGCGCCCGTCGTCCTGATCGCCGGCGGCCGCGAGAAGGGCGGCGAGTATCCGGGACTGGCCGAAGTGGTCCGGCGCAAGGCCAAGCAGGTCATCCTGCTCGGCGAGGCGCGCGCCCGCCTGCGTGAAATCTTGGCCGGGGTCTGCCCGGTGACGGAGGTCGGTAGCCTCGCCGAGGCGGTGCGAACGGCGGCGGCGCTGGCGGCGCCGGGCGACACGGTCCTGCTGTCCCCGGCCTGCGCCAGCTTCGACATGTTCGCGGACTATAGGGACCGCGGGCGCCAGTTCAAGGAGTACGTGCATGAGCTGGGTTGACCAGCAGACCATGAGCCTCCGCTGGCCTGACGCCGCGGTGGCCGAGCGTCCGCGGCGCAGCGATCACACGATTCTTCTCCTGACGCTCCTTCTGGTGGCGATCGGACTCGGCGTGATCTACAGTGCGAGCGGGGTCTTGGCCGACAAACGCTTCGGCGCTCCCTCCTACTTTCTCAAGCGGCAACTGCTGTGGTGTGCCGTTGGACTGGTGGCCTTGCTGGTCGTGGCCCGGTGCGACCTCGCGACACTGCGGCGTTGGGCGGCGCCGGTCCTTCTCCTCGGCCTGCTCGGTCTCGTGCTCGTGCTGTTGCCGTCCATCGGGGTGACGGTCAAGGGCGCGCGCCGATGGCTCCGGATCGGCGCGCTCACGATCCAGCCTTCCGAGGTGGTCAAGCTAGGCGTTGTGCTCTACCTGGCGCATTACCTGGCGAGGAAGGGGGATCGGATCGCCGACCTCTGGCGGGGCTTCGTGCCGCCCCTGGTGGTGGTCGGGCTGCTCATCGCGCTCATCGTGATCGAGCCCGATATGGGGACCGCGGCGGTGATCGGTCTGGTGACCTTGGGCGTGCTCTTCGTGGGCGGCGCTCGGCTGAGCCATCTGCTGGTGATCTCCGTGGCCGCCCTGCCAATCCTCTACGTGCTCCTCATGCGGGTCGCCTACCGCCGTCAGCGCCTCCTGAGCTTCTGGGACCCGTGGAGCGATCCCACCGGGACGGGTTTCCAGGTGATCCAGTCGTTTTTCGCGCTCGGGCGCGGGGGCCCTTTCGGGGTAGGGCTCGGCGAGGGGCGGCAGAAGCTGTTCTACCTGCCGGAGCCCCATACGGATTTCGTGCTCGCGGCGTTGGGCGAGGAGCTCGGGTTTGTCGGGACCGCCATGGTCATCCTGCTACTGGGGGCGTTCGTGGCGAAGGGCTTTACGATCGCGTTGGAAGCGGACGACCCCTTCGCGCGCCATGTGGCCTTGGGAGTAAGTTTGCTGATCGGGTTCCACACGTTGATCAATGTGGGGGTGATCACGGGTCTGCTGCCCACCAAGGGACTGACGTTGCCGTTCCTGAGTTACGGAGGGTCGTCTCTGGTCGTCAGCATGGTCGGGGCCGGGCTCCTCATGGCAGTCGCCCGGCACCGTCCGCCCATTTGAAGAGGGGTATGCGGGTGCTTATCGCAGCCGGCGGCACCGGTGGTCATCTGTACCCGGGGGTGGCGCTGGCGCGTGAATTCGCCCGGCTGGAGCCCGGGAGCGAAGCGATTTTTGTGGGGACGGATCGGGGGCTGGAGACGAAGGTTGTGCCCAGAGAGGGATTCGAGTTGATCACGATCACGGCGCGGGGGGTGATGGGCCGGGGCATGTGGGGGGCCGTTCAGGGTCTCGCCGCGGTGCCGGTCGGCCTGCTCCAGTGCCTGGCGGTCTGCCGCCAGCGGCGGCCGGATCTGGCGATCGGCATTGGCGGATACACCAGCCCGCCTCTGGTGCTGGCGGCGTTCCTACTGGGCATCAAGCGGGCGATCTTAGAGCCGAACGTGCATCCGGGCGTGGCCAATCGTGTGCTCTCGCCGTTCGCGAGCCTCATCTTCGTGTCGTTCGCCGCCACGGCCCCCTTCTTCGCCCCGGGGAAGACGCGGATCGTGGGCACGCCCATTCGCCGGGAGTTTCTCGAAGCTCCGGAGCCCCCTCCCGATAGAATTGTTGGCGGTCCCACCCTGGTGGTGCTGGGGGGCAGCCAGGGGGCCCGGTCGATCAATCGTGCGATGGTCGCCGCCTTGCCGAGGTTGTTGACCGCGCATCCGACAGTGCGAGTGATCCACCAGACCGGCGAGTACGATTACGAAGAAGTCGCTGTGGCTTACAGGAACGCTCGACTCGAGGCTGAGGTTTCCCCGTTTCTCTTTGACGTCCCGCGGGCATTTCTCCAGGCGGATCTGATCGTGAGCCGGTCGGGCGCGACGACGGTCGCCGAGATGACGGCGTGCGGCAAGCCCGCCATCCTGATTCCCTTTCCCCATGCGATCCACGGGCATCAGGAGCGTAATGCGCGCATCCTGGAGGAAGCCGGGGCTGCGACGGTCATCCTGGATGCCGA
>WNGH01007649.1_pt1 | contig 11557 bp, 10 predicted proteins | sample 5400631 | NCBI WGS metagenome assembly WNGH01 (sample SAMN13153373, study PRJNA577476) | soil metagenome | isolation source: 115 cm soil or saprolite under Garry oak tree replicate 1 | place: USA:California | collected 2016-06-15 | reverse complement strand
GCTCCCGGCGCCGCTCCTGGCGCGCGGGATGTGATCATCACCAATCCGGATGGGCAGATGGTGACCTTTCGCGATGCTTTCCAGGTTTTGCCGTCTTGTTCAGTAAGTTCGACTAACATCGACAAAAGCTTTTCTAACGGTGTGATCAGCGGATCCGTTTCTGGGTCAACTTGCGAAGTTACGATTACGCTCCAAAACTTGAAGAACTTTTGGACAAACTTCACAATCAGTACGGTGCGATCCGTCACGGTGACTCCTCTAGGAGAAGATCAAAACTTATACGCGAAATTTGGTCTGTTGCCGCCTTCAAGTTTTCTTCCCCTCCCACCGGGGAAATCAGTATCTTTCGTTGTACGCTTTTCGAAACCTGGAGAAGCTGTATCGGTCTTTTCAAATCCCACGATGGATACCGGTATCGCAGCGGGTGTCATGAACATCGTGCAGGCAATACTCAATCTCTTGCCGCTTGGCTCAGCCCCCGTGCTTGTCATAGATGATTACCAAAAGATAGCTGAGTTACTCCCAAAGATCCCCGATTTACAGGCCGCGATTTCCAACTTGTTCCGGAATTCTCCCGACACAGCAAAGGCTGCCAAAGACATATTGCGATTTTTCAACAATAACGACGAACTAATTAAGTTTGCCTTTCTAGCGAGCGAGTTGGGATTCAACACTGGAAGCGAAGTTATTAAGGGTTTATTTGAATTTCCGTTTAGAATAGTCAATTCTTTGGTGGCTATTTTCGGGAATCTGCGGACTGCGTTTTTCCAGTTCCCAGCAGGGTCGATTTCATTTGTCGCGCGGTAGAGAGCCTGGTGCTGGGCTTCGTCATTAAACTGCGGCGAGAATCAAGCTGAATGTGGCCGCGATCATGATGATTAGGGCTATCAAACTAATGAGAATGAGCCAATTTCGATGTCTTTTCCTGGTCGGCCAGAAATTTCTCATGCCTTCCTCTATGGCCTCGGAAATCGGTTCGTAACGCCGCCTCATCGATTAGAGAATTACCTTCGAAGCTATGCAAACAATCCGGTCTCACCCAGCACGAGGTTGTTTTTCTGCTCGGGCGCCAAACGGAGCACGCTATGGCCTACGATGCGGCCCGTGGCCAGGTGCTGGGATTCGGCGGCTCTGTGAACGGAGGTCCCTCGGCTGATACCTGCGTGTGGGACAGATCCAATTGCACACAAAAAATTTGCGCTAAACGGTCCATCGCCAAGAGCAACGAATAATACAACTCGTCTGCGCTCAGAGCCAATAGTCTGTTCTCATTCCCGGTAGTGGTTTCTCTTACCCTAAATGGTTCAGTTGCGGAAGCCCTTAAAGCCTTTGACCCAGAATTACGCCGCATAAATGCCCCAGCCCCTGCTCCTGTCTCGGCACGCATTGAGACAGGCCTTCGCCCTCGTGTGAAAGGCAAGTTCCTCTTTCTGGGTGAGGAAAAATTCTATGTTCGCGGTGTGACGTACGGCGCTTTCCCTCCCAATAACAACGGGTATCAATTCCCAGAGCATGCTGCCGTCGAGAAGGACTTGGCGCTCATGCAAGCGGCTGGGATCAATACCATCCTCACCTACACCGTTCCTCCGCTCTCTCTTTTGGATCAAGCCCAAGACTTCGGAATCCGAGTCATCGTTGTGGTGCCTTGGATGGAGTACATCTGTTTTTTCGAAGCGTCCGAAACCCCAAGAGAAATCATGCGTCGGGTGAAGGAGGGCGTCGCCTCCTGCCAGCGCCATCCTGCCGTGCTTATGTATTGTTGCGGGAAGGAAATCCCTCCCCCAATTGTTCGATGGCACGGTCGAAAGAAAGTTGAGGCCTTCCTCCGAGATTTATACCATGTAGCCAAGGATGAGGATCCCGACAGCCTCGTAACCTACACCAATTTTCCCACCACGGAATACTTAGAACTCCCCTTCGTTGATATCCACACCTTTAATGTTTACCTACATGACCGTCACCAATTCTGCGCATATCTCTCCAGGCTTCAGCACTTGGCCGGTGAACTGCCCCTGGTTCTAACCGAGTTTGGGATGTGTAGCCTTCGCCATGGCGTGGATGGGCAGGCGACCTTTTTGGACTGGCAAACCGAGGAAATCTTCGATCACGGGCTCGCAGGGGCGGTGATCTTCGGCTGGACGGACCCATTCTTCCAGGACAATTGTCTCGTCCAAGAATGGGGCTTTGGCCTGGTAGACGCTGACCGCCACCCCAAGCCATCTTATGATGTGGTACAGCGGCGGTTTTCCACCACCGTCCCCTTCCCCACTGACCGGCAGTGGCCCAAAGTTTCCGTTGTCGTAGCCGCACACAATGCGGGTCGGACGCTTGAGGATTGCTTGGATTCGCTCCTCAAGCTGCGCTACCCCGACTACGAGGTCATCGTCGTCAACGATGGTTCTATTGATGCGACCCAAGCCATTATGCAGCGGTTCCCCTTTCGCGGCATCACCACGCCTAATCGAGGTGTGAGCGCCGCGCGCAACGAGGGTCTCCGAGCAGCAACGGGCGAAATTGTGGCCTATATTGACTCGGATGCGAAGGCGGATCCTGATTGGCTCCTCTACCTTGCCACTACGTTTCTAGAATCCCCAGTCGCAGGAGTGGGTGGTCCAAATCTGGTTCCCCCTGAAGATAATTGGATCGCGAAATGCGTGTACCGTTCGCCGGGAGGGCCCACCCAGGTCATGCTCGATGATCAATTAGCGGAGCACATTCCTGGGTGCAACATGTCCTTCCGCAAGTCAGCATTGGAAGAGGTGGGCGGTTTCGACCCGATTTTCACCGCAGCGGCAGATGATGTGGACCTTTGCTGGCGCTTGCTGGGCAAGGGGTACCAGATCGGTTTCAACCCCTCTGCGGTGGTTTGGCACCATCGACGCGCATCCGTCAGGGGTTATTGGCGCCAGCAGTTCGGATACGGCGTTTCCGAATCCATCCTCGAACGGAAATTCCCCAACAAGTTTAATGCCTGGGGCCATACCTTCTGGGCTGGGCGCATTTATGCTCCCTACCCCCTCTTCCGGCTTTCGGGTCGGCCAGTAATTTATTACGGGCTCTGGGGCTCCGCAGGATTTCAATCTATGTACGAGCCAGGCGGCGGTGGTGTTCTGAGCTTCCTGCCACGCGCGATGGAGTGGCACGTCGTGCTGGTTGCCTTGATAGCGCTGGGCGTGGTTTTCCCCTGGACTTTTCTCCTGGTGGCTGTCGGATTGTTGTACACCTGCGGGTACTGTGTAGCCTGCGCTGCGAAAGCCAATCTGGATGTTTTGGAAACGACGGACGGACCGGCCACCTGGAGTCGACGCCTTCGCTGGCGAGCAATGATCGCGTGGCTACATTTCCTCGAACCCTTGGCTCGAGATTGGGGCCGCCTCAAGGGTGGGCTCACACCCTGGCGGAGTTTCTTGTCCCGCTCATTTTCATTCCCCCATGGCAGCCCTCGGTGGCAGCGACTGCAGCCATTCCGACGCTTGGCGAGGTGGTTCTGTTCGGGAAACATGGCGCTTGAAAAATACTCCTTTCTGGAAAGGCTCACCAAGAAACTTGGCGCGGGTGGGTGCGCGGTTGGCTGGAATCCCAAACACGAAGATTGGGATTTGAAGATTCGGCGAGGTGCGCTTACAGAGGCGGATATCCGTGTGGTGATTGAGCACCACGGAGGGCCAAAGCGCCTCGCTCGACTATCTGCTGTGATTCAACCAACAAAGCCACTCTCTTGGACATTGGGAGCCGTGGGGGCGCTGGCCGGAGTGCTGGGTGGGTCTGGTCTTTTGTCGGCGGCGGCCTTCCTGACAGCCTCGTTCGCGGGCTTGTGGATAGCCATGGTAGTCCACGCCAACCATGCTGAGTCCGTCATTTTGGCTATGGCCGCAGAAGTAGCTGAGGAGCTTCAAAAGGAGAGCACAGTGCCAGGACCATATTCGGGGCCTGCATCTTTTGAAAATGCCAGGGTGGCCGTTGCCGGGGACTACAGGCTTTGAAGAGTTACCCCAACTACGTTGTCTTTGCGCGGTTGCTGCGCCAAGCTCGGCCTTATCGGATCCACATTGCAGGGGTGCTGCTGTTGGACCTCCTGGCTACCCCACTCGTCCTGCTCACGCCGTTGCCGCTGAAGGTCGCCGTGGACACCCTCCTGGGGTCTCGACCGCTACCTCGATTTCTCGACTCCGTGGTCCCCGTCTACCTCAAGCACTCCAGCTTCAGGCTGCTGGTGCTGGTGGCCGTCATGCAGGTGCTGATCGTCATCGCGATCCGTCTCCAAGAGCTGTGTATATACGTACTGCGTACGAAAGCAGGCGAAGGCTTGACCCTTGCCTTCCGCGCTCAACTGTTCCGGCACGTGCAGCGCCTCTCGCTCTCCTATCACGACACCAGGGGGACTGCGGATTCCGTCTATAGGATCCAGTACGACGCTCCATCCATCCAGTGGTTGGCTATGGATGGCATCCTAACCCTCAGTTCTGCTGGGTTGATGTTCGTAGCCATGTTGTACGTGATCGCTCGGATCAATCTGCCGCTCGCGCTGATCGCCTTGGCTGTCTCGCCGTTTGTGTTGGTGTTGGGGCATGCCTACGACAGACGCATGTCTGACACCTATGGGCGTGCCAAGGAACTGGAAAGCGGCGCCATGAGGGTTGTCCACGAGGTGTTGGGCGCGGTCCGCACCGTGAAAGCATTTGGGCGGGAGGACAGCGAGGAGCGGCGCTTTACTCACCGTTCGGGCGAGAGCGCACAAGCGCGTGTGCGCATCGCGGCCGCTGAGGGAGCCATTGTCCTGGCCGTGAACGTGACCACGGCGGTGGGTACGGCCCTTGTCCTATTTATCGGCATCCGCAATGTTCAATTAGGAGTTCTGTCGTTGGGCCAGTTGCTTGTAGTGTTGGCCTACCTCACGCAACTCTATCGCCCTCTTGAGACGGTCGGCAGCCTGTTTGCCGGCCTGCAGTCTTCGTTCGCCAGCGCCCGACGAGCCTTTGAGCTCCTCGACGAGCTACCCGAGGTAGCAGAACGGCGGGCAGCCAGGCCCGTTAACCGCGCGACCGGCGGGATTGAGTTCCGCAATGTCTCCTTCTCCTACGACAACGATGGCTTGGTGCTACACGACATTTCCTTCTCGATACCGGCCAAAGCGCGCGTCGGAATTGTCGGCACCACGGGCGCTGGCAAGACCACGATTGCCAGCCTCTTGACACGATTCTACGACCCGGTTTCGGGCCAGATCCTGCTCAATGGCGTAGATCTTCGCGCCTACAAGCTGGTGGACCTACGCAACCAATTCTCCATCGTTCAACAGGAAACGGTGCTCTTTTCGACAAGCATTGCAGATAACATCGCATACGCCCGTCCGGACGCAACCCAAGCTATGATTGTAGAGGCCGCCAAGCTGGCCAACGCCGATGATTTCATCAGCCGCTTGCCGCAGGGATACCGCACCGAAGCGGGTGAACGGGGCATGACTCTTTCCGGCGGCGAACGCCAACGCATCGCTTTGGCCCGTGCTTTTCTCAAGGACGCGCCGATTCTCATCCTCGACGAGCCGACCAGCTCCGTGGACGTGGCCACTGAAACGGCCATTATGGAGGCTCTGGAGCGGTTGACCAAGGGCCGGACCACGTTCATCATTACGCATCGTCTGAGCACTTTGGAGCACTGCGATCTCTTGGTGGTCGTAGAAAATGGTCACCTCGTGGATGTCAGGTCGGATGTACTGGCATACCGCGCGGAGCACACGGGTCGTGAGGTTAGCGTTCCGCGAACAGGAAGCACCTGCGCGCTGGGTTGAGGAGGCTGGATGAGCACGCGAGTCTGCCTTCTCTTGTATGGACCGCGGTATCCTGAAGGTGGCTACCTGTGGGTTTTTCTCAACTGGGCTTCGGGACTGCGCACACTCGGCTGCGAGGTACTGTGGCTGGTGGACATTTCGCCGGAGGTTCCTCCGGACGAACTTCAAACGTACGAGTCAACCTTCATGGCAGCCCTGGCTCCCTACAGCTTTGCAGGAGACGTGCGATTTCGTTCCTCAAGCGATGGACGGGTGACAAGAGATGATGGGATTGATCCGGTCGGGGTGGATCTTCTCTTGAACGTGGGGTATTACGCGGCTAGCCCCGAGCTGGTTGGACGGTTCCGGCACTCCGCGCTCGTGGACATCGACCCCGGTTTGACACAGATTTGGATGACAGAAGGGGGTATCCGCGTGGCGCCACACGATGTGTATTTCACGATTGGCGAGACTGTAGGTCAGGCTGGAGCATGGTTTGCCGATGCAGGAATCGAGTGGCATTACACTCCGCCCTGTGTGTCTCTGGAATGCTGGGGGCCGCACGCAGCACGGAATGGTGCAGCCTTTACCACTGTCTCGCACTGGTGGGGAGATGTAGAAACCAAAAGGGACGGCTTTCTGCCCTTTTTGGACCTGCCGCGGCATGCCTCTCATCCGCTGGAGTTGGCTCTATGCATTGGAGAGGTTCCGCATGAGTGGGCCAAACTCGTCGACCTGGGCTGGCGCGTGTGCCAAGCTTCGCGAGTCGCTTCCACCCCATCGGACTACCAGCGATATATCCAGAACTCTTTGGGGGAGTTTTCGTGCGTCAAGCCGTCGTGCGTGCGCCTGCAGAATGCTTGGATCAGCGACCGCACACTGTGCTACCTGGCCAGCGGTAAACCCGCAGTGGTCCAGAATACGGGTCCAAGCAGATTCCTTCCGGAAGATGCCGGCCTTTTCCGATTTCGTGATTTGCCACAGGCCGCGCGATACCTGGAAAGGGTGGTACAGGACTACGAGCACCAGTGCCGATTGGCTCGCCTGCTGGCGGAGGAATACTTTGATGCGCAGAAAGTCGTTGCGGGTGTCCTAGACCGAGCGCTCGCGTAAATTGCGTCGCCTCAGGGCGCAAATCAAATATGGATTGGGGGAGCACTGGTGGCGGCCTCCCATGGTGAGCTTGAAGGTTGCATAATGAAAGTATGCATCACCCCTTTCCGGTTGCTTTGTTACCCCGATGCAGGAGGACATGCCTGGGTTTATTTGAATTGGGCGCTAGGACTGCAGGCCAATGGCTGCGAAGTGATTTGGCTGGAAGAGCTGCCCTTGGATGAGGAACCATTGGAAGTTCTGAGACGGCTTCGCAGCTTGCGAAGACACTTAAGCGCGGCGGGTCTGCAGGCGCAGCTGGCAATCGTTCTTCCTGAGGAAAACCGATCGCGGTTCGAGCCGGTAATGCAGGAATTAGAACGGCTGGCGATCCCATGGGAAGCCGCCGCAGAAGGTGCCGAACTAGCCCTGAACTTTTGCTACGTTCTGGATCAAAACATTCTACGCCGCTTTAAAAGGACCGCCTTAGTGGACATCGATCCAGGGCTGTTGCAGATTTGGATCAGCCAGGGCCAATTGAACGTTGCTAAGCACGACCTTTACTTCACCATCGGTGAAACCGTCGGGCAGCCTGGCGCTCGGTTTCCAGACTGCGGTTTGAGGTGGAGTTACACTGCCCCACCTGTGTTTCTACCTGCGTGGCCATCCACCCCTTCAGATCCTTCGGCACCCTACACCACGGTTTCCATTTGGTGGGGTCTCGGCGGTCACGGGAACTGGGAAGTCTTCAGGGGGGAGGCCTTCAATAACGAGAAGCGGACGTCGTTTTTGGACTATTTGAATCTTCCGTCGCGCACGTCCGCGTCGTTAGAATTGGCGTTGTGCCTATCACGCAAGTCGGCGATTGACAATCAAGAACGACGTCTCTTGGAGAGAAGTGGCTGGAAGGTTCGCTATTCTTGGGATGTAAGTTCGACGCTGGAACAATACCGAGCCTATATCCAGCAATCGCGTGGTGAATTTAGTTGCGCCAAGCCCTCCTGTATGCGGTTTGGGAGTGGCTGGATTAGCGACCGGAGTCTCTGTTATTTGGCGAGTGGGAAGCCGGTCGTGGTCCAGCATACAGGCCCGAGTCGGTTTTTGCCCGAGGCGCAGGGTATGTTTCGATTTCGAACGTTGGATGAAGCTGTTGGCGCGCTTTCAGCAGTCGAATTGGATTATGACCGGCACTCCCGGTTGGCGCGCACATTGGCTGAAACCTACTTCGATGCAAAGCAGGTTGTGGGCCGGATACTGGAAAGGGCGGTAACTTCATGACTCTCCGAGCCAACGGTCGAAAGCTGGCGATTCTCGGGTACCACAAGATAGGTGACCCTCCGCCCGGTGGTTGGTCAAGTTGGTTCTACATTTCGGAGTCGGTTTTTGTCAGCCAGCTCCGCCATCTCCGCGAGAACGGATGGCGGGTAATCAGCGTAGCAGAGTTCCTCAGAGGACTCGAAGCCCCGGAGAGCTTACCTGACCGAGCGGCCCTGGTGACCTTCGACGACGGCTACCGATCCAACGTGCAGGTCGCCATTCCCTGGTTGCAGCGGTTCGGTTATCCCTCGGTGGTGTTCGTACCCACCCAGTTCATTGGAGCTTACAACACCTTTGATGATGGATATGAGCCTCGGGAAGCGATCTGCGATTGGAATGATCTGCAAGAACTCGAGCGGCGAGGATGTTCGATTCAATCTCACAGCGTGTCTCACAAGAGTCTTTCCGGGCTCAATCCGGCGGAACTGGAGCGGGAACTTCTCGAGTCAAAGACTGTGCTGGAAACTGGGCTTGGGAAATCCGTCGAGGTTTTCGCCTACCCTTACGGCGATGAGGGAGTCGAGCAAGCGCTCACGACTGACGTGCTTAAGCAGGCGGGATACAGAGCAGCCTGCCTGTACGGAGGGGGTCCTAACCCCGTCCCGGTAGCCGATTGCTATCGCTTGATGCGTTTGGCGATGGGTCCGGATACGGACTTGCGGTCGCTATTGATCGAAGAAGCGGAGGAAGTGAACCGATGACGAGTGCCCGCCCCCAAGCTCCCTCTGAAGGAGGACAACTGCATGGTATGCAAGCCTGATTTCAATGACCTCCGTTATTTGAACGAGGTTGGCTGGTTCCTCTATCGCGAGAAATATGGATACAACCACTACACTGATTCCTACGCTAAAGAACGTCTGGTTTGGTCCCAGATGTTGTTAGATGAAGTTCTCGGCCTCTGCGGCCGAGACCGAAAATGGGTCGAAGAGAAGGCCGTCGTCACTGTCGGCTGTGGCTGCACGGGCGATTTAGCCGCTTGGCCTGCGGCTATCAAGATCGCCGTCGATCCACTTCTTTACGCTTACCAGAAACTGGATATGTTGATAGAAGATGCGCCCAACACCAATCGCACCATATTTTTGTCCGTCGGTGTGGAAGATACGCCGTTGCTGGATGAATGCGCAGATATAGTTATATGTCGTAACGCCCTTGACCACATGCCTGATCCTAGAGAGGGACTGCGTCAGATCCGGAGGATTCTGAAGAACAACCAGATGTTCTTTTTGAGCGTGGATATCGGAGGAGCCCCAACACCTGACGAGCCATCGCCCTTCACGCGCGAAAGCCTTTTGTCTCTGCTTCAAGATCACTTTGAGATTGTCTCCGAGAGAGATGGGCAGCCTCCTCACGACGAGTGGCGAGACTGCAGCGTTCGGATTCTGGCTCAAAAGAAGGTCCATGTCACTCCGGTGCTCAGCAAGGAAGTGATTTTGGAGGCTTACGAAACCCACATCAGCCGAACCAGACCGGTGACGGATAGCGGATGCCGCTGTACTAGCGGGAGGAAGTAAGGTCGTGCTTACCTCGGTTGCAGAAAACGAATAGCCGAGCTGGAGTCACCTGTGGCAGACACCCCTGAAACGCGAAAGCAATTCGTGGAGACGGCCCCCCGATTCAACTACGGGCTCCGTGTTGATGACCGGAAATTCGCTCGATTTCTGACCGAGGTTTGTGCTCCCTACCAGGAGTTCTACACGCGATGGCAGAAGCATGCCGAGGTGGGGGGCGATGACTTTTTCCTCTTTAACTACTGGTTCGAGTCGATTGACGCAGAAGTGCTCTACTGCCTTGTCCGGCATCGCAAGCCCAAACATATCGTGGAGGTTGGCTGCGGGTATTCCACCCGCTTGATGAGGCGCGCCATCGTCGAGGGGAAACTCAATACCAAGCTAACATGCATCGATCCCGAGCCGCGGGTGGAGATTCAACAGTACGCCGACGAACAGTTGATACAGCCGGTCGAGGAATTGGAACCCTCCACACTGGCTGGGATGTTGGACGCCAACGATATCCTGTTCATTGACTCCAGCCATACGGTCACCACCGGAGGAGACGTTCCCTTTCTCTACCTTGAGGTCGTGCCACGATTGCGCCCCGGCGTCCTCATCCATGCGCATGACATTTTTGTTCCCTTCGATTATCCAAAGGAGTGGCTGGAATGGGGGTGGAACGAGCAGTATCTGGTACACGCACTTCTCTTCGATGAACGCCGAATTGAGATCGTCTGGCCTTCTCACTACATGTGGAGATGTCATCGTGATGAGGTCATGAAGACCATTCCCTGCGCGTACAGAAGCGATTCCCCGCCTGGAAGCCTTTGGTTCAGGAAGCTCCATTAGAGATCCCGGAAGGCGGTTGAACACCCAAGAGCCGACTCAACAATTGGAGTTGTCCCCTCTTTGAGACAAGTGGTTAAGACTCAAAATCCAGCGAAGGGAGGAATGAATCATTGGATTGTTTCCGTGAGGCTTTCGGAAAGCTCTGAGCGACGGCCGCCCACTCGGGGTGGTTATACGACCCAGAAACTCTCTCAGAGAGCTCGATGGCCGCGGAGCGGCGGAGCGCAGTTAGAATCTGGCGAGTCCTACCTCGGTAGATATTTCAAATCAAGGATGGAGTGACCCGGACCCGGTATTTTAGACACAAAGGTCGATCAGGAATAAACTTTGTGTCTACTTTATCGCTCCTCCTTACCATGGCTATCGTTGGCGCGTGAAATGGTCAGCGGTAACGCAGGACAATCACGACTTGTTCCACGAACTGTTTCCTCACCTGGCGCCGAATGAACCCACTACATCTGCGGGAAGTCCCATGGCAGAGATGACGCTTGCACTCGATGACGAAATCAAAGCTGTCCACGAAGCACTTCGAAAGAATCCGATCAAAGCTGTTGGTGCCTCACAAGGCGTTCAACTGGGTGACGGATCGTTCCTATATGACGCAAAGGTGGATTTGTCCACAGATGCAGATTTTCCATTTCCGGAAGGCGTCAACATGCGGCTCATGTGGCCTAAACCGATGTGCGCCTCGTCTGTCCTCACGTCCCACTGAATGTTGAACCTGTGCATTGATACAACGTCTGACGAACCCCAAAGATCACATCGGCGAACAAGCCCCTGTTTGCGGCAAGGTAGCGAGCACACGGTACGCCGCGACGACACGCGGCAAGCCAACGTTTCTGAACCTAGCCCAAATGGCTTAATTGATTTGGCTTACACGCCGTGCCAAAAGGAATCAACGGAGCAGAGTTGAAGGGCACTGGGGGTTGCTAGACGACAAACTGCAAACCAACTCGGTATGGGCTTGCGCCGGAGCGTTTCTCGCTCCACCGCACTTGCGCCAGAAAAGGGATACGGGCGGGAACGCCGGGCAGGCGAAGCTCGC
>WNGH01019163.1_pt1 | contig 11558 bp, 9 predicted proteins | sample 5400631 | NCBI WGS metagenome assembly WNGH01 (sample SAMN13153373, study PRJNA577476) | soil metagenome | isolation source: 115 cm soil or saprolite under Garry oak tree replicate 1 | place: USA:California | collected 2016-06-15 | reverse complement strand
AATTTCGTCCTGCCCGAAAGCGCGGCAGACAACGTTAATTCATCGGCTGACTCAAGACCGCCGCCGGCTGGAATTCCGCGCGCGATGCGCGTGAGGGTGATCGGTTTGCCCTTCAACAGATCGACAACGTAATTCATGGTCGCTTCGCCTTCGACATCGGCCGGAAGCGCGAAAATGATTTCGGAAATATTTTCGCGCGCGATGCGTTCCAACAAGTCTTTGATCCGCAAATCTTCGGGGCCGACATGATCGAGGGGCGAGATTTTGCCGCCTAGCGAGTGGTATCGGCCACGAAAGGCCCCTGTTTTTTCCAGAGGCAGTATGTCGGTCGGCTGTTCGACCACGCACAGTAGCTCTGCTGAGCGCGACTGATCGGCGCATATTTCGCAGATCTCGGCAGCGGCAAAAAATCCGCAAAGATAGCAGGCATGAATCGATTGGCGGGTGTCAGTAATTGCATGTGCAATTTGCTCCGGTTGATCGCCCCGCGCGCGCACCATCCAGAGCGCAATCCGCTCTGCCGAACGTGGACCGACTCCGGGCATTTGCCGCAGCTGCGCAATCAAATCCCGGATCGCCGCAGGATATTCGGTCCTTCTCAACACTTGCTCAGATAAAAGTAGTGCAAGCCTCCGGCTTGCAATTCGGTCCGGATACAAGCGAGACGCATGTGCTACGTTTGCTTATTCCTGGCTCCACTGCGTCAATTGCAGCAGGAGCGGCTCTAGGCGGCGCAAATAAAACTGCAACGGCGCGTCCTCTTCCTCGTCGGAGCCGCGCGCCTTCTGGAATTCGTTATACGCCTCGGCCCAGCGCTGCTCTCGATAAAGAACTACGCCGCTCCAAAACGAGTCACGCTGTGCCACGCGCTCGGGCCCGGCTTCAGCGGCAAGCCAAAGCGGTTCGTAAACTTCAAGACGGTCATGCGAATTGAGTCCGCTCACAAAATCAATCGGACGCGCGACGATTGCTTCGTTCACTCGATCAAAAGTTGCCGTGTCCATCAGGGCCCTGGACCCGTAGAAACGATTCAGGGCACAGAACCGGCGGGCTAACTCGATGGGTTCGCCGCTCGCAAGGAAGAGCAGGCGTTGGCCTTCTTGCAATGCACCGGCAACGATTGCGCCGGAGCTGATTCCCGCCCGGATATCTGAGCTCTCAGGGACCTTCTCGTTGTCTTGGTCCTGTTCGCGAGACTTTTTGATCATGTCGAGAACAACGCGCGCTGCTTTTTGCGCGTGTTCCGGGTCGTGCGCAGGAAATCCAAAGACGCCAACGACGCCTTCTCCATCAGCGGCTTGCAAGTAAGCGCCCTTCTCAACGAGACGCGCAGCGGTGTCACGAATAAACTTTGCGGTTGCTTCTGTGAATGCGGCAGGCTCGCTGCCCTGTGCGAATGTGAGTTTGTTGCCGATGTCGCACACCACGACGCTTACGTCGTAGCTCTTTGGCTCAGCGTTGAACGAAATTCTTCCGTCGCTGAGACGCCGAAATTGGGCCGTAGAAACGCGATCGGCAAACAGCGTTCGAATAAGATGGGACCGGTTCCTGCGTAAAAAGGCCGACCCTCCCTCCGCGGCGAGAAATGCCATCAGGAGCGCAAGGACCGAAGGCGCCGGCTGAAAGAATACCCTGTAAAGAGAGCAGACCCACGCCAGACCAAATAGTTCCACCAGCAATAAACCGAGTAGCAAACGGCTATGCCATCGTGGAACTTTGCTCAGCGTGAGCCAGGCGACGCCGAGGGCAATTAGCAGCACAAATACATATTGCCATTTGTCGGCGACGACTCTTGTCGCGCCGGCATAATCAGCGACGAGCTGCGCCGCCGCATTCTCAAAGCCCGCCATGGATTTCGTGGCATGCAATGCGCAGACGACAATCCCAACTGCGACGCCAATCACAAGCTTTGTGATCGCCAAACGCTTCATCGATGATCAGGCTTTTTGCCCGCCTGCATCGCTATGCCTGGCCGAATCGCTACTATCGCGGGCAGACTTACCCGAAGTGTTTTTGGCCGAAGCATTGCGGGCAGGCGCCTTTGCAGCCGGATAATACGACTGCACAACAAGGTCGCTCAAGAATTTGTCCGGAGCGTCGATTGCCGAGGCATCGAGAGCAAACTTCGTCTGCCCGGTGTTCTTGCTTATCAAGCTCAATCCGAATTGGTAATCCTTGAACAAATGAGCACACATGTCGCCCATCGTCATGCGTTCTGCCTGGGTGCGCTCGACCAGCCGACGGACCGCACTGTCGTCGAAGACAATTTCCAATCCATGCTCCCTGCTGAATTTGTCGGCAAATTCACGCGTACCGGCTTCGAGCATTTGCGCCTCGAGCTTGTGTCCCTCTACCATTAACTGCTCGAGTACCCGTTGCGGTTCGCGCACGACGGTTGCGGTGACTCGCAATTGCGTGAGACCCGACCCGGCCAGATGAAACTTGTAATCGCGAAACAGTTTTTCAAACACCGTTAGCAATCCGCGCGCTCCAGTCTTCTCGAGCGCGCCGGTTTGGGCGAGCAGACGCAGCGCTTCGTCCTCAAAACTGATCTCGATTCCATAAGCACGAAATGCGCGCTCGTATTGCCGGAGCAAACTGCCCTCGGAATATTTCATAATGTCGAAAAGATCTTTCGCATCGAGCTCCTCACAAACCACGCGCACCGGCAGGCGACCGATGAACTCCGGCTCGAAACCGTACTCGATGAAATCGTGCGTCGTGACGTGCTGGAACAATTCGTTGTCCATCACTTGAACTGGTTGCGCGCTAAACCCGATCTGGCCGTGTCGCACACGTCGCGCCACCTGTTCTTTCAGCTTTTCAAACGCGCCGCTCACCACAAATAGAATGTGGCGGGTATTAATCGTATCGCGCTTTGCCTTGCCGCGCCGTTGAAATTCGAACGCCGCTTGTAATTGCGCCTGGAGATCGTTCATGCTCCGGACGGGCACTTCGGTTTCTTCCATTAATTTCAGCAGCGTGGTCTGCACGCCCCGTCCGCTCACATCCCGCCCGATCAGATTTCCAGCCGATGCGATCTTGTCGATCTCATCGATGTAAATGATTCCGAACTGCGCAAGGTTCACGTCGCCGTTGGCCTTGTGCACCAGTTCGCGCACCAAGTCTTCGACATCACCGCCGACGTAACCGGTCTCGCTGAACTTTGTCGCGTCCGCTTTCACAAACGGCACCTTGATCAGATCGGCAATATGTTTGATCAGGTACGTTTTGCCGACACCGGTCGGGCCGACCAGGATCACGTTTTGCTTGATGTATTCAATTTCCTGCGCGCGGTCCGGATCCTCTTTCTCCAGCCGCCGGAGGTAATTGGCGTGGTTGTAATGATCGCAAACCGCAATCGCTAGGACCTTCTTCGCTTCCTCCTGTTTGATAACGAAGCGGTCCAGATGCGCCTTTATGTCGCGCGGCAGCAAATTGAATTCGAATTCCTTACGCTCTCCTTCCTCCGGCTTCTCGTCTTCCTCTGCCGCTGCTGGCTCCGGCTCGGTAATTGTCGCGACGGATACGCGGTCGCCGAAGTTCTGTTTCATGAACTCCGTGATCTTGGATTTCAGCTCTTCCGGCGAAGGAAATGGTGGTGGCGATGGTGGGTTTTGTGCCATGTCGAAACAAACATCGTGCCAAAGCCGCTTCGTGGCAATGTTTTGCCTACAATCTGACCCTCACGCGCGACGTTCGTTCAGCTTCTGTTTTGCATTTGATGCTGGTAGGGCGGGCAGTCCTCTGCACGCCGCGTGACATTGGTGACAGACGGCGCGCACGGAGTTCGCCCCCTACCTGCGCTATATCGCCAGCGCGGTCAGCGTCGCCGAGCATCGGCGATTTCTAGCGCGCGTCGCCTCAAGTAATCGACGTGGCAATCCACTGCTACATTGACGAAGTTGGGAGCAAGAGGATGGCCGTAGCACCTTGAAAACGACAAGCGAAGAACCAACAACGTTTCATTTCGTTGTGCCCAAAAAGCATGCTCGCATGCGCATCGATCGTCATCTGGTCACAGCACTCCCGGAATTGTCGCGCTCGCGCATCCAGCAACTAATTCGCTCAGGGTCCGTTCGTCTCAACGGCGCAATCACCCGCCCACATCAGCTTGTACGAAAAGGCGATAAAATTGAACTCACTAATCCGCCTCCAGAAAAAATCGAGACCAGACCGGAAGCGATTCCACTGGAGATTCTGTTCGAAGACGACGATCTGATCGTCATTAACAAACCCGCTGGCATGACGGTTCATCCGGGCGCGGGTCACCACGAACACACGCTGGTCAACGCGTTGCTGCACCATTGCTCCACACTGTCGGGTATCGGCGGGAAAGAACGCCCCGGCATCGTTCACCGGCTCGATAAGGAAACAAGCGGCTGCCTTGTCGCAGCAAAGAATGACATCGCGCACCGAGAATTATCGAAACAATTCGCCACGCGCACCGTGGAAAAGATTTATCTGGCGCTGGTCGCCGGGAAATTGCGGAAACAAACCGGCGTGATTGAAGAAAAAATAGGACGACATCCGGTCCAGCGGAAACGAATGAGCGTCAGTTCACCGCGCGGGCGCGAGGCCAGGACCGAATACCGCGTCCTTCGTTTAAATGAACAGGCAAGTCTGATTGAATGCCGCCTTCACAGTGGCCGCACACATCAAATTCGTGTGCATCTCCACCATCTCGGCCATCCCGTGTTGGGCGATAAAATCTATGGGCTGCGGTTCGCGAAAAATTTTCCGCGCCAGATGCTTCACGCGTGGAAGCTCGGGTTCCGTCACACGCGCACCGGAGAACGGAAAAATTTCGAAGCCCCGTTGCCTGATGATTTCGAACAAGCCATTGCTCTGACGGGCCTGTGAAATCTCGCAGCCGACTTCCCAAGCCAGCCAGGAAGGCGGCGGCAATGATCTCATTCTCGCGATCGTGCCGTAGCTAATTTCAGATCGCCGGTTTCAGATGTGGGGCCATCTCGCTTGCTTCAGACATCGACGTTCTTTCTGAGAATTGGCTCGACGTCGGCCGCGCACACCTGATAAGACAAAGCAAATGGAAAATGGTGATTTCTCCAGATTGGGCGGACGACTTGGGCTGGTCCAATTGCTATTATTGCTCATTGTTCAAACCGCGTACGCCGGCAGTGCGACTTGGAAAACCAACGCAATCAACAGCAGTTGGAACGACGCTCGAAACTGGACTCCAGAAACCGTGCCTAACGGACCAGACGATGTGGCCACCTTTGCTACTTCTGGCATAACTTCCATCTTCCTTTCGGAAATCGAGGTAAGTGAAATCGTCTTTAACCCTGGTGCGAGTAGCTTCACTATTACCTCAGACTCATTCCACCTCTTCACCGTCAGCGGGCTTGGAATCATAAACAACTCCGGAGTCACCCAGCAATTCATAGCCGACCAGTCACTGCTGACGCCCGAAACTCAACCGATTCAGTTCACCAACAGTGCAACCGCGGGCAATGGCACGGTGTTTCAAGCTCTCGGCGGGATTGACGAAGATGGCAGCGGAGGGGGCAAGATAGAATTCTTTGATAGCTCAAGCGCCGATCACGCCAGCATCGAGATTTTCGACGCTGCCGCTCCTGACGAGGCTTTTCCTGGAGAGGCCATTTTCAATCCCGGCTCCACGGCTGCCAACGCCAGCTTCATTGTTCATGGCGGTGTGAACCTCCGTGATCCGGGCGTCCTTGGTTTCGATGGAGCAACTGCCGCCGAAGCGGAGATCACGAACCTCGGAGGCGACGTTGGCTTTGGCGAGGGGGCTGATGCTGGGAACAGCACCGTCATCAACCAAGGCCCTGGAGCCACAGCCTTCGGATCCACTTCGACTGCAGCGCAAGCCCTTATCACCAATAAGGGTGGCACCTCGCCCGGAGATCTGCGCATAGGTCATACCGGGTTTACTGAAACTGCCACGGCCGGAGTGGCTACGATTACAAACGAGGGCGGGAACGGCGCCGGAGCGGGTGCCGGCAGTACCTCATTTAGCGACACGTCGACTGCCGGGAGCGCCACACTCATCGCCAATGCCGGTGTGGATGGAGGAGCGGGAGCATCGATTAGCTTTTATGACTCAAGCGACGGGGGAACAGCGCGATTCGAAGTCTTTGGCAATGCAACTTTGGATGTCGCTAGTGTTAGCGGGACGCACGTCCCAACAATCGGCTCGCTTGAAGGCGATGGCATAGTCAATTTAGGGGCAAATAGCTTGGCGATCGGCAGCGCTAATAGTAACACTTCTTTTGCGGGCCTGATCCAGGGCACTGGTGCCGTTACAAAAGTCGGCAGAGGAGCATTGACCTTATCCAACGCGAATAGCTTTACCGGAGGAATGACTCCCCGCTGCAGGTAAATGCGGGAACCCTGGCCGGTACAGGGATTATCGCCGGCGCGACGACGATCGGGACCGGCGCGTTTCTTGCCCCGGCGGCTGGAATGAATGCGCAAGCCACGCTCACGATCCAAAGCGCGCTCACCTTCAATGCCGATGCGACCTACACTTGCACCTTCAAGGCGAAGCGAAACAGGGTCACCACCGACAAGGTGAATGCCAACGGGGTGACCATCAACAGCGGCGCCATGATCTTGCTGAGCGGGCAGATCATGGGAGCCTTGAGCCAGGGACTCGTCCGGACCGTGATCACTAACACCTCTGCCCATCCAATAAGAGGGACCTTCAGCAACCTGCCCGATGGCGGGATCATCACAATCCACGGCAATAACTTCCAAGCTGATTACGAAGGTGGCACTGGGAACGATCTCACGTTAACCGTTGTGCAATAGAACATATCGCAAATCACAAGTAGGCTTCATGAAAACGACACTACTGATTTTCCTGACTATAACTCTCGCGCTCGACGTTTACGCTGGCAGCGCTACCTGGCTGCTCAATGCCGGCGATGGCAATTGGAACAACGCTTCGCACTGGATACCGGCGACCATTCCCAACGGACCTGACGATATAGCTACTTTTGATGTCTCGAACACACGCGTTCCTTCTGTCTTCGCCGACACAGAGGTTAACAGCATCGTATTCAATTCCGGTGCAAGCGCGTTTACAATTACTGTCATGCCTGGCTCTACGCTCACGGTCAGTGGCACGGGCATCATAAAAAATTCTGGCCAGACGCAGAACTTCATAACAGAAGTGGACGACTTCCTCAATGGAGGGGACGGCGGCAGTATCAGCTTTACCGGCGCGGCCACAGCAGGAGCCGGGAGCGTGTTCAGCGTTCGCGGGTCCGAAGGGAATTATGCCGCACAGGGGGGGCATATAGATTTCTACAATTCTTCCACCGCCGGCAGCGGCAGCTTTATCAACACGGGCAGCGCGTACGCCCACGGAGGAGTGGCGTCGTTTCGCGACAGTTCAACGGCGGCGGCTGGCACATTTACTAACTACGGTGGAGCAGCAACCTTTGGCGGTAATGGTAAGACAGAATTCCTAGACAATTCGTCGGCTGGCAACGCCATAATTACAAACAAGGGTGCCACTACACTCGCCTTGGGGGGCTTTGTCGATTTCTTTGGAACCTCGACGGCAGGTAACGCGGCCATTACCAATGAGGCAAGCTCAACTGCCTACACCGACGGCAGCTGGACGACTTTCTGGAGCTCTTCGAGTGGAGGCAACGCCACTATCACTTGCTACGGCGGCGCCACTGGAAGCAGGGGACTGGTGGATTTTACCGATGATTCTACCGCAGGCAACGCGACGATCATCTGTCACGGTGAGCCCGCGGATGGCGAAGGTGGAATAGCATTCTTTGACCAATCGTCCACGGGCGGCACCGCGCGTATCGAGCTTTTTGGCAAGGGCACCTTGTCGCTGACGAACCGCGAAGTACCGAAGCTGGCGGTGGGCTCTATCGAGGGAGATGGCTTTGTAAACATCGAACGTAATGGGCTCATGATTGGTAGCAACAACTTGAGTACTAGCTTTTCCGGCATCATCGATGACGCGGGCCTGGGCGGCTCGCTTACAAAGATCGGCAATGGCACGCTGACTCTTGGCAATGCCAATAATTATACCGGCGGCACCCACGTAAAGCGCGGCAGCCTTGTGGTGACTAACACCGGTGGCTCGGGAACAGGGACTGGGCCGTTACAAGTTGATTCGGGGAAACTTGGCGGCAAAGGAATCATTACGGGCGCGGTGACAGTCGGAAGTGGCGGTAACAAGCCAGCAGTGCTGACGCCCGGCGATCGTGGAACCGGTCTCCTCGTCATCCAGAACACACTCGTTTTTGGATCCAATGGAGCCTGCCACTGGCAGTTCGATACTCGAACATTCCAAGCTACTGGAGCGTTTGCTCAAGGCGTGACAATCAATAATGGCGCGACCTTTTCTGCGTCCGGACAGGGCAGCGTTCAGCTTCCGCTCGGAATGGTGTTTAGTGTGATTAGCAACACGGCGGCGACACCCATCGCGGGCACTTTTGCCAATCTTCCTGATGACGGAACAACCACTATCGGCAGCAACACTTTCCGAGCCAACTACGAAGGCGGCGACGGCAACGATCTCACCCTCACCGTCGTGCCGTAGAAAATTCCAATTGCTCACCGGGTCCACGCGGTCGCGGCGATAGGGTTGAAGTGGCTTGATTACGAAATCACGGACAACCGACCACCAGACCAGTTTGTTCGTAAATCGCGACCCGTGAGATCAGCGACCTCCACGCTTCGCTTCTCGTGTAGTCTCCCTTTAGTGGCGTTTTCTTGTTGTCCGCCGCGATGGTCTGCGCCGCAACCGTCTTCGCACCATCGCGCTGGCCAGCATTGTTTGCACAATCTCGCCGCGATGGTTCGTGGTCACGTTGCGCAAACGAATAATTCCGTAGCGAGGCCGCGAACGCGAGAGGCGCATATCAAGAATCTTCGTCTCAACCGTGAGCACGTCGCCGGGTCGCACCGCATTGGGCCAGCGCAGCCTGTCCACGCCCAACCCTATTGCGCCCTTGGCGAAGTTCAGTGTTTGTACAAACAGTGCCATCGTCATCGCCGCGGTGTGCCAGCCGCTGGCAGTGAGTCCTTTAAAGATCGTTCGCTGCGCTTCCTTGCGGCTGAGATGAAACATCTGTGGATCGAACTTGCGAGCAAAGTCGATGAGCTTCTTCTCTGTCACTCGGAGTGGCTTGGATTTGAATCGATCACCGATTTTCAAATCCTCGAAATAACGCGCTTTCATGTTGAGAATGGCGGGAGCACATTCATGCGCAATTGCTCACAGTGAGCAACACCTAACCCGGATCGATCAATCCTTCGTTGATGTGGGATATATTTACTGAAGCTCGATACGTACAATGCAAACTCCTTGGCGCACTTGAACGTTGCGAAAGAAGGCTCAAACTTCATTGCGTGCCTCAGGTTTCTTTGCGCAGTCCATCAGAGAAAGTCGGCGGTCTTTTTTATTTCGGCCGGATGCTCGACAAAATCCGGCTGCACGCCAGGCGCGAATTGCCTTCAGATTATCACGCGAACCTGGGAAAGGGTTTCGATGAAAAATGCGTGAAGTTTCTCCGCGTCGATTACAATCAGCTGGTGGAACGCGTGAAGAAGGGCGGCACGGATGAGGAAATACTGGAATGGTGCTTCACAGCCGGGCGCCGACCGTCCGAAGACGACATTTACGTCTGGAACGAATTCATGCGAAAACGCGGGTGGAACGACGAAGTGTCGGAAATCGTGAACCGCCGGAAAGCCGAGGCAGGAATGGCCGACAGATCCGACATTCAGACGTCATTCCAATTCATCGACGCGGACGAAGGCCGGCTCCCGAAACCATAGGTAGGGTCGACGCGCTGCGCCGACCGGACGCCGCGGCGCGGCGTCCCACCCGTCACGAGCCATTATTCCTCCAAAGTGTCGATTCGCTCGGCGAGATTAAAATCAAGCTCCGTCAAACCGCCCTTGCTGTGGGTTGAAACAGCCAGACGAACTTTATTGTAACGGATGTCTATATCGGGATGATGTTCTTCTTCCTCAGCCACCTCAGCCACCCTGTCCACAAAATCGATCGCATCGACAAAATCATCGAATTCGAAAGTGCGCTCGATCTGGTTTTTCTCCGGGACAACGAGTATCACCCGAAAATCGTTTTGCAACGGCAAATCGAGCGCTTCAAAAATCGAGAATCCGGCGAACATTTTTAGCTGAATCGAAAACCTCTAGCGCACACCGGCGGGCTTGCTTCGACAGCTGAGACCAATTGCGCAGGACTTCGCGAACGGCGGCTTCCGCCTCAGCGACGGATCGGATAAAACGGAATCCGTTTTTCGCCGGTAGGTAACGTTCAGCGGCTGTGTCTTCCGTAATCACTGGACGACCCAGCGCCAGAAAAGCCGCGGCGCGATCGCTAATCCAACCGGTGCGCCACGCGACGTCAACGCCCTTGATCGCGGTGAATTCAGCGAGCGCACTGGCAAGGTAGCGCCGATAAGCCTGAGGGCTGCGCGCTACCCGATGCGGATCAACGAGTTTCCAGCCCAGCAAGCGTAGTCGTTCTCGTTCCGGGTCATCAGCCGCGATATTCATCGCCAGCTCGAACTGCGCCTGCGGAACACGGGCTGGCAAATCCAAGTAAGGTCCGAACGCAAATCTTTTGGAGAGATCGGGAAACTCCCCGGCTACTTCGACGGCCCCGCCCCAATACCACTGGCCAACGGTGGTAAATTTCGGTGTGCGAGCCCGCGATCGTGTCCGGAAGAATTTCGTGTCCACCAGCGGGTAAAACGTTTTCCAGGATATAGCCGACGTTGTAGCCACGGCGCTCTGTCGCCGTGAATTGCCAGCATTTGGGTGATCGCCCCGACTGAGCACGGCTGCCACCACAGCTTTCGGCAACTGACAATCATCTCCATTAACGTTGAGGCCGATCGTCCAAAACTCGTGATGGTACGATTGCCCCAGCTCCATCTTGGTCATCCAATAGAAGATTTCGCTCGGGTCGAGATCGCAAAATATTCGCCGCTCAAATTTCAGCAGCAGCGGGAGATGAATTGAATAAGAGAGATTGAGCAACACGTTTGGTCCAGCCAATCGATCGAGCAGATCTCGTTTCGATATTCCGATGCTATCCATGCTGGCGAGATCATGCACATCATTGGCCGGCTTTTGATAAAGCAGACAATATCGGCCGGATAATCCATGCGCCCGCAATTGACTTTGGAAGTGCCTGATCCTGGCTTGATCGGCTGTTCCATCGTCGGTCGCCGGCAACAGCTCGAGCCAGATCGCATCGAGCTTCAGTCGCCGCAGCCCGAGCATCCATTGCAGCGGCACCGAAAAATTTCCGCCGCCTTGACGGTACTTCGCAGCGAATCCGCAGCCGAGGAAGATTGTCACGCGAGCAGAATCGTCATTCTGCTCGCGTGCTCAAGCACGAAGGACCCTAATCTTAGAAGATGCCTCCGTGCGGTAGATGCGCTCTACCAGTGAATACCTGCGGCTGTCTCTGCTGATCGCAAAAATGCCCATTCGGGATCGGGATTATGAAGCGTAAGAACTGCGGTTGTCTGCGAACGTTGAGCTCCTGCTCTAAGTCG
>WNGH01015948.1_pt1 | contig 11558 bp, 11 predicted proteins | sample 5400631 | NCBI WGS metagenome assembly WNGH01 (sample SAMN13153373, study PRJNA577476) | soil metagenome | isolation source: 115 cm soil or saprolite under Garry oak tree replicate 1 | place: USA:California | collected 2016-06-15 | reverse complement strand
GGAACATTGAACGCGGGTGCGAAATCGGGGCAGGCAACTTCGCCGGCGAAGACGGGGAAATCCCCGGCCAAGACACCGGCTTCGAAGCGGGCATCCGTAGTCGCGCGGCAGAGGGCTGCGCATAAACGAAAACCGCACCCTTGAAACCGCCCTTCGAGGCTCCCTTCGGAACTCAGGGCAAGCGGGGCAAGCAGGGTGCGGCACCCAACCTTCAAACCCATCCGTGCCGGAATGCTGCGCTCCGCCGCGACTGTGACGCTCGGGCAAATGCGGCCCTCGGAATGACAACGTGGCGAATTAGGATGCCGCCTGGAAGGCGGCGCTACGAAAAGGCCACGGATGCCGGGCTGAAGCCCTTCGAAGCTCCCTTCGGAACTCAGGGCAAGCAGGGCAAGCGGCGCTACGTTTCCCGCCACTTAGGGCGCTACAGTTAGTCCGCGCCGACCAGCGCGCCCGCCGGTTCAGGCTTCAGAGCCGGAACAGACATCGGTTTCGAGCCAGGGCGATCGATCTCGATGCGGCCCTTGAAGATGGCGCCGTCTTCGATACTGATGCGCGTGGTCTGAATATCCCCGATGACTGCGCCGTCCTTTTTGATTTCCACGCGATCGGTGGCGTTGATATTGCCGGTGACTTTGCCGAAGACGACCAGTTCCCGTGAGGTAACTTCCGAATTCAGTTGACCGCTGCGTCCCACGGTGAGGCGGTGGCCACGGACGGAAACCGGCCCTTCCACCTTGCCATCGATTTGCAAATCCTCTTCGGCGTTGATGCGGCCTTTGATCTCGAGGCTGGCACCGATGCAGGCGAGGCTGCGCGCCCCAGGGGTTCCCGGACGGCCGGAGAAGGCGTTCGGGTCGGATGCGGGTTCGGGGCTACGTTGGAATGGCGTCGGGAGCGTACTCTTTGGCTGGGACTCGGGTTGGGGCTGCGCTGGCGCTTGCTGCTTCATCCACATGCGAAAATTCCTCCTTGAAGGTTATTCTCCGGGACCGATCGGCCGGGCGTCGTCCGCGGAAGCAATGTAGATTCACTCTAGGCGCGAGAAGGGGCGCTGGCGACGCGAAATTTGTACAGCGTTGCCGGGCGGGCACCTGTACTTTAGGTCAGGTGGAGCCCCTTCAGGGGGCCCCAGACCTTTTCGCCGCGCGCGGGCGCGGATGGCAGGGCGTTTCACGGTGAGTTTTATGAATGTTTCAAGCAACTCGCGATCCTGGTATACCATCGAAGGTCGCGGATCGATGCGGGATGCGGATCCGCCGGTTCCTAGACTGCCGCGAGGGCGTGACGCGTGACGCGAGTGCTGCTGGAATTTCCGAGCAATACCCCCGGAGAGATCCCTCGCTCACGCTGCTCGCTCGGGACGGCGATCCTAATCGGATCGGCGCTTTCGCCGGGTGCTCCCGATGGTGTGATTCCATGATTAGAGTGCTCCTTACCACCGTTCACCGCGATTTTGGGCTCTACGACTACTTCCGCGAAAATGCGCCCGAAGGATTCGCGTGGCGCTTTCGCATGCCGCGCCGAATCTCTTTTGGGTTGCGCTTTTTGCGGCAAAACGTTCCCGGGATCGAAATCCTCGAATATCCCACGCACGCGGAATACCGGCGGGCGCTCGAGCGCGGCTGGGACGTGGTGGGCTTTTCGTTTTATCTCGAAGAGACGAACGAGATTCTGCGCATGGCGGAAGAGGCGCGGGCGGCCGGGGCGGCGCGGCTCTGGGCAGGGAACTACGGCGCGCTCACGCCGGCGTTGCGCGGCAGCTTCGACGAAGTCTTCAGCGGATACAGCGAAGATGCAGTGGCGAGGGCGCTGGGCGCGACAATCGACGTGGTGCAGCATCCGCCGCTGGTGTCGGAGTTCCGGCTGCCCGGAGGCTGGCCGCTGCCGGTCGGCGTGATCTTCACGACGCGCGGCTGCAGCTTTCAGTGCACGTTTTGCCAGACGACGGCGTTTGCCCCGCGGCCCAAGGCCATTCCGCTCGAAGCCATCGAGCGCGCGGTGCAGTTTTACGTCGCGCGCGGCATTCGCTACGCGCTGATCCTGGACGAAAATTTCGGGAACATTCCCGATCACGCGGAAGCGGTGATCGAGCTGCTGGCGCGGTACGGCATCCGCTGGTTGGTGCAGTCGCGCGTGGATCTTTTTCTACGACATTTCGATGAATGGCTGGCCAAGGGCATGGAAGGCGCGCTCTTTGGCATCGAGAGCTTTCACCAGGAGGTGCTCAAGCAGATTCACAAAGGCGAAAAAGTGGAGGCGGTGCTGGAGCTGGCGAGCCGGCTGAACCGGGCGCGGCGCTATGCGCATGGCTATTACATCATCGGCTTCCCAAGCGAGACGCCGGAATCGATTCGCGAGGATTTGCGCATGCTGGCCTCGCTGGAGCTGGACGTCACGCAGATCACCATCGTCACGCCGCATCCGCAGACGCAATTGTGGAACGAGCTCGAGACGCAATATGGAATTTTGGAGCAGGATTGGTCCAAGTACGACACCAAGCATCTCGTCTGGCGGCATCCGCATTGCCCTCCGGGGAGCCTCGAGGCGCTGCTGAAGGAAGGCTTCGCGCTGTGCTACGGCGGGCCCTGGCTGCGGCGCACCATGCGCAAATTCCTGAACAGCCGATTCCAGCGGCGCGACCTGGCGAATTTGCTGGCCAGCCCGCTACACGCGCGCTGGGCCGCCCCCGAGCGCCTGCCGTATTTCGCCGCTTCGTGAACCCCTCGCTCGTGGCGACGTTCCCCTGCCACCCTACACTGCGCTCGAAGTCGGAACTGAGCTGATGCACAGAGTGCAACTCATCGAGATACACGATCAGGCGTGGTTTCCATCTTTTCTGCGCGATCAGGTGACCGACGACCTGCAAGTTCTGCTGAATATCGGCAAACCGTACGCCGATATCGTTCCGCAATTGCGCGAAGGCATCGAGCGTTCCGGTGCGGATCGCGTGCTCGATTTATGCTCGGGCGCGGGAGGACCGTGGCCGTGGCTGGCTGAGGCTCTCGGGCAAAAGGGTCTGCGCATTCGCGTCGAGCTCAGCGACAAATACCCAAATGTGAGCGCGCGCAGGCGGGTGCAGGGCAATTCCGCAAACCTGCACTACCGTGACGAAATCGTTGACGCCACGCGCGTGCCGCGCGAGGTGCCGGGGTTTCGCACCCTGTTCACGTCATTTCACCATTTTCCGCCGGAGCAGGCGCGCGAAATCCTTCGCGATGCCGTAGCCAGCCGGCAGGGCGTGGGAATCTTCGAGATTCCCGGACGGCGCCCGCTGACGTTACTGCTTCTGCCGCTGGTGCTGATCGCGGATATTGTGCTCGTGCCGTTTCTGCGGCCACGGACGCTCGCGCGCGCCGCCTGGAGACTCGTATGGAGATGGCTCATCCCCATCGTTCCCCTGGTGCTGATTTTTGACGGAATTGTTTCCTGCCTGCGCGCCTATTCGCCGCGCGAATTGCGCGAACTCACGAGCGGGCTCGCGGAATCCGGCTATCAGTGGGAAATTGGCTGCGCGAAGCACGGCTTCTTGCGCCTGCCCATCACGTTTTTGGTGGGTTATCCGTCGCCGAGGCTGCAGACAACTCAAACTGCAGATTCCTCGTCGCCGCAAAAGGCGCGTTTCGCTCCTCGGAATGACAACTAGTCGAGACACCACAAGTCGAGCGGCGCGTTCAGAGATGACAAATGAAAAAGGCAGAGAACAGCGGATTCCTCGTCGCCGCAAAAAGCGCGTTTCGCTCCTCGGAATGACAACTCGGCGGCAGCGGCGCGGCTCCAAGCTCAGCGGGCGGATTTTGCGGCGGGTTCGGCGAAGACGTCGCGGGCGGCGTACAAGCCGTTGAGCGCGGCGGGGAAACCAGTGTAGGCGGCGAGCTCGATCATCAGTTCAATAATTTCCGTTTCGGACCAGCCCACGTTCAGCGCGCCGTGAAGATGCGCGCGAAGCTGCGGCTCGACGCCGCCGCGCGTGACCAGCGCGGTGACCGCGGCGATTTCCCGCGTTTTCAGGTCGAGGCCTGGCCGCGAATGAATGTCGCCGAAAATGAATTCGACCAGGTAATGAGCCATATCCGGGGAAATGCGCGCGATATTTTCCACGGCTTGTTCGCCGAGTTCGCCGAGCATCTGTTTCAGCTTGGCACGACCGCGATTGTATCGAGTGTCGTCTGGCATGGAGGCTCCGTGAAGCGCAGTTAAGAGTTTACGGTCGAAAGTTTACAGTTCAGAGTTGAGAGTCGCGAGTATTTCAGCACGAGCGCGCCCAGGAGCAGAGAGATCCTTCGCTCAATCCGTGAGGCGGATCCGCTCAGGATGACAAACGTCGAGAGAGGTCCCTCGCTCACGCTGTTCGCTCGGGATGACCATGCTGGTCGCATCGTCACGGGCTGAAGCGATATGCGGAAACCAGATCGGTGCTGGTGGGGTAGGGATCGGCGTTTTGATCTTCCTGACTCATGGTGATGCGTTCGCTCCAGAGCTCGCGGAACTGGCGGGAACGCGTTAGCAAATATCCAAAGGCGGGATTCAAATAGAGCACGTCGACGCAACGCGAACCGGCTTTGGCGGCCCGTTGCAGCCGCTCGATCAGGTGTTCCATCATTTCGCGCTCGAATGGATTATAGAGATAAACCAGGAGCGGCGTGCGCGGCCAGCGGAACTCGAGGATGTCCTGATGGACCACGCGAATGGGCACGCGCAGGCGATGCTCCTGCTTCCACTTCTCGATATTTTGCGCGGCGGTATGCGCCAGCTCCTTGCTCAATTCCACGCCGATCACTTTGCGAAAAGGCAATTCGGAGGCGAGCAGCAAAGCGCGGCCTTTGCCGGCGCCGACGTCGACAAAGCTGAAGGCTTGCACGCGGCGGCGCGCCGCGAGCGTATCGATCCAGCGCCGGCACATCTGGCGGAAAACCGAAGGAGCCACGGCGGAATAGCCGGTGAGGTAAACGTCGTTCGGATGGCCGGTGACGAGGTCGCGCTTACTGAGGTATCCGGCGGTGTCCAGGCCGTGGCGCTTATCGAACGGATGCTCGATATAGCGAAACGGCGGAGTGGCTCGGACAGAGGCGATCGCCCGCATCAGGATATTCCAGCTATGAGTGTAGCGCGACTGGAACATTCTTCTTCGGTTTAAAGTGGCGCGCATTGCCGGGGAAAACCCTGCGGAGAATCGCCTAGTGCCGTTCCAACTTGTTTGACCCCGAACCAAATGGGGCTTCTGAAATTTGGTTCGGGGTTGAGCAAATCGTCTTTCGTCTTGAACCGAACGAATCGACTTTTCGTCCCCTCAACGGCAGTCGGCCAGATGAATCGATTCGTTCGGCTCTTGATTACGGCGATCTCTCGGAAACGTTCGCTTGCGCGTTTGGCCAATCTAGTGCCGTTCCAACTATTTGGGCCAAGTGCTTCGCCCTGACGACGCAAAAGTTCAAGAAGGTCGCGGACAGGCATTCTTTGGCGAGACAAGTTGGAACGGCACTAGCCGGAGGCCTCCCATGGACATTGGCGCCGATGGGGATCGTTGACTGTCGCAACGATGCCAGACTATAGTGAAGTGGCATTCAGACTAGGCAGGCGCGTCCGCCGGATGTGCTTGGCCTGCGTGCTTCATGAACCTTCCAAACAGCTTGACCATTCTGCGTATCTTTTTCATACCGCTTTTGGTTGTAGTCCTGCTTACGCGCCAGCCAAACGTAGTCTTCCTGACTGTGCCCATGAACTTTGCGGTTTGGGGTGTCTTGATCTTGTTGCTTGCGGCGGCCACCGATTGGGCCGACGGATTCTACGCCCGCCGCCGCGAACAGGTGACTACGCTGGGCATCCTGCTCGATCCCATTGCAGACAAGCTCTTGATCTCCGCCGCGTTCATCTCGCTGGTGCAGATGCAGCTCGTCGCCGGCTGGATGGTGGTCATCATCATCGGCCGCGAAATAACGGTCCTCGGACTGCGCAACATCGCCTCCGCCGAGGGTTTCACGATTCCGGCCTCCGCGCTGGGTAAGACCAAGATGGTGCTGCAAGTGATAGCCGTTTGCGCCGTAATTCTGGGAGCGAAACATACCGGGGTGCGCCCTCTGGGCACGATTCTCGTCTGGCTGGTGGTGATGAGCGCGGTCGCCTCGGCCTTTCAATACTTTTCCAAATTTTGGAGCCACGTGGACGACCGAGTAAAGCAGAGGCGCCATCTGCGGCTCCTCGAGCGCCGCAGAAAAGCGCAGGATGCCCCCACTCTCTGACTCTCTTCTCTCCGGCGCGGATCGCCGCGCCCTTTTGGCGCGCGCTCGCCAGGCCATTTTAGAAGCGGTCCGGCTGCGTCTTGCCGATCTGCCTCCGGCCGCAGGCCGCTTGGCTGAGCCCGGAGGAGCCTTCGTGACCCTGCTTTGCGATGGAAAGCTGCGCGGCTGCGTCGGCCACACGGATTGCGGGACTGCCCTGGCAGAGACTGTCGTGCAATGCGCGACCACGGCTGCCTTGCGGGACCCGCGGTTCAAGCCGCTCCGCGTGGAAGAACTCGCTGGGCTGGAAATCGAAATTTCCGTCGTTTCTGAGCTGCGGCCGATACGGCCGGAAGAGCTTGAACTGGGAGTCCACGGGATCGTCGTTATTCGCGGCGCCAGCCGGGGCTTGCTTCTGCCTCAAGTGGCCGTGGAACGCAATTGGTCCGCGACACAATTTCTGGAGGCAGCCTGCCGGAAAGCCGGGCTCGAACCGTACGGCTGGCGCGATCCAGAAACGAAGCTTTTCGCATTTACCGCGGAAGTGTTTTCTGACGCCAGCTCTTTGACTGCGGAAGAACTCGAGCTCGACGTAGTCCCCAGGATACATTTGCTTCTTGCTCAGCGTGATCAGCACGGTCGCGGCGTTCTTGCTCACTCGCAGTACCACGCCTTCGCCCAGCACGTCGCGCGGCAGCTCAGCCCCGCTGTAAGAGGACGTCGAGCCGAATCCGAAGATTTGATAGGCGACTCCTGGCGTCTGATATTCGATTTCGCTGCTGTTGCCCTGAAACCGGAAGACCCGGAAGTAGTCGCCCACCTTGACTCCTTGGGCGCTCCCTAGGTTCACGTAAACGATCGTCCCGTCGGCCGCAGCCTCGGCAAAGTATCTCGTGGTGACGATCATAGCTTTGGATTTGCCGCTTGGAGGCGCAAAGATATCGAAACCCTCTTCGGATTTCACCTCGGGAGCCGGCCGCTCCGCGAAACGCTGCACCAAATCTGCACGTTGCACATAACCGCAGGAGGAAACGATTTGGGCGGTCGAAGTCTTGCGCTGTACGTTAACGACTCGGATACGCGCCTCGTCCTCATAGGTCGTACCCATCCCCCTGAGCAGTCGATACTGCGACTGAAACCATTCGATTTTCAGATTGTCGCCCGGGGTGGGACGTATCACTTCGAATTCATCGCCCACCTTCACGCCCTGCGATGCGCCTTTATTGATGAAGACGAGCTGACCGTCGGTGTAAGCGATGTGGAAGTAAGACTCTTCCCCTGAGATGATGTACGTGTCTGTGGGGACCGAATCAGAGGTGACCATTCCGGTGCAATATAGCTGGCTCTCCAGAGGTCTCCTCGGCGCTTCTTGAGCATGTGCGAGAGAAGCCATAACCCCCAGCAAAACAACAACAAAGGAGAATCTCTGCATCATCTTAGTGCTCCTCTTATGATTCGTCCGGGCCTGCCGGTCACAGGATTGTCAGGATCGAAAATAGCAGTTGGTACTAGAACCGGTCAAGCTGCTCTCGCGCCTTGCTTTACACTTTCGATACCGCATGATAGAAGCGCCGGGCGCCGGCGCACCAACAGTCCGGCGTGTCAACGGCTCGAAAGCAATGCGTCCGGAGGCCGAAATCATCCCTAGCACCCCTGCTTCGCGCCGCCTTGGACTTAGCATCGTCGAGTCGGCCATCTCGAAACCAAGCGTTTTCGGAAACGATCGCGTCTGTGCCGTCGTGGCGGCCCGAAGCGCGGCCGACGCAGCCCGTCAGGTCAAGGCTGCCATAAGCGCCTCCGGTAGAGCGCACATTGTCGAACTGCGGCTCGATTTCCTGGCAAATCACGCGGAAATCATGCGCCTGCTGGGTTGGGCCGCCCGCCAACCGAAAATCCCGGTTTTGATCGCCACCTGCCGGCGGCACCGGGCCGGTGGGTTCTTCAGAGGCAGCGCGGGCGATGAAATCGCCGTCCTCGAGCGAGCCGTGGCGGCAGGCTGCCGTTGGTGCGATGTCGAAGTCGAAACCGCGCGGCGGGTTGGCGCGCGTCAATTGAAAGGCGCCCTCGCACCGGCAAGGCTGCTGATCTCCACGCATGAGTTTCGGCGCCTGCCACGAAACCTGCCGGCGTTAATGAGACGCCTCGGAGGGCATGGTGGAGACGCCATAAAGATCGCCGCGGCTTGTCGCTCGCTGGCTGATGTGCGCCGGTTATTGGAACTCGCTCGCGAGCGCCCGGACGTGGTGGTCGTCCCGATGGGCGAGGCGATGCTGGCGGCACGCATCCTGGCCCTTCGCCACGGCAGTGCCCTCGCTTATGCGCCCGTGGCCCAAAGCACCGCGCCTGGTCAAATACCTTTTGACGAAATCGGGCACGTCTATCGGCTCAGGCGCCGTTTTGGGAGCTCCAGGGCCGGCATCGATCTCCAAACCAGCCTTTACGGAGTAATCGGCGACCCCGTTGGCCACTCCCTTTCGCCGCTGATGCATAACGCCGCCTTCGCCGCCCGCGGCAAAAACGCCATGTACCTCCCTTTTCGCGTGCGCGAGCTGCCTGATTTCATCGCGGCCGTCCAGCCGTTCCAGATCGCCGGGTTCAGTGTCACTCTCCCGCACAAGGAACGCATTCTCCGCTATCTTGATCATTGCGATCCTCTGGCGGCTGAAATCGGTGCGGTGAATACAGTCATCGTGCACGCGGGTAAGTTGTGCGGTTACAATACCGATTTCACCGGCGTCCTGCGGGCGATTGAACGACGCTTGCCGCTCTCCTCGAGTTCTGTATTGCTAATTGGCGCTGGGGGAGCGGCACGCGCCGCAGCCTTTGCGCTGGCGCGCGCAGGGGCCAAGGTGAGCATCTGGGCCCGCCGCCCGAAACCAGCGCGCGCCTTGGCGGATGCCGTTGGTGGCCAGGCGATAAATCGCGGAGAAATCGCGCGCCGGTCATTCGATGCTATCGTGAACTGCACGCCGGTCGGGATGCATCCGGGCGGGGGCTCACCGCTCGAGAGCCATGAGCTGAATTGTCGTCTGGTGATGGACTTGATCTATCGTCCGCTCAAGACGGAGTTGCTGCGCCGCGCGGAGCGTCGCGGAATCGAAACCATTTCGGGAGTGGACATGTTTGTCGCTCAAGGCGTGGCGCAATGGGAGCTATGGATGGGCGAGCGCGCCCCCGAAACCGTCATGCGCCGGGTCGTTCTCGCCGCGTTGCAAAAGGAAGAGAAATCCTTGCGCCGATGATCGAGCCGGACTTTCGGACGTTTTGCCGCCTGGCCCGCGAAGGCAATCTCGTCCCGGTTTACGAAACCTTTACGGCCGACCTCCTGACGCCCGTAGGGGCCTACCTGCGCCTGGCGCGAAACGCGCGCTACGCCTGTCTGCTCGAAAGCGTCGAGGGGGGCGAGAAGATCGCCCGTTATACCTTCGTCGGCGCCAGCCCCGCCGAAGTCTTTCGCTACGTCAACGGCGCCTGCGTGCTGGAATCCGAAAGCCGCGTCTCCTGGGTGCAGTCGAATCCCCTCGATTTTCTGCGCAATCGCATTCAGCGTTACCGCGCGGTTCGCGTACCCGGCCTGCCGCCCTTGGTGGCGGGAGCCATCGGATACTTCGCTTATGACATGGTGCGCCTTTTCGAACGCATTCCAGACCGCTCGACAAATGACCTCGGCACCGACGATGCGGTCATGATGTTCTATCTCGGCTTGGTGGTCTTCGATCATGTCCGCCATCGTGTCTGGGTCGTGCGCAATGTCTTCACCGAAGGCCCCGGCAGCCTGCGCTCGAAATATCGCGCCGCGCTACGCGAAATTTCCGAGACGCGCCGCCAGCTCGAGCTGCCCCTCGATGAGAACCGGCGCAAGCCGAACCGCCGCGCCATGCCGCTGCGCGTCGAATCCAATTTCACGCGCCCGCGCTTTCTCGCGGCTGTCCGCAAGTCGAAAGAGTACGTCCGCGCCGGAGACGTCTTTCAGGTGGTGGTCAGCCAGCGATTCTCCGCGCGCACAGACGCCAACCCGTTCGACATTTATCGGGCTCTTCGCGTCCTCAATCCTTCGCCTTACATGTATTTTCTGAAGCTCGGCGATGCCGCCGTTGTCGGCAGCTCCCCCGAACTGCTGCTCAAGGTACAGGGGCGTGACGCTTCCTACCGGCCCATCGCCGGCACGCGGCCGCGTGGCAAGGACGAAGACGAAGACCAGCGCTTGGCCGCCGAGCTCGCCGCCGATCCCAAGGAACTCGCCGAACACATCATGCTGGTGGACCTTGGCCGCAACGACCTCGGCCGCGTCTCCGAATACGGTTCGGTCCGCGTCGAACGGCTCGAGTTCGTCGAGCGCTACTCCCACGTGATGCATCTGGTCTCCACGCTTCGCAGCCGGCTTCGGCCCGAGGTGGATTGTCTTGACGCCCTCGCCGCCTGTTTCCCGGCGGGAACCGTTTCCGGCGCGCCCAAGGTTCGCGCTATGGAGATCATTGACGAGCTCGAACCCACGCGGCGCGGCATCTACGCCGGGGCCATTCTCTATCTCGACTTCTCCGGCAATCTGGACTCCTGCATCGCCATCCGCACCATGGTGGTGAAGAACGGGCTGGCCTGCGTGCAAGCCGGGGCCGGTCTGGTGGCCGATTCGGTTCCCGAGCGCGAATATCAGGAAACGGTCAATAAGGCGCGCGCTTTGATCGCCGCACTGGAAGTGGCGCATGGCGGCGATCGCATCTTGCCTTCGCCGCGCCCGCCCGCCCGCACGCGCCGCCCCCGCCGTACACGCGCTCAGAGCGGCGCGAAATAGCCCATGCTTCCGCTGCGCTGTCATCCCGAGCGAATACCTCAGCTAAATGGGGTTGTCGGGCGCCAAAAGGCCGTGGCCATCACGGCGCTTTTGGCGCATAACAAAGTAGCGAGGGATCTGCTTTTTGCCTTTTCCTCCAGATGCCGTAAGCTAATCCATTAGCCTGCTTCCGTAGAGGGAGCCCTTCAGAATTCGGGTGATAACTTGGTTTGAGGATGGCTCTGTAGCGGCGCCCTTTAGGGTGGCATCTTTCATTCAATGATCCTGCTGATCGACAACTACGATTCGTTTACCTATAACCTGGCCCAGTTCCTCGGCCAGTTGGGCGAAAATCTCGAAGTCCGCCGCAACGACCAGATCACCCTCGATCAAATCGCCACGAAAAAGCCGCAGCGCATCGTGATCTCTCCCGGTCCCGGAGAGCCGCAAAACGCCGGCATTTGCATCGACGTCATCCGCCAGTTCTCCGGCAAAATACCCATTCTGGGCGTCTGCCTCGGCCACCAGGCCATTGGTTATGCTTTCGGTGGAAAAGTCGTGCGCGCCCC
>WNGH01009601.1_pt1 | contig 11558 bp, 11 predicted proteins | sample 5400631 | NCBI WGS metagenome assembly WNGH01 (sample SAMN13153373, study PRJNA577476) | soil metagenome | isolation source: 115 cm soil or saprolite under Garry oak tree replicate 1 | place: USA:California | collected 2016-06-15 | reverse complement strand
GTGGAAGAGGCGGTCATGCAGATGGATCTGTTGCACAAGGACTTCCTCATTTTTACCGACGCCACCACCGAGACCATCAACGTTATCTATCGCCGCAAGGATGGAGACTACGGACTGATCGAACCGCAGAAGGGGTAATTCCTTGCGGGACCGTTTGGCCGCACGTCATGTAGGGGTGCAGCAGCATCTTCCGCTGAAGCAGCCGCTTCCCGCTGCGGAGGCCGGGTGCTGCGCCCCTACGTCAGGCGCTCCTTGAAGCGCTGGACGCAGCTGCTATTTTCGAAACCATCCGGGAACAGGACAGCCGCTATTGAACACCATCAGCCTTGCCATTGAAGACCTCCTGAAGGACGAGGAGTACGGCCTCGATCTCGAACTGGTAGCCGGCGAAAAGGGGATTTCCCACAGGATTTACAGCTCGCGGATCCAGAAGCCGGGGCTTGCCCTGACCGGCTATACGGAACACCTCCATCCCGACCGGCTCCAGGTGCTGGGAAATACGGAAATATCCTACCTGCGGCAGCTCGATGAGCACCAGGCAATCAAGTACATCGGCAAGCTGTGCAGTTTTCCGATTTCCTGTTTTATCGTCACCAAAGGGCTCGACCCTCCCGGTTTCCTGAAAATGGAGGCTGAGAAAGCCGGCATTCCCCTGCTGGTGACCCCCCTCCAGTCATCCACCTTTATCTCCCTCATTACCAAGTTCCTGGAAGAGCGTCTGCTCCCGACGACCCATGTCCACGGGGTGCTAGTGGACGTGCTCGGCGTGGGGGTGCTCCTCTTGGGCAAGAGCGGCATCGGCAAGAGCGAGTGCGCCCTCGACCTGGTGATCCGCGGGCACCGGCTGGTGGCGGATGACATCATCTACATCAAGAAGAAGATGCCCGCGGCGCTGGTCGGTCAGGCGGGCGAGACGATCCAGCACCACATGGAGATTCGCGGCCTCGGCATCATCAACATCAAGGACTTGTACGGCGTCTCCTCTATCCGGGAAAAGAAGATCATCGATCTCGTGCTGGAGCTGATCGAGTGGGACCCGATGCAGGAGTATGACCGACTCGGGATCGACGACCAGGTCCATACCATCCTGGGGGTCGACCTTCCTCACCTGAAAATTCCGGTCCGCCCCGGCCGCAACCTTACCTCCATCATCGAGGTGGCGGCCAGAAATTTCCTCCTCAAGGGAATGGGCTACCACTCCGCCAGGGAGTTTCACGAGAAGCTCCTGTCCCGCCTGGATGTCCGCCCCCTCGGAAACGAGGTGGAGTAGATGCGGATACTGATCATTACCGGCCTGTCCGGCTCCGGAAAATCGACGGCGGTGCGCGCCCTGGAAGACGAGGGCTTTTTCTGTCTGGACAACCTGCCGGTCACCCTGATCCCGACCTTCATTGAGCTGGTGGAAAAGTCCAAGGAGCGGGTCCGGGACGTGGCGCTGGTAATGGACATCCGCGGCCGGGATTTCCTCAAGGGGTGCGAGAATGTGCTGCAGGCGATCGGCGAAGCCGGTCACACGGTTGAGGTCATCTTCTTCGATGCCACCGATGAGGTCCTGGTCCGGCGTTTTTCCGAGACGCGCCGCCGTCATCCCGCCCTGGAGAGCGGGGGGGTAGTGGAAGGGATCCGGTTCGAGCGGGAGCAGCTTGCCATGTTGCGCCGGCTTGCCACCACGGTTATCGACACTTCGGAACTGAACGTCCACCAGCTGAAGGAACTGGTCATCTCCAGCATCAAGGGGGAGCAGGGGGCGCGGGAGATGACGGTCCACCTGCAATCCTTTGGCTACCGCTTCGGCATCCCCCTCGAATCCGACCTGGTGATGGATGTCCGTTTTCTGCCGAACCCCCATTTTGTCCCGGAGCTGAAGCCGTTTACCGGCGTCGAGCCGCAGGTGCGACAGTACGTGCTAGACAAGCCTGAGACCGGTATTTTCCTCGACAAATTCCGCGCGCTCCTGGATTTCCTCCTAACCGGCTACCGGCGCGAGGGGAAGTCGTACCTCACCATTTCCATCGGCTGTACCGGCGGGATGCACCGCTCAGTGGTGATCGTCGAGGAACTGCGGAGTTTCTTCGAGGGGAAAAAGGTCATTGTGAAGGTTACTCACCGCGACATGGATAAAGGATGAAGCTATGATAGGATGGCTGCTGGTTGCCCATGCGGGGCTTGCCCGTGAACTTTTGACCTCTGCGGAGATGATAGTGGGGAAAATAGAGCTGGCCGAGGCCATCGGCATCGGCCCCGATGCCAAAGTGGATGGTATTCGGGAGGCCATTGTCGAGGCAATCAAAACGGTCGGCGCCGATGGCGTGATCATCATGACCGACATGTTCGGCGGCACCCCGTCCAACATGGGACTTTCCTTTCTGGAGGAGAACCGGGTGGAAGTCCTGACCGGGGTCAACCTATTATCTAAAAAAATAGGAGAAACGCGACTTTTCCGCAATCTCTGCGTTGTCGTTCGGGACCGCCTTGTGCGGCGTAGCGCTGCTACGCCTCCGCGGGGTCCCTCCTCCGCCTTGACCTTGCGAAAAATTCACGTTTCTTACAATTGCTACATAACACAAGGAAGATTATAGGCATATGCTCGAACAGGAATTTATAATTATTAACAAGCTTGGCCTGCACGCCCGGGCCTCGGCCCTCCTGGTCAAGAACGCCACCCGCTTCCACTCCGAGATCAAGATCGAGCGGGAGGGGATCGAGGTGAACGGCAAAAGCATCATGGGGATCATGATGCTGGCCGCGGCCAAGGGGACCGTCATCCGCCTGAAGGTCGAGGGGGAGGACGAACTGGAGGCGATGGCCGGCCTGAAGGAACTCATCGAAAATGGTTTCGGCGAAGACTAACAACAGGGAACTTACGGCAATTGGGGCGTCCCCGGGGATTGCCATCGGTCCGGTCAGGATCACCGACCGGAGCCGGGTGGCGGTGGTGGAGACCGAAATTGCCCCGATTGAGGTCCCGGCCGAGGTGGCGCGCTTTACCAATGCCCTTGACGCCGCCGAGGCCGAGTTGCGCGGGATCAAGCGGGAGCTCGAGACGGCGCACGGTCCGGAGCATCTCTATGTGATCGACGCCCATCTCATGATCCTCCGGGACAGCATGCTGTTCCGCGAGACCATCGAGACCATCGAGACCGTGCGGATCAACGCCGAAGCCGCCCTGAAGAGGACCCTGCTGAAATTCAAGGAGCTGTTTGCCGAAATCGGCGACGAGTACCTGCGGGAGCGGAGCGGCGACGTGGAAACGGTCGTCGAGAGGGTGCTGCGCTGCATGGTCGGCAAGAGCCAGGAGTCGGTCAACGCCGTGGAGGGGATGGCGATCATTGTCGCCCATGACCTGTCGCCGGCCGATGTCCTTCAGATCGACAAGTCGCGGGTGATCGGTTTCGTTACCGATCTGGGGGGGAAGACTTCCCATTCCGCCATCCTTGCCCGGGCACTGGAAATACCGGCGGTGGTCGGCCTGGAGCGGGTCACAGCCGAGATCAGCGACGGTGATGTCCTGATCATCGACGGCGCCACCGGCGTGGTGGTGATCAACCCCGACCAGCAAACCTTCCAGGATTACCTCCGGCGCAAGCAGCGCTACGAGTATCTGGAACGGGAATTGTTGAAGCTCAAGGACCTCCCGGCCGAAACGACCGACGGCTACCGGATGCTTCTCAAGGGGAACGTCGAGTTTATCGAGGAGATTACCTCCCTCAAGGGGCATGGCGGCGAGGGGATCGGCCTCTACCGGACCGAGATGCTCTTTTTCAACCGTCAGGAGTTGCCGGACGAGGAAGAGCAGTTTGCCGCCTATGCCGACGTGGTCCGGTCGATGGCGCCCCACCCGGTGACCATACGCACCCTCGATGTGGGGGGGGACAAGTTCGTGCCGGGGCTGAACCTGGCAGACGAGTTGAACCCCGCCCTGGGCCTGCGGGCGATCCGCCTGTCGCTGCGCCAGCCGGAAACCTTCAAACCCCAGCTGCGGGCGATTCTCAGGACGAGCGCCGTCGGGAAGGTCCGGATCTTCTTCCCCATGGTGTCGGGAGTTGCCGAGATCCGGGCGGTCAAGGCCCTGCTGGAGGAGGCGAAACAGGAACTCCGGACGGAAGGGATATCCTTTGACGAGGGGATCGAGATCGGCATCATGATCGAGATCCCTTCCGCCGTGATCGTCGCCGACCTCCTGGCGCGGGAGGTCGACTTCTTCAGCGTCGGCACCAATGACCTGATCCAGTATTCGCTCGCTATCGACCGGACCAACGAGCACCTCACTCACCTCTACGAGCCGCTGCATCCCGCGGTATTGCGTTCCCTGAAGATGGTGGTGGATGCCGCTCACGCCGCCGGCATCGATGCCTGCATGTGCGGCGAAATGGCGGGGGAGCCCGGATATCTGCCGATCCTGCTGGGGTTAGGCTTCGACGAGCTCTCCATGAACGCCGTTTCCCTGCTCAGGGTCAAGAGGATCCTGCGCCGCTGTTCCCGGGAAGAGGCGAAAGTGTTGGCGGCGCGCGCCCTGACCTTCTCGACCGCGCAGGAGGTGGAATCGTTCCTGAAGGGTGAGATCGCCGCCCGCTACGCCGAAAGCTTCGATTAGCCCTTCTGCTTGACCGGCAGGGTGAAGGTGAACCTGCTTCCCTTGCCGGGCTCGCTTTCCACGACAATTTCCCCGCCGTGCATGTTCACCAGCTTCCTGGCCAGCGCCAATCCCAGGCCGGTTCCCGCAAATCTCTTGGTATAAGGCGATTCCAGCTGTCTGAATTCCTCAAAAAGCTGCGGGATATTTTCACGTTGAATCCCGATGCCGGTGTCTTCGACGGAGATTTCGATGAAATCGGAATCGGGTTTCAAGTTTAAGGTTTCAGGTTTCAGGTTCGAACTAGAAACTTGAAACTTTGAACTAGAAACTTTTTGTACTGTGATGCTCACAGCGCCGCCATCCGGCGTGAACTTCATCGCGTTGCTGAGGAGCTGAAAGAGGACTTTTTTCAGTTTTTCCGCATCCCCCTCCATCATCAGGCTCTTTTCACTCCCCATGACCAGTTCCAGTCGAATGTTGCGCGCCGTTGCCTCATGCCGGAACATATCGAGCGGCGGGGTGATGACATCTTTCAGCGGGAAGGTGGCCAGTTCCAGCGCACCGGAATGGAACTCCACCTGGGCCAGGTCAAGCACGGTGATGAGGAGGTCCTGGAGCCGAATTCCGCTCATTTTGATGTTTTTCACGTAGGAGCGCTGCTGCTCGTTGAGCGGGCCGAACAGGCAGTCGGCCAGGACATCGGAGAAGCCGATGATGGCGGTGAGGGGGGTCCTGATCTCGTGGCTCATGTTGGCGATGAAATCCGTTTTAGCGAGGCTGGCCGCTTCCGCCTGTTTGCAGGCCTCCTCGGCCACCTCTTTCTGCAGGGCAAGTTCATCGGCATATTGTCCGAGCGCCATGTTCAGCCCCCTGACTTTTTCCTCCGCCTCCTTGCGGTCGGCTATCTCGGCGCGTAGCTCCCTGTTTGCCTTTTCAAGTTCAATGGTACGGTTCTGAACGCGTATTTCCAATTCATTCATGGTCTCGTTCAGCTTGTCTCTCGTCCGGCTCAGCTCGGCGATATGAAGTTTCAGCGGGCGCAACATCAGGAAGTAGAGCGCCGGAAAGAGTGCCACGACCAGCAGCGCGGAGTCGAGGAAGGCATCCCATTGATCCGACAACGGAAGGTGGGGGATGAGCCACAGCATTATGCACATCTCGACGGTGAAGATTAAGCCGGTCAACAGGGCGAGAAGGTAGACAGGGGAGGGGACGGCGGCCATCTTGCCAGGCCCCTGCACAACCCAGCCAAAAGAGTTGTTTCCTGTATGTTCGGTACTGTTCATGGTCGGGTCCTTACCGTAGCAATTACCGGTGGCGATCCTATCCCTTCAGCTCTGCATATATTTCCGCAAACCGTTCGGAGAGTTCCCGGAACGCATTGAGCACCTGCGGATCAAAATGGTGCGGCATGGTCCTGCCGTCCCCCTCGGTGATGATCCGGAAGCTTGTGGCGTGGTCAAACGCCGGCTTGTAGACCCGGTGATTGCGCAGGGCATCGTACTGGTCGGCCAGGTTCAGTATCCTCCCCTCGACCGGTATCTGCTCCCCTTTGAGGCCGAGAGGATAACCGCTCCCGTCGTAGCGCTCGTGGTGGGAGAGGGCAATGCTCTTCGCCAGGGTGAGCCGGACGTGGTCGCCCAGGATCTTCGCTCCGTAGATGGTGTGCTGCTTCATCAGCTCGAATTCCGCCGGGTCGAGTTTGCCCGGTTTTTTCAGGATTGCCGCGGGTGTATGAATTTTCCCCACATCGTGCATCTGCGACTGCAGTCGGATCAGGCTGACAAACTGCTCTGACATGCCGAGCTGACGGGCGATCAGGGCGCAGTACTCGCCGACTCTTTTGATATGGTTGCCGGTATCGTCGTCATTGGCCTCGGCTGCCCTCGCCAGGGCACAAACCGTGTAGGCGAAGGCGTCTTCGGTCTCCTCGACCTGCATGGCCAGCGACTTCAGGAAGAGGCCCTGTGCCACAACACTGTTCAATACCTCGGCATCGTAGCCGGTGACCTGCCGGCCGTAATTCAGGGCACACAGCGAGAAACCGTCCCCCAGGTAACTGACCAGGTTGACCGGCGGGATGGAGAGGGCGGCCAGGGCGGCGGTCAACTCGTGCATTGGTGCGCTCTCCAGGTCGGCCTGGTTGAAATAGGTGATCCTTCGATTGTTGGCCAAAGGGGCGAGGTAGGGGCCGATATCCGCTGCCAGCCGGGTCGTGGTCAACTGGCCACCGCAGAATTCGTATTTATGCCAGGCGCCTTTGCTTTTATCCCCCCTGATCCCGACCAGTACCACCCGTGGGTTGTCCGTCATGTCGGGAGACTTGCCGATAATCTGGCTAACGATCCCGGTGAGATAGGCCATGAAATCGAAACGGAGCGGATCGAAGGTTGCGATGATCCCCTCGCCGAAGGTGGTCAGGCTGGTAATATTGTGGTAGGCGGAGTTGAGCCGGTCATTGAGGCCCTTCACCTTGAGCAGCATGCTGATTCGCGCCAGCACCTCGACGACGTCAAAGGGCTTGGAGATGAAATCCTCCGCACCCACCTCGATCCCCGTGATCCGGTTTTCCTTGGCGGCGTAGGCGGTGAGCATGATCACCGGGATCGAGCGATACCGCTCGTCCGATTTGATCCTCCGGCAGACCTCGAAGCCGTCCACCCCCGCCATCATCACATCCAGGAGCACCACATCGATATGCTCGCTCTGGATCTTCGCCCATGCCTCCATGCCGTTTGCCGCCATGATTGTTTTATATCCCTGGGGAATCAGCATGGCTTCCAGGAGGCTCAGGTTCATCGGTTCGTCATCCACGCAGAGTATCCTTGGTACCTGGCTGTTCATGGCTTTTCCTCGACGGTCAGATAATGTTTCACGGTTTCCGGGAGCTGCCGGAAATCGATCGGTTTGCCGATATAGCCATCAAACCCTGTTGCGAAGAAATTCTCATCATCATTCAGCAGGTTGAAGGATGACAGGGCCAGCACAGTGATCCCTTTCGTCAGGGGGTCGCCGCGCAGGACCTTTCCCGCTTCGATGCCGTTCATCCCCGGCATCTGGATATCCATGAGGATCAGGTCGGGCAGGTTTTCCCGTGCCATCTTCACCCCTTCCGCGCCGTCAGCCGCCGCCAGCACTTCATGGCCATGGTACGCCAGCACGTCGTGTACAAGCATCCTGTTCTGCACGCTGTCATCCACGATCAGGATTTTCCCGGGCATGTCCCCTCCCTTTTGGTTGCCGTGCTGTTTACCGCATGCTGCGTTTTCTTCCGATCCTCGAACTCTCCGTGCCCGTACGGACGCGGGGTCCCCATCTTTGGCACGGGTGGCGCGCAAGGAGGATCGCCGCTTCCACGACTTCGCATCAGAATCCCTTGGAGAGCTTACCTTGATATCCGCCCCTGACAAGACACTTGCTGCTTCTGCATGTCGAGTCAACAAAATCGTGGCATGTCAGACAACTCTTCAGCTGGATCCCCCCGCGTTTTTCCGGAATACTCCCTCTCCCCCCCGGTTTCCCCTTTTTCCGCACCGGATCACGACCGATTTCGACCCAACCGTCCGACCGCCTGAATCCCATGATGCTGCCGGTGTCTATCAGTTCATTGAGATCTCCATTTGCCACATATCGATAGTGGTTATCTTTAAAGTGGACTAGAATAGCCATTGACCTATCCTCCTTTACCATAGCCAATCAGTACTTTTAGTTGATCACCCCTCAGCGGCACCTCGCCATTTCTCACGTTACGCGGCTCTTCAGCATCCCCCGTGCGCCGTCTCCCACCGCCCTCTTCCGAGTCTCAGATCTCCGCTCACAATTCCACCGGGATCACGAACGTGAACCTGCTCCCCTCGCCGAACACGCTTTCAGCCCAAATCCTCCCACTATGCAGCTCCACCAGCCGCTTAGTCAGGGCAAGCCCGAGCCCGGTTCCCTCGTATTGCCGGGTGAATCCCGCGTCTAGCTGCTGGAAGGGGACAAAGAGCCGCGGCAGGTCTTCTTCTTTAATGCCGATACCGGTGTCCGCGACGCTGATTTCAAGAAAATCAGCGTCGGGTTTCAAGTTGAAAGTTTCATGTTTCGGGTTTGAACCTGAAACTTGATACTCGAAACTCGAAACTTTCCGTGCGACGACGTGCACGGCGCCCCCTTCCGAGGTGAACTTGACCGCGTTGGAAAGAAGGTTGAACATGATCTGCTTAAACTTCCGCTCGTCCGCTTCAATCTCCAGATCGGCCATAGGCCCGAATTTGAGGTCCATGCGAAGTCCGTGCTTTAGTGCCTTCTCCTGGAACATGGTGAGGGAATTGTCGAGGACCGCCCGCAGCGGGAAGCGGGAGGGGGCCAGCTCCAGCTTCCCCGCCTCCACCTTGGAGAGATCGAGGATGTCGTTGATAAGCTCCAGGAGGTGTCTGCCGCTTTTGAGGGCGTTGGCAACATACTCCTTCTGCCGCTCGTTCAGGGGGCCGAAGAGCTCGTCGATGAGGATCTCGGAGAAGCCGATCACGGAGTTCAAGGGGGTGCGCAACTCGTGGCTCATGTTGGCGAGGAAGTCGGACTTGGCCCGGTTGGCCGCTTCGGCCTGGAGCCTGGCCAATTCCGTCTCCCGCCGCTGGTGCTCCAGGTTCCCGTTCAACACCTTGAGCTCCCAGTTCGCCTCCTCGAGCTGGGTGGTTCGTTCCCGCACCCGGTGCTCCAGCTCTGCGTTCAGGGTCCGCACCTCCTCGTCGGCCCGTTTCCGCTCGGTGATGTCGGTGAAGATGGCGGCGAACTGTCCCGGTTTCGGGCTGAAGGCGATTATCTTGAAGAACTTGTCGAGCTCCCGGAAATGCTGCTCGTAGCGGGCCGGCTTTCCGGAGAGGGCGACCTGGCCGTACCTGTTGATCCAGTCACGCTCCGTCCCCGGCATGACCTCGTGGACGGCCCGGCCGATGATCTCGCCCCGCTTCAGCCCGGTGATCTCCTCGAAGGCGGGGTTCACCTCCAGAAAACGGTAGTCGCTGGGAGATCCGTCGCCATCGCAGATGATCTCATGGAGGGCGAATCCCTCCTGCATCGCCTCGAACAGGGTGCGGTAGCGCTCCTCGCTTTGCCGCAGCGACTTTTCCGCCTTCTTCCGCTCACTGATTTCCTTTCTAAGGGTTCTGATTACGGCCTCCAACTGGGAGGTGCGTTGCACGACCCGGTGTTCCAACTCGTCGGCAAGGGCCATCATCTCCTTTTCCAGGTGATTCCGCTTGGTGATGTCGACCGCGAAGACGGCGAGGCGTTCCACCTCTCCTCCGGAATTGCAGACCGGATACATGGTTATGTCGATGACGCGCCCCCCCCGCTCTTCTTCATAACGAAGCGGCTGGCGGGTGCGGATCACCTCTTCCGCCTTGGCCAGCCGTTCTTCGCCGGCCTGTTTCGGGACAAAATCCAGGATGTTGTTTCCGACGACCCCCTGGACGGTTGCGCCGAGCCGCCGGGCCAGGGCCTCGTTGGCGGCGAGGACGGTGCCACTGGTATCGATGAGGAAGATCGGCTCAACGGGGGCGTTCAGAAGTGCCCGAACAGTCTCTTCGCTCTGCCGCAGCCGCTCATCCGCGGCCTTCAACTCGGTCACATCCATTACGAATCCCTCGATGGCTACTATCTCGTCGGCGGGGGAGGTAATGCCCCGCCCCTTTTCCCATACCCATTTGACGGTACCGTCGGCGGTGGTGAGCCGGTAAGATACCTGGAACGGCTTTCGCTTCTCCAGAGCTTCCTGTATCTCTTGCCAGGCCCGTTCCCGGTCGCCGGGGTCGAGGAGGGCGCCGAAGGCAACCCTCCGGTTGTCGATCAGGCTGGTGGCGGGGTAGCCGGTGAGCTCGCGGCACCCTTCACCCGCAACCTCAAGGCTCCACTGCCGGTCGTTGCGGCGCCGGTAGGTTATGCCGGGGAGAGCCCCGGTGAGGGTCTTGAACACGCGGCAGGTGGCCGACAACTCATCCGCCACCGGCCGGCGCACGGCGCACGAACTCCGGAGCTCCGTTACCTCACGGCGCAGAAAGTCGAGCTCCTCGACCAGTTCACCATTTGTCTTGCAGGAATCGTCCATGTCACCCCGCAGTCCTTTCCACGAACTCCGCCACCATCTTCGGCAGCTCCCGGGTGTCGATCGGCTTTGCAACGTACCCCTGGAAGCCGGCCGCCATGATCTTCTCCCGGTCTCCCTTCATGGCAAAGGAGGTGAGGGCGATGACCGGGATCCCCCGGCTGGCGGGATCGTTGCGCAACGCCTGGAGGGCGGCAAAACCGTTCATTACCGGCATCTGGATGTCGAGCAGGATCAGGTCGGGGAGGTGCTCCCGGGCCCGGGCGACCCCCTCGGCGCCGTTCGTTGCATCGATCACCAGATAGCCATGGTAATCGAGGACGTCCTTGACGAGAGCCCGGTTCTGTTCGTTGTCTTCCACCACGAGTATTGTCTTTGCCATGACGTTATCCTTTTTCAAAGGCCTTGGTTTCACGCTTCAGGTTTCAAGTTTCAAGCCACCATTCACCATTCACCCGTCCCCGGAGTCATGGGGATTGAAAAGGTGAAGCGGCTCCCCTTGCCGGGCTCGCTTTCCACCCAAACCCTTCCGCCGTGGAGTTCCACTATCCGCTTCGTCAGCGCCAGGCCGAGCCCGGTTCCTTTGTGCTCCTTGGTATAGGGGGAGCTGACCTGGCTGAACGCCTTGAAGAGTTTCGGGAGGTCCTCCTTGTTGATGCCGATGCCGGTATCCTCAACGGAGATTTCTACGAAGTCTCCGTCGGGTTTCAAGTTGAAAGTTTCAGGTTTCAGGTCTGAACTTAAAACTAATAACTTAGAACTCAGAACTTTCCGCGCGCGCACGGAAACGGCTCCCCCATCCGGCGTGAACTTAAGGGCGTTGGAGAGGAGGTTGAACATGATCTGCTTGAGCTTGCGGCTATCCGCGATCAGCTTGATCTCTTCCTCGACGGGGAG
>WNGH01006878.1_pt1 | contig 11559 bp, 16 predicted proteins | sample 5400631 | NCBI WGS metagenome assembly WNGH01 (sample SAMN13153373, study PRJNA577476) | soil metagenome | isolation source: 115 cm soil or saprolite under Garry oak tree replicate 1 | place: USA:California | collected 2016-06-15 | reverse complement strand
TCCACTCCGATTTCCCGGAGAGCTTTTGTCGTCCTACGCTCGGGGTCCCGAAGCGCTTCTTGCGGCTTCTTTACTGCGCAGGTTCGCGTCGGATGAACGAGATAGGTGTCTCGCCGGTTAGTCGGTTGTCCATTAGGGTGATGAGGGCCTCGCGTACAGTCCCCCTTTCGATCCTTTCGCACCCTTGGACCATCCAAGTCGAACTTCCAATCCACCACGTTGAAAATTGTACGCCGATTGACATAGATTGCATCTTCACTGGAATTGAAACGTCGAGTCAGCACTGCGCTCTAATGTTTTCTTGTACTGCGAATGTCTAAGGTCGGTCGCACCCAACAATTGAAAAAGTCGCTCAACGTAGCTTTCGCCACGAATGATTTGCATCGGGTCTGCGTCGCAATCGATGCCGCGGTGCTCAAATCTCCACTATCATAAAGGTAGCGCAGGACGCGGGCGTCAACCGGACCACCCTTTACCGAGCGTTTCGCTGTCAGAGCGGTCCGACATTAAGCACAATGATCAGAGTTTTGCGCGTACTTGGATTTCAGCTAGTTGTTCAAGCCGATCGTCAACGAGCAATCAAGCCAGCAACTGGTAGACCCACGCGCGTCCGCCCTGTTTACGAGCGCAGTTCGGATACGAAAGCCGCTGCGCGGTTGCTGACGGTAGCCTTTGGAAGTTGTCGCTACCGCGTTAGATTGCCATACGCTTTAGTAGACGCGGCGATGCCGCCGATAACCCGCGCGGGGCTCTTCCACGCCAGCAAAATATGGATTGATGACGCATTGGGCGGCGCGGCCCGATGCCGACGCGTTGCACTGAGGCAGCGACGTGTAGCTGCATTCGTACCAGTTGGCCCCCCGCGGCCCGTAAACATGCAGGCATACTGGATAAGCCGGATCGTACGTCTGAGCCCGAACGGGTGCCGCCGTCAAAACCGTCGCAATCGTCAAAATCGCCAAAGCCGGAATGCGCATCGGAGCCTCCTTCGAGATATAGGTGCTGAAAGCCTCACGAAGCGGGCTGCCATACCCCATCAAAGCGCACCCCGCGCCGGCAGGCAATCATTCCATAGGTGGGGCTGGGAAGATGCAACGCTGGCGCTGTAAAAATGTCGCAGGAGCGAGCGCGAAAAATCCCGGTTAATTGTTCGGGTCGCCGTACCTCCAGTCCGGTGGCCCGCACGGCCCCGTCGTCACGTGTTTCCCCAAAACCCAACGCGCCGTGCCCCATTGGCCGGTCGGCTCACTCTAAACGTGTCGACGCATAGTTTCGGTCGCCGTGATGTGCCGCACGTGCATCGGCACCGCCTCGGGGCCGTGCATGTCGAACGCCTCACCGCAGGGACACCTCATGAAACGATGCGCAGGCTTGCACTGTCCATAGCTGGGCGGCTCAGGTCGTCTTTGGATGTCACGGTGCTCTGCCGGGAGCCGCCGCGACCGGATACTGCCGCCAGATTCTGAGCGCTACATCGGCGGGATCACGCCGTCCTTGCCGAAAAGAACCGCACCGGCGTGCAAGGCGCCATCCGACTGACGTTCCGCTGGTACGAACACGATGGCACCGGGCGCAATGTCGTCCTTGCTTGCCGGAACAAGAGCAACGACCGGCACATTGGCGGGGATATCAATTTTCTTTTCGCCACCTTTATAGGTCACCGTCACTGTTTGACCGTCAACGGCCTTAACAGCATTAGCCACCGTCGCATTTGTCATCATACTTGATGAGCCGAGGTCCCAAGGGTAGTGGCCTTCGGCGGTCCCGCGCAAATTATCAGGGAACACCACGACTTCCACTGACCGCAAGGTTGTATCGGGTTGTGTCACGGTCGCGGTGCCAATGAACGTGCCTTCTTTGATATCTGCCATCGAAGACTTCACGACGGCCAGCGCAGCAAAATTGTCCGCCAAGCTGACGGAGACATCTTTGCCGTCCTTGGCGCGAACGATGAGTTTGGATCCGTCAAGGCTCACAACGGAGCCACGCACGCGGACGGGGGTGCCATCCGCATAGGCTGGCGGCCCGACTAGCGCCATCGGAATGAGAAGCGCGCTGAAAGCGAGCGCAAAGCGAGCGCAAATATGGGTAATCCTGATCATCGAATACTCCTCGTCCGCGAAATGCGCGTGCTGGAGCCCCGTTTACTATGGTATCACGGGTTTCGCCGTCTCGAAACGGGATACTGCGGTTAAATGAAAATGCCCGGCACAGAACTGGCGTCGATACAGGGCAGTTGAGCGGTCTGCCTGCAAATCCAGCGAAGCAAGCGGCGAGCCTGATATCAATGAGGACACGGATCTGGAACTTAATGCGGCGTTGAAATGTCCGTCACGCAAGAAAGGGCGATACGCGCTGCAAGGGCACATGACGAAGCTGACGGCGCAGCGCGAGATCATGCCCTGGCATCTGCCAGATTCCAGTGCGCAGGGAAGGCGCCTCGGTTGAGACAATGGCCCCCTTTGAAAAAGGTAGCGGATTGACTCTAGTGCTTTCGATCTTCCGGCGGCAGAGAGCGTTGGGCGCGGCATGAAGCGGTTTCTGATTTTCCTTCTACTCGGCCCTTTGCTTGGCTTCTCAGTGTTCTTTTGCGCAACGCGTTTGCCGAAAGATGGTTGGCGGCTTCATGGATTTCGTTTTGGGGCTGCCATTTGGCTACCTCTTCGGCCTTCCGATTGTACTTGTTATGTGGCTTGAGGACTGGTTTCTGTCCGACAAAATTGGGCTGGGAATGAAAGTCGCCACACCTGCGTGCGTGGGATACGTAGCCTCCATCGCAATGCTGCTGCTTACAAGCGCCCTCCACCTTCAACTTCCTCAGATTCTAGGTTTTGGTATTGTTGGCGCAATTCCCGCGGCCGCGTGTTCGTGGCTCGCTGGGACAACTGAAAATCGCGGGACCTCGCGCCAGTAGCAGCCAGTGTGGCGATCTTCCACCGGATGGGGCAGCGGGCTCCTCGTGCTCGAGCACCGCGCGCATGTCGAGCCAGCCTTCAAGGAAGTGAAATTGAACCCCTCAGCCTAATTTGAATTTCGCAGTCGCCTGCTTTGAAATCAAAGGCCACTGTCGAATGCGGAAATAAAGTTCACTATTTCGTATCTGGCCGGAACAAATCTTCGGCTTGCGGTTTTTTTTGTTGAGTTCCACGCGAAGGAACGGACAGAGCGTACCGGGTTATCGGCACAAATGCCTTCGCTTGGCGCTTTATTTTGGTGAAAGGAAAGTCGATGAAAAAGGCAGCCGTTGTTTTGTCCGCCGCAGCCGTAATCGCCATGACTACAGTCGCCATACCGACACCGGTTGAAGCGCGTGGAGGTCGGGGCTGGGGTCCGGGTATCGCAGGCGGATTAATTGCCGGTGCCCTTATCGGCGGTCTCGCTTCTAGCGCATACGGATACGGCCCGGGATATGGGTATTACGAACCCGAACCCGGCTATGGCTACTACGGCGGACCCGCCCCCGTTTACTACGGTGGATACGGACATCCCGGTGGATACAATCGCTTTAGGAACTGGGGTGGGTAGCACGCCTAAAGTAACCGAGGATCGTGCGTCAAGAACGTCAAGGCTGGCCACTGGATCAAGCCGGCGATGGCGAGGCCGACCGATTTCACGAATGTCGGCTCTGCGGCGGGCTACGTCCACGTGTTCGATCTGGTGTGGGACCCAGGAGCACGAAGGCCCGTTGCCGCATCCGTCGCAAGATCAAGCGCACTAGCGTCACGGGATTATCAGTGCGAGTCGGTGGCGCGTGCGAACCTGGCCGCGTGGAGAATGTGTCATCAAACACTGTGTTGTAAGCGCGTGCTCGCCTCCCATGTCCTTCGCAACAGGGGAAGCTACAAGCGAATGGCGCGCGCCACAGGCAGATTCAGTAATCCCGGTGGCGCCCCCGACGCTGCTGCTCACCCTGCCGCTCCACGGCCTGCTGCCGCTCGAACAGGAGGCGCCGGTTGACATCGCACAACAGGTTCCATCGCCCGGATGCCGACGCCAGGCATTGGGCTCGGGTCTGATAGGAGCAGTCGCCAGAATAGCCGAGCTCCCCACCCATGACGCACCAAGGGTAATCATATGAGACGGGAGAGGCGGAGCCGGCGATAGCGGCCGTCCCGGCTGCTAACAAGGCCAAAATGGCTAGCATCGTGCGCATGATCGTGTTTCCTCTCGTGAAGTCTTCGTACCGCCCTGCCCAATAACTAGTATCTCGTCACAGTGGTTCTGACTGGTTGATTCCGAGCCAGTTTAGGATGGGCAGGTCTTCCGGAGCAACGAGGATTTGGATGCTTCGAGCGACGCCGGGATGTTCACAACCGACAAAGCCCGCGCTAAAAAAATGGGCCGCGCCTGTCCCGTCACATCCAAAGAGTCATAATCACTGTGACGAGGTACTACTTGATATCGTGGTGCCGGTTGAGAGGATTGAACTCCCGACCTTCGGTTTACAAAACCGCTGCTCTACCGCTGAGCTAAACCGGCTAAGATATTGAGAGCATTTTTCTAATTCGACGGCTGGTTTGCAGATCGTGATTTGCCGGCCGAATAGCTGCCCAATGTCCTTGGTGCGCCTGTTTATGGCAGCCCGCGGTGCCACGTCAACGCGTTCGGCAGCCTCTTCTTGCGTCCCCGGCGTCACATGGCTGTACGGGCTCCAGCGATGGCAGGGCACGGCCCGCGGCCCTGCTGGCATAGGAACAGCACCGCACCGCCAGATCGCCGGACGTCGCGACTCGAAAGGCGGCATCCGTAACCGCTGCATTCCAAATTCGACCCCGCATCGAAAAGCTATTTCATCGCAAAAAGAGCGGTGGCGACGCTGCATCGATACGGCAACCTGAATGAGAACAGCATATTTGAATACGCCCGACGGCCGACCATCGGCAATGAGCGCAAGCTAATTCGGAGCAGGGGAGGAGTCGGGACCCCGGTACTCATGAACGCCGCGACGGCAGCATTGCCGGCAGCGACGACCAGCCGCCGTTCGCCCTAACCAGGGCCTCGCCGCTCGATCAACTTCGGCCCGTCACTTCGGCGCGCAGCGCTCGCTCGCGACGCTCGACTTAACGCGCTCGATTTTCCGCCGGATATGCCAACGGTATTACCGCATCATACGCGGCGTCGAGACCGGGGATATCGAACCGGCTGCCGCAACCGCGTCCATATTTTGGAAGTACATTATGACATTGCGATGATTCGCGGCACGAAGATTGCTTTGAACGACTCGGCTGGAAAAACTCAGGAGTGCGGCAATGAAAAGCCTCGTCCTCGGTACAGCGTTCAGTTGTTTGGTGAACGTGGCGAATGCCCGCGATTTCGGGCAATGGGAAACGGTGAATCCGGAAATACGCGAGTGGTATCAAGCGCTGATGCAGCCGGACAATCCTTCGGTTTCATGCTGCGGTGAGGCCGACGCCTATTGGGCGGATTCGTTTGAAGTCGAGGGCGACAAATACGTCGCTATCATTACCGACTCCAGACCCGATGAACCGCTACGCCGGAAACACATCGACGTCGGAACAAGGATTGTGGTTCCGAACCACAAGCTGAAATATGATCAATCGAATCCGACGGGCCACGGGATCATTTTCTTGAACCGGGGCGATTATGTGTACTGCTACGTTGCGCCGGGTGGCGTCTAAGGCAGATCATGCGGGCTTCTTGCGGCGCTGCACCGATCATTTGCTCTTGTGCCGCGCGGCGTTCAGTCCGTGGCCGGCAGCCGTCGCATCGTAAACTCGATCTTTCCGTCGGAAAGCTGCCGCCAGTTCTCGACGATTGGCAGGTAACCGCGCTGCGGAGATTGATCGATGATTTCGCGGGCCTTCAGACGGGCCGCATCAACCGGCAGCGTGAAGATCTCCCGCTGCGCGACGCCAGACATCCGGTCTGCCAAATCCCTGGGACGAACGCGCATGTGACACCTCCATGGCTCATGCTTGCTTCCGTGCCATCCTGAGCGCCCGATCGGCAAATTAAAGAGCCGGTCAGGATTCGGATGCGGTTGTCCCCGTTAATCACCGGATCGCGCCGCCGTGGAACTCGTGGAGAGCCGATCAGGTCGTCGATTTCACCAACCGCGAAGCGGTCAATGCGGGAAGCGCGCTATCTCAGTGCACCGTCTCGACATCCGTAGAAGCGCTCGAAATGGTAGCATAAAGCTGTTGAAGTTCAGCCTCCAGGAACTCGTTGACGCGCAATAGCGCCTCAAGCGCCCCGCGCATGTTACCGTCGCACGATGCGATGATCTTCTCGATGGCAGTATCAGTCGGTTCGGAAGCCATATCCAATCCCCCATTTGATATTAATCGCCCGGTCGAGAGTATCAGAGGTAGATTGGGGCGGAATTCTGTGTCCGGAGAGATCATTTGATGGCGCACCACAAGTTCAACTTTCGCCTGATAACACGGGATGATTCAACTGCCGCCGCTTGCGACGCATGGCGCGGTCAAGAAGCGGACTGAACTCAAGACCAGGATGGCGGGCGAAGATCGCTCGTGGCCGGCCGGACGCCGAAACCTGTTACCGAAATCGAGATCGGCGGACCGGACGATGAGCGGCGGTGCCGCAAGTCATTTTTTGAACCTACAGGACATTCCCGAGACTCAACTGGAGGGCTGGAATTTGGAGGGACGCCGTATGTCCGAGGCGCGGGATTTCAGGAGATGGGCGGCCCAGGTAGCTCGTCAGGCCGGCGAGGAGCCGGACGCGAACGAAGCGCAGCGGTTGTTGAGCATCGCGGAATATTGGGTAAGGCTTGCCGAGATGGAAGATTGCCAGCACGACCGGCCCGGTCGGGACACCTCGCACTAGCCGAGGCCAGCGAGCCTCACGCTATTTTTGCACGGCTGCTGCAGTGATCGGCGCGCGAGGCCCAGTTCAACGCCCCCAAGTGGATCACGAACCTCTGCGGCAATCTCGCGGCGGCGCGTGTTGTGCCGGCGATGCTGACGCCGTGTCGTTACGCGGCATCTGCTCCCGGACGATGAGAAATGTGGTCGGCCCTAAAGGCCCGACATGTAACCGTCGACGGCGTGAGCGATGAATATACCAACGCTCATAATGCCGAAGATCGCAGTAACAGCTTCCAACATGACAATGATCCTAATGCCCAGCGTTCAGACCTAACGGCATGCGCCAGCGCACAGTCAAAAGGATTCCCTTTCGATGTTGAACTTCGAAAGCGGGTGATGATTTGTTGCAACACGCCTAAAGGACAACCTGTGACCAAAGGCGGGCATGAAAAAGGCGGCCTCGCAACCGCCTTTTTGCCTTCGCGATCTCGACATTTTACTGGCAGATGTGGCGCCGGCCGTCTTCGCCCTTGAACCACGTCGCCAGCACGGGGCTTGCCAGCGCGTGCGGCAAAAGACGTTCCGAAGTTTATCCGTTGATGATTCAAACGGATGTGATGATTGCGAACACGAAAAAAGGCGGGCCTTTGCGTCCGCCTTTCCAAGTTTCATCACACCTTCGCTAGCACGGATACCAGCGTCCATCCGGGCCGAGATAAGTCGCGCCGAGCTGCAACCCGCAGGTGGTCCTGCGGTACGGGCGCCGGTCGTAATAGGCGTAAGAATCGTCATAGGGCACGCTGCCGCGATAATAGGCATAGGAATCATCGACGTAGGAATCGCGGAATGGCGCCGAGGCTATCGCGCCCGCAGCACCGATCGCGCCACCGACCACGCCGGCGGCGACATCGCCCGGCCAGAAACCGGATCTTCCGTAGCGATAATGATATTCGCTCGCCCACGGATGGGCCTGCGCGTAGGCGCCGGGCGCCTGCATCGCTTCCTGCGCCATCGCGGGCGTAGCGATCGCCGCAGCCAGGATCGCCGCCGCGCCGAGAAGTCTTGATTTGGTCATGGTTGATTTCTCCGAGCATCGTTGTGGGAGAAAAACGGGCTGCGGCAGCATCGGTTCCAGATCCGGGTTGTGCGGCCTTCAAAGCGGTGTGAAGTTCCGGTTTCATGTTCCGGACAGGAAAACCGACGCTCCATGCAAACGCGCGACATCGACTACCGCGACCCAACCGCCAATTTGCGCGGATATCTCGCCTGGGATGAAACCGCGACGCAGCGGCGGCCGGGCGTGCTGGTCTTTCACGAGGGGCTGGGATTGGGCGAGTTCGCGATGGCGCGTGCACGGATGTTGGTGGAGCTTGGCCATGTGGCGCTGGCCGCCGACATGTTCGGCGATCGCCGGCAAGCGCGCAATCTGGAGGAGGCAGCCAAACTGATCGGCGAACTTCGAAGCGAACCGGAAACGCTCCGCGCCCGCGGCCGGGCCGCGCTGGCGACGCTCGCCGCATTGCCGCAGGTCGATGCGAGCAGGATCGCCGCAATCGGCTTTTGCTTCGGCGGCTCGGTGGTGCTGGAGCTCGCGCGCAGCGGCGCCGATCTCAAGGCCGTGGTCAGTTTCCACGGTTCTCTCGCCACCAGGACGCCCGCGGTTTCCGGCAAGGTGAAGGCCAGCGTGCTGGTCTGCACCGGCGCCGACGATCCGCTGGCGCTGCCCGATCAGGTCAGAGCCTTCGAGGACGAGATGCGCGCGGCAGCGGTTCGCGACTGGCAGCTCATCAGTTACGGCAACACCCTACACGGGTTCACCAATCCGGATGCCGACGGCTCGATCATGCGCGCAGCACTGTACAGCGAGCAGGCCGACCGCCGCTCATGGACGTCGATGCGAAGCCTGCTTGATGAAGTGTTCCGGTAGCGACGCCCGGCGCCGTTAACAGTTCCATATCGCGATTTTTCAGAGTTGAACGAGCGCGAAGGCCTGCGTGTTAGGCATACCCGCAGTTTAAGCGGAGGCCTTAACCCTTGGTGAAGCGCGTTGAATTAAGGTGGGTCTGCAACCGGGACCCAAAGCCATGCGCGCTGGCTTCGCAGTGGCCATTTTGATCGGAACGACATGGACGGTCCTGGCCGACAGCGGTCCCGTGAAGGTCATTCCAGGCCGGCCCGGTGTGCCCATCATCATCAATGGCGTTGACGTATCCTACGCTGTGCTCGAAGGCGACTGGGGTCTCGGAAAGGGTGTGCATGTGCAGCCCACCGTCTATGGCGGCCACGCAGTCGATCCGGAGCCCAATGTCGGACATTACTATCCGAGTGCCGGCCGCTCGCCGGGCTACGGCCGTCTCGAAATCCAGCCGCCGACCAACCGCAAGCTGCCGCAGCCGGCGGAGAGCTATCATGAATCATGGTCCTCGCAGTCGGCTCCGCCGAAGGCGCAGCCCGAGGTGCCCTTCTATCCGCCGCCGGTGATTATCGCGCCGCAAAACGGCGATACAGGCATACCGCCGCAGGATTTTCAGCATCGAGAACCCGGCAGGCATTCGCGCTGATCCAAGCCAACAGGAAACGTATCCACAGGAGAGAGTAATGCGTCCGACGATTTCAGGATTGGTAGCGGCCTTCGCCGTGATGACCGTGGCCGCCGCGCCCGCGATGGCGTGCGGCGGGTATGGCCCCTGCGCGCAGAGCTACGTTCCAACCCCGGTTTATTCGGGCTGTTACAGCGGCTGCAGCTGGCGTGAGCGGCTTCCCGATCCGGTGCAGCAGTACGGCTATCCGGCGCCCCAACACCTGCAGCAGTATTACTATGTCAATCAGGGCCCGACCTATACCGGTCCGGGCAACTACGCGCCTTATCCGGTCTATCGGGAGGGTGCGGTATCCGGCCTGGATGCCTATCGTTATCGCCGGCATTACGCGCCGTACCACGGCAGGCGCTACGGCCATCGCGAGCACGTGCTGCGCCGCTACTACTGATCGCTGGATTAAAGACAATACGCCCGTTCGCATCAGGCGAGCGGGCGCTGGCTTTTTGGGGCGCTCAGCCCATCAGCCCGAGCCTGGTGGCCCCGATATAGAGCGCCAGCACCGCGGCGTTTGAGACGTTCAGGCTCTTGATCTCGCCGGGCATGTCGAGCCGCGCCACCACGCTGCAGGTCTCGCGCGTCAACTGCCGCAAACCCTTGCCTTCCGCGCCCAGTACCAGCGCCAGGGGCTGCCGCAGGGTGACCGCACCAAGAGTTTCGCTGCCCTGGCTGTCCAGCCCCACGGTCATGAAGCCCTGGTCATTCAACTCGGTCAGTGCGCGTGCGAGATTTTGCACCGTGACCAACGGCACCAGCTCCAAAGCGCCGGAGGCCGATTTCGCCAGCACGCCGGTCGCCTCGGGGCTGTGCCGCGCCGTGGTGACGATGGCCTTGACCGCGAAGGCCGCCGCCGAGCGCAGGATGGCGCCGACATTGTGCGGATCGGTGATCTGGTCGAGCACCAGCACGATGCCTTCCTGCGCCAAGGTATCGATATCCGGCGCGGGCAGGGGATCGGCCTCGGCAAGCAGACCCTGATGCACCGCGTCCGGACCGAGGCGCTGGTCGATCAGAGAGGGCCGCACGATTTCCGGCGTCACGCGGGTATCGATGTTGTCGTCGGCCAGACGCCGGGCGGCGTTTTCGGTGAGCAGCAGCTTGCGAATCCGGCGCTGCGGATTGGCCAGCGCCGCCGCTACCGTGTGCCAGCCATACAGAATGACCGGTCCGTCGGGGCTGGTGTCGCGATCGCGCCAGGCCGGCCGGCGGCCGGATTGGGCCCCCTTGTCGGGTGCTTTGCCGCCGCCGCGCCGGAAATGCTGTTTTCGATCACGATCGCCCATGGCAGGCTTGTGTCACGGGTTCCGCATTATGGCAATTTGATTATGGCAATTTGAGCCCCGCGCGGCGCGTATTAGACGCCTCCCGTTGGTTGACTTTGCCATGGCGATTCCCCCATAAACCGCCCGACCGGGAGTTCGCCATCGGCGCCCGGTTTTAACGTCATCCATGGCCATATCTGTCGCCATTCCGGCGGGTGGGCTTGCGATGGGGTTGAGCGGGGGAGTGTCCCGAGTGGCAAAGGGAGCTGACTGTAAATCAGCCGTCTTATGACTTCGAAGGTTCGAGTCCTTCTTCCCCCACCACGCTTCGCCCTCACGGGCTACGCGTGGCGCAGCCACGCCAGACCGTGAGGGCGAAGCGTGTCCGGCGTAGCTTGAGCGAAGCGAAAGCGTAGACGGACTGGCGCCGAAGCCTCTGGGCGAAGGCGGCGCGCGGTTCGCGAGCTACGGCTCGGCAAGCCATCCTGCGATCATCATCGGGAAAGACAGCCGCAAGGCCGACGCGGTGCTCGCTTCCAAACTAAAATATCGAAAACAACCCCATGCAAAGTAGCCCTTGGGGGTCGCCGGCATGGATTCATTGAGCGATCCTGCAAAAACATTTTGACACGTCGGGCAAATCAGCGGCACTTTTCCAGGGTCGCGCTATCGGTAAACGCCCATGGCCCCGCTCAACAAAGGGGCGCTTCGGCACGATTGCAGGCAAGAAATCCTTACCGCAATGAAGTTGCACCGGCTCGCGTGCGGCGAACGATCGCCTCGGCCAGGCGCCTTCTTCAAGGTCGTATGCTGCTGGCCCGCACGCTCCGCCATCTTACAGTAAATCATTGAAAATATTGATATTTTTCAATCGATCGCCTGCCAACAGTTGAACGAAAATCAGAGGGG
>WNGH01005999.1_pt1 | contig 11560 bp, 8 predicted proteins | sample 5400631 | NCBI WGS metagenome assembly WNGH01 (sample SAMN13153373, study PRJNA577476) | soil metagenome | isolation source: 115 cm soil or saprolite under Garry oak tree replicate 1 | place: USA:California | collected 2016-06-15 | reverse complement strand
GGTTGGATTTGGCGTTCCCTTATGCTCTTAAGCTTCTCGGGATTTTCGTCGTCGCGCTGGTGCTGAACCGGCTGCTCCGCGGGGTAACCAATCTGGTTATCAAGCGGGCATCGGCACCGAACCGCCCGGCGCAACTGCGCGAGCAGCAGACGCGCACGCTGGCGGGAATCCTCTATAGCACGGGGAGCAAGATCGTGTGGGTCGTGGCTCTGCTGACGGCCTTGAGCGAATTCCATATCAACATCACGGCCGCGGTAACTCTTGCAGGTCTCGCCAGCCTCGCGGTGGGGTTCGGAGCGCAAACGCTGATTCGAGACCTGATCATGGGCTTCTACATCGTGCTCGAGGATCAATACGTGGTCGGCGACACCGTTCAAATTGCCGAAAACATAGGCCGGGTCGAACACCTGACGCTGCGACGCACGGTAATAAGAGATCCACGCGGAGCGCTGATAACCATCGCGAATGGGGAGATCCGCACGGTCAGCAACCTCAGCCGGGACTGGTCCCAGGCGTTTGTGGACGTGTCGCTCGCGCCGGAGAGCCCAATCGAAAGGACGTTGCAAGCGCTGGAGACGGCGGCGGCAGGTCTGCGGGGCGATCCCGCGTGGTCGCAAACACTAGTTGATGGACCGCGCATCCTTGGGGTGCAAAGCCTCGACCGTACTTCCTCAACAGTGCGCTTGCAGGTGCGGACCGCGCCCACGCGGCAAGATGAGGTCGCGCGCGAGCTCCGGCGGCGCATCCAAATCGAATTGCAGAAGCAAGGTATACCCATATCGATCGTGCAACGCATCGAACTGGCGGGCGTCTCCCGTTCCGCGCAGGAAGCAATCCAGCCAGACGCGGCGAGTTAGAGCAAGGAGAATCAGCAATGGCCCAGATTACTTATGACGAAGTAAACCTGATGCTGCGCTTGTACGATATGAGGCGCGAGGCGCGGCTGCGCCAGGCGCGAGCGTGGTTCGTCGAGCACTTCCATCCCGAATCTCCGGAAGACATGATGCAGAAGTATCCGCAGGGAGGCGAAGAAAACACATATATCCGCATGGTGATCAGCTATTGGGACATGGTGGCGGGTATCGTGAATCGCGGGCTGATCAACGACGAATTGTTTTTCGATAGTAATGGCGAGATTTGGGTGGTATGGGACCGCATGCGATCGATCGTTCCAACGTGGCGCGCCGCTTTCAAGAATCCGAATCTTTTCCATAATATAGAGGAAACTTGCAAGCGGCTGGAGGCCTGGCGGGAAAAGCGCGCGCCCGGATCCACCGCCGCAATGCGGCAAATGATGGGACAGGCAAAACCAAAAGCGAAGGGTCTGTAGGCTTTGTGGGATGCGAGATATTCTGGGTGTGCGATGTGGTGGTGGCTGTCAAAGTCTCAGTCTGGCATGTTCGGGGACCGGAGAGTCTTGGTCAACGGGGTTGATAGCCGGAGTTGCAATTCTCACGCAGTTTCGTCCCGCAGCCTTGGCAGCATAAAGCGCCGCGTCCGCTTCCTGAAGAAGCACTTCGAGAGGCCGGTCGCCCCACTCATGGCTTAGCAAGAGTCCGAAACTCATCGTAATTGGAACGGCACTGCCGGAGGCTTGCACAGGCTTTTGGGCTATGGCTTTGCGAATCTCCTCAGCGCGGGCGAACGCGTGGGAGGGTTTGCAATTAATCAGGACCACCAGAAACTCTTCCCCGCCGTAACGTCCCACAAAATCATACGAGCGTACGGAAGCGAGCAACTGCCTCCCAGTTTCCTTCAAGACTTCATCACCTGCGATGTGGCCATAAGTATCATTCACACTCTTAAAGTGATCCAGGTCGCACATCAGAATCGCCGTGGAGACGTGTTCGCGCCTGGAACGAGCGAGTTCGCGCCCGAGGAGATCTAGAATCACGCCCCGATTCCAGAGAGTCGTCAGCCCGTCATGTGTAGCCTGGAATCGCATCTGCTCGCGGGCCTCGACGAGACGATCCTCAAGATCGAGGATCCGCTGTCCGGCGCGCAGACGCGCTTTCAGTTCCTCCGCGTTGAATGGTTTGGTGAGGTAATCGTCGGCACCAGCTTCAAGACCTGTGACGATATCTTCTTTCTCCCCCCTCGAGGTAAGCAGCACCGTGTACACATAGGATTGATTTTTGTTCTTGCGAATTTCGCGGCAGACTCCGGGTCCATCCAGCTCGGGCATCATCCAGTCCAGCAAAGCGAGCCTGGGTCCACCGGATTGGCATAGTTGATTGGCCGCCTGGCGTCCGTTTTCGACGGCGGTGACAACGTAGCCAGCGCGTTCCAAAGTTCTTTGAAGGAGACGCCGAGACATTGCTTCGTCGTCGGCAATCAGGATCCTCATCAGCATACCTCTGCCATGCAGGCGTCCAGGTGTGGCAATAACCTGGCAGCATCTTTCTCGAAGGCGGCAAGGGCATCTTGAAAGTCCGACTTTTCTCCGCTTCGGCCCAGCTGTTCCAGCCTTTCTGCCGAGCCTGCTGACCGGCCAGCGGCCAGGTTCGAAAGCATACCCTTCATGGTGTGGGCTGCGGCCGCTACACGTTGTCCGTCGCCGGATCCCACGGCTGCGTGCAAGACTTGCAGCTGCCGGGGGAATTCTTCCTTGAAGATCCTGACAAGGTCGTGCAGGAGTTCGCGATCATGGTCCACACGCGCGAGCAATTCCCCTTGATCAAAATCCAAACGGGACGAAATCTTTTCTTTCACGGCTTCTTTCTCCTTATGGAACGGCGCCTTCGCCAAGCGGCCGATCTCCGCCTGGAGCAAGTTGCTCTCTACTGGTTTCGATAAATAGCTATCCATTCCAACTGACAAATATTTTTCTGCATCACCCACCATGGCATGAGCGGTCAAAGCAACGCACCCGCTCCTGCAGATCCGTGAGGAGCAGCAGACGCTGGTGAAGGTACGCTTCGCGGATCGGTTGGAATCGCATTTCAGCTCTTCGCAGCCCCGGTGTGACTCACAACATGCCGCGCAAGCGCAAGCAGCCGCGAACTGATCTTCAGGTGCGCTTTATTCGCTTCGTCCAAATCGACTTCAAATTGCAGCGTTCCTTGTTGCATCGAGAAACATAAGATCCCCCCGGCGTCGAGAAAACCCGGTGTTTCCCCAACCGTGAGCACCATCTGGCCGCTCACCGCTTCCAACACTTGCCGGTATCTTTTCTGTTCCGACCGGCTCACGAACAAAATCTGACAGGCATGTAATTCTTGGTCCTTGCGTATCCAGCGAGTCTCGATTCGACGTTGCTGGATGGTTGCGCCACGCGTGAATTCCGCCAGCGAAATTCCAAACGGATATTCACCGTAAACGCAGAGCAGAAAAGGGGAGTCTCCGGATGGGAGAGCGCTAATCGGCCACTCTACAAAGCTCGGGAACTTCGCCAAGTAATTGGCCTTGGCACGATATTCAAGAGCTGCAGAGTCCTGGGCCTGAAGCGGCAGAGGGGCAAACAAAAGAGACACAACCACTCCCGCGCTTAATAGCCCTCGGAAGGGCTGTCGCAGTGCGGTGGGCAGACTTCGACTTCTGCACTTTCGGCGAAACACAGAAACCCCTCCGGGGACTAGGGCACGCTTGTGTCCATCCAGAGAGACCTCGCTTCCGCTAGGTGATTGATAAGATTCGAGTTCGAGTGGTGGTCATTTGTTCAGTGCAGGGGTGGCCATCCGGGGTGGAACAAAATTGGGGAAAAGTTTCAAATTGAAACTAACAGCCGAGTCGCGGAGTGTACCGAATGAGAGCTTGTGGAAGCTTGGAGGCGCGGGTGGGATTCGAACCCCTCGGGGGATTGAATACTGCGCAAGTTGTTGATTCTACGAAACAGCAAAACGGAGAGACCACAGAAACGCCGAAGCGAGGTACACGGCGGGTACACGGTCGGATTAAGAAATTCTCTTACACGGACCGATGTGGCGAGGGTCAAAAATTGTGACCCTCTGCGATTATGCTCACCCGAAAGGTTGAATGGTCCACTAGAGCAACTTGTACATGGAGCCGATGCGGAATTTATTCGTGTGAAGCTGTTTCAGCTTCGCGTGCTGTTTGCGACTTGGGTTTTTAGCGGGCGATGCTGGGAATTTGGTCAGGAGTGCAAGACTCTTCTGATCGCTTGGGGCCTCCGTTCTTCTCATCGTTCGCAGCGGAGCTCCCGAGCCTATCGGCATGGAAATCAAGAAAGGGCCCTCGGGGGAGCGCAGCGACCAGTTTTTGCGTATAAGGGTGCAGTGGTGCGCCAAAGATTTGCGATGGCGGGCCGCATTCGACAATCTCACCGGCGTTCAGAATGGCGATTCGATGACAAAGCGCGGCGACCGACAGCAGGTCGTGGGAAATGTAGAGGATGCCCATGCCGAGTTCGCGGTTGAGTTGCGCAAACAAACGAAGAATTTCGGACTGCGTGATGGTGTCCAGGGCGCTTGTGGCTTCATCGGCGATGAGCAGCCCAGGACGATGCAGGATAGCCATGGCGATGATGACGCGCTGGGCCTGGCCGACGCTGAGCTGCCCGGGGCGGCGGCGGAGAAAGTCGATGTCATTGGGGAGACTCACGCTCGAGAGCGCGTTGTGGATGGCTGCGGCGCACTCTGCTTGGGGGCCAGTGGCGTGAGCACGCCAGGCTTCGCTAAGTTGCGAGCCGATGCGAAGAGCTGGATTGAGAGAGGACAACGGGCTTTGCAGAACGATGCTGATTTCGCGGCCGCGGAGGGAGCGCATCTGCGCTTCGGTCTTGGCGGATAAGTCTTGTCCTTTGAAAGAGAGATCCCCGCGGGCGGTTCCACCTTTTAAATAAAGGAGGCGCAGAATGGCGAGCGACAACGTGCTTTTTCCGGAACCGCTCTGCCCAACGAGGCCGAGGATTTCGCCGGGTTGGATTTCAAGCGAGACGTCGCGCAGAACTCCGGGCTTGTTGCGATAGTCCACGGAAAGCAGAAGCGACAGAAGTGGTGCAGCCTCGGTCACTTCTTTGCCCCCAACGCAAGATCGGGGCCGAGGCGGAGAACTTCGGCGTTCCAGAAAGCATGCGGGTCCAAAACGGAGGGTGCCGAACCCATGACCGCGGGCGAAACGGCCGACATGGCATCTTTGTTCACGAGATAGATGAAGGGCTGCTGCTCGGCGACGATCTGCTGAACTCGGTCCCAGTCGGCTTTGCGCTTTTTGTCCGAGGCGGCAGAGGCCTGCGAATGCATCAAGCGATCCAACTCGACTTCCCAGGCGGTCGCAGGCTTCGATTGTTTGGGATTCCACTGATGATTTTCCGCTGAGCTAAGCCACACGTTCATCTGGCTGTTGGGGTCGAGATCTGTATTTACGAGGCCGAGAAGACAGGCTTCATAGTCGTAGGTGCGGGTGATGCGCTCAATTAGAGAAGGAAAATCAAGAGTGACAAGGTTCACTTTGATTCCAATCTGCGAAAGATCCTGCTGAATCATGGCGACCATTTGCTCGCGTGATTTGTTTCCGGAATTAGTGATGACCGTAAATTCGACGCGGTTTCCGGAGGAGTCGCGAAGCGTTTCACCTTCGAGACGGAAGCCCGCTTGGGCAAGCACGCGAAGCGCTCCCGCAGAATCGTACTGCGGGATAGGAAGCGAGGAATTGAACCAGAAATGGTTTGCCGGCGAAACAGGTCCGAAGGCGGGATGCGCGTGTCCGCCAAAAACGATGCGGGACAAATCGGAGCGATTTATGGCCATGGAGATGGCTTTGCGAAACTCCGTGGAGCGGAACCAGATCTTCTTGTTTTCGGCGAGCGGTGCGGTGGGAACCTGGTTGAACCATACGAATTCGGAATCGAGGCCGGGGCCAGCATCATGAGCTACTGCCGGCGTTTCTCTCTGCAAGCGGTCGAAGTATTCGGCATCCAGAACGTCGATCAAATGAATTTCACCGCGGCGGAAACGCAGCAACTCGATATCACGATTTCGCTGAATATCGAGACGAATGGAATCAAGATAAGGCAGAGGCTTTCCATCCTTGTCTTTTTTCCAGTAATTCGTGTTTCGTCGCAGCAGGATGGAGGAACCGGGAGCGTAGTCCGCGACATAAAAGGGGCCGAGAACGGCCATCTCCTTTTTGGGAGAATGCGCGGAGAGAATCGCCACTTGATCGAAGAGCCGCTCGAGTCCCGCCACAGGAGCGGGGAAAGTAACGACCACAGTGTCCGATGAAGGGTTTTGTACACCGACCTGGCCTTCCCCGGAGCGGAAAGCGTCACCCGTGGGCGAGTGAAGCTGCGGATCCATAAGCGCTTTCATCGTGTAGGCAACGTCTTCCGAGGTGAACGGCGTGCCGTCGGAGAAATGCAAGCCGGTGCGGAGATGAAATTTGATGGTGCGGCCGTCCGGGCTGACTTTCCAGGAAACGGCCAAGCCCGCCTCAAGAGCCTGGGTTTGCCGGTTCAAGCGGATCAAAACGCCGCCCGTGAGATAGCGAATGGTTTCGGAAGCATCTTCCTCGACCAGCAGCGGATTGAAAGTTTTAGGTTCGCCGCGGAGACAGAAATGGAGTTCGCCGCCAGACTGGACGGCAGATTCGGCGCTAACGAATGCCGGCCAGCACAAGACAAGAGTAAGAACGAGAACAATCCAAACGCGGCGCATCACTGTGTGACCTCCTGCGATGGGAGAACGAGTTGAAAGCACATAACCACTATTACAAGGAGAATGAGCGGCACGAGCCGCCACGGATTTGCCGCGACCGCGGAAAAATCTTCGAAGCCGCGCATCAGGTTTCCCCAGGAAGGCATCGGCTCCATCACCCCGAGCCCCAAAATGCTCAAGTTCGCCTCGGTCAAAATGAACAAAGGGATAGAAATCCAGAATTGCGCGTAGAAAAGCGGACGGAGGTTTGGCGCCACGTGGCGCAGCAAGAGCCGCGCGGGTTTACACCCCGAGGAACGAGCGAGGAGCAAGAAATCGGAATCTCTGACACCGCGCGCCGCCGCGCAGATGACGCGAACCGAAACCTGCCAGCCCAGCAAGCCCATCATCAAGAAGGCAATAACTACCGAAACCATCGGCGGAACATCCAGAGGCAACGTGGCGCGAACGGTGAGAAGAAGGAAGAGCCAGGGCAGGGAGAGAGAAAGGTCCGCTGCTGCAAGGACAATCCGCTCAAACCATCCGCCAAGAAAACCCGCGGCGCTACCCAGCAAGGCGGCAATCAGGGTGGAAAGAAGGGCGGCGGCCGGGGCAAGTAGTAAGGAAACGCGCGTGCCGTAAAGTAAGCGAGATAAGGAATCGCGGCCTAACGCATCGGTGCCAAGCGGATGCGCGGAGGAAGGACCAGCGTTGGGGACATCTCGAAACTGCCGGGTATACGGAGCAGGCACGAGGATGGTGGCGAGCACCATCGATACAAAGATCGTGCAGAGAACGATGGCCGCCACTTTTTGGAGAGGGCTCATTGAGCGCCCCATTCGAAAGCGTGTCCGGCAAGATCAGCGAGCGAATTCGCTGCGAGCATCACCAGACAGACAACGAAGGTCAGATTGACGATGAGGGGCAAGTCCCGGCTGAGCGCGGCCTGCCAGGCGAGTTGTCCCAGGCCTGGTGAGTCGCACAGGGCTTCGATGGGAATCGCAGCGCCGAAGGCGATAGCGAAGGATACCCCGAAAAGAGCCAGGAGCGGCGGTGCGGCAACCGGCAGAACTTGCCGCCAAAAAATTGCTCCGCTCCTCAAGCCTCTGGCTCGTGCCGCAAGTACGTGGGGCTGGTCGTAGGAGCGCACCAGCAGACTTCGGATGTACCGATGAAGCCGGGGAAAGACCACGACGCTAATCGCGCAGAATACTGGAGCCCTCAGGTGAACGGCAACCATAGCTACCACGGCGGAGGGCAGGGAGAGAAGCAGACTGCTGAAGGCGGTACTCGAGGCTTCATAGAGCCAACCTCGCGAAGCCAGCCCCAGGGATGCCAGCAATGAGGCAGCCAGCCATGCAACGCCCAGGCCGCGCACGACCGAATTGCCGGTTACGGGCAGCCGTTGGCGGAGTAGTTCCTGAACTGGCCGCTTCAGAGAATCAGATTCTCCGAGATCGCCGTGAGCGAGTGCCGAAAGGTAATGGAAGTAATACAGACCCAGTCCTTCGTGGAGTACCTGCTTTTGGTGCAAGGCCTCGACGCTCTGAGCGCTCCATCGTGGATCGAGTTCGCGTTCTTCAACGCCAAATCCAGGAGCAAAGCGCACTAGCGTAGCGCTGAGCAGAGCGCCTCCGAGACCTAGGCAGATAAGCACCAGCAACCGCCCTATCAGTAAGCGTACTAGCGTCGCGGCTTTTTGGTGTTTGATCACTTTCGGTCGACATTCGTCCAAACGGCATTAGGATATGGCTTCGGCCTTCGAATAGTGTTTTTCTTTCATGTCATACATGCTGCGGTCTGCTTCAGAAAGAAGCTCTTCTCCCGTGGCGCCGTCCGTGGGATAAAAGGAACTCCCCACACTGACTGATACAATCATTTCAGGGCACGCGGAGCGGCTCGCTTCTTCCACAGCCTGCGACAATCGCTTGTGCATCTCGGCGACGTTGTCTTTGGTCAGATCCGGGAGAACAAATACGAATTCATCTCCACCCAGGCGGCCAACCTGGTCGTATTCCCGGCAGGATGATTTGAATTTGAGGGCAATCTCATGAAGCAACTTATTCCCAGTAAGATGTCCAAAAGTGTCGTTCACTTTCTTGAAGCCATTGAGGTCGCATAGCAGCACCGCAAGCGGTTTCTTTGAACGCCGTAGGCGGGCAAGCTCCTTCTCCAGATGCGTGCAAATTGATCTAGCGTTGGGCAAGCCGGTGAGAAAATCGGTGCTCGCAGTGCTTTGAGCTTTTTCGTATTGGAGAGCATTCTCAACGGAAAGCCCGAGTTTGGAGCTAGCAGCTAGCAGCATGCGGAGGTGTTCTTTGGAGAAGCCATTCTTTTCGCGTCCGTAGAGTGTCAGCACCCCTGCAACGCTGTCGCGACCCCGAAGAGGAACGCTGAGCGCAGCCTGCAAGGTCGTCATGCGTGAAGACACTCCGGTGTGAAGGGTTTCCGCAGCAGGATTGCCGTTGCTTATCGGCTTCTCGTTTAAGGCCACCCAACCAGAAAGACCTTGCCCCAAGGGAATTCGCAGCGTTGAAAAGAGGTCGAAGTCCGCCCCGTGAGCATATTCTGGAATCAGCAGCCCCTCTTGGCATACATAGAAGACAATCGCGTCGTACGGAATCATTTGCTTCAAACGGCTGGCAACGACCGAAAGTGTCTCCTTCAAACTCAGGGAGTTTCCAAGCGTTTGGGCAAGTTCAAAAAGGAGCTGAGCCTCTTGGCGCGCCGAGATAATGGAAGAAAGAAAGGAGGTGGTGCGGACTTCCGCTTCGTTTGCTGCCTCGGCATACCCCGATGAAGGAGCAACATCGCGAGCAATTTTGGGAGCGAAGTCCAGACGCCGCCTTTCGGTTTCCATGGTCTTGACCATGGCTTCCAGTTCGAGGTAGCGGCGCTCCATCACCTCCACAACGCGAGGATCAAAACTGCGCCCTTTCTCAGCGCTGAGGTTGCCCATGGCTTGTTCCGGACTCATTGCACGACGATACGGGCGCTCCGAGGCAAGGGCATCAAAACAGTCCACGGCGGAGAGAATACGAGCGCCGATGGGGATGGCTTCCTGTTTCAAGCCATCCGGATAACCGGAGCCGTCCCATTTTTCGTGATGGGAGCGCACGATAGGAACAACGGGGTACGGAAATTCAACGCGATCCAGGATGTCCGACCCGACAATCGGGTGAATTTTCATTTTTTCGAACTCTTCCGGAGTGAGGCGCCCGGGCTTGGAGAGAATGTTCTCGGGGACCGCGAGCTTACCAATGTCGTGCAGCATGGAGGCGGCACGAATGGCGTTCAATTGGGAATCGTCCAGATCCAGATCCTTGGCAATCTCGACCGCATAAACTTGGACACGACGCAGATGATCGTGCGTGGTGTGATCCTTGGCTTCGATGGCAAGAGACAATGCCTCAATGGTGCGCAAGTGAAGGGCCGCAATCTCCTCGGCGTGCTTCTTTTGCTCTTCGAGCCGGCTCAAGTAGGTCTGATAGGAGCGGTAGATCCAATAAACGATGGGAAACGCGAGAAGAGCGTACTGCCAGCCAACCAGCCGATTGATGGCGCTCACCCCACAAGCAATCAACGCACCGAGCAAGTAATAGGGGAAGGCCCACAAATAGCATTCCTTCCAGACCTGAACGGGGTTGCGTTTTTCCGTCATGGCGATGATGCCAGAGACAGAAATGGTATTAAAGGCGAAGTAGGTCGTCGCTGCTGCGGCCATTAAGAGTGGCCAGCGAAATCCAACGCCCGCCGCGACTTGGCTATGAAAGACCAGTTCTGCGGCGCTAATGGAAAGGGCGAGGTTGGCCAGATTAAAGAGCCATTGAATTGGGCGAGGACGGGGATTGGCGTGCCACAGGGTCTGGACAAGTCCCCCGAGACAACCCATCAGTAGCGTTTCGGAATAGGAGAGGTCAAGGATACCGACGAGAATAAAGAGGAAATTCGCCGACATCGTGGCCTTGATGCCAGGCAAGTGCACCTTGAGTACGGAGGCGCACAAAGCAATGGTAAGAAAGCACGCGTAGCGAAAATAATCATCCGAGTGCCAGCGCAGGAAGGCATAAGGCAACAGCGGCAGCCCTCCAATGAGCTGAGTGAGGATGAAAGTAAGAGCAGGGATTCCGAGTGACTGGGCGTCACCCCACGTGTTGCTCCAGTAGTTCTTCGCCGCAGTTGCTACCACACGCGTTCCTGCTCTCTGCCGATCAGCGCCTTCAATAGCTCTTACGTGACAAAGGAGCGCCCCTGCCTTACCAGAAGACAGACCAGCAAATAACTATTCACTAATATTAAAACTACAGTAATTCTCACGGCTCCGGCGCGCCATAGAGCGTAGAACGCGGTTCCATAATAGGAAAGTTTGATAGCTGAGATATGGATTGGGAATAGTACATCAGAACTTTGTATTGAAAGGGATACTGGCCTTTAAGCGTCAGGGATGTGCCGACTGCTGCTGACCAACCAAGGGTAAAAAGACCTCGCTAAGTTCGTCGCCGATGCACGAAACCGGCTGTACTTTAGTACTACGCCTAGGCCCCCCCTGTACTATTGATGCATTCTGAGCCAGACCTAATACTCACGGAACTGACAAGAAGTTTGGCATCGGCCCTGTCCCCAACTTGGCCCTTCAAGTCAGCGTAGGAGGCTCAGCTCATGTCCGCCACACAGAAAACAAAGCAATCCTCTAGCATCCTAAAGACAACGACTTGGGGCGCGCGGCTTGCACTCTTGGCGCTGGTCACCCTGTTGGTGGCCGGACTGTGTCTTGCCGACGGCAAGAAGCCAAAGCTGTCCAACGATCTTAACGCTCTCAAAGGCGGCAATAACGGCGCCATGGTGGACGTGATCATCCAATTCAACCAAACGCCGACCGATGCCCACCATCAGAAGGTGCAGGACAAGGGCGGCGTCCTAAAGACGAAGCTGGACTTCATCAAGGGCGCGCACTATTCCGTTCCGGT
>WNGH01005997.1_pt1 | contig 11563 bp, 9 predicted proteins | sample 5400631 | NCBI WGS metagenome assembly WNGH01 (sample SAMN13153373, study PRJNA577476) | soil metagenome | isolation source: 115 cm soil or saprolite under Garry oak tree replicate 1 | place: USA:California | collected 2016-06-15 | reverse complement strand
GAGTGTGTCAGATTTTTTGTGCGCGGGGCTTTTCTCTGTCCGGTACCGGATGTTTATCCGGTGTCCTTTGTTCGCGCTATCTGATGCCGTCGTGCCCGTTTTATCCAGCGGCCTCGCGGAATCGGACTTACTGTTGCTTTCGCGGGCAGATGCTGCGTGTCCCGGTTTTCGCGGCGTTTGCTGTTGTCCTGGGCGCCTGCTGCCTGATCCTCCGGGGATCGCATAGCGGGCCGTTCTCGTCTGTCACTTAATATAGCAGACGGTAATGACCGGGCCGGGGTGACACGCGCGTGCCTTTTCCTCTTTTTATTTCTCAAGGTGCGGGCGGGCGGGGCCGCGTCCCGGGCCGGGGCCCGGGTCAGGGGTGCAGGAGGCCGGTGTGCTCGGCGATCGCCTCGTCCAGGTCGGCGGCGGCGACCGCCAGGGCGATGTGCAGGTCCGCCAGGCCGGCCCAGTCCGCGGCGAGCTCCGCGCAGGCGGCCTCGGCCGCGGGCTGCCCGGCCAGCGCGCCGGCCAGGGCAGCGGCATCGGCGAGCAGGTCAGCGACCTGCCCGGCGTCCAGGGCGTCGAGCGGGACGCTCCCGGCCTGCACGCCGTTGCCTGGTACCGGCATCCTGCACCCCCGCTGCTCACATGCGGTCGGCGAACCGCTCCGGCCAGCGGGCCACCATCTCGCCCCAGGCCTCGTGCCAGCCCTGGGTGACGTGCCCCTCGATCAGCCGCGCCGCGCCGTCCCGCTTGTTCTTCGGCTTTCCGGCCTGCCGGGCGCGCTGCTCGGCCCGCTTCTCCTCGATGTCGAGGATAGCCAGCCACAGGGTCTTGACCGCGGAGTCATCGTTCGGGAACTGGGTGCGCGTTTTCAGGACTTTCCGCATTTCCCGGTTAAAGGACTCGATGGCATTCGTCGTATACAGGACCTTCCGGAGCGCGGGCCCGTATTCCAGGAACGGGATGAACCGGTCCCAGGCCCGCTCCCACACCGCCGTCGCGGCCGGGTACTTCCTCCCCAGCGGCGTGCCGGAGAAATCGGCGAGCGCCGCGTAGGCGGCGTCCGCGTCGCACGCGGTGTAAATGGCACGCAGCGCAGCGGCCATCGCCTTGCGGTCGTTACAGGACGCGTAGTTCAGCGCCCGGCGGATCAGGTGGACAGTGCATGTCTGCACCGTCGTGCCCGGCCATGTCGCGGTGATCTCGTCGCCGAGGCCGGACAGCCCGTCGCAGCACACGAACAGGACTTCCTCCAGGCCCCGGTTGCGCAGCTGCGCCAGCGCCTGCGCCCACGCCTTCGCGCCCTCCGCCGGCGCGACCCAGATGCCCAGCACCCGCTTCGCGCCGCTGTCGTCGATCCCGACCGCGATGTTCACCGCCTTGTTCCGCACCGCCGACCCGTCCCGCACCTTCGCGACCAGCGCATCGACGTAGACCACCGGGTAGAACGGCTCCAGCGGCCGGTGCTGCCACTCCCGCATCGCCTCCAGCGCCTGGTCCGTCACCCGCGAGACCGTGTCATGCGACAGGTCCACCCCCGTGGTCTGCCGCACGTGCCGGGCGATGTCGCGCACCGACATGCCCTTCGCGTAAAGGCTGGTGATCACCGCGTCCAGGCCGTCGCTCCGCCGGGCCTGCCTGGGCACCAGCACCGGGTCGAAGGACCCGTCCCTGTCCCGCGGCACCGCGATCCGTACCGGCCCCACCTCGGTGTTCAGCGTCTTTACGCTGGACCCGTTGCGCCGGTTCGCCTCGCCGTCCCCGCCGTCCAGGTGCGCGTCCAGCTCCGCCGTGAGCCCCGCCTGCAGCACCTGCCCGATCACCCCGGTCAGCAGCCCGCCCGGCCCGGTCAGCGTCACCGGCCCCCCGGACCTGGCACGCTCCGCCAGCTGCCCCGCCAGCGACGCCAGCACCTCCTCCGGCAGAACCAGCCCTTCACCATCCTCGGCCAGGGCCGGCAAAGATCCCCCCTCCGGGTCCTCGACTTCGGCCGCCGGATTCTCTACCATCGTCATTTTGACCTCCCCTCGTTCAGGTCACCCCCAGTGACCTGCGGAAACGCTCCTGTTTACCACCTCCCCGCACAAACTTTCTGACACTCTCGGACGGTCACGGTCACCCGCCCGGCGAACCCCGCCGGCGCCGCGCCTGCCGGGCCCGCGGGCGCCGGGCCCGCGGCCGGGGCCCCGCCCGGCCCGCCGGGGCCTGACCCGCCCGGGCCGGTGCCTTCACGCCCGCCGCCGGGGTCCTGCCCGCCGGGGTCCGGGCAAGGCCGGGAGTCCTTGCCGAGGAGCAGATCAAGGTAGGCGCGGGCGCGGAGCACGTCCATGTCGCCCTCAAGCCCAGCCTTCTTCAGCTCCCGCGCCCACGCGCTGATCCGCTGGTCCGCGGCGAGCACCTCGACCGGGGGCAGTTCCCGGCCCATCAGCGCCGCGTTCCCGGAATCTTCGGCCCACCGCTGCACCCGCGCGTCCCGCGCCGCCTGCTCCCGCCGCTTGCGCGCTTTCTCCGGCGCGACCTCCATCACCGCGCGGGCGATCGCCGCGCGCAGCCCGCCCGGGGTCAGCCGCCCGGCCCGGCCCAGCACCAGCGCCTCGGCCGCCCGCGCCTCGTCCGGGTCAAGCAGCGCGGTGGCCCAGGCGATGATCTCCGCCTTTCCCCTGGTGATCACCCCGCCCCGCAGGGCCGCCACGGTCCTGGGCAGCCGGGCCGCCAGCCGCAGCGCCAGGGTCAGCAGGTCATCAGCACGGCCCCGGGACTCGGCCAGCGCGTGGGCCAGCTCATCAGCACTGAACTCATCCCACCCGGCCGGCAGCCGCGCCGCCCCCTCCGGCTCGCAGCCCGGCCCGGGATTCCGCCGGATCAGCTCCGCCACCGCGGCCAGCTTCCTGGCCGCCGCATGCGCCTCCACCCGGTCCCACGCACGCAGCACCCCGGTCAGCTCATCATCGGACGCGCCCGCATAGGAATCATCCGCGCCCGCCGCCGCGTCAGCGAACAGGGCCAGCTCCGGGCCGCCCGGCATGCCATCAAGCGCCGCCCCGGAGCCGAACGCCGGGCGGCGGGCCGCCTCGCGGATCTCCGCGAGTTCCTGCGGGGTCAGCTCATCCTCCGGGGCGGCCTCCTCCTCGTCTTGCCACCAGGGGCCTTCCGGCTCAGCGGCGTACCGGGAGGGATCATCGTCCCACCCGGGGTCCGCGGGAACCGGCTCCGGAGGCATGCACCACCACCCGTTCGGAATACTGATCTTACATATAGAACATGATAGCGAAATATATGCTTTCAAGCAAGGTAATTGCACAATTCGTCGCGACAGAAATTGAACGGCCAGGCCCCTGAGCACACACGGCGCTCCTGTATGAAGTCGACTGGCAACCGACGGCCTGGGCCCGGACGCAGGAAGTCGCCGGAACCGGTTAGTCAAGGACTGCCAGCAGGTCGCTGAGTACGCCGCGCGCAGCGCGGTCGCTAGCCAAAACACCGGGCGGGCGAGGCCGGCCCATTCGTGACAGCATGTCGGCATGAAGGTGCTGCGCACTCCCGAGGATCGTTTCGCCGGCCTGCCGGATTTCGGTTATCCGCCGCGGTACGGCGAGGTCGACGGGCTCCGGCTCGCCTACGTGGAGACCGGTCCGGCCGACGGCGAGCCCGTCCTGCTACTGCACGGGGAGCCGAGCTGGTCGTTCCTGTACCGGAAGGTCATGCCGGTGCTCGCGGACGCGGGCCTGCGGGTCATCGCGGCGGATCTGGTGGGGTTCGGCCGTTCGGACAAGCCGTCCGAGGTCGGTGATCACAGCTTCGCGCGGCACGTGGAGTGGATCCGCGGGCTCGCGTTCGACCGCCTCGACCTGCGCGGGCTGACCATCGTCGGGCAGGACTGGGGCGGCCTGATCGGGCTGCGGCTGGTGGCCGAGCACCCGGACCGGTTCGCCCGGGTGGTAGCGGCTAATACCGGGCTGCCCACCGGTGACGTGCCGATGCCCGACGTCTGGCTGCGGTTCCGCGAGGTCGTCCGCACCGCGCCCGCGCTGAGCGTGTCCCGGCTGGTGCAGTCAGGCTGCCGGACCACGCTCTCGCCCGAGGTCCTGGCCGCTTACGAGGCGCCGTTCCCCGACCCGGACTACACCGCCGCCGTCCGGGCGATGCCGGGCCTGGTCCCGACGTCCCCCGATGACCCGGCCGCGGAGGCCAACCGGGCGGCCTGGCGCCGCCTGGCGGCCTGGGACAAGCCGTTCCTGGTGGCGTTCAGCGACCGCGACCCGATCACCGGCGCGATGGCGCCCGTCCTGAAGGACACCGTGCCTGGCGCCAAGGGCCTCGAGCATCCCGTGATCGAAGGGGCGGGCCACTTCCTGCAGGAGGACGCGGGCGAGCGGCTCGGTGCCGTGATCGCTGACTTCGTCCGCGCTCACCCGGCGGGTTAGCAAGAGTCCTGTCGGCGCGGTCACCGGGGTACGCATGACAAGCGACGAAAAGGCAGGCGCAGCGTCGGCCGCCCGGTCCGGTCAGGGAGCCGCTGCCGCGCTGGACACCTTCCGGCGGCTCCGTGATGCGCTGGAAGCGCTCGACCGAGAGGAGATCAACCATGGCCGACGACGAGGCCGGGAATGACCTGGGCATCGTCACCAAGCTGAGCCCTCGGCCGGTCGCCGAAACCGTCGCGCGGCTCTCCGGCATGGTCACCGCGAAGGGGATGCGGCTCTTCGCCGTGATCGATCAGCAGGCCGAGGCCCGGCAGGCCGGGCTCGACTTGCGCGAGACCACGCTGGTGATGTTCGGCAGCCCGGCGGCAGGCACGCCGGTGATGGAGGCGGCCCCGCTGGCCGCGCTGGACCTGCCGCTCAAGGTCCTGGTGTGGGCGGACGAGGGGCAGACCAAGGTCTCGTACTACTCGCCGGCCGTGATCGCGGCCCGTCATTATCTCAGCGCCGAACTCGCCGGCCACCTGGCGGGCATCAACGCGCTCACCGACGCGCTGGTAGTACCGTAGGCGTTCGCCGCCGCTCGCCGGGGAATGACCCTTACGGCGCATAGCCGGCATTCCGGCCGGCTGGCCAGGGAGGGGCCGACCTGCACGCCGGGGCCCAGGTGATCTACATCGTCATGGCCGGGGCGGCCTGGGGCCGGGCCCGGTCGGCGGGTAGTTAAGACCCGAGCAGTTCGCTGTCCCCGGGGGAATCGTCGGACTCCAGCGGCTCCGGCGCGGCGGGCAGCACCTGCTCGATGTAGGCCTTGGCGGCGGCGGTGGTGCCGACGTCACGGCCCGCCGCCTCGGACATGTACCAGCGGTGCTCGAGCACCTCGTGGAAGATCTCCGCCGGAGGCAGCCGCCCCCGTAGGCTGTCCGGGATGGCCGCGATCACCGGGTCGTAGACCTCCTCGAGCCACCGGTTGGCCGCCACCACCTCGGACACCGGCCGGCCCTGCTTCTGCTCCAGCCAGGCCCGGAACCCCGCCATGTCGTTGAGCAGCCGGCGCGCCTGGTTCTCCCCGGCGTCGATCCCGGTCCGCAGGAACAGCTTCCTCGAGTCGTACCCGGATTCGGCCACCCGGGTCTTCAGCCGCAGCTTGTTGCCCTCGCCGGTGCTGATCAGCTCGACCTCGTCCGCGTCGAAGCCGAGCTCGTTGAGCCGGTGCAGGCGCTCGGCGATCCGGTACCGCTGCTCCTCGGGCCGCAGGATCTCCTCGCGGGTCAGCTCGTGCCACAAGGACTCATACCGGCGCCCGAGCTCCTCGGCGATCTCCAGCGGGTCCACGTCGGCCGGAAGCATGTCGCCGGCCTGCAGGTCGAGCAGCTCGCCGTAGACCCGCTCGCTGGCCAGCTCCAGGTCCCACTCGCGCTGCCCGTCGGTCAGCTCCGGGTGCAGCTCGCTGGTCTCCGCGTCGACCAGGTACGCCTCCAGCGTGCCCGCGTCGTGCCGGAACAGCGTGTTGGACAGCGAGCAGTCGCCCCAGAAGAACCCGGACAGGTGCAGCCGGACCAGCAGTTCGACCAGTGCGTCGAGCAGCCCGTCGGTGGGATGCAGGCCGCGCGGGGCGGAGAAGACCGCCCGGTAGGTGGTCGCGTAGGACAGGAACCTGGTGACCAGGATCGCGTCCGGGTCGGAGCCCGGCGGGACCGCGTCGTCCAGGTCGACCGCGATCCCGACCACCTCGACCGCGGGGATACTCGACTCGCCCAGCGCCCGGAGCAGCCGGTACTCGCGCCGGGCCAGCCGCTCGCTGAGCTCCTTGAGGGCGTACAGCGTGCCGTCGTCGTAGACGAAGCGGACCACGTGCCGCGAGATGCCCCGCTGCCTGATCTCGACCAGCCGCTCGTCCTGCCATTCCGCCAGCGGCTGGGACCATGGCAGCGTGAGCAGTCCGGCCGCGTGGTCGGCGGGAGGAGTGAAGACGAAGCGCATAGCAACACAGTGTCCCGTATCCAGGTGCAGGAACCGTGACCCGTTCGGCCTAATCATTAATCCCGAACGGCCGCGGTGCGCGCCTCAGCAACCCTGCGCGTCCAGCTGGGCGGGAGCCATGTTGGCGCCGCTGATCACGACGGCCACCCGCTCCCCGGGCGAGGGCTTGTAGGCGCCGGTGAGCAGGGCCGCGATCCCGACCGAGGCGGCCGGTTCCGCGGCGATCCTGGCCGCCTGCCACAGCGCCCGCTGGGCCGCCAGGATCGAGGCGTCGTCGACCAGCACGACGTCCTCCACGTAGGCCTGCGTGATCGGGAACATCAGCTCGCCTACCCGGCGCGGGGCCAGGGCGTCGGCGGCGACGCCCTCGGCCGGGGCGTCGGCGGGCCGGCCCTCGGCCCGGGCCCGGGTCAGCGTCGGGGCGCCGTCCGGCTCGACCCCGATCACCCGGACGGAGCCGGCGAACCAGGCGGCGATGCCGCCGATCAGCCCGCCGCCGCCGACCGGCACCAGCACGGTGTCCAGGTCTCCGCCATCGAGCCGGCCAGCCTGCTCGGCCAGCTCCAGGGCCAGCGTGCCCTGGCCGAGGAGGGTCTCCCGCTGGTCGAAGGCGTGCACGCTCATCGCGCCCGAGCTCTCCTCCCAGGCCTGCGCGGCGGCTAGCGCGTCGGCGTAGCGCTCGCCGGTCACCACGAGTTCCGCGGCGAGCTGCCGGATGCGCTCCATCTTGGCCGGGGCGGACACGGTGGGCACGAAGATCCTGGCCGGCACGCCGCTCTGCTTTCCCCCCAAACCCACCCTAGACGCGGCGTAGGCCACGGCCACTCCGTGGTTGCCGCCGGAGGCCGCCATCACGCCCGCGGGCGGCACATCCCGCAGCAGCAGGTTCGCGAATGCGCCGCGGGCCTTGAACGACCCGGCGCACTGCAGCTGCTCCAGCTTGAGGGTGACCACGGGCAGCCCGGCGGCCGCCGGGTCGAGTTCGCCGAGGTCGACCTGAACCACCGGCGTGCGCCGGATGTAGGGCCGGATCGTGTCGTAGGTGGCGCGGATGTCGTCACGGGAGATCACCTCTGCACCCTACCCACGTCGTTAAGGCCGGGGGAAACTAGCTGTCATGACTGAGCACACGCACGACCACGACGAAGACGCGGCCTGCGCGGTGGCCCACAGCCCCGTCGCCCCGGCCGCCGCCGCGGCCGGGGCAGGCCCTGGCGGCACCGCGGGGGAGCGGACGCTGATCGCCGTGTTCGCCTCGCCGGTTGCCGGGTACCTGCTGCGGTACGGCGCGGACATGGGGTTCCGCGGGCTGCTGCTCGAGCCCGACGAGGCCCGCGCGGCCGGTGCGGCCGCCCTCGGGTTCCCGCTGCTCACCGCCGTACCCGACGACCTCGACGACTCCGCCGACGTGGTCGTCACCGACCATCACCGGCCCGAGCTTGGCGTCATGCTCCGCGACGCGCTGGCCACCAAGGCCCGGTGGGTCGGGATCATGGGCAACCCGCACCACGTCGGGCCGCATGTGGCCATGCTCGCCGAACTCGGCGTCCCGGCGGACGAGATCGCCCGCGTGCACCGGCCGATCGGGCTCAACATCGGCTCCCGGATCCCGCCGGAAATCGCCGTCTCGGCCCTGGCCGGCCTGCTCGCCGACCGCAACGGCCGCCCCGGCGGATTCGACTTCTGAGCGCACGGGACCTCCCCCGGGCATACTCGCCCGCTTGACCCGGTTACAGGGGATAGCGGGCCACAGCATTCGCCGCCGCCTGGACACTGCGGCAGCCGTACGCGCCCTTGCGGCACGTTGGGCTGAGATCAGCCAAAGCGGAGGCGCTGGCGTACGGGAGGCGGGGTTGGCCGGGGCTTTCGTCCGGCACCGGGGGCTTATCGCGTTCGCGGCCGGGGGAGCGATGGCCGAGGCGGCGGTGCTCTCTTTCCTCGCGCCCAGTGCCCGGCCGCTCGCGCCGCAGGTCACCGCGCTCCCGCCGTTCGCGGCCTACCACGACCTGCGCTGGCTGTTCGCCTTCAACCAGTCGTGGCTCGGCTTCACCGGGGTGCTCGTGCTGCTGGTCATCGCCCGGTCGGCGGTGGATGCCGTGCTGATCATGCTGGCCTGGCCGGGCGGGGCCGAAGGGAAGGAAGGGGCGCGGCAGTGGCCTCCGCGGCCGCGGTTCCTGCCCTCGCTGGTGTCCTGCGCGGTGCTGACCGTGCTGGTCGGGCTGGTGCTGTCGCCGGTGGTCACGCTGATGTTCGGGGTGGCGCTGCTCCCGTTCTCCTGGCCCTACCTGGCCGCGGTGCCGATCCTGCTCGGCACCGCGATGGCGCTGAGCCAGGGCGGCGTGGGCCAGGCCTGGTGGCGGCGGCTCCCCCCGGCCCGCATCGCGGCGTGGGTGATCGCCACCTTCGGCGCGCTGTCGCTGGCTTCGGCGCTGATGCCGCACCTCGGTACGCCCGGCGTCGTGGCCGTGTCCGGCCTGGCGGGGATCGTGGACGCGCGGGCCTGGTACGCGCTGACCGCGGCGGCTGCCGCGGGGACCACGGAAAGGCCGCCCCACTCGTGGCAGTGGCGGGCGGCGCTGTGGCGCATCCGGCGCGCGCTGCGGCACCGGACCACCTGGGTGCCGGTGGCGCCGCTGGCGGCGGTGATGGTACTCGCCCTGGTCGTCGGGGTGGCCCGGCTGACCTTCACCGGGACCGTCCGCTTTGCCACGGGCACCGGCAGCGTGGTGGCCGGCGCGGTGACCGGGAACGACGGCCTGGCCGCGGCGAGCAGCGGCGCCGGTGCTGCCAGCGCTAGTGATGCCAGCGCCGGCCATGCGCGCGCGGCCATCAGCGGCCCGGCGGCCAGGGCCCGCGGCGCTGTCCTCGTGGTCGCGGGTTTCGGGTCGACCTGCTGCCACGGCGCCAGCGCCTTGCGCGCCGCCGAGCCGGACATGCTGGTACGCCAGTTCTCGTACCTGGGCCTGGACGCGGCCGGGCAGCCGGTCCCCTACGGGCAGGCGGGGAACCTGACCATCCAGGTACTCGGCGACCGGATGGCCGCCCAGGTAGAGAAGCTGTACCGGCTGGCAGGCACGCCGGTGGACATCGTGGCGGAAAGCGAGGGCACCCTCGGCCTGTACGCGATGCTGGCCCGGCACCCGCACGTGCCGGTCCGGTCGGTGGTGCTGCTCAGCCCCATCGTCGAGCCCGGCCAGCTCGGCCAGGCCGGCGGCACCGTGCCAGGCGCCGCGCTGACCACGCTGAACAACCTGGTCGGCGGCATGTCACCGTACGGGCGTTCGGGGGCGCAAGCGCTGATCGACTCGGTGAGCGAGGTCGGCGCCCTCTACTTCGCCCGGGTCAGCCATGACCGCGGCCTGCCCTGGCTGGCGGTCGTGCCGCTCGCCGATGCGGTCACGCTGCCCGCCTGCCCCTGGCCGCGGAACGTGATCTTCATCGAGGCCTTCCACGGCGGCCTGCTCGGCGACCGCCCGGTGCAGCGGATCGTCGAGGCGTTCCTGGCCAGCGGCACCGTCCCCGACCAGGACGTGGACGAGATGGCGGGTAGTTCCCAGCGGGACCTGCGCCACGCGGCCCAGGTCATCGCGGCCGCGGCCGCCGCCTGGCGGATGCCGGACCTCAACCTGGCATGTCCCTCCTCCTCCTAGGAGCCGCTGGCGGGGGCGGCCGGCGATCCGCTACGCTGTGCCTCATGACGCGAACTGCCCGTTTGCAGTGGTGGCGCCGCTCTTAGGCGGCGTGCTTACTCGCGTTCGGATACCAGAAGCGACCGCCCCAGGAAACGGCGGCCGCTTTTTCTTTGCCCGGGCCGCCTCCGGGGCCTGAAACCGAGGGGCCACCCGTGGACACCCAGCGTACGGACATGACGACCCGCGACGGCGTGCGGGTCACCCGCACCGCCACGCCGTTCGACCCCGCCGAGCTCGGCCGGATCGCGGCCCGCGCCGACGAGCGCCGCGGCGGCGTGATGAGTTCGGGCATGGAGTACCCGGGGCGGTACAGCCGCTGGCACATGGCCTACGCCGACCCGTGCGCGGAGATCGTCGCCACCGGCAGGCGGGTCACCGCGCGGGCCCTGAATGACCGCGGCCGCGTGCTGCTGCCGGTGCTCCGCGCGGCCCTGCTGAGGACCGGCGAGCCCGCCGGCGAGCCCGGCGACGAGGTCACTGTCGTGATCGCCGAGGACGACCAGGCGTTCACCGAGGAGGAGCGCAGCCGCCGGCCGACGGTGTTCACCGCGCTGCGGGAGATCACCGCCGCGTTCAGCTGCGCGGACCCGCACCTGGGCCTGTACGGGGCGTTCGGCTATGACCTGGCGTTCCAGTTCGAGCCGGTCCGGCCGCGGCTCGGCCGGCCCGCCACCCAGCGCGACCTGGTCCTGCACCTGCCGGACGAGATCTGGGTTCTGGACCGCAAGCGCGAGGAGGCAGTCAGGTACACCTACGACTTCGAGGTGGGCGGGGTGTCCACCGCCGGCCTGGACCGCGGGACCGCGCGGACCGGCGCCGGGACCGCCACCCAGCCCGTTCGGGATCAAGACCTGCCTGAGCAACCGCGGCCGGGCAGCTATGCGCAGGTGGTGGAGGAGGCCCGGGAGCGGTTCGCCTGCGGGGACCTGTTCGAGGTGGTGCCCGGGCACGTGTTCTACGGCCGGTGCGCGTCGCCGGCCGCATTCTACGAACTGCTCAGGCAGCGCAACCCGGCCCCGTACGAGTTCCTGTTCAACCTGGGCGAGGGGGAGTACCTGGTCGGCGCGTCACCCGAGATGTACGTGCGGGTCACCGGGGACCGGGTGGAGACCTGCCCGATCGCCGGCACGATCGCGCGCGGCGAGGACACCCTGGAGGACGCGGCCAACATCGCCACCCTGCTCGGTTCGGCCAAGGAGGAATCGGAGCTGACCATGTGCACCGACGTGGACCGCAACGACAAGGCGCGGGTCTGCGTGCCTGGCTCGGTCCGGTTGATCGGCCGCCGGCAGATCGAGATGTACAGCCGCCTCATCCACACCGTCGACCACATCGAGGGCCGGCTCAGGCCCGGGTTCGACGCGTTCGACGCGTTCCTCACCCACATGTGGGCGGTCACCGTGACCGGCGCCCCCAAGACCTGGGCCATGCAGTTCATCGAGGACCACGAGGACACGCCGCGCCGCTGGTACGGCGGGG
>WNGH01005993.1_pt1 | contig 11564 bp, 10 predicted proteins | sample 5400631 | NCBI WGS metagenome assembly WNGH01 (sample SAMN13153373, study PRJNA577476) | soil metagenome | isolation source: 115 cm soil or saprolite under Garry oak tree replicate 1 | place: USA:California | collected 2016-06-15 | reverse complement strand
TGTTGGATACTGGGAAAGCGAATGGAAAGGCAAGACTGGGTGGGAGATGGGATGGTTCGTGCTACCCGAACTTCAACGGCGTGGAATCGCAACCGCGGCGACCAGACTGGTTATAGACTTGATTACCAAGCTTGAAAGTCATAAATTCGTCTTCGCATTTCCCTCGGTGGACAATCACCAATCCAATGCCATCTGTAGAAAGCTCGGATTCACACTAACCGAGCAAGCTAGTTCCGAGTATCCGCCCGGCAGCAAACGCTTGCTGCGCTGCAATATCTGGATGCTAACTCTTCCAGGCAGTGGAATCGATACCTCGGCGACGAGCTAGGAGGAGGAGAGACGTTCTCAGGGTCGGCTTGAATCGCTTATGGGGCAAAAACATGACACGGAAGAAGTGAAAGAGAGTAAACCAAATTTTTGCAGTTGGAAGATACCCCTTCTCAGCCGAAGACTCTACAGAACCCCGCGTAGACAGTGTTGTACTGAGATCGGTTCAATGCATTTTTTCGTCCCTGTCCGACGTTTAACGTCGTTGTTGACAACGGAGCCTCTCGGATGACATCGTTTATTTGGATGGAGTGATGACGTGTCTTGTCGAGAGGCGTCCCGGGTCCACACCGGAGCTTACATGCTTCAGGACCTCCCCGCGTAGAGTCTCTTCCTGCACAGCATCGAAACGCCTACGGGAGATGACGCCTAAGCCAGGAAAAAAAGGATAGAATAGGATTGGAGCAGGAAAGTCAACCGCACGAAGGACAACCGATCGATAGTATCAGTCCAGTCGATAAGGTTCCGGTTAAGAAGCGTAAGAGATTGCCGAGCCTGGAGAGGTTGCGGCACGAACTCGTCTACCAGCTACGCGAAAGCCTCCGCGCCTCGCAGGAAAAAATGAACAACCCAGAATTATCCCTTGCAGAACGCCATCACTGGACACAAGCACACACCTACACCGCACAAGTACTCAACACAATACTACGAGACCTACAACTCAAAGACTGGGAAAAACGACTAAGAATCATAGAAGAAAAAGGCCTTACCCACAGAGACCTAACATCTCGATGATTCTGGAGCGGACTTCGGCACAAGATTGTGCGGCCGGACAATTCCCCTGTAGGGCTCGATCCTAAACGTGAATAACCATCTCAGATGTGTCGTTTTTCGATCATTCGCTGAAAGCATTTTCCCCCGGGGGGTTGAGACTTTAGGATACTTGGAACCCGATAACAGCCTGCGAAACTGCATCAAATGATAGTTCTACAATAATTGATATTCCGGAGCACGCTGTGATAAAGGAACCACCTATGTTCTCCGAACCGGTGAGGCACCATTGATTACTAGGATACTTCTTATAGGCTTTGAATTCGCACCCCAATCCAAACAAGACGAATTGCTGAACCTTATCCGAATTCGAAGTTACGGTCAAATCGGATGGGGTAAAACCGGCTTTCGGACGCCCCAGAAGAAACATTCTACCGAAGACTTCTCCAGGGCTTTTTTCGAACCAGCATTGCCGACAGCCTATGATTATCACATCGTTGTGGTCTCGAAGGAAGCTGTGCTATTCGCAAAAGATTCCCTCTCGAGCAAGAAAGATGACTTAGTTTCTCTGATGCATGCGCCATTTCCGAGCACCTTGGTGGTGCCAATCATAGGTGGCGCCCAGAATTATTCGGATTGGGTTCCAAGTATTGACAGGCTCAAAGAAAGAAATGGAGATTCTTTGAAACTGAGGGAGAAGCACTGGGCACAAGCGTTCATGAAGAAACATCAGAAGAATTTCTCATGGAGGGCTCATGCAGATTTTTCAATCACTTCCTACGATGACCAACTAGCTCAGCGATTCATTGCCACTAACATTAACGACAATCCTGTGGCGTTCGAATCACCGTTGGGCAACGGAAGAACGATCTTTCTTCCCTTCTATAATTTTGCAACTGACAAGGAGGAGATCTTGTTCATAAGAGATCTTCTTGACCACATCGAAAGTAGGTACAAGATTTCCAAAGAGAGGGGAGTTCCATCTTGGGCTTCGAAGCCAGATTATAGGCTGCCCTCCGAAGACGATATGGATAAGCAAGCCAAGGCGATAGAACAAGAGAAAACCACTCTTAATCAAATCAAATCAATTCTCTGGCTCGATGGAATCGAGCTTGTCCACTCCGTTGCTCACACTCTTACCAAGCTGGGCATTCGAAACGCCGTGAAGGAAACTGAGGGACGACATGATATAGAGATCATGGAACAACCGGAATTTCATGGGATACTGGAAGTGAAAGGATTGAGCGGTTATGCGAATTATCAAGACATAAGACAGCTCCAAGATTGGTACGTGGAAGCCATGAAGGAAGATGAAACTGTCAAAGGCATTTTTGTGTTGAATGACTTTAAGGAAATAGAGCCACAACTCCGGAGAGCCCAGATGCAAGAGAAGAACAAAGATACAAACTCTCCATTTACCAAAGACGCATTACGAATTGCCATCAACAACAACTTCTGCTTGCTTACAACCTATCAGTTGTTTCAAATCTTCAAGCTGAACGCCCATGGAAACTTCAACAAGTCGACCTTTCTTAACAAACTCAAGGACACGAAGGGTCCATTCGATTAGGACTCGGAGAGACGAGTGGGCAGGTTCGGTCGTAGGGTCCCAGCGACGGATCGCTCCACTCTTCCAGTTGACTGAGCCAACTAGCCTTATCAACCGAGCGTTGTCTCGCAATTCAGGCCTTTCCTTAGGAGAAGACTCAAGCGTTGAGCAGTCCGTTTGTTGTGCTTCTTGGAGCGGGTGCATCTGTTCCCGCAGGTAAACCGACGATTGACCAATTGACTTCAGGGTTTCTTGAATACCTCAATCAGTCAAAGGATCAAGGGCTCATCGAAGCCTACAAATTTGTCGAGAGAGTGTTCATGGAACAAGAAAGACGATTCGATGTAGAACTCGCTCTTCAGGCTCTAACAGAGCTAACAGAGAAACCGGCGACGACTATTCAATACTTTCACGGAGACATGTTGGAAGAAGCAAGGAAGCACACATCCTCGTTCCCGATCATAAAGAGCCAGTTGAAAAGTTACATTCGACGGGAATGTGAAGATCCAGGCGATTTCTCCTATCTGAAGCCCCTTCCGCCGGGATTCATGGACAATAAGGCAGGCCTTGACATCTTCACCTTGAACTATGATCCTACTATTGAAGCGTTATGCGATTCCGAGCACATATCTCTAACAGATGGATTCGATCCCTCTTGGAATCCTTCCTTGTTTGACGGCGAAGGCTTCTCTGTACGGCTGTATAAGATTCACGGCTCTGTCTACTGGTTTCTCCGTTCACCGGGCAGTTACGTAAAAGTCCCCGTGAAAGGGAATCTCAAAGGTATTCGTTACTTTACTGGTGAAGAGCTTTCGGAGATGGTTTTGTACCCAGCCTTTGAGAAGAAGACTGACTCAGGACCGTACCCCTTTATTCTGAACAAGTTTCGAGAGAAGCTTGGGTCGACTAGACTCCTCATATCTGTTGGATACAGTTTCCGAGACAGAAACATTCGCAACTTGATTATCGAACAAATGAGATCAAATCCAGACCTTTGGCTGTCACTAGCGTCCCCTAGGGCTAGCGCACATAAGGAGGATGTTTGCAAGGAAGCCCCTGAATTAGCTCTTCGAATCGTTTCCCTAGATCAAGATGCCAAGACGTCTATCACTCGAAGGCGATTGCGCGAGAGTGTTCAAGCGCTCGCTAATGCTAGAGTCGCCGAAGAGGGCGCCAGGGCAAACCAGGCAAGGTTTTCGAATATTCAGGAGTTCGAGTGGTCTCAATGCTTGCGAACTTACAAGGACCTTCAGCATTACCCGAAGATGAAGGAGATAGGGAGAGAAATTCTCCTCAACGAAAATATCACCAGGCCCGAATTTCATGGTTGAGGGGTTCCTGTCTCACCTTACACTGCGTTTCGGTTTGGAGGATCTGGTCGATGGAAGGACTCAGGATTCTGTTAGATGGCTGGAGTACTTTGCGGCACTATGCCCTGCTGCCGACGATAATCTCTTCTACCAGTACCAGAACGTCGCGGCAAATGCCGAGGAACGGCAGCAGATACAGAAAGATTTGGCCACACTTGAGACTGGCAAGAGAGAAGGATGGGTTATGCGTACCGGTCTTGACTCGGGGCAATTCGTTAGTGAGATTGTCAGAGCTACAAAGTGGTTCTCAATCGGTGGGCATGGGCTCCATTTCGTCAAGATAATGGCCCTTCTTGAACAGCTTGAGGAAACCGCAAACCTGCTGAATCCTGGACCCAAACCGGGGGAAACCGCAATTCAGACCACCACTTGAATGATGAACACTTTGACCGAGACGCTCAAGAAAAACGGCGGAGGGTTCTACACTCTCGGGGAGAAGCTTCTTCAAACCTTAGAGTAACAGCAAGTCCTAGCGCAAATCGTTGATGGGCGTCGATCATCGCGACTAGATGTCCCTTTGGCTTTGTGAACAATGGTCGAATCTGGAAAGAGATGGCGACGACGAGTTCGTGCTCTAGGAGACATTCTGTTCGATGACTTTCCCGTTCCGAAGATTCCAGTAGAATTTGTCAATGACGGACGCCATTTTGTGAGAATCCATCCAGGGCATATCATCGCGACCTCTTCTGGACACTTCCACCGTGACCCTGACAATCTCAGAATTGATTTCGTGTCACATCCGCGACTGGCGCTTGAATGGTGTCAAAGGTACTATGCCGAAAGGCGCATTCCGGTCAAATCACAGAAGAACCAATCACTGAATGTCTATCGCGCGGTTGCCGAAGAGTTTGGCCATTATCTCGTCTATCTTCGAGATGGTCCTTCCGAGGAGGAGGATACTAAGTACTGGGCTCAGTTAACTTCCAAACCAAGTATCGAAACGCACGATGCAATCGCTGAAGAACAAGAAGTGCAGGAGTTTGCTCAAAGCTACGAGCCATTTCTTAAAGAACGGTTGAAACAAGTGCTCCGAGAAGGACGTTCGAGCCATGAGAATTTATCGAGGCCAGAGGCGTGAGTGGTAGGCGCTCATCGGATTGACCGTTGGTTGCACTGAGGCCAATTCAGGAAGCCCAAAAATACGCCACTCCAATCTTCCGACCTTGCATTAGATTAACAAGCGAGGGCAGAAATTCTAAGCATGCTCGAAGACGATCTTTCGAGGCATCAAGACGACCCCGAATTTCCGATAGCCTAGCGTCGTCATCGTATGTACTTAGCATTTTACTGACGAACCCGTTCCATACATCCAAGGCTTCGAGGATATGTCTGGGAAGAAGTTGTTGAATTCTCTCTCTTTCACCTGCAGCAATCAAACCATCAAACATTCTTTCACCAAACTCCTCGGTAAGTTGGCCGAACAAGAGTTCTCCCGACGCAGGATAATTCCTGTGGTACCGAAGCACAATTCTCATCAAATCATCAATTTTTCCTTTGACACTTAGTGCAAATCCTAGGAATTCGGCCAAATTGTCTTTGGCGATTAGTTGCTCAGTAACTGATAGGATTTCCAGAAGCGCCTGCTCAGCAATAATTTGTCCTGTATAGTTCCGTTTGCGCGCCTTCGGTATGACTTCTTCTTCCAAGAATGTTTTGTTCTTGCGTATTGTCTCCGCCATGTTTTCACCCGGCATGACGTCTGAAAGGAAAATTTCGACTTTTTCTCGTACGCCTGTCCAGTATGCCCAAAGCACCAAGTTGCGAACTCCTTCTCTAGCGTCACTAGGGAGGGAAAGGTAATCATTGAAGAGAGTTGAAGCAATACCTTCAGCCGGCGACTCCCAAGAAACAGAGACCGACAATCCTGCTTTCTCCGATATCTCTAATTCATCTTGAGCCGCTGGTAACATGTACGTTGAGTGGGGCGTCGTCTTGCTGACCATGCCATTGTATAGGAACTTGCTCATATCTTGAGAAACTACAACCGTGACCAATTTCTGAAACTCAACCTCCTGATTATGGTGCTCAAACTCAAAAGCCTCCTCCAGTGATTCGAATAAGTGCGATAGAAGAGTAAGTTGAATTCGTCCAACGCGAGAGAGTTTGTCGGCCAAGCTCAGAGGAATGCAGAGCGGTGGAAGTGCCGGGTGGTCTAGGGTGTTTTTGGTCAAGATCACCTCTCCTTCGTCCGGTACTCTATTTCTATATCCCGCAGCGGTTCTGCGAGCGACGCTGATGAGTCGAGGTTTTTTCTTCAACACCGTGTTGTACCAATTTTCAATGAATTGGTCGAACTTCGCCGCGGCAAGCACGTCCTTTGTAGTTGGCGATGTCCCAGGAAAGCCTTTTGCAAAAACTAGGGTTACTGTTGCTATTTCCTCGACATATTCGGCGACGTCCCTTAGGGATTGGGAGCCAATCCCCTTCCTTCTCCAATGTTCCAGGCGCTCGGTGAACGATTTTCGAAACCAATCAGAATCTAATATTCTCCTTAGCACCTCAAGTTCTTCATCAGATAGGACTTGAGCCCCTTTGCGAGGGCGAATTTCTTTCAGCCGATCCATTGCATAAGGCAGAAACGGTGCGGGTTGTGAGACCAATTTGATGCTACGAAGATCGTTGGTCGTTCGTTCGACTTGCAGATATCGGTGTTGTTCGAGAAAGCGTCTGGCTTCGATTACCGGACGTATGTTAGTGCTAGTTTTTGACCTATATATCCATCGAATCGCATCGGTCTGAGTCCGAGGTAGCCAGCAAGCAAGATAGACAGATGATTTGAATCCAGGTTCCGATAAGTCACGCCAAGGCTGATTACGATTTGACGATGCATGCACCAATTGCATATCCATGCATGGACTGCATCTACCTATATGCGTGTTGCGGATAAGCTTCCGGCAGGGATGTGACAAAGATCGGCATAGCACCTGAAGGTGGGTTCCCAGCTCGTAACCTTCGCTTCACTCGTCGGTGGAATCCAAAGCCAGGTTACGCCGACATCCTCAGGTGCGCCGACAAGAGATGCCACAGATATCGCACGAGGGGAATATCAGAGTTCCTTAGCAGAGGCAGAGATGTGTAATTGACAGAAGAGAGAGTTGCTTACTGGAACCGAATTGTAGAGATCCACAAGGCAAAAGGCAAGGATCGCCCTAGCGGCCAAGATGGCTTAGCCGCGATCCTGAGTATCAGGAGGATTCTAGGTTCACGATGGCAGCCAGGAGGATTCGGTACCCCGTACTCGTGGCCTCAACAACTAGAGAGCCGGCTCTCGGTCATTTACGAACCCAACTACAGGTGGCTCATCCACTTTGCCAAGAAACTGGAAGCACTGGAACAGATACTTGGCCACGAGAATGTGCTGGATCAATTCAGTCTGCTGGACAGATACCCATCTGCCTTGATGGAGTTAGATTTTGGTCTCAAGCTCAAGCTAGCAGGTATCACTTGCAAGTATGACTTTCAACGGGGCACCCCGACGCCGGATCTTGTAGCCGAGATCGATGGCAAAGAGGTTGACATTGAAGTCACCTCATTGGCCCGGCCCATGGACGACACTGCTGGAATGGAAGCAATGTCGGCATTGATTACAATCGCAATCCAAGGGAAATGTGTGGCTGGGGGCATCTGGGCGAAGGCTCCGAGCCGCCCTGAGCTGGAGCGGATAAAGACGAAGGCACATGCTGCAGTTAATGAGGCTAAAACAGAACGGAAGCTGGTTGAATTCAACGAGCCAGGAGTACTCTCTTGTGTAGTGTGCCCGGAAGATATGGCGGTTCAAGTTCAGCAGTCACCTTGGAATCTGGGAAGCTTTGTGATGAGGACTCCTCAGCGATTGCCCAAGAAGGACCGTCTAGCGCGCACGATCGAGAAGAAGGGTAAGGAACAGCTCTCTCGCGGGCAACCGTCCGTACTCGTGGTGTACGACAGGTTCTCCAATCCTGACGAAGCGAGAGGGTTCGTGAATGAGAAGGAGATCGAATTGAGCGTCGGAGCATTCTCCAATCTGGCTGGCGTGATACTTGTTTGTCCGTTCATGGTGACCAGTTTGATGAATGAAGAACAAAGGCCCGCCCCGACAAGAAACGAGACCAAAGAAAATCGGACACTCGTCGAATACCTGCTTCCAGACGGGGAGGCTGAGATATGCACTGTGTGGCGACACCCTATGGGAAAGCATCGGGCCCTGATCGTCCGTGTTCTCCAATGTCTGGAGGATTTCTCTAGAAACCTGAACTCATTGTATGATCCTACACTCAATTGTGCTTGAACTCTTCCAGGCGAGGCTGGGAATATGATGGTGATTTCGAGAGCATCCGGGGGTTGACCGGAATTTTGCCAATGTTCCAGTACCGGAAAGCGCCGTTCAGAAGAGACTCTTGGGAGAACGAACTGGGTCACCTTTCAACAAAAAGTACAGATGCCATTCCTTCAAGCGAGAACATACCCCCAGCAGAACCGGAATGGGTTGGGAGTCAATCTTCCCGGCTCTTCTGAGGGATGTCATTACGGTCAGCCGCGTGTAGCCTTCAAGCAGCGTGAATGGGCCGGATGTGGCCTCTGCGACCAAAATTGGCCGGCCGCGCAGCTGGTCTGTACGAAATGTGTCGCGAACAGTTCTGTAATTCCCACCAAATTCATTCTCGCCCGAGTTTCTACCAGCGTCAAGGGCCGCGGCAAAGGCGGCAAGAGTCCGAGAGGGAGCGAGTCTCACGTGTGGCTCGTAATTCATGATTCGAATATCAGGGAGGTCGGAAGGATCCAACTCCCCCTCGTACCAATCGATACCGAGCTGTAGCAGGTCTAGGAGAATCGGGAACCTGAACTTGAGCACCGCACCTTTCAATTCATGCCAATCGCTCTGAGTTAGAACGTCCCTTCGACCCGCACGGAGCTTGGTCTGCAACTCTATGGGAATCAAGGAGCGGAAATCCTCTCCGAACCGTGTGCTGTCTAGTTCAGCTATCGCCCAGTTCCACCAAAGGTCCCGTTCGGAGGTGGGCAAAATGTTTCGCATGACCTATGTATGGCTCTTCAATTGGTTTTCATACGAAGCCTGAGAATTCGATCAAAACTCCTGACTTCGGATTTGTCGTACCTCTTCTCGTAGCGGTAGTAGTACAACTCGTGCCACAGATCTTGTGGAGACGCACCGTTCCTACCCATGACTTTCGCAACCCATGCTTCGGGCGATTGCATCTTCCTGAATGGAAATCGAATCAGGTAAAACGGGTTGTCAACACCATCGAAGTCGATGCCGATGAGGGGTAAGTCGTGCTTGATTAGTCGAGTCCCTTTGCGGATTCCCGACGTGGAAAAACGGTCGTGATCTTCCTCTTCTTCTAAATGCATTGCAAGGATCACGTCAGCCCTGCTGAGGTCTGCACTCTTCATCTCTCCCTTGATTCCTATTCGGTTAGAGAGTCCTTCCTTTTCCACGCGTTGACGAGCCTTGGCTTTGCGCCTTGGCTCGCTTTCAAAGCCTACAGCATTTCTGACACCGAATTCCTTTACGGCGAAAATGAGAACACTTGCATCTCCGCAGCCGAGGTCATAGAACACATCTGACGGCTTCAGGTTCGCCAATTCGAGCATCTTTCGCTTATGTCTTTCATCAAAGAAATCTGGATATCCTAATGTGCCCGGGGGAGTTCTTTGAGCCTTGAGATTTTTCCAATTCACGCGTTTATGCATGAGACATAGACCTCAGGATGCTGACCATCTCCCAAATTCTAAAGCATTCCTCGGATAGTTAGGAGATGGATTTTCGGTTCAAATGATATTCTGAATAATCGCGAAAGTCAGCTCGGACCGTTTTCGAGTATCGTTCACCGAACGTAGGGAATAAGAGTTGGAACGACCAATTGGACCTTCCAAGAAGGAGACGAAGAAACAGTGAGGAAGCTGAATCGAAAAGTCACGAGGATCGTGGTCGGCTGTTTTCTTTCGGCTGGAAATGCCTTGGCTGGATAGGTCATCTTCCTGATCATTCAAGTCTAGGGTTGAGAATTCTAAGCCTGACCGAAATCAACGCCCTTATACCAGAGATGAGTAATTCTGGTGTCAGACGGCGATGATTGGTCAAAGTTACTCGGACCATAGATGAGCGAGAAGGCATTTGCCTGAGCCGTCGAAGAACAATTCACTGGTTAGCCCAGTTTTGACTGGGAGATTTCTCGGACGAGGTTTCTGAGCGTTTTCCACGATCTCCTTACGATCGGTGGAAAATCTCGATTTGCCAGATAGTATTCACTAAGATACCGGACGGTTATGGGGTCGTGCGCGTACCCTGATCCAATTTCGCCGTATTCTTTCCTTAGCTCCTCGATTCTAGAATCTCTTCGGACCTTCGCGAGGATGCTCGCGGCCGAGACAGGCGGATATTTTTCGTCCGCGTGATGTTCTGAGACCAGTCGGGGTTTGAAGCTTAGGCGTTCCAGAATGTTGTTCTTGAATCGCTCCGGTCGAGTATCTGAGGCATCGACATATGCAATGTGAGGCTTCAGTTTCTCGATCACATCCGCCATCGCTTTTGCTTCTAGCAAGTTGAGTCCTTGGAATTTTGGAGAGCGGTTTACTACTAGGTCCAAGTGACTAGCTTCCAACTCGATAATGTGATACTCATCGACAATCTTCGGAATCTCGGTGGAAAGTTCCATTCTGGCTTCCGGCGACAGTTTCTTCGAATCCTTAACGCCGAGCGATCTAAGCTGGTCGAGTTTCTCCTCCTCGATTCTGATCCCCGCAATGACTAGAGGACCGATCACGGGACCACGACCCGCATCATCCACGCCACAAACCCGCAAGAAACGCTAGCTCCGTTCCGTCCACGCGTCGACGATCGATAGTATCTTCTGTATCACTTCCTCTCGGTTGTCACGCGAAATTTCGAGACTCACTGCCTCGGCGAACCCTGGCGACCTCTCAATCTCGGGGTAATGTGAACCGTACTTGACCGTTGCAATCACAATTCGCCCAGCTGACAAGAGTTTGGCTAAAGTGCCCCTAAAAGCGCTACTAGTCATTTCCATGGGTCCGATCTCATCAACGAGAACGAGATCAGCCGACCATTCTGCAGCTCTTTTCAACGCACCAACACCGACCTCTTCAAGGTCTTCTGAATCGACACTGTACTTGCCTATTCTTGGGCCAACGCTGTCTCCGACTCTGGCGAGCCAACCCTCAGCGCCTGAAGAGAGGTCGGTTATCTTGAACCCGATGCGCTCATCGCCTTTTCTCACCTCTTGTGTAAGCATCCCATCAACTCTGAGCCCTTTGTTCTTGTAATGATCGTGGATTCGCTGCATGAGGGTCGTCTTTCCAACTCCCGGAGCGCCTGTCACGAACACTATTCTAGGATGCTCACGGTTTTGGTTCAGGAGGAATCCACCTCATTTTGAAATTAAGGCCGAGGTAGTATACTTCGGAAGCTTCTGGGCGGCTTGCTTTCGGTTTCAACAACCGGCTTTTCTCGAAGAACTCGTCAGCTTCGTCCTGAAACCGCCTGAGTTCCGGTCCGTGGAAGAGTTTGATGAACGCGTTTCCCCCTTGCTTGAGAACCTCCTGCACTATTCTGAGCGCCGCTCTTGCAAGATCTACTTGTCTAGCAT
>WNGH01005991.1_pt1 | contig 11565 bp, 9 predicted proteins | sample 5400631 | NCBI WGS metagenome assembly WNGH01 (sample SAMN13153373, study PRJNA577476) | soil metagenome | isolation source: 115 cm soil or saprolite under Garry oak tree replicate 1 | place: USA:California | collected 2016-06-15 | reverse complement strand
ACGTGCTGCAGGAGACGTTTCTCGAGGTAGTGAGGAGTATCGGGCAGTACCGCGGCGAGGGGCACCTGTGGGGCTGGATCCGGCAGATCGCCGCGTCGAAGGCACTGATGCGGATCCGCCGGAACCAGGTGCGCGAGACCGAAGCGCTGCACGAGGAGTCGGCCGCGGCGCGTGGGGGGTCGGAAACGGGCGCGGTGCCCGCCCGGATCGATCTGGAGCGTGCGTTCGAGCGCCTGAGCGCGACGTCGCGCGCCGTGGTGTGGCTGCACGACGTCGAGGGCTACACACACGAGGAGATCGCGGAGCTGATGGGCAAGACGGTGAGCTTTTCGAAGTCGCAGCTGGCGCGCGCACACGCGCGGCTGCGGCGGATGTTGGATCGAGAAGGAGCGGGACGATGATGCATTGCACGATGGAAGACCTGCTGGCGCTCCAGGGTGGTGAAGGGTCGGTGTGGGCGCGGCAGCACGTGGACGCTTGCGCGGCGTGCCGCACAGAGCTCGAGGCGCTGTACCAGCGCGTCGCGCAGCTCAAGGCCCTGCCCGCCCGCCGGCCCGCGCGCGACCGGTGGTCCGCCGTGCGCGCGGTCATGCTCGCCGAGCGGCGGCGGCGGCGCGGGCGCTGGGGCCTGTGGGCCCTGGCGGCGGCGGCGGCGGTCGGGGGGCTCTTGGTGCTCCGGCCCATCTGGACCAACCGGCTCGACGCAGCCGAGCTGGCGCGCGTCAAGCGGCAGTCGGCGACCCTGGAGCGGGAGCTCGGTCGCTTCGACCCCGACGCCCGGGTGACCAGCGGCCGGTCGGCGGCATTGGCGGCCGCCCTGGAGGACCGCATTGCCGTCATCGACGGTGAGCTGGCCCGCCTGGGCGCCCCGCAGGCCCCCGTCGGTTCCGCCGACCTCGTGAACCTGTGGCAGCAACGGGTGGACCTCATGCAGCAGCTCGTGAGGGTCCGGGTGACCCGCGCCGCCTACGTGGGGCTGTGACGCCCCGGAGGACATAGCCATGCAGCGCAACTGGATCGTGATCGCGGCGGCGCTCGCCGCCTGGCCGGCCGGGCTGGCCGCACAGCAGCGGCCCCGTCCGCCGAGGATGCCGACCGCGTGGGCATACGCCGCGGGCGACAACCGCGGCCGCGTCGGGGTGGTCGTGCGGACCGACGCCGATCCGGAGACGGACAAGATCGGCGCCAGGATCGAGGGCGTGACGCCCGGGGGCCCGGCCGAGAAGGCCGGCCTCAAGGTCGGTGACATCATCACCAAGTTCAACGGGACCGCGCTCGCCGGCGTGAAGGCGGAGGACGAGGACGAGTCGGGGCCGGGCATGAAGCTCATCGAGCTGGCGCACAAGCTCGAGCCCGGCGACACGGTGCAGGTGGAGTACCGGCGGGGGACGGACTCGAAGAAAGCGACGCTCGTGGCCGAGGATCTGGGCTCGACGTTCCGGGTCGAGATCCCGGGACTCCCGGGACCGCGGACCATGATCATGCCTCGGATGCCGGACATGAATCTCCGGTTCTCGTTCGGGTCGCCCTGGGGCGATCTCGAGCTCGTGAGTCTCAACCCCGACCTGGGTGAGTACTTCGGCACCAAGGACGGAGTCCTCGTCGTGAAGGCGCCGGCGGACTCGAGCCTGCCCCTGAAGAGCGGCGACGTGATCCTGTCCATCGGCGGGCGCAAGCCCGCGAACCCGTCGCACGCGATGCGGATCCTCGGGTCCTACGAGGAGGGGGAGACCGTGTCGCTCGAGATCATGCGGAAGCAGAAGCGGATGACCGTGGCGTGGAAAGTCCCGGGGCGTGAGGAGCGCCTGCCGCGTCGGCACAGCGAGCGCGAGGAGCAGAGCGAGTTCCGCTGGCTCCACGCGCACGGGCTGCATGTGCAGCGCGTGTGATCGCCGCCCGGGTCGGAACGCCGACGGGGGCCGCGTGTCGCGGCCCCCGTCGTGTTGTGGCCCGTGTCGCGGCGGCTTCAGGACGCGCGCCGCGCCGGCAACACCTGGTCGAACGCGCTGAACTCGAACGGCTTCGGCACGCACGGCCGGCCCGTCGACGCCAGGAAGGTCCGCACGCTGTCGTCCACGAGCTGGCCGGTGGTGAAGATGACCCGACTGGCGTTGGAGGGGTCGCGCGCCTTGAGCTCCTGGAACAGCTGCTCGCCGGACAGATCGGGCATCCGCATGTCGACGATGACCGCGTCGAACGAGTCCTCGCGCATCCGGGCGAGGGCTTCCTTGCCGCTCGCGGTCGTTTCCACCTCGTGGCCGCGGCTCGAGAGGTAGCGCTGTAGCGCCACGCGCACCGACGCCTCGTCGTCCACCACCAGGACGTGCAGCCGGTCGGTGACCAGGGCGGTCGCCGGCGCGCTCTGGAAGTCACCCGTCGCGTGCGGGACCACGAACGGCAGCTCGATGACGAACCGGGCCCCTCCCTGCGGGGCGTTTTCCGCCCAGATGCGCCCCTCGTGCTCGCGCACGATCCCGAGCGAGATCGAAAGGCCGAGCCCGGTCCCGGAGCCGGTGGGTTTGGTGGTGAAGAAGGGGTTGAAGATGCGCTCCAGCAGGTTGGGCGGAATGCCGGGGCCCGTGTCCTCGATGTCGATGCGAATGCCCTCGCCCGCGCGGCGCGTGCGCACGATGAGCCGCTGCTTGTCGCGCTCGGCGCGCTCCATCGCCTGCTCGGCGTTCGTGATGAGGTTCAGGAACACCTGCTGCAGCTGGTGCGCGTCCGCCATCGTATCGGGCAGCTGGTTGTCGTAATCGCGTTCCACGTCGATGCCGCGGACCCGCAGCTCGTAGCCCCGCAGCTCGAGCGTGTCGTCGAGCACCTGGTTCACCGAGGTGGGCGTGCGCTCCGGCTTGTGCTGGCGCGCGAACGTCAGGAGGTTCTGCACGATGCGCGAGGCGCGCCGCGCCTCCGCGTAGATCATTTCCGCCGCCGTCCGCTGGTCCGGCGGGAACCGCTTCTCGGAGAGCAGCAGCTGCGCGAAGGCCGAGATGCCGGCCAGCGGGTTGTTGAGCTCGTGGGCCACGCCCGACACGAGCTGTCCGATCGCCGACATCTTCTCCGACTGGATGAGCTGCTCCTGCAGCATCTTCTGGTCGGTGACGTCGCGGATGACGCACAGCACTTCCTCGTCGAGCCGGGGCGTCGAGTAGGTGACCTGGATGGTCCGGACGTCGCCGTCCTTGCGATAGAAGCTCGTCTCGAACAGGCCGGTCTCGCCGCTGAGCGCCTTCTGGAAGTGCCCCAGCGCCTTGGGCAGCTCGTCGTCGGGGAGCATCGGCGCGAACCACTGGCCCACCAGCTCCTCGCGGCGGTAGCCCGAGATGATCTCGGCGGCGTGGTTGAACGTCGTGAAGCGGCCGTTCGCGTCGAACGTCGCGATCGCGTCGGACGCCGACTCGAACAGGTTGCGGTAGCGGGCCTCCGACCGCGCCAGCGTCTCCTGCGCCCGCTTTTGCTCCGTGATGTCGCGCAGCGTCGCCACGGTGCCGAGCAACTCGCCCTCGACGACCAGCGGCGTCGTGGACACGGCGACCACCCGCTCGTCGCCGCCCGCGCTCACGATCTTCGTTTCGTAGTGCTGTTCGTGACCCTCGACCGCGCGGTGCTCGCGCTCTGCCACGTGCTCGCGCTCCGTCGTGGCGACGAGGTCGTCGATCGGAGTCCCGGGCAGGTCGTCGAGCGGCCGGCCGAACAGCTCGGCCGCGGCGCGGTTGGCGGAGAGCACCTGACGATCGATGCCGGTGACCACCACCGCGTCCGCGAGGGCGGCGATGATCTCGGCCGCCCCGCGCAGGGGATCGAATGCTCGTTTGGGCGCCTCTTTGGTGGAGGTGGCGGGGGGCCGGAGCCCCCGCGACGGCGAAGCGCCGCGGGTCTTACTCATGAGTCGTAGCAGACCACCATAGCGTCCTTCATGAGGGCGAGGCTCTTCGTCGCCGCGTCGGTCACCGAATGCGGCGTCTCCCCGCGCTTCACGCAATTCTTGATGATCTCGAGCGCGTGAATCGGGTGCTCGTCGTCGTACTTCGCGTGCTCCTCGAGCCACCACCGCCCCCGCGGCCCGATCTTCTCGTTCTTCGCGAGCCCGCCCAGCGCCTTCTCCGAGATCTTCTGCGCCACGCCCTCCACCGCGTAGTTCGTCGCCGACACCGCCGCGCCGAACGCCGCGCCGCGGCACATCTCGGTCAGGTACCCGTGGAAGGACCGCACTTCGGGATGCATGGGCTCGGGAATCTGGAAGCGCTCCTTGGGAACGCTAAAGCCGTCCCCCATGGCGCGCCACATCGCGTCATGCCGCTTCTCCACCCGGATATTGTCCCGGAAGAAGGCCTTGCCGTCCTCCGGCGAGCGGTCCAGCAGCAGCTGCAGCCACTGCGGGAAGTCGCGGATGATCGGGTAGAAGGCCACGAGGAAATTCTGGATCTTGCCGTCCACGAGCTGGTTCTCGGACGCGTGCACGATCACCGGCGTGTCGAGAATCGCCACGCGGCTCGGATCCAGCGCGCCATCGAGGTCGGCCACCCAAGCGGGGTGGGGGGTCACCTGCACAGACATCGAGTCTCCCTTCCAGGGGTTCCTGGAAAACGTTATTGGCAAAAGGGGACGGGCGCGGGGCTCAAATCTACCGCCGAGGCCCGAGCACACAAGTTTATGCGTCCCGATAACTTGACGACTTCCGACCCGGCCCGATGTGAGGGCTATTACGCCCCCTTGACACGATATATCGTGACATAATATCTTCACGTAGCATCGTATCACGAGTCTTTCTCGGGAGGGATCGATGAGTCGGCAATACGGCTGGGACGCATTCGCTTTCGGCTTTGGACCCCGCAGCTTCTTCTGGCGCGGCCCGCGACGCGGTCGCCGGCAGTGGTTCGAGTCGGGCGACATGAAGTACGTGATTCTCAAGCTGCTGAAGGACAAGCCCCGCCACGGCTACGAAGTGATGAAGGAGCTGGAGGAGCAAATGCGCGGCTGCTACTCGCCCTCGCCGGGCACCGTCTACCCCACGCTCCAGCTGCTCGAGGACGAGGGCTTGGTGGTCGCCAAGGACATAGAGGGCAAGAAGGTGTACGAGGTGACCGACGCCGGGCGCAAGTTCCTCGAGGAGCATCGCGACGTGGTGGACGACATCTTCGAGCGCGTGCGCGACACGGTGGACCGGGCACTGGGCGGCTCCATGGGTGACGTGAACCGCGCGGTGGGACGGCTCATGAAGGCCGTGTACCGCGCCGGATGGCGCGCGCGCGACGACGCGACGCGGCAGCGCCTCGGGGAGATCCTGACCCGGGCGGTGGCGGACGTCGAAGGGCTCCAGAGCTGAAAAACAGCGAGCCCCCTTCCAACGCAGGGGGCTCGCTCACGTGGGTGTCGGTGTGGGTTATGGCCAGCTCTGCTTGCAACCGACGGGCCCGCTCTTCTTGATGGCCGCGTTGACCCAATTCATCTGAATGAGCCAGTCCTTCCCGCCGACGACGATGTTCGCCGTGGCGCCGTTCGACGTCGTATAGGTCGAGCCGAAGTTCCACGCGCACTTGTCGGCGTTCTCGGCGCCGACGGCGTCGTACCAGGCGTCGAGATTCTCGTCCGTGGTGGTTTCCTCGGTCTCGTGGGCGATCAAGTTCACCGCGGCGTCCGCCGCTTCGTCGTTGTTCGGTGAGCCGGCGAGCGCGGAGCAGGCCCCCGGGAAGGCAGGGTCGACCGCATAGGGCATCGCCGAGTACTTCACGTTGCGCCCGTCTGCGGCGATGTAATACCCGTGGTAGGCGCAGTACACCGTCCCGAACCCGCCGCCCGGGTTCACGCCGATTCCCGTGAACACGATGTAGAGTGTGCTCGGGTCGTACGTCAGCGCGCCGCTCGAGAACCCCAGCTCGATTTGCGAGATGATCGCGTCGTCGCTCAGCGGGCTGTAGTCCGCAGACGGGAGGTTGGTGTTCGACGCCCAGTACTGGGTGTAGTTCACGACGTTGTTGATGTACGTGTTCGAGCCGTCGTAGTACGTGGTGTTGATGTTGAAGTACGGAGAGCCGCCCAGGTTGCGCAAGAAGAAGCCCACCAGCGAGCCGTCGTCGCTACCGGCGCCGGTGGTGGCCGGAGCGGGACCGCCGTTGTAGATCGTGGCGCCCGACCAGTAGATCGCCGCCACGTTCTGATTGTAGATGATCGGCCCGCCGTGGTAAATGATCCCTGTCTTGCTGCCGCCGTGGCGGCCGCGGTTCTGACCCTTCGGCAGCATGACGTGAGTGCGCCCCTTCTGGTGACCTTGCGATTGGAAGTTCGGTGCGCCGCGCAGCGCGGGCTGGGTAGGGCCATGGGAGTCCGTACACGCCGCGAGCAGCAGACCGCTCCCGAAGGCAACTGGCAACCATCGTCTCATGGTAGCGCCTCCTCGACAGGGAATGTGAACGGCATCGGAGGGCCAGAGACCGAGTGACGCGGGTCACACAGGGCTATGGTCGGGGAGAAACGCTACGCCGGGGTGGCCAACTTGCAACAGTTTCATACCGCAACGTCAACGGATTACCTGTTGATCGCGCTCACCGCCGTCCCCGCAACTCCGCGAGCGCCCGAGCGACGTACACGCGCGTCATCTGCTTGCGCCATGAGAGATCGAAATCGGTGTTGTCCATCGGCTTCGCCGGGCGGTACGCCGCGTCGGCCGCCGCTGCGATCGCGTCGTCCGACAACGCCGTGCGCGCGAGCGCGGCGCCGGCCTCTGGGACCTCCTGCGGGTAGCTCGCGACGCCGCCCAGCACGACGCGCGCCTCGGCGACCTCGTCCCCCTCCCATCGGACCCACGCCGCCACCCCCAGCACCGGAAAATCGAACGAGTCGCGGCGGCGCAGCTTGTGGTAGACCGCGTCCCAGCCGTCGGAGACGGGGAGCCGTGCTTCCGCGAGGATCTCGTCCGGTTGCTTGGTGAGATAATTGATGCCGTCGTTGTGATAGAACCGCGCCGCCGGCACCACGCGCTCGCCCGCGGGGCCAACGAGGCGGTACTCCGCCCCGATCGCGACCATCACGGGCGCCACGTCGGAGGAGCTGACGGCCCAGCAGCGCGGCGAGGACGGCGCGACCCAGCAGATGTGACCGTCCTTCTTCATGCAGAAGTCGATCGCCTTGCGCCACTCGTACGTCTGGTCGTAGTAGTTGCAGCGCGTATCCAGGCAGAGGTTGCCGCCGAGGGTGCCCATGTTGCGGAGCAACGGCGTCGAGACCAGCTCGGCGGCGTGGGCGACGGCGGAGTAGGCGGATAGGCGGATAGGCGGGTAGGCGGTTAGTTCAGTCAGGGTGGCACACGCGCCGAGCACGCATTCCGCATCCCGCATCTCGCATCGCGCGAGCTCCCGAATCCCCATTAACGAGATCACGACGCGCGGCTCCTGGTGCCGCCGCTTCATGTTGGGGTAGAGGTCCGTCCCGCCCGCGACGTACATGCCCTGCGGCCCCGCGTCCGCCTTCATCGCGAGCGCCTCTTTGAGCGTCCGCGGCTCCAGGTAGGTGAAAGCGGGAAGCCGGAGCATCAGCGCCTCGCCCCCACCGGTAGGGTCTGCTGTCCGACCGTCCGACTGTCCGACTGTCCGACCGCCCTCCCGTCACCGCCCTCCCACGGGGGAGGCACGCGGGTGGGTTCGGGCCACGCGATGTCGGGGAACCGGTCCGGCCCGTAGCGCGGCGCCTCGCCTTTTGCTTTGCGGCGCAGCGCCTTGAATACCTTCTCGGGCGTGATCGGCACCTCGTCGATGCGCACGCCGACGGCGTCGTACACGGCGTTCGCCACCGCGGGCGGAACGGGGAGCAGCGGTCCCTGGCCGCACTCTTTCGCGCCGAACGGGCCGTTCGGGTCGGGATCCTCGACGACGTAGGTGATCACGTCGCACATCTCGAGCGTGGTCGGGCTCTTGTACTCGAGCAGGCTGGGGATCTTGTGCACCACGTTGCGGTTGCCGCGGTAGGCCATTTCCTCCATGAGCGCCTCGCCCAGACCCATGTAGACCGAGCCCTCGATCTGGCCCATCACGGTGGTGGCGTTGATCGCGCGCCCCACGTCGTGGGCGATCCAGATGCGCGGGACCCGCACGATCCCCGTCGCGGGATCCACGTCCACTTCGGCGACCGCGGCGCTGTACGAGTATGCGGGCGACGGCCCGACCCCGGCCCCGCGATATTTCCCGGGCGCCGGCGCCGGCGTGTACGATCCCACGGTGCCCACGGTCCCCTCGGCCGCCTCCGCGAGCTGCACCGCGGCGGCGAACGTGAGCCCGCGCTCGGGGCGCTCGACGTCGAACACCCGGCGGTCGGCGAAGCCGACGCGCTCCACCGGAATCGCGAGCTGCCGCGCCGCGTGCGGCGCGATGCGGTCGCGCGCCCGCTCGGCCGCCTGGATCGCCGCGTTCCCGGTCATGAGCGTGACGCGGCTCGAGTAGCTGCCGAGGTCCACCGGGGTGAGATCGGTGTCGCCCGTGACGACCGCGATGTCGAACGGGTCGAGGCCCAGCACTTCGGCGACGAGCATCGCGAGGATCGAGTCCGACCCCTGGCCGATCTCGGTCGAGCCGCAGAACACCGTGACGCCGCCGCCGCGGTCGCACTTGAGCTGGACGCCCGAGTGCGGCATCGCGTTCCAATAGATGGGCAGGCCGGCCCCCGTGATGTAGGAGGAGCAGGCGAGCCCGACGCCCTGGCCGGGCGGCAGCTTCCGGAACTTCTCCTTCCACCCCGAGCCTCGAACCACCTTCTCGATGCACGCCCCGAGCCCCATCGTGCCGATCGGCAGCCAGTTCGCGGTGAGCGAGTGGGGCGGGACGAGGTGCTTCAGCCGCAGCTCCGCCGGGTCCATCCCGAGCTGCTCCGCGATCTTGTCGAGGTGGACTTCCAGGGCGAAGCGCGGCTGCGGCGTGCCGTGGCCACGCTTCGGTCCGCAGGGCGGCTTGTTGGTGAACGCTCGTGCGCCTTGGAACTTGTACCGTGGAACGTGATACGTGACGGTCTGCAGGGCGCCCGTGTAGTACGTGCTCGCGACGCCATACGAGCCGTAGCCGCCGCCGTCGAGGAGCGATTTGAAGTGCATCGCGGTGATGGCTCCATCCCGCGTCACGCCGGTCTTCACCCACATCAGCGTGGGGTGGCGCCCGCGGTGGCAGTAGAACACCTCCTCGCGGGTGAGCGTGATCTTCACCGGCCGGCCCGTCACCATCGCCAGCTTCGCGACGACGAGCTCGTGGCTGAAGGGGTCGCTCTTCCCGCCGAAGGCGCCGCCGTTGGGCGTCGCGATCACGCGAATCCTCGCGGGCGGGAGCTCCAGCACCTGGGCGAGCGCGCGGTGCACGTAGTGCGGCGTCTGGGTCGAGCTCCACAGCGTCAGCCTGCCGTCCGGGGGGGGCGTCCAGTCGGCGACCGCCGCGTGCTGCTCCATGGGCAGGTGGGTGTTGCCTTCGAAGAACAGCAGGTCCTCGCGCACCAGGTCGGCCTCGGCGAATCCCGCCGCCACGTCGCCGAACTCGAGGTCGATGAGCTTGTGGAGGTTGCCGCTGTCGGCGTAGTCGTGGATCTGCGGCTCGGGGTGGAGGGTGGCGTCGAGGGCGTCGCTGATCGGCCGCAGCGGCTGGTACTCGACCGCGATCAAGTCCAGCGCGGCGGTCGCGGTCTCTTCACTCACCGCGGCGACGGCCGCGACGGGATCGCCCACGAAGCGCGCCTTGTCGAGCGCCAGCGCGTGCTCGTCCTGGCTCACCGGGAGGATGCCGAAGGGGATCGGCAGATCCCGCCCGGTGAGGACCGCTTTCACGCCGGGAACCACGAGGGCCTTGGAGACGTCGATGCGGACGATGCGCGCGTGGGGATGGGGGCTGCGCAGCAGCTTGGCGTACAGCATCCGCGGGAGCGCGATGTCGTCGGCGAACTTGGTCGCGCCGAGTACCTTCGCCGTGGCGTCGACCTTGCGGAGGGCCTTGCCGATAAGGCGACTTTCCGTCGCCTTCTTCTTACCCATGGCCATACAGGCTCTCCGGCGCCGGCTTCGCGTCCTCGCCCCGCAGGCGCGCCGCGGCCAACTCCACCGCCTCGTAGATCTTGATGTAGCCGGTGCAGCGGCACAGGTTGCCGGCGAGCGCCTGCTTGATCTCGTCGCGCGTGGGACTCGGGTTGGCGGCGAGCAGCGCCTCGGCGGCGAGCAGGAAGGCGGGCGTGCAGTAGCCGCATTGCGCTGCGCCCAGCTCCGCGAACGCCTCTTGCAGCGGATGCAGCTTCCCGCCCCCGGCCATCCCTTCGACGGTCGTCACGCGGCGGCCCGCGCACGCCAGGCCGAGCACGAGGCAGGACAGCACCGGCGTACCATCGAGCAGCACCGTGCAGGTGCCGCATTCGCCCAGCTCACAGCCGTGCTTCGTGCCGGTGAGGCCCAAGTCCTCGCGCAGCACTTCGAGCAAGGTCTTGTGGGGCGCGAACGCGACCTCTACCGGCTCGCCGTTCACCTCGAGCGCGATTTTCCCCTTGACGTCGGGCATGGTTCCGAAACGTAATCTTGATAAGCGCACGGTGCGGCGCCAGCTTTCGGGCCGCGCAACTCGAACCGGGAGATAGCGATGAAGGCGGTCAGGCGGTTAGGCGGTTGGGCAGGTAGTGCGATCGTGCTTCTGCTAGCAGCCTACCCGCCTCCCCGCCTGACCGCCCAAGACTACCGTGCGCAAGCTCTGCGCATCCTGAAGACGGTGCCCCTCATCGACGGCCACAACGACCTCGCCGACGCGATTCGCCACCGCGGGGGGCTCGACTCGGTGGACTTCGCCGCGCCGCAGCCGAAGCTCATGACCGACCTGCCCCGCATCCGAGCGGGCGGCATGGGCGGCGAGTTCTGGGCGGCCTACGTGCCCGTCACCACCATGGACTCCGGCCCCCATCCCGCCGTGTACGCGCTCGAGCAGATCGACCTTATCCACCGCCTGTGCGCGAGGTACCCCCGCCGCATGGCGATGGCGTACACGGCGGCTGACGTGCAGCGCAACTTTGCCGCGGGGAAGTTCTCGTGCCTCATCGGTATCGAAGGCGGCCATGCCATCGAGAACTCGCTCGGGGCGCTGCGCATGTTCTACCGGCTCGGCGTGCGCTACATGACGCTCACGCACTGGCGCAGCCTCGAGTGGGCCGTGGCATCCACCGACACCGCGCACCGCGGCCTTTCGACGTTCGGGAAGCACGTCGTGCTCGAGATGAATCGGCTGGGAATGCTGGTAGATCTGTCCCATGTCAACGACGTGACCATGTCCGACGCGCTGCACACGTCGCGCGCGCCCTTGATTTTCTCGCACTCGTCGGCCCGCGCGCTCACGGACCATGCGCGGGACGTGCCGGACTCGATCCTCAAGCTCGTGGCGGCGAACGGCGGCGTGGTGATGGTGAACTTCAACCCGGGGTTCGTTTCGGATGCGGTGCGGGCATACGAGGACAGCATGCAGGCGCGCGCCCGCGCGTTGCGCGCCGGGGGAGCCGATTCCGGCGCGATCGCCGACTCAACGAAAGCGTGGACGGCACGCGCACCGAGAGCGACGCTCCAGCAGGTGG
>WNGH01012723.1_pt1 | contig 11568 bp, 4 predicted proteins | sample 5400631 | NCBI WGS metagenome assembly WNGH01 (sample SAMN13153373, study PRJNA577476) | soil metagenome | isolation source: 115 cm soil or saprolite under Garry oak tree replicate 1 | place: USA:California | collected 2016-06-15 | reverse complement strand
TCGTCGTGTGGTTCATCACGCCACTGTGTCGGTGATCGATCAGTCCGAAGTAGCGAAGCATCTGGAAAAGCACGCCAAGACCGACGAAGGTGAAGACCAATATCATTACCGCACCGGAAAAGTGCTGCACCTCCGCCCCGATGCGCCGGTCATTGATGATGGGTGCGCAGCGCCGAATGGGGGCGGCGTTCCCGGCGAGTCTTCTGGCTACGTGAATATCGTGCCGGCGATCTATCTTCCGGGGCATTTGGCGGAGACGCGGCCTCCCGGCTATGCGCTGCGAATCCCAGCGGGCGGCTATCTGCAATTTCAGATTCACTACAGCAATCATCATGGGCTGGATGTAAAGGATCACACCAGCATCGGCTTGGTATTCGCTCGGGAACCCGTCCAGCATGAGATTGGGCAGTACGAAATTTGGAACAACATGTTTCTCATCCCTTCCAACGACGCCAATCACCGTGTGACTTCCTGCTTTACTTTGCCGAAGGATGTGATCGCTGTGGCCTACACGGCGCACATGCATTTTCGCGGCAAAAACATGTTGACCAAAGCCGTTTATCCGGATGGTCGCGAAGAGGTGCTCCTCTACGTTCCCCATTTTGATTTTCGATGGCAGGAGACATACTTCTTGAAGAAGCAATTCTTGCTGCCCAAAGGCACGAAACTCATGACCATCGCTTATTTTGACAATTCCAAGAACAATTTTCAGAACCCCGATCCGTCCAAAGCAGTTCGTTGGGGTGAACCCAGTGACGAGGAGATGATGGGCTTCTGGTTGCAATTCGCCGATCCTCGGATGACCGCTGAAGAGTCTGCATTGAGCCAGAGATGATGGCCATTCGTCTGTTGAGACTTTTAAGGTTCTTTGCGCCTTGAATTTCAGCCGCCGTAACTTTGTTCGACTCGGGGTGGGAGCCGCGCTATCACTGCGTGCGGCCCGCTTGCTGGCGCAGGGTGTAGCGAGCCACACCGCCAAGCCATTGCCAAGACCCGCAGCTTCCGGGCGTCCGTTCAACGCCCATTTTGTGGATGTCGCTGCCGGCGCGGGCCTGCATGCGCCGGTGATCTACGGTGACCCAGAAATCAAGAAGTACATCGTGGAGTCCACCGGATGCGGTTGCGCCTTCATTGATTATGATAATGATGGCTGGATGGATTTGTTTGTTCTGTGCGGCACGCGCCTCGGAGGCGCCCCGGTGGGTACGACGAATCGACTGTATAAGAATAACCGGGATGGAACATTTACGGATGTCACCGAGAAGGCAGGGTTGCGCTCGCTCGGGTGGGCCTGCGGAGTCTGCGTCGGAGACTACAACAACGATGGCTTTGACGATATCTTTTGCACCAATTTCGGGCAGAACGTGCTTTACCGCAATAACGGCGACGGAACTTTCACCGATATGACGAAGCCGGCCGGGCTGTGGAGCGATCAACAGAGATTTGGAGCCGGCTGCACCTTCCTGGATTACAACCGCGATGGACATCTGGATCTCTTCGTTTCCAACTACGTTGGCTTTTCCTTTGAAAATGCCGCTGTCCCGGGGGAAAACGCCAACTGTAGGTGGAAAGGCATTCCCGTCGAATGCGGACCGCGGGGGCTGCTCACGGGCAGGCATTCACTGTACCGCAACAACGGCGACGGAACCTTCACCGATGTAACTCAGCAAGCCGGCATCGCACGCGCCGCAGCCACCTATGGCATGACTGTCGTAGCGGCGGATTTTGACGAAGACGGATGGCAGGACATCTATGTCGCCTGCGACTCCACTCCAAGTCTTTTGTTCATGAACAATCGCGACGGAACTTTTCGCGAGGAAGGCGTGCTGCGGGGTGCGGCGCTGAGCGACGATGGCATGGAGCAGGCGGGCATGGGGATTGGCATCGGCGATTATGACCTGGACGGACACCTCGATCTATTCAAGACGCATTTTGCGGACGACGCCAACATCCTTTATCGCAACGACGGGAAGGGGAACTTTGAGGATGCCACGGGGTCCTCGCATCTCGGGGTTGAAACACGATACGTATGCTGGGGGGCTGGCATCGTGGACCTCGACAATGACGGTCTTCCAGATCTCTTCATGGTTACAGGCCATGTTTACCCGCAAGTGGAACGAACGCTGCCGCAATACCCCAATAAGACACCACGCGTCGTCTTTAGGAACCTGGGCAAAGGCGTTTTCGAAGAACTCATCGAGGAGCCTGGTCCCGGTGTAGCGGCGGCACACTGTAGTCGGGGATGCGCGTTTGGAGACTTCGACAACGACGGAGATATCGACATACTGATCATCAATCTCAACGAGCCTCCCTCGCTTTTGCGCAATGACCTCACTGGTAAGTCCAACTGGATCAAAGTGAAATTGGACGGCGTAAAGTCCAATCGAAGCGCCATTGGAGCCAGGGTGATTGTCCATTATGGCAGCAAGACCCAGGCGCAAGCGGTCCTGAGTCAATCCAGCTTTTTCTCGTGCAGCGATTCCCGCTTGCATTTCGGTTTGGGGAACTCCACTTTGGCGGACATCGACGTGTATTGGCCAAGTGGCCTGCACGAAACTTTTAAGCAAATCCCTGCCAATCGGCTCATCACCATTAAGGAAGGGGTGGGTCCCGTACCGAACCGCGGGTGGGCCAAAATGTAACCAGCGATTCACAGAATCTGCACCTGCGCGTCCTGAATAGCGGGCTAGCCGACGTTCACCAATTCCCGCCGCCCGGCGGCCGACGCAAATTCAATGAAGGATGGGACTGCTGAGCCGCATCCAAGGCGAAATTCAGATAGCCAGGCGAGCCTCGGCAGATTCGTTTTTCTAATGCCTTTCATTAGAATAACGAAATTGTGCTTGACTTTCGTATGGAATGGGAATACAACAGGGCGCAAATGGGGTGGCTCTTGTCGTTTCTTGTTTACGACTCTTGCTTATATCTCTGTGCAATGCAAATGTGTCGCGGCCGCCTGGTGCATCGGCAAGGCGAGTATTACCGCCTTTAGATAACCTTCGCGGGAGGAAAAAATGCTGCATCTCAGAAAGCTGTGGTTTGCCTTTTTAGTGGCGATTGTCGTTTTGGCGCTCGCGCCTACGTCCGGATGGAGCCAGAACGTCTACGGCACCATCACCGGAACCGTTACGGATACAAGTGGAGCTGCAGTTGCCAACGCCACAGTCACATTGACGAATCTGGATAACGGTCAAAAGCGCAATATAGAAACCGACTCGTCCGGCAACTATACGTTCGTGAATATTTTGCCCGGCCGCTACAAGTTGGAGGGGGAAAAGACCGGCTTTAAGAAGTTCGTGCGTGAGCCCATCGTGGTGCAGATCGAAAGCGGGCTGAGAGTGGATATCTCTCTGCCAGTTGGAGCGCAAACCGAGACTGTCGAGGTGACCGGCGAGGCGCCGTTGCTCCAGCCGGAAACGAACTCGCTGGGGCAAGTGGTGGAACAGCGAACCGTGACTGAGCTGCCGCTCAACGGGCGCAACCCGCTGGCACTCGTCGGCCTGGTGCCGGGCGTTGTGCCACAGGGCACCCCGTCGGCTGGCAATTCCTCGGCGGGCAATCCCGTTGGCGCTAATCCCTTCGCTCTCGGAGATTTTCAAGTTGGCGGAGGTATGGCCGGGCAGAGTCAGATCCTGATCGATGGTGTGCCTACCAATGGAGCGTACCTGAACGTTGTGACCGTGATACCAACGCAAGATGCCATCGAGGAATTCAAAGTCCAGACGAACAATCTGGGTCCCGAGTACGGGCGATTTGCCGGCGGAGTCATCAACCTGTCAACAAAGTCCGGCACGAACACTTTCCATGGTTCGGCCTATGAGTTCCTGCGGAATCAAGTGCTAAATGCGAATGGCTTCTTCGACAACAGCAGCGGCCTCGCCCGTCCTCCGTTTACCCAAAACCAGTTTGGCGCCAACGTGGGAGGGCCCGCTCTAAAGGATAAGTTATTCTTTTTCTCGAGTTATGAGGGCTTTCGGCAGCGTCAGGGAAATGTCTTTTTGGGATGGGTTCCCACCCAAGCTGAGCGCGGCGGAGACTTTTCACAGGTAGGGTCAACCCACACGACCTCAGTCCTTCCTATTTACGACCCGCTCAGCAGTACGAACTGCATCTCAACCAATCCGACTTGCAGAACGGCCTTCATGGGAAACGTGATTCCGACCGGCCGAATCGACCCTACCGCCCAGGTGCTTTTGTCCTACATGCCGATGCCGAATCAGGTAGGCAATCCGAACGGTAACTTTGCCGAGAACTACAGCAGTGGCGGCGACGTCGACCAGTACAACGAGCGCATTGACTATAACCTGAGTGCGAAGCAGAGAATTTTCGGACGGTACACGCATTCTAAAATACTATCGCTCCCCAACAACCCTTATAGTGGTATATGCACGGACCGCTGTACCGAAACCACCTATGCTCACCAGGTTTCCCTGGGTGACACGATTGCGTTTTCACCCAAGACCATCTTGGACTTGCACATTGGTTACACGCGGTATGTTTACCTGCGCACGCCGCTTAGCCAAGGCATCGACTTGTCGAAGTTTGGTGCAAACTGGGCGGCCTTAGCCCCTCAGATGACCTACACTCACATTCCGGACGTGTGCATATCGCAGACGAACGGTGATAATCACTGGGGCGCCGGCAGTTGGTGCACTCAAGGAGCCGGAAGCGGCATCGGCGCTTGGGACGACACGTACAGCTTCAACCCCATGCTCTCCAGGATTATGGGTAAACACGCCCTCAAAGTCGGCGGAGAATTCCGCGTGCTCCGCAACAACTACTATCAGAGCAACGATCCTGCCGGCTTGTACTATTTTGATGCCCGCATGACGGCGGCAAACCCTACCGTCGGCACGTCTGGGGCTAACGGTTCAACGGGGAATGGCTTTGCTTCCTTCCTGCTCGGCTACGGGACAGACAACACCAGCAGCAGCGTGACCGAGCCCGCAAGGACGGCCGACCAGAATCTTTACAAGGCGGTATACGCTGGCGATACCTTCCAGCTCACCAGGAAGATCACCTTGAACATGGGGGTTCGCATCGACCTCCAGGGGGACTGGACGGAGCGGTTTAATCGCATTGTTGTTTTCAACCCCTCCGAAACGAGTCCCGTTGGGGCCGCGGCCGGAATGCCGAATCTGAAGGGTGCGTATGATCTCGTAGCCAGCTCGCAACACTCGAGTCGCAGTGCATTTAGCTCCTGGAACCATGTCAGCCCGCGCCTTGGGGTTTCGTACCAACTCGATAAGAATACGGTTATCCGAACCGGGTATGGAATTTTCTACCTGCCGGTTGACATCCGCTGGAACGATGCTCCCCACAACCTGTTCATCAACAGTTTCAACACGTCTTGGCAAGCAGTGCAGTCCGACGGAGTTACCCCCAAGAATCCCCTGTCCAATCCTTTCCCGGTCAGCGGAATCACTCCGCCCTTCGGTAGGGACCAGGCCTTGATCAACGTACAAGGGGGTGGCAACGAAGCGCCAGTGAACGGTAACCCCGCACCTAACGTGCAGCAGTGGAACCTCGACATCCAACGTCAGTTTCCGGGCAATCTGCTGGTTGACGTAGCTTATGCGGGGTCCAAGGGCACACATTTGCCCATGCATGATCAGACCCTCAACCAATTGGCGCCCCAGTTTCTGCCCAAGAATGCTGCGGATGTGGCCACCCTAAAGACACAGGTTCCCAACCCGTTCGCCGGGAATTGCCCTCCGCCTAACACTGCAGTTTGCACCGGGCCCGTACTATCAGGCGGTATCGGCACCAATCCGACGGTAATGGCAGCGCAGTTGCTGCTGCCATTTCCGCAGTATGACAATGTGGCCATGTCCGAGCCCGATAACCGCGATTCCATTTATCATTCGATGCAGGCGAAGGTCGAGAAGCGCTTCGCTGCGGGCGCGCAGGTGCTTGCCTCGTACACCGTCTCCAAACTCATCGATGACACCAACTCGGAGATCAACTGGCTCGAAGCCTCTCCGGTGGGCTGGAACGACGCCAATGTTAACAACCTGCGTGGCGAGAGAAGCCTGGATGCCTTCGACGTTTCCCAGCGCTTCGTACTTGCTTCCGTTCTTGACCTGCCTTTTGGTAAAGGCAAGAAGTATGCAAATAACCTGAGCGGAGTTGCCAATAGGCTCATCGGCGGGTGGGGAATCAATACCATCATTACCTTCCAGCGCGGCTTCCCGATTATCATCGGCGGGTGCCCGGGCCTGCTCAGCGACTCCGGTGTCCCGAACGTGGGCTGTTCCCGCAATACGAGAACGGCCTTGTCGCACCTTACCTCCGGCTCTCTGGACGCACGGCTGGCCCACTGGTTTGACACTTCCGTGTTCACGCATACCGACGACTACGGCTACGGGACCGACTCGCGTACCGAGCCGAATATACGGAGCGACGGAATGAAGAACTTTGACTTTGCGGTCTTCAAGAACACCAAGTTCGGTCCAGACGAAAGGCTTGGCGTCGAGTTCCGCGCAGAGTTCTTCAACGGGTTCAACCACCCACAGTTCAGTCCGCCGAATAGCGGCTGTTGCGGTAGTAGCGATTTTGGGCGAGTAAGCGGACAGTACAATCTTCCGCGCCAAGTCCAGTTCGCGTTGAGGTTCACTTTCTAACCTCTTAACGTCGGCGTCCGGGCGGGCCTTCCCGCCCGGCGCACGACTCTCTTCTCTGGTAACATTCTAGTTGGAAACATCCTTTTCCATGTGCTCCAAGGGGAACAGTGTCGATCCATCGCCTCGCCGAACTTCCTTGATTGCGTGCCTCCGATCGAATTTTGCTGCCCTGGTGTCTGCCTGGCGTGAGAAGACTTGGCCGAAAGCGACCATCTTCATTTTTCTTGCCCTATGGTCGCTGGTTCCCTCATTGGCAACTTGCCAGACATCCGAAGGGCAGGTCGAAGCGTTTTTCCGCGCCGGCCAGGAGGCCCTAAAGCAAGGGGAGTTCGTCCACGCTGCGGAAGAATTCAAGAAGGTGCTGGCGCTTGATCCGACCCTACTGGAGGCTGAGGTCAATCTTGGCCTTGCTTACCAGAGCCTATTCGAGTACGACTTAGCGGTACGCCATCTGGCGAAAGCGCTACGCGCAAGGCCGAACCTGCTCGGCCCCACTGTAATCGTCGGAATGGACTACCTTAAGCTAGGTGCCCCAGAAAAGGCCATTCCGTTCCTCCACCGTGCGCTGAAGCTTGATCCATCGAACCGCGAGGCCCGCCAGGCTTTGGCTTCGGTATACCTGGGCCAGGAAAACTTCCAAAGCGCGGCTGAGGAGTTCCGTCAGATCGCCGTCCATGATTCCGACAAGTCCGAGGCCTGGTTCAAACTCGGACACGAATACCTTGACCTGTCTGCCAGTTTGGCCTATCGGGGAGCGCATTTGTATCGTGAATCGGCTTGGGGGCATCGTTTTCTCGGTGATCTCTTATTTCAGCGCAGCCGTTGGGAAGATGCCGTGAAGGAGTACCGCAAGGCCCTGGACATTGAGCCACGGCAGTCCGGCTTGCACACATCATTGGGCCAAGCCCATCTGCATGCGGGGAAATTGGAAGAAGCCGAAGCGGAGTTTCACCTCGAGCTGCAGCCCGATTCACGAAATGAGCTCGCGTGGCTCGGCTTGGCCAATCTGCAACTGGCCCGGGGCCAAGCTACAGCAGCGCTTGAATCTCTGGGAAAAGTTTGGGAAATCTCACCTGAATTCTTGGTTGTGCAACGGGGCTTTCCCTCGATCGAACTCCCTCAGGAGTCCGCAAAAGCCTCCATATCGCGCCTGCAGGACGCTCCAGAAGGAGCGGCCAAGCATTTTTTGTTGTTGGCTCTATACACCACCACGAATGAAAGCGCTCTTTCAGACCGCCAATGGAAAGCCTTACATTCGCTGCAAGCCCGAAAGCATCTAACCGACTCGGAGCGGTTACTGCTGGGAAAAACGCACTTCACCTTGCAACAATACGAACCCGCGGCTGATTCGTTAGCGCAAGTGCCGGGCGTCACCAACGAAAATGCCGAGGCCAGCTACTGGTTGGCGCGCACATACCAAGCGCTCGGGGCTGAGGCGTATGCGCAACTGGAGGAATCCTTTCCCAACGCCTGGCGTACGCACCAGCTGCATGGCGAAGGCTACGCCCTTCGCCAGGATCTCGACGCCGCTCTCAAAGAGTTTCATGCGGCCCTGCAGTTGCGGCCCAAGGAGTCAGAACTTCACGAAGCGCTCGGGGAACTTTACCTCGACAATCATTCTGATGATGATGCGCAGAGTGAGCTGGAGAGAGCCTTGGCGCTGGATCCCTCGCGCACGCACGCGCTGTATCTGCTGGGACGCTTCTACGTGCAAAAACGCGAGAACGAAAAGGCGCTGTCGTATCTGCAGCGTGCGCTGCGACTTCAACCCGATTTGGCTGAAGCCAGCGGCTTGTTGGGGACCGCCTACGTGCGCCTAGGACAGTTTGCCAATGCCATCCCGAAACTCAAGAAAGCGGCTCCTATCGACCATTACGGGAACGTCCATTATCAGTTGTATTTGGCCTATCGGAAGCTCGGCCAAGCCGAACTCGCGCAGGGAGCTTTAGCGCGCTCGCAAGATCTCCGCCGAAGCTCTCTTGAACGCGACCAGGCGCTGATCTTGGGAGCTCCGCAGCCGGAACCTGAACGGTAGTGAAGTTGACATCCTCCTCTTCCTAAGGGCTTAAGGGAGAGGATTCCAGCCGGATGTTGGTCCGCTCTCTTCGGTGGGTTCCTCCGGCAAGCAGTGCGGATCCATTCCATCAGTCTATAAAGGCGCGTCAAAACTATTGTGACTTCGAAAAGCGACCCAAGAAGCCTCCGCCCGCTCGCAACTCAATGGTGAGTGAATCGTTGTGCTCATGAATTGAGTTTTCGATTTCCACCTTGGTATTGTCCGCAGGGCTGTCGTGAACTTGAACTGATCTGTATTGGCCATCACCCAGAAACGAAAGCGGTACGTGTATCGTTTTGGCTTGAGGACCGCACTTGACCGCCAAAAACCACGTGTTGCCCTTGCGCCGGGCGTAGGCGGCGAGTTCGCCTATGGCGGAATCCGGCAAAACAATTGTTTCATCCCAGACGGGGGGGACGCTCTCGATCACCTCGCCAGCCGGGTTGTTGAGGATGGTCTGAGGATTGGCAGCAATTGTGAGCAGAGGAGCCGCAAAGACAGCGATGCTGGCGATCTGGTGCACTACGGTCGTATCGCGGCGGCGGTCGTTGAAGAGCATGGCAGTGTAATCAGCCGGCCCGGCCAAGAGCCGCGTGAAAGGCAAAATGGTTTCGTGCCGGGCCCGTTCCTTCAGGGCACTGGACTCCATGCCGCGAATGGCTTCGCGAACCAGCTCGTTCGGCCAAGTGCGCTCGCGGCCGGTGGGTTTATTTGCTCCGTGGAAGACGAGAAGAATGTGGTATTCCGCTGCTTTTTGAAGCAGCGCCTCATAAAGGTCGATCACCTCTTTGGCCTCGTGATCGAAGAAGTCAATTTTGGCGCCGACTACGCCTGAATCATGAAGCAGCTTGAAGAATTCCTCGCGCGCTTCCGGAGTGCGAAGATCCTTGCTGTGCTTCCAGAACCACACGCCGACACCATTCTGCCGTGAGTAATCCACGACTTCATTTCTCTGCTCCGGCGTCCATTTGCTCCAGAAGCCTTCGATGACGTTGTATTCGAACCCGAGCTGTCCCGCCATACGGGAGAATTCCTTCATGCCGTTGACGCCGTCGGGACCACCGTCAAGATAGCGCCAAACGGCATGGCCGGGCTTGATCCACGAGGTACGGATTCCTTCCGCGAAAAATCTTGGGTTAGGGAGCGGGCAGAGATTAGGCAGGATCGTGTTATTAACCAGCGTGCTTAAGTCTGGCCCCACCATTACGACACGCCATGGAGTCGTGACCGTTCCCGCGATGGATGACGGTTTCCCGAGGCGCTTGGCTTCATCCCTTCCGTATCGCAATTCGAACGGCCAGTTCAGCGGCTGCCGGTGTCCCAGACCCGTAATCCATCCTCGTCGGCCGTCGGCCTCCAGACCCATGCCGCTGTAATTCACCAGATTGGCCTCGGTGACCGAGGCGTAACCCGCATCCAGCGGCAACTTGAACGTCAGCGGTGGTCCGGCCCATTCTCCGGCGCGCACCTCGGAAATATTCTTCTTCACGAACTCGGTTTCATAGTGGCCGTCGGCCAGTCCGCCATACCAAAGCGTTGAGCCATCCGGAATGACGAAGGCGGAATACTCATCCGGTGTGCGCGAAGCGTTTTCTTCGCCGGGAATGACGTGGCGATAGGCAACGCCGTCATTGAATACGCGGACCTCCAGAGTGTAGGAACCATACTACGGATAAGATTCGTCGACGGCGTAGCGTTCGCGGCTGTTGAACACAACCCCCGATGAAAGGTCATAGCCGTCAAGCTTCATAACGACCGGGGAAGGCTCGATCACGACCGTGTCTCCCATGGTCACAGTAAGGGTCAAGCGCTCGGCCTTCGGCAGGACGGTGAACTTGATCTTGCCGTCCGGGCTTGCGACCTGGACTTCTTGCATGTGAACGCGCTCTGAACGCCGAGACTTGGCCGGCTGCAATTGTGGTTGTGCTTGTGCGAAGCTCGCTTGGACGAGGCCGACAGCCGCCAGAACCAAGGGGACCAGAACCACTCTTATCTGCGTGGTTTTAGCTTTCAACTGAATTCCTGAACATGGTTCCTTTGCCGGCGATCCTTAGACTCCGCCGCGAGGTTTTTCCTGGCGAACAAAAATGTTGTCCTGGGTGGGCTCCGCGTCGCATTCCAGGGCGATGGTGGTAACTGGATGGTCCGGCGCTTCTGTCGGCAGGCCAGTGAGGCGCACACGGTACTTGTCCTGTTGGAAAGTGATTTTTTCGCCGGAAGCAAGAAACCGCGCTGACTTCACCTGCGCCTGTAAACCCGCCACTACCACATAATCGCCGGGCCAAAAGTGCACGTGCATGTAGAGCGTGTTGCCTTTGCGGGTGAAGCTCGCGTAATTGGAGCGCCGCGGCTGGCAGTGATCCGATGCGTAAATGCTGTCACCGTTGCGGCGCATCCATTGGCCGACTTCCGTCAACACGCGGACGGATTCCTCGGGCACACTGCCATCGGCGCGAGGCCCGATGTTCAAGAGGTAGTTGCCGGTGTCGCGAGAGCACGAAATCAGATTCTGAATGACGCGTCGCGGGCTCTTCCAATCGTCATCGGCCCGCTGGTATCCCCAACTGTCGTTGAGAGTCATGCACGACTCCCATGCGCGGCCTTCTTTATCTGCGGTGATCTGCTGCTCGGGAGTGGAAAAATCGCCCGGAAGCTTGTTGCGATTGTTGACGATGATGTCTGGTTGAAGCTCAAAGACCATTTTATTCATGCGCTCGGACTCCCAACCAGGGGCATCGAGCGGCCACGAGACGTCGTACCAGAGAACGTCAATTTTCCCGTAATTGGTGAGCAGCTCGCGAATGTGCGTGTGAATGTATTCGACGAAGCGCTTGCGCGCCGCGTCGTCGGTGGCGCAGCGAGCGCCGTCGGGATGGTGCCAGTCCATCA
>WNGH01013631.1_pt1 | contig 11570 bp, 9 predicted proteins | sample 5400631 | NCBI WGS metagenome assembly WNGH01 (sample SAMN13153373, study PRJNA577476) | soil metagenome | isolation source: 115 cm soil or saprolite under Garry oak tree replicate 1 | place: USA:California | collected 2016-06-15 | reverse complement strand
GACCGGCGTGATCACGGCGGCCGTGCCGCAGGCGAAGACCTCGGTCAGCCCACCGCCCTCGCAGCCGGTCCTCCAATCTTCGACGCTGATCCTGCCCTCCTCGGTGACGTACCCGAGGTCGCGGCCGAGGACCAGCAACGAGTCGCGCGTGATGCCGGGCAGCAGCGTGCCGGTCAGCGCCGGCGTCATCACGCGCGCGCCGGCGCCGCGACCGAAAACGAAGCAGAGGTTCATGCCGCCCATCTCCTCCACCCACCGGTGCTCGTGCGAGTCGAGCCACACGACCTGGTCGCAGCCGTGCTCCGCCGCCTGCGCCTGGGCGAGCAGCCCGCCGGCGTAGTTGCCGCCCGTCTTGGCGGCGCCGGTGCCGCCCGGCGCGGCCCGGCTGAAATCCTCCGTCAGCCAGACCGTGACCGGCTTGACCCCGCGTGCGAAATAAGAGCCGGACGGCGAGGCGATCAGGAGGAAGGTCACCTCCGTGGCGGGGTGCACCGACAGGCTCACCTCGCTGGCGAACATCATCGGCCGCAGGTAGAGGCTGTGGTCGGGGGCCGAGGGGACCCATTCGTGATCGGCCTCCAGGAGGACGTCGATCGCGTCCAGGAACGTCTCCTCCGGCAGCTCCGGCAGGGCCAGTCTTCGGGCGGAGCTGCGAAACCGCGAGGCGTGGGCGCCGGCCCGGAACGCAGCCACGCCGCCATCGGCCTGGCGAAACGCCTTGAGGCCCTCGAACACAGCCTGGGAGTAGTGGAGGACGGAGGTCCCAGGGTCGAGGGTGAGCGGCGAGTACGGAATCAGCTCGGCGTCATGCCAGCCGCCTGCCGCAGTCCAGTGGATCCGGACCATGTGCTCGGTGAAGATGCGGCCGAAACCGGGGTCAGCGAGCAGCTTTTCGCGCTCCGTCGCGCTCACACGGGGGTCGGCATGGGTGACATTGAATCGAAGACTGGACGTCCTGGAGCTCACCGCCCCAACAGTAATCCGAGATCGCCGTCGAGGCCCGCAACGTAGGGGGGAAACCTGGCAAGATTTCCCCTGCGACGCTCACCTATGGCGTCAAGAGGCCGAGCCTTGCGGCCCGGCCTCGCGAGAGGAAGGAAGGGGTTCTTTCTGGTCTTAGAGCTGCGTCACCGGAACGGCCTCGACCGCGGGAACCAGCCCCCGCGGCTCCACCGCCAGGACCACCGGTTCAGGTGCCTTCTGCCGCCGCCCTCTAGGGGGAGGCCGGGTGGCGACCACCGGGTCGAGCATGCGCCGCAGCTGGATTTCCAGGAACCGGTCGAACTCGTTCATCTGTAGCAGAAACGCCTCCTCCAACCGGAGTACTCGCGTCTCCTACAAATTTCTTGCCAGGCCGGCCGCAAGGACCCCGAAAGGCGCCGAGAACGAGCCTACGCCGCGCGCTGGGTGGGCTGAGAAGGCGTCGTGTGCTCATCGACCACGATCTGGTTCGGGCTCAGGTTGTGGGCGAGCTTGACGAGCTTTAGGCGGGTCGGCCCAGGTCCGAGAACCCGGGCGGCCAAGACCACGAAAGGCCTGACCAGGACGAGACTCGTCGAACCATTGACGCGATGTCGGGCGCGCCGAGCAACCATTGCGATTAGAGAACGCAACGAAATCGACGAGTACCGCCGGACCGGGGATCCTTCGAGTGCCTCCACTGCCATGCCTTCTCCCAACCTTCCAGGGAGCCCCACCGAAGCAACCGGTGGTGACTCCTTCGCAAGGTCAACGCGCGGCGCTTCTTAGAGTACTCAGGCGTACATGCTGAAGATATTCCGCCCATTCAGGGAGCACGGAAGTAAACTTGTGTGTAGAAGGGGGGACGCTCTGGAGACTGTCGGAATCGACGCTGCCTACGGCGACATCCTCGAGAACTTCCAGTCCGCCTCGGCCGCGCTGTCGTTGCACAGGACGGTTTCAGACATCGCTGCCGCCGCCCTCGAGCTCGCGCTTGCGCTGACGAAATCGGCGGTCGCCTTCCTCGCTGTCTATGAAGACAACGGCGAGGGGAAGCGGATCTTCTCGCGGGCGTCGGAGACTGGCGGGATGCGCATCTCCGAGGAGGAGATCGAGCGGATCTTCGCCGCGGCGGCCGCCTATGGCGGGCCGATGATCGCCGCCAAATGGGCCGGCCTGGCCGGCTCCGCCATCCCGGCCATCCGGTCGACCTGCGCGCAAACCCTCCAGGCCGGCGGCCAAAAGCTCGGGATGATCGGCGTGGCGTCCCCGAGCGGCTTCAGCGTCATGCAGCAGCGCACCTTCACGATCTTCGCCTCTCAGGTCGCCGCCGCGCTCGCCGCCGCCCAGCAGTACGAGCGGCGGCAGGAGATGGTGGACACGCTGGTCAATCTCCGGGCCGACCTCGACAAGAGCGAGAAGGAGAGGCTGATCAACCTCGAGCGAGTCCGCAGCGCCGAGCGGTTGGAGCGCGCGCATGAGGCGGCGGTCGACGCCCTGCTGGCGATCTCGCGACACGCTCGGACCGGGCACGGGCTGTCCGACTTCTACCGCCGCCTCACCCGCAGCATCGCCGAGCTCGTCGCCGCCAACAAGGTCCTGTTCTGGAAGCTCGACGAGGGCGGGCTGCTCCGCCCGATCGGAGGCGCGCACGGCGTGGCGGACCAGCTGATTGCCCGCCTGTACCCGGCGCCGTGCGCGCCCGACCGCGACGACCTCGCCAGCCGGGTCGTGTTTCACGACCTTATGTTCCGGGCGGGCCGCGAGGGCGGCTCGGGGGACTTTCAGTTCGTGCTCGACACCCTCAAGGTCGACGACGCTATCGCCGTCCCCTGGCGCGCGGGCGACGAGCGCCTGGGCCTGGTGGCCGCATACGACTCGCGGCGCTCGGAGGGCTTCACCCCCGAGGACGCCTGGGTGCTGCAGAACGCCGGCCTGGCGGCCGGCCTGGTCTGGCAGCTCAAGTACGCGGAAGCCGACCTCAAGAAGACGGTCGACCGCTTGCAGCGAATCGATGCCGCGCGGCAGCTGCTGCTCAAGAACGTCTCCACGGCCGTCGACAAGGCGCGGAAGCGGATCGCCGTCGACCTGCACGACGACGCGCTGCAAAAGCTGACCGCGGCCGAGCTCCATCTGCAACGCCTGCAGGGGTCAAACGGCGACGGCAGCCACGCCCTGAGCGAGGCCCGCTCGCTGCTGGCTGAGACCGAGGACGCACTGCGCCGCCTGCTTTTCGAGATCCGGCCGCCGGCGCTCGAGCTCCCTGGCGGATTCCTGGAAACGATCCGCGAGCGGATCCGCATCCTCAAGACGATGACCGGGGCCGAGGTCGAGACCGAGCTAGACCTGCCCGACGAGCTCTCGTACGAGTTCCGCTCGATGCTCTTTCGCCAGCTCACCGAGGCTCTCGCCAACATCGAGAAGCACGCTGCGGCGACGCGGATCAAGATCTCGGTTGGAGTCGATGAAGGTGGGATCCGCTGCCGGGTCGAGGATGACGGGCGCGGCTTCGTGGTAGCGGAGCGTGACCGCCTGCCAGGGCATCTGGGCCTGCTCGCTCTCCACGAGCGGGCGCTGCTGGCCGGCGGCTGGAACAAAGTCGAGAGCGAGCCCGGGCTCGGCACCAGGGTCGAGTTCTGGCTGCCGATCGCCGAGGCTAAGGTTTAGGACAGTTGAAGACCGAATCCAGGACCGACATGACCCGCGTGCTGATCGTCGAGGACCACCAGGTGGTGGCCGAAGGCCTCGCAGCGCTGATCAACGATCAGAAGGACATGAGCGTCATAGGGAACGCGGGCTCGGTTGCCGATTCGATCGCGCGGGCGGCCGAGCTGAAGCCCGACCTGGTGCTCATTGACTTCCGGCTCACCGACGGGACCGGCGCCGACGCCGCCTCGGCGATCCGGCAGATACGGCCCGACACCAGGCTCATCTTCCTCACCCGTGAGGACAGCGACGCCGCGCGCATCGCGGCCCTCGAGGCCGGAGCCAGCGCGTTCATCCACAAGTCGCGCGCGGCGCAAGAGGTCGTCGACGCGATCCGCACGGTGGCCCAGGGCGGGACGCTGTTCACGCCGCGCACCATCGCCCAGCTGCTCAACACGCGGCGCGAGGTCGAGGCGCAGCTCGAGCGATTGACGCCGCGCGAGAAAGAGGTATTGCGGCTCATGGCCGAGGGCACCTCGAGCCGGGAGATCGCGAGCAAGCTCGGGATCAGCTACACGACGGTGCGCACGCACATCCGCAGCCTGGGCAGCAAGCTGGGTGTGCACTCGAAGCTGGAGGCCATCGTGAAGGCCAGGGAGCTCGCGCTCGTCGAGTAGGCGCCGCGGCGGTACCGCTCCTCGTCTTGCGCAAAACGGGGCTATTAGCCGACCGATATCTCTCCGGTTTGCGCAAAGCGGGCCTTAACAGCCAGGACGACCTGCGCGCGCGGGCTTGCGCCGAAGCGATCGCCCGAATCGAGGAGACGAGCTAGGCTCCCGAGACCCGCCTCCTGCCTCCCCGCCCAAGCAGCCTGATCTGCGGAACGTCTTCCTCGTGCCGCCAGCGCCGCACCGTCTTGCGCCGGCGCTTGTCCTCGTAAAGGTCTTCGTCCGCAGCCTTGTACACCGCCTGCCAGTCCTGGCCGTGCGCCCACGCCGCGATGCCCACGCTGACCTCGACGTGCTCCGCGGCGCGCATGCTGAGCGCTCCCTGCTCCACCGCGCGGCGGAGGCGCATGGCGACGTCGCGGGCGCGGTCGAGGTCGGTCTCCGGCATCGCGACCGCGAACTCGTCGCCCCCCACGCGCGCGCACACGTCGGACGCGCGCACGACTCGCTGCAGCTGCTGCGCGACCAGGCGCAGCGCCCCGTCGCCTGCATCGTGGCCGAGGCGATCGTTGATCCGCTTCAGGTTGTCGAGGTCGATCATCATCAGCGAGAGCCTTCGGTTGTGGCGCTCGGCAAGCGCGACCTCGCGCTCCATCACCCGCTCGAACTCCCGGCGATTCGCAAGTCCGGTTAGGTGGTCGGTGCGCGCTTCGCTCGCGAATTGCCGCGCGCGGTCGACGGCGATCGCGACCTGGTCGGCGACTGCGGCCATGAAGAGAAGGTCGGACGCGTTGAAGACGCGATCCCCCATCGTGGCCACGGTCATCACACCGACGGTGCGGCCGTGGACTCGGAGCTGCGCCCGCAGCGCGTTCCACTCCTGACCGGAGATCCGGTCGACCTGCGATTCGGAGCGCCCCACGGCAGATGCTGACGCCTTGACGTGAGGGCCGACCTGGCGCGCAAAGTCGCCGACCTGGTCGTCCTCGAGCCCGATTGTGTTCGCGACCTTGTATGAGCTGCGCTCGCGCAGCCAGATCGCGCCGGTGCTCAAGCGCAGCGCCGCGAGGGATTCGACGAGCGCGACCTCGGCCGTCTCGAGGAGGTCGAGCGAACGGCCCATCGCAGTGACGATGGTCGTAAGTCCATGCATCTCGCTTTCACGCGCGCGGTGCTCTTCGTCTATGTGGTCGAAGTAGCCGCGCGCGATCGCGCTGGTCAATCGTTCGGTTACATCTTCGAGCCGGCCCTGGGCGAGGGCGATGACTTCGTCGTAGCGCGGCTTGCCCTGGATAGGCCGCGACAGCAGCTCGATCGTCGCGCGGCGGTAGACAGCGACCACGTCGATGAGGGACTCGAGCGGCAGTCCCTGTGCAGCCCGCAGCCGACCGTAGTCGCGGGACCGCTGCTCGAAGTCACCCCACGGCGGTTCGATGTCGCTGCGAAGCGACGCCAGGAGCATGTCGATGAACCCTGCGGAGGTCGCGACCAGGTCCTCGCCGGTCTGCTCGGCGAGACTGACGAGCTCGGGCGAACGCGCGCGAACGACCTCGAGAGCCTTCCGGCCACTGTCGTGCGAATCCGCACCGAGGCCGCTGGCCAGGGTGCCGAGCACGTCGACCGCGTAGGTATCGCCCGATTCGGCACCGGGGTTCATCACCTTTAGAACCGCGCGGGGCGGCCTTACACCCGCTTACCGCCGCTACTTCAAGTGAGTTAGGCAAAATCCGGCCATCCGTACGGCGACCGCAAGGCCCCCTGAGGCCGAGAGTTAGGGCTGGCGAGAGGAGTGCTCGCCGAACTCTAGGGGGGTGAAGGAACGAATATGGCAGAGCCGATCTCTGCATCGACCGCCGCTCAGGTTCGCGAGCCCGCGAACACGTATGAGGCGGGCAACGAGGCGGACTTCGAGCGACTCTATCAAGCGTCGTACGGGAAGATCCTGGGCACGCTGACCGCCATGCTTGGTGATCGGGCGGCGGCCGAGGACTGCGCGCAGGATGCGTTCGAGCGCGCGTACAAGAAGTGGGCCACATGGCAGCCGATCGCGCCCGCGGAGGCGTGGGTGCACCGGATCGCGATCAACGCCGCGGTCTCGTACCAGCGCAAGATGCGGCTGCGCGAGGTCGGCGAGGTCATCCGCCGGTTGGGCCGGCCGGGCCTGGCGCCAGACCCACAGGAGGTCGTGGAGCACCGCGACCTGGCGACCGCGCTCGCCAAGCTGCCGCCGAAGCAGGCGGCCGCGATCGTGCTTCGCCACTACCACGGCTACACGAACCGCGCGATCGCCCAGGCGCTGGGCATTCCCGAGCGCACTGTGGCGTCTCGGCTGGCGGTCGCGAAGGAGCGGCTGCGGGTCATGCTCAAGCACTCGTACGGACCGCAGGCTGCTGCCGAGGATGCTCAGGCGGAGCGCGGGTTCGCCGTCGCCGACTGAGAACCTGATCGATTGTTTCAGGGCCTGGCCATCGCGGCCAGGCCCTTCTTGTTTCATGCCGGCTGGCGGCGAAAGCGGCTGAGGAGAAGCACCATCCGACGGCGGAGCGGGCTCCATCGCGATCCTCTCGTGGGGTCGGCCCTGCGCTCGTAGCGCGGCGCCTCGGCGTCGGCGCACTGCTGGCATCCACAGCCCCGCCCGGTGTCGGGGAGGCGCCGGCCGAGCTTGTCGAAGCGCGCCTGCACCCTCTCGAACTTCGCTCGACCTAGCAGTGAGTCCCCGGCAGATACCACGCGACCTGGCCGCGGCACGTGGTCTTGATGAGCCCCGCCGGCTGGCTGTACCACTCGTCGCCGATGCCCAGCGCGTCGAGCGCCTGCTGCATGAAGTTGTGGAACATCGGGACGGCGATGTAGTAGCTGTCCGAGCCCTTCGTCATCTTCCGCCGCCAGTCGGCGTTGCCGCCCCACACCGCGACAACGAGATGCGGCGTGTAGCCGACCGTCCACGCGTCCGCGAACGAATCCGAGGTGCCGGTCTTCACGCCCACGTGCCGGCCGCGGAACGTCAGCAGGGAGTTGCGCCCGAAGATCATGGCCCTGTTGTTGTCGTTGGACATGATCTGCTCCATGATGAAAGCGACTCGCGCGTCCACGATGCGCTTGCCCAGCTCGAGCGAGTGTGAGTAGACGAGCGTGTCGTTCTTGGTCACGAGCTCGATCGCATACGGCTGGCGCAGCAATCCCTGAGTCGCCAGCACCGAAGCTCCTGTAGCCATCTGCAGCGGCGTCTCACCGTATCCGCCCAGGGTCAGTGACGGCCCGAAGATCTTCAGCGGGTCGTCGTTCGTGTAGATCGGGTACCCGTTCGCGTCGACGCCGTGAGGCACCCACGCGACTTTGACCGCGGGGATGTTCAGCGAGTTGCCCATGCATGCCTGCAGCTGGCAGGTGCCGTGGTACCGGCCGTCGTAATTCCTCGGCCTCCACATGGCGGTGCCGTCAGGGATCGCGATCGCGCTGTCGACGATCGGCGTGGTCATCGTGTACTTGCCGCTCGCGATGGCCGCGGTGTACGTGTAGATCTTCATCGACGAACCCGGGTTGCGCGGCGGCCAGACCGCGAGGTTGTACTGGCCTCCGGAGCCGCTCGGGTTGGCCGAGCCCACCATGGCGACGATGGCCCCGGTCTTCGGGTCGATCGCGACGAGCGCGCCTTGCGTGATGTTCCGCCAGGCAAGCGACCTGATGTTCGCGGACACCACCGCCTGCCCGATGTTCTGCAGCTTCGGGTTCAGCGTCGTCACGACGTGGAGGCCGCCGGCGTACACGTCCTGCGCGCCAAACTGGTTGATGAGAAGCGCGGTCACGTAGCGGACGAACGCCGGCGCCGCCGGCTGGTTGGCCGGCATGAACATGTGCGCGGGGGGCGAGATGTCCTCGGCGAAGGCCTTGGCCGCCGCCTGCGGCGTGATCTTTCCGTCGCGGATCATGGCATCGAGCACGGTGTGCTGCCGGTTCTTCGCCGACGTCCAGTCGACCAGCGGGTTGTAGAGCGTCGGTCCGCGGATGACGCCCGCGAGCATCGAAGCCTGCGCGAGGTCGAGGTCCTTAGTCTGCTTGTGGAAATAGATCTTCGAGGCGGCCTCGGTGCCCCATGCGGTGTTGGCGAAGAAGACGCTGTTCAGATACCACTCGAGGATCTGGTCTTTGGTGTAACGGCGCTCGATCTCGAACGCCAGCAGCGCCTCGCGCACCTTTCGGTCGAGGCTCGTCTGGTTGCCTACCAGGCGCAGCTTGACCAGCTGCTGGGTGATGGTCGACGCGCCCTCGACGTTGGAGTGTGACTTGAAGTCGACCGTTGCCGCGCGCACGATGCCCTGCGGGTCGATCCCCGGCTCGCTGTAGAAGTTGCGGTCCTCGATCGAGATCACCGCGGCGGGCAGCAGCTTGCCCATGTCAGGGAGCGCCTCGTAGTACGCCTGGTACCCGGGCGGGTGCAGGTCCGCGAGCAGCGTCTGGTTGTCGGACGCGTACACGAGCGTGTCCTCCGGGATGCCCGAGGTCACCTGCGCCGGATCGGGAAGCTTGTCCGCGAAGGCGACGTACCCCGGCGACGTGATGATGAGGCTCGGGACCGCGATGACCACTAGCACGACGAGGCGCAGAAGCCAGCCGGCCGGCCGCCTGACGACGTGACGCTTCTTGAGCACCTGCGGGGCGCTCGCGCGCCGCCGCATGCCGTTGGGCCTATGAGGCCAGGGAATCTGGTCTCTGCGATTCGCCTTCATCGATCTCCCCCCTCGACGTCTCGACAGGCGGCAGGCCCATCGGTCCGTACCAGCCGAGCGACTCCGCGCCCACGAGCGCGCGGATGTCGATCACCTGGCCGGCGCGTTCGGCCGCGGGCTTCAGCCCGCGTCCAGCCGCACGCGCGGTCCACGTGGCGGCGCTGCTCGCCTTCCTGGCGGCGGTGCTCATCGCAGGTTGCCCCGCGCCTTCGTACCAGGCGCCCGCCGCGAAGTGCAGATGCGCGGTCGCGTCCCTCAGTGATGCCAACCGCGAGCGCGCATCCAGGCGATCGCGACGCATCCGCGTTCCGTGCGTCTGTATGGCGCCGCGCAGCCAGACCGAGAACGTGAGCGTTTGGGCAAGCGCCGCGGTCGCGACGACTGCCGTCGCAGCCGCCAGGCTTCGGTTGACCCCGACAAGTGGGTCGGCCGCCGGCTGGCGAACCGGAACCGGGGGTTCGGACAGGGGAAGCTCCATCCACTCGCCCAGGCGGACGCGCGGAGCCCAGGGTGTCGCGATGCGCATCGACCGGACCAGCATCAGCGCCAGCGCGTCGGCGCCCGCGACGATGATGAGCCAGCTTGCGATCACGAAGCGATGCTCGTAGATCCAGCTCCCGACGCCTCCGAGGAGGAGTCCGAAGACCGTGTTCACGACCTGCTCGGCGGCCCAGGCGGAGGCAATGCTGAGGTCGCGCGCGTTCTGGTCGGTCACGCTCATCACGCCGAGCACGCACGCCGTGATGAGAGCCACCCACAGGACGACCTCGGCCGGCCGAGGGATCGCCTTCCGGACGGGAGGCACGAAGGTGGCCGCCACCATTCCGGTGAACAGCGCAATCGAAAACTGGAGCAGCAGTGGTACTCCCACGCCAATGGAACGCAGGCCCAGGCGCGAGTATTGGCGGGCCGCCGCGGGTGCCCTTTTCATGGATATGTAAACCCGACTTGTTCAGATTCGACCCGCGGCGCGTTGTCTCGATAGCGCGGACGCTGACCCGCTCGGCGTCCACGCCTCTTTCTCTTGGGTTAGACGATGGCAGTCCTCTGGATCATCCTGCTCATCACGATCGGGCTCTCGCTCCGGGCGGGGGTCTACGGACGGCGCTGGACCATCGCCGACTCGACCACCCCACCCGGGTCCGGCGACGCGCCCTGGCTCATGGACGCGTGCGCGAGGACCTTCATCCTCGTCCTTCTATCCTTGCTGGGATTGCTCGCCCTGGGCGTCATGTACGGGAACGTTTTGGGCGGCGGATAGCCGGCCGGAGCGCCTCTAACCTTGTAAAAAGCCCGATGTGACGGCCAAATTCGGCCGATTCACATCGCTTGAGCCTAATTAACCACGATGCCGTGGGTGCACAGGCACGCCACCAGTAGCTTCGCCCCGTCATCTTGCGCTGCCCACCAAGGGGCGCGCGCCGAACGGGGGTACCTGTGCGCTTACTTCGCCAGCTTCTATCGAATCTACGGTCGCGTCCCAAGGCCCACCTGGCCGTCGTCTTCGTCGCCGTCTCCAACCATTTCAGCGTCCTCGCGCTGGCGGCCGCGCCGGCGGTGCTCAACCTGCCGGCTCTCCAACCCCCTGCCCAGTCGACGTGCGGACCTGACGGCAGCTGCGACATGCCCGTGGCGCCGGACCAGAACCCGAACCTGAGCCTTCCGACCGGCATGTCCCAGTGTCACGACTCGGGGCCCGCTGCCGCGTGCACCTCCGCCGCCGACGCGAAGGCCTCTGCTCCGGGCACGGCTTCGACGCCCTTCGGCACCTACGCCTGCGTCCCGGTGGCCGGCAAGGTGTTTCCCACCAACCTGGCCACCTGCGCCAACGTGACCACGGGGCCGAGTGACGGGCCGGCCCCCAGCGATCCGGTGGATGCGGCCGGGGTCAAGATCCCAGACCAGCTCACCCTGACCTCGACGTCGGACACCTTCCACGCCGGTCAGGCCGCGACCATCACCGCGACCGCGAACTTGAGCGTAACCGGCAGCGACCGGTCGATCGAGATGTTCGACCTCACCTCTGAAACCCTCATCGGCGCGTGTGGGCAGGGCAGCCAGTGCGTTGTGGCCTACACCGCCGGCTCTGGCGTGCACGAGTTCGCGGCCTTCGTCACGACGCCAAGTCAGACTGTTCCCGCCGACCCCTCGGCCCTGCCGTCGAACCACCTCCGCATCGGCTGGCTGAACAGCGGCATCGCGGCGAACCAGACCGTCGTCGGCCCGGGGCAGGCTGTCACCATCACGGCCACCTCGACCCTCGACGTCTTGCAGGCTGGGCGCTGGCTCGAGATCTACGACATGAGCACGGGCACGCGCGTCACCTACTGCACTCGCGGGACCGTGTGCACGACCACCATGAAGATGACCAGCGGCGGCGCCCACGAGCTCGTGGGCTACGTCACGGGCCAGCCAGAGGCCGTGTCGACTCCCATCCACGTGACCTGGCTGGGCGTGAGCCTGTCGGCCACCTCCATCGGACCGAGCACCGGCGGGACCGTGTGGCTCAAGGCGACGGCCAACGCAGACATCACCAACACGCCGTGGGTGATGGGCGTCTACGACCAGC
>WNGH01010580.1_pt1 | contig 11573 bp, 12 predicted proteins | sample 5400631 | NCBI WGS metagenome assembly WNGH01 (sample SAMN13153373, study PRJNA577476) | soil metagenome | isolation source: 115 cm soil or saprolite under Garry oak tree replicate 1 | place: USA:California | collected 2016-06-15 | reverse complement strand
GCTGGACTTCTGCCTGCTGGTGACCCAGCGCCGGCATCGCGCCGACACCGCCGTCCGCGCCGAGGGCCGGATCGCCGACCAGTGGCTGTCGATCGCCCAGGCCTTCGCCGGGCCGCCTGGTGCGGGCCGCCGACCCGGCCAGCACGGCCAGCCCTGACCAGCCCGTTCACGCCGCGCGCTGGCCAGCCCTGACCGGCCGCGCAGCTCAGACCAGATGCGCCGCGAGCTTGTCTGGTAGACGGCGCCCTGAGCGCCCGCGATCGCCGCGGTCTCGCGTCCCTCGACCGTGCGCTGGGTGAACTGCAGCTCCGACGGGCCGGCCCAGCGCTGCCACGCGTCCGCGAACGCGGCGGCCCGCTGCTTCGACCGCCCGAAGTCGTCGGGAACGGCGACCCACCGGCGCGAGAACGTCGGCCTGCGGGTCAGCGTCCTGGCCAGCAGCACCGGCCAGCCCGCCTCGCCGGCACCAGCCGTGACACCGGGTAGCGCGGGAATCCGGAAGGTGCGATCACGTTGTCGAGCGCGCGAGTGAACCGCTCGCTCCCCTCCGCCGTGCCCTCGCGCAGGAAACACCGCAGGTAACCGGACGCGCGCGGCTCGATCGCCAGTGACGCGGCGGCAGCATCGGAACGCGAGTCGGCTCACGCCAGCGCGATCTCGTGGCACGTCATCCCTCACCCCGATGGTGGCTCGCTCGCCCTCGTGTCCGCGCACCGGCACTGCTGCGGGCAAGACGACCGGTGCCCGCTTGCAAGCTCATTATCCGGGTGGAGCGAATGGTTATGCGCGTTCCCGCTTTTTCCAGGCGGGCCGGCCAGATACCGGCAGGAAGGGACACCGGCCGGCCGGCCCGCCTGTCTCCCTCAGATCGGGTGCCGGCCGGCCGGACCGGCCGAAAATGGCGGCCCAGCCGGACGGGCCAAGGCGAGCCAGCCCAGGAAGAGCCCGGCCGGCTGGACACGAGTGACGGGGCGGCGGCAGGCCATGCCGGTCAAGACTGCGACACGGCACCCTGATCGAGCGCGACGGCGGCCGGGCCGCCCTGCTTGGGCCGACGGTGCGCACCCCCCGGACGGCGGCCGCCGGGCAGCAGCACCCTCGGAATTATCCTGCGCGGCCTGGCCAGCTGCGGCGTCCACGAGAGCCCGACGGAGACCGCGAGTCCGAGCGGACTGCCGTGGATGTCCCGCATGCCACTTGCACTGCCGAACATGTGATGTCCTTCCGTTTTTAGCGGCCAGTCATAAGGAATGACAGCGAAGTTGCCCGGCTATGACGCGGAACGAGACAGGATTTCTATAGATTGGCAGAGCCCAGCAGACCCCGACCGGGATGGCGATGACAGACGCGCTGGTGGTGACCACGGTTTCGAGCGACGCCGACTTGATCAGCGCCGTCCGGTCCGGTCACGCCGATGCGTACGGGATCCTGTACGAGCGGCACGCTGACTCCGCTTGCCGTCTGGCCCGCCGGATCAGCCAGGCCGCGGCCGACGTCGACGACGTCGTGGCCGAGACCTTCTCCCGTGTGCTCGCGACGATCAGGCGCGGGGCAGGCCCGACGGCGGCGTTCCGTCCCTACCTGCTGACCGCCGTCCGCCGGATCGCCGTCGAGCACGTGCGGGGCCAGCGCACGCAGGTGCCGACCGACGACGCCGCGCTCCCCGATCCCGGCGAGCCGTTCACGGACCCGGCCGAGGCCAGCCTCGAGCGCTCGATCCTCGCTCGCGCGTTCTTCTCGCTGCCCGAACGCTGGTCGGCGGTCCTCTGGCACACCGAGATCGAGCAGGCCAGGCCTGCCGAGGTGGCCTTACTGCTGGGCATCAGCCCGAACAGCGTGGCCGCGTTGCGATACCGTGCGCGCGAGGGCCTGCGCCAGGCGTACCTCCAGATGCACCTGTCGGACCGGGCCCGGGCGGAGTGTCGGCCGTTCGCCGGCAAGCTCGGCGGCTACGTCAGGGGCGCCCTGTCCAGGCGGGACGCCCGGCAGGTATCAGCGCACCTGCGGCAGTGCGCCGACTGCCGCTCGGCGCATGCCGAGGTTTCGTCGGTCAACGACACGATGCGCGGGCTGCTCGCGCCGGTCATACTCGGCGGCCAGGCGGCGGCATACCTCGCGCACGGCGGCGGCTACGCGGCGGCGGCCGCCGCCGGGTTCCGGATCGGGCTGCGGTGGCTGCGGACGCTGCTGTTGCACCGCCCCGTGCTGCCCGTGGCGGCCGGCGTCGCGGTGGCGGCGGTCGCCGTGTCCACGGTGACGCTCGTGTACCCGCACCTCCCGCGCACCCCGAGCCGGCTCGGCGCCGGCCCGGGCGGGACCTCGGGTCCGGTCGCGCGGGCCGGCAGCCGAGGCGCGGCGCAGCCGAACGGTCCTGGCGGGACCGGCCGCACCGGGCCGCCCGGCGGCTCGCCGGCGCCCTCGCCGACCGCATCGGCCAAGCCCACGCCGACGGCCACGGCGACGCCCTCGCCGACGACGTCGCTCACCGTCGGGGCGGGCGTGGCGGCCAAGCTCGGCGTCAGCGTCACCGTGAACGGCCTGCTCAACCTGGGACTCACCGATGTCGTCGCGGTGCGGGTGTCCGACCAGGGCACGGCCGCGACCGGCGGGATCACGACCAGCCTCGCCCTGCCCGCCGGGATCACCCTGCTCGGCGCCGGCTCGTCTGGGTGGTCCTGCTCGGGCGGGACCTGCACGCACGGGCCGATCGCCGCGGGGGCCGACGCGACCGTCTCGTTCCGCATCCTCGTGGCGAGCCTGGAGAGCTGCGGCGAACCCATCGGGGCCAGTGCCGTCGGCGGCGCACTGTCGGCAACCGGGCTGTCGGCCGCGAAGGTCGGCTCGACCGCTGCGGACCGCCGGCGAGCTACTGGTCCTCCGCGGAGCGGCGGAGTCGCTTGGTCTGCGAGCGCCGCTGCTTGTCGGCCAGCCGCCGCTGCACGGCCCCCCGGCTCGGCTTAGTCGGCCGGCGCGCCTTGGGCGGCGGCGCGGTCGCCTCGGTCAGCAACTCGGCCAGCCGGGCCGCTGCCGCTTCCCTGTTGCGCAGCTGAGAACGGTGCTCAGACGCCGCGAGCGTGATGACGCCGTCGGTCAGCCTGCCCTCGAGGGCGGCGAGCGCCCGCTGCTTGAGCGCGGGTGGCAGCGCCGTCGAGGCCGCGAGGTCGAATGAGAGCTCGGCCCGCGTATCCCCGGTGTTCACCGACTGCCCGCCAGGCCCCGGCGAGCGGGAGAACCGCCAGCTCAGCTCCTCGGGCGGGATCGTCCTGCCGCGCACGACGACGTCGAGGCTCATCGGCTGGGCCGCCCGCGCTCGGTCATAGTTCCATTCTCGCCGTCCGGCCGGGCGGATTCGCACCCCAAGGCGTACCATTCCGGAACTGGCCGCGCGGCAGATCGGAGCAGCATGAGCGTCACGGCGAGATCGGTTCTGGTGACCGGCGCCTCGGCAGGCATCGGCCGGGCCTGCGCGGACCGGCTGCACGCGGCCGGCTGGACCGTCACGGGAGCGAGCAGGCGCGGCACGTCGTCGGGCGGCTGGGCCGGCCTGGCGATGGACGTGGACGACGAGGAGTCGGTGCGCTCCGGCGTCGCCGCCGTGCTGGAAGCCGCCGGCCGGCTCGACGCCGTCGTGGCCGCCGCGGGCTGGGGCCTGGCCGGGGCCGCCGAATGCTCGTCGGTGCAGGAGGCCAAGGCGCAGCTCGAGACCAACTTCTGGGGCAGCGTCCGGGTCGTGCAGCGGGTTCTTCCCGCGATGCGGGCCCAGCGGGCCGGCCGGATCGTGCTGATCAGCTCGATCGGCGGCGTGATCGGCATCCCGTTCCAGGCGTTCTACAGCGCGAGCAAGTTCGCGCTCGAAGGCTTCGGCGAGGCGCTGGCCTACGAGGTGGCTCCGTTCGGCGTGCAGGTGACGCTGGTGCAGCCGGGGAACGTGCGGACCGACTTCACCGCCAGCCGCCGCATGGCCGCGACCGCCGGGCACGACGCCGTCTACGCAGCGGCTGCGCGCAAGGCGATCAGCCGCATGGAGCGAGACGAGCGCGCCGGCGTGCCTGCGACCGACGTCGCCGGCGTGGTGCTGCGGGTTCTCGCCGTGTCCCGGCCGCCGCGGCGGGTCTCGGCCGGCAAGGCGGGCGAGCGGGCCGGGCTGCTCGCCAAGCGGCTGCTTCCGTTCCGTGCGTTCGAGGCGTCGGCCAGGAGCAGCCTCGGCGTGTGACCGGCTGGCCGCGGCACGCGCGGCCTCCAACGCGGCTTTCTCATGATCGTGGTGGATTGGGGTCGCGGAGCCCAGTCAATCAACCATGATCATGAGAAAGCGGCTCGCGGCGGCCGACCAAGCGCGGCGTGGGCACACGGTGTGCCCCTGGCCGGGCCGCAGCCCCCGACCGGGGCCACCGCCGACCTGACTAGGTCATCCGCAGGGCCTCGGCCGGCGCCAGCCTCGCCGCCCGCAGCGCCGGTGCCGGCACGACCGCGCTCCAGTGCCGCGCCGCCGCGTACACGGTCGTCGCGAGGCCGCCGAGCAGGGAGCCGGCGGCGCCGCCCGTCCCGGGGAGCAGCGCCGCCTCAGCGACGAACTGGACGCCGACGTGCCAGCGGCTGGCGCCGAGCGCCCGGCGCAGGCCGATCTCGCCGCGCCGCTCGAGGATGGCGATGACCATGACGTTCGCGATGCCGATGCCTCCCACCAGCAGCACGACCGCGCCGAGTCCGAGGAACAGGCTCTGGAACGCCGCCCACGCGTCGGCCCTGGCGATCAGCTGTCGGCCGGGTTGGCCACCGCGACGTCCTGCGGCGCCGCCGGGTCCGCCGTCGCGGGGAGGACGGACTGGACAGCCGCCATGCTCGCCGGGCTGGTCCGCACGCAGACCTGGATCGGCCGGCCGCTTGCGTACAGCAGGTGCTGCTGCCGTCCCTGTTCGAGCCCTTCCGGCGGATGGAAGGTCGGACTGCGCCCGCCAGCGGAGCCGGGCTCGGCCTGGCGATCGCGCGATCGGTCGCGGGCCGCGCACGGCGCCGCGCTTGACGCACGGGCCAGGCCGACCGGAGGCCTTGACGTGCGGGTCTTCCTCGCCGCCCGCCCGGCCCGGCCCGGCCAGCCCGCCAGCGATCCCGGCCAGCCCGCCAGCGATCCCGCCCCGCCCGCGGGCCAGCGACCCGGCGCAAGCGGAACCGAGCGGAACCGAGCGGATACCGCACGAGAACGCGAGCGCGCGATCACCGCGCTCGATGAGTAGCCGCAGGTGAGGGATCTGCACGGTATGCCAGAATGGTCGCGTGTCTCCCGTGCAGCCGATACCCGACAGTGGATCCGCCGCGCCATCAGGCGGCGGGCCAGCCGGCGGTCGGTACCAGTGGCTGGAAGAAGGCGCGCATCAGGTCGTGCCCGGGATCTACCGGATCCCGCTGCCGCTCCCGTTCGACGGCCTGCGTGCGGTCAACGCCTACGCGATCGAGGCGGCGGACGGCCTGGTCATGATCGACTCCGGCTGGATGCTCGACACGACGAAGGAACAGCTCGAGCGGTCGCTAGGCAAGATCGGGGCCGGTTTCGGGGACATCCGCAGCTTCCTGGTCACGCACATCCACCGGGATCACTACACGCAGGCGATCGGCCTGCGCAGGACCTTCGGGATGAAGGTCGCGCTCGGCGCGGACGAGAAGCACTCGCTTAACCGGCTGCTCTGCCAGGACGGCATGGCGACGTCACCGCAGGCCGAGCGGCTGGCCAGGGGCGGTGCCCGGGCGCTGATGGAGCAGATGGCGCGGGCAGGCATGCAGCCGCCGTCACCCGAGGACGGGTACGAGGAGCCCGACGAGTGGATCGCCTCCGGCCAGGTCTACGACCTCGGCACCCGCAGGCTTGAGGCGATCGCGACACCGGGCCACACCCGGGGTCACGTCGTCTTCGCCGACACGGCGGCCGGCCTGCTGTTCGCCGGGGACCACGTGCTGCCGCACATCACGCCCTCGATCAGCCTCGAAGCCGCACCGCAGCACCTGCCGCTGCACGACTACCTCGACTCGCTGCTGCTGGTGCGCCGGATGCCAGACCTGACCCTGCTGCCCGCCCACGGCCCGGTTTCGCCGAGCGTCCATGCCAGGGTGGACGAACTGCTTGACCATCACGACAGCAGGCTGGCCGCCATGCTGGCCGTCCTCTCCGACGGTCCCCGCACGGCCTACCAGGTAGCGCAGGCAGTCAAGTGGACGTCGAGGAACAAGGCGCTCACCGAGCTCGACCTGATCAACCAGATGCTGGCGGTCGGCGAGACCCTCAGTCACCTGGACCTGCTCGTCGCCCGCGGCCTGGCCGTCGCCGAGTCCGACTCCGACGCAGGAGTATTGCGGTTCCGCCCGGCCGAGTGACCGGGGAGCGCCGGGGAGATGGGGCAGACCGGCCAGGCGCGGGTGAGCGGCTGCGGTCTCGCGGCTGGCCCGGCGGCTACGGGCCGAGCGCGGCATAGGCGACGGCGACCTCGCCGGCCAGCCCCGCGTTGTCGGCGATCAGCGCCCTGTTCACCTCGACGTTGCGGCCGTCGCTGAGATCCTCGATCAGCGCCAGCACGGCCGGCGTCACCGCCTGGCCGGTGACGCCTTCGGCCCGGACGCGCTGCACGGCGGTGGTGATCAGGTCGCTCAGGTCCAGGCCGTCCGCGGGCGGCCTGGCCAGCACCAGGCCCCCCGACGGGTTCAGCACCCAGTGCGCCCGCGCGATCCGCGCCGCCTCCGTGCCGGTGCCGACGACCGCCGAGACGGGCGGACCTCCCGCCGCGGTGTAGAAGAGCGGCAGCGTCGGCGTCCGCCAGCCGAGCACGGGAACCGCGAGCGTCTCGAGCAGCTCGGCCGTGGCCGGCACGTCGAGTATCGACTTGGCTCCCGAGCAGACCACGACCGCCGGCGTGCGGGCGATCTGGATCAGGTCGGCCGAGATGTCGAGCGACTCGGCGAAGTCCCGGTGCACGCCGCCGATGCCGCCGGTGGCCAGGAACATAATCCCGGCCATCCGGCAGGCCGCCAGGGTCCCGCCGACTGTCGTCGAGCCGAGTGCGCCCTGCACGACGCAGGCAGCGATGTCCCGCGCGCCGACCTTGCGAGCCTGCGCTCCCGCCCCGGCGAACCGCTCCAGCGCCGGGCGGTCGAGCCCGACCCTGACGGCGCCGTCCAGGATCCCGACCGTCGCCGGTACCGCGCCCGCCGCCCGCACCCGTTCCTCCGACGCCACGGCGGCGGCGAGCCCGCGGCCGCCCGAGAACCCGTGCGAGACCAGCGTGGTCTCCAGAGCAACGACCGGCCGCCCCGCAGCGAGAGCGCCGGCCACCTCGTCGGACACGAGCAGCGGGATCGTCACGGCATCGCCCCCATCGTCGCCACCGCCCTGGCCGCCGCCGCGAGGCCAAGGTGAACACCGCCGACAAGATACCCCGCGGCGAACGCGTCCCCGGCGCCCGTCGCGTCCGCCGGCTTGGTGCCGACCGCCGGGTATCGCCGCCCGGCCACCGCGACGCCGTCGGCGCCCAGCTTGGTGATCATCTTTGCGCCCGGCAGATCGCCGATCAGGTCGTTCTCGGCTCGGTTGCCGAACACCACGTCGGGGCCGAGTTCGGTCAGCACCTCGATCAGCGCCCCGGCTCCGTAGCCGGTGATCGCCGCGGTCGAGGACAGATCGACGCTCAATCCCGCCGACCGGCCTCGAGCGGCCGCGGCCGCGGCCATGGCCGCTGCCTGAACGGGCTCGCTGGTGAGGCTGTACGCGGGCACATGCAGCCAGGAGCAGCCGTCGAGCCACGCCGGGTCGACGTCGGCCGCCGCGAGCAGCGGCCCCACGCCGCGGTCGGTGAGCATGGACCGGTGCGAGCCGCCGTCGGAGAGCGAGACGACGACGCCCGTGTTCCCGTCGATGACCGGGCCGACCAGGTCGACGCCGCGGCCGGCCAGGTCGCCCGCCACGAGGATCGCGGCCGCGTCAGTGGCCTGCGCGGCGATCAGCCTGCTCCTGCCGCCGAGCGCGACCACCCAGGCCGCCACGTTGGCGGCCTGCCCGCCCGTGGTCACCCTGGTTCTGGCCGGGGTGTCGGTATCCGGCGCGACCGGCCCGGCGATCGTGACTACGACATCGAGATGGGCGTCGCCGAGGACGCAGATCACCCCGGCCGGTGCCCCGGTGTGCGCGTGATGTGCACGGACATGGCGGCAGCGTAACGTGAAGCTGGCGATGACCAGAGAGGCGGCCGATGAAGCTCAAGCTCGACCTGCACGATGTCTACAACCGCGGCAGGGACATCGACCGGGCGCTGCAGGACATCATCGACGAAGCGGTCAGGACCAGGGCGCCCCTGGTGGAGATCATCCCGGGCAAGGGCTCGGGGCAGCTCAAGAAGCACGTGCTGCGGTTCCTCGAGCGCAAGGACATCAAGGCGCTGTACCACCGGGTGGAGAAGGACTCCAAGAACTTCGGCCGGGTGTTCGTCCACTTCCGGTGGAAGTAACGTCGGCAGAACCGCCGGAGGACGTTCGACGATCTACCCAGTCGGTCGTCATCGCACCGTCTCGGACAGTCAAAGTAACCCGAGCTAGGTGAGCTTGGGTGGGGTGTCATGTGAAGATCGAGTCAAGTTTGGTGATCTCGGGTCACCTCCTTGCCGGGGCGGGCGTGGGGTTTGTCAGGCGGCGAGACCTGCCTGGCGGGTGAGGTCGTCAAGGGCGGTCTGGTAGGCGCGGTCGGCGGTGCGCAGGGCGGTGTGTGCGGGCGGGCTGGGGTCGGTGATCTGGGCCAGGCCGGCGCGCAGGATCCGGTCGTGGACGCGGGTGAGGAACTGGGCGGTGCGCATCCCGGTGTCGGTGACCTGGTAGCGGAAGGTTCCGGGGATGCGCTCGATCAGCCCGTGCAGGCGGAGCCTTCTGAGGTCGTAGGTGATCTGCCCGCTGGTCATGAGATCGGGGGTCTTCCCGATCAGGGGGGCCAGGTGCTGGCGGAGGACGGCGTTGGTGAAGCCGTGGGGCAGCAGGCGGAACACGCACAAGACGTGCAGGAGGGCTTGCGTGCGCGGGTCGGTCAGGCGCAGCCCGGCCACCCGGGTCCCGGCTGGGGTGATGACCGGGCTGGTGATCTGGGCCAGGGCACCGGCTCCGGTGATGGGGTCGTGGCTGAGTCGTTGGGCGGCCAGCAGCCGCCGGTTGGCCTGAAAGCCGGCCTGCCGCAGGGCGGGCAGGTTGGTCAGCCGCTTGCCGATCCCGAAGTCGCGGGTGTCGTTAATGGTCGTTTCTGTCCTGATGGCCTGGCCCAGCTTGTGATACTGCTTGATTTTCGAGTTCTTGTAATCGACGTGCAGGCTCGGGGTGACGCCGTCGGTGATGACCCGGGTGCGGAACCGGCCCGGGGTGGCCCGCGGGCCCTTGCGGATGATGCGCCGGCCGAAGATAAGCCCGACCTGATCGGGCCGGCCGATGGCCAGGTTGTCATGGATGACCTGATCGAAGAAGATCCGTCCGGACACTGGCTTGTCCAGCACCTGGGTGAGGGAGAACTCGGCCTGCAGGACGGAGATGTCGTAGGTGTACCCGGCGGCCTGGTCATCGGAGGAGTAGGGGTTCGGCAGGATGGCCAGCCATTTGCGGGCCAGTGCATCGATCTTGTCCGCGGTCAGGGAGTCGCAGATCGCCTGCACCGCGGCCACGTCGTCCACCGCGGCGAACCCGTTGTCGAGGGCCTCAAAGCCGATCCCGGCCCTGGCGGCCTGGGCCTGGGCGAAGTGATGCCCGTTGATCAGCAGCTTGGCCCCGTACGGGAAATAGGAGGAGAACTTCAGGAAGAAGGCGCCGAAGTCCGCATCCACGCAGTGCACATAGAACTGGTTCACCACCGAGGTCGCCCGCACGATCCACGGGTAGGCCCGGCCGTCAGGGGTGCGGCGCTTCTCGGTCCGGAACACCGTGTTCTTCTCCTGCGCCCGGCCGATGAACAGCACCCCCTCGGTCCGGCCGGCCGCCTGGAAACGGGCCAGGTACTGGTGCATCACGTCGTCCTTGCGCTGCCCCCGGGCGAAGTCGATCCGGGGGATGTCATGCGCGTCAGCGAAGGCCCTCAGCCGCGTGACGAAGTCCCGGCTCATCGGCGCGATCACCGCCGTGGAGGCGATCGGCTGCCCCAGGTGGCCGCGGATGAACCCCACGATCCCCTCGGGCCGCTGCAGCTGCGGCACATACAAGTTGCAGTACATCCGGTCGACCGATTCCAGGTCGAAGACCACGTGATCAGACAGCACATCGGCCACGCTGCGAGGTAGCGTCATGACAAGGCTCCGGTCGGTCCACGGCCCCACAAGGCCACCTGCCGCCAGCGAGCGGCCACATAACGGGACACACAGTGCCACCGTCAGGCACCGGCCGGAGCCCAAATCGCATACCTCAGCCACCACGAGCATGACTTGGCGGGCTGGGGCGAAGCCCCGTTAGACAATGGGCTCCACGGAGTCGGCAGGGCACTGTCGCCAATGACAGTCTCCTGACTCGTGTCCGAGCTGTCCACCTGCGTGCGGCCCTTGTTGGCCTTAGTGCCCAGCGCCACACGGGAAGTGGAAGTCCCGCCGCCCTTACGCGCAACGCGCTCTGTGTAGGCACTCTGCTGAGCCGAGACGTCATCCACATCGGCACTAGTAAAGTCCGGTCCCTCCTCAGCAAGCGTACTGCCTAACGGTGATCGCTTCACATTTTCACGCTGAATAGCCATAATCAACCCATCTACTGGTTCGTCGTGGCGTTACCGCCGCCAGAGGCCTGCTGCTTGTTCAGGCTGGCGAAGTAGCTGTCGTTCGGCTGCTGGATCTGGTAGGTGTCCGCCGCGATGCCGTTCGCTGTGCGGTAGCTGTTCCCTAGCTGCAGAACACCGGAAGGATGGTAAGCGGCCGAGACGTTCTGCTGGAGGGACGTGGCCGGGTAGGCAGAACCGCTTGGACTGCCCCCAGGGGCGCTGCTGGTAGCGCCTGCAGCGAATTCCTGATTGTGGCTCTCCACTGGCTGACCGTTCGGAGAGTAGCTGTTCTCTGACTCCACCTAGCTCGTCCTTCCGCTGTACAAGTCCTCAAGGAGCATCAGCATGCGCTCCACCCGGTTCTCTAGCTCACGCATCCGGTTCTCTAAGCGCTGCTCCAGCAAGTTGATCCGCTCATCCTGCCGGCCTGATAGATTCTCGCGATCTGCATTCAGCCGGATCGCCTGCTGATTCGTGAAATCACCGCCTGTCATCACGCCGCCTAGCAGGGCCTTCATAAGTTACTCCGATAGTCATTATGCACTCTGTTCCTGGCACTGCCCTCTCTGTCAAGGCTCTCCCCGGCTTTCACGTATCGGTGATCAGTGGTTTAGTACGGCGAATCTGGGCATAGGCCTCCGTGCGCAAAGTCGGCCATGGCGATGAGGGCGGCGGCGCTGCGGAAGCCCCGGGCCCTGGTAATGAGGGCGTTGAGCTGGGAGTTCAGGGCCTCGGCGCGTCCGTTGGAAGGGCCGCCTTCAAGGGTGCGGTAGATGAGGTCCCGGAATCGGGTGAGGGTCTTGGCGAGCCTGGCGAACTCTGGGAT
>WNGH01006348.1_pt1 | contig 11573 bp, 8 predicted proteins | sample 5400631 | NCBI WGS metagenome assembly WNGH01 (sample SAMN13153373, study PRJNA577476) | soil metagenome | isolation source: 115 cm soil or saprolite under Garry oak tree replicate 1 | place: USA:California | collected 2016-06-15 | reverse complement strand
TCAGTTAAAACAGACAACCCCGATATTTCTCGTTGCATGCCTGCTGGCCTGCTTCGGGCTTTCGCCCGCAGCGCGAGCGGTCGAACCACCACCGGACGGAGGCTATAACGGAGGCACCACGGCGGAGGGAGACAACGCCCTTTTTAATCTCGATACCGGCATATTTAACACGGCAATTGGTTGGTTTTCGCTCAGCACCGTAACCACTGGCACCAACAACACTGGTGTCGGCGCGGGGACTCTTGCTTTAAACGCTGGAGACAATAACACGGCCACCGGCGCTGGGGCGCTTTTAGTCAATACAACCGGCGGTTTCAATACGGCCGACGGTGCTTTTGCGCTCTTTGGCAACACAACCGGCTTGTGGAACACGGCAAACGGTGGTGCTGCGCTCTTTAGCAACACAACCGGCGATTTCAACACAGCCAACGGTTTCGAGGCGCTCTTTAGCAATACAACCGCCAACGCGAACACGGCCAACGGTATTTTTGCGCTCTTTAGCAACACTAATGCCGCTGCAAACACCGCCGTCGGTTCTTCGGCGCTCGAGACTAATGATTCGACTGGAAATGGTTTGGCGAGCGGGAACACGGCAGTTGGCGCTTTCGCGCTCCAGTTCAACGTTGATAGCTTTGGAAACACCGCGGTTGGTTTTAATGCGCTACTCAGTAATGACTCGAGCGGAAACGCCCTTGCGGACGCCAACACGGCAGTTGGCTATCTGGCGCTCCAGGGTAACGTTGATGGCTTTGGCAACACCGCCGTTGGCCGTTCGGCGCTCATCCTGAACGTCTTTGGCCAGTCCAACACTGCCATTGGTGATGGCGCGCTCTTCAATAATGACTCGACCGGAAACGCCCTCGGGCGATTCAACACGGCAGTTGGCACCTCGGCGCTCCTTAGTAACACTGATGGTGCTTTTAACGTGGCTGTGGGCGGTGGGGCCGGGGGTGGTATCACCACCGGCAATGGAAACGTGGTTGTTGGTGACGGGGCAGGATTCAGCATAGGCGCAGGTAGCAATAACACCTATGTCGGCGAACTCGTGGGCCCTGCTTTCAGCGAAAGCAACACCGTCCGCATCGCCGACAACTTGCCAACCACGTTCGGCGCATCGGCTTGTCACATCGGCGGCATCTGGGACCAGGCGAGCACTGACCCCGCCACCACTGTCCCTGTCCTTGTGGACCAGTTTGGAACGCTGGCCCAGTTTGTCTCGTCGCGCCGCTACAAGCACGACATTAAACCGATGGACAAGGCCAGCGAAGCCATCCTGGCGCTCAAGCCAGTGACCTTCCACTACAACAGCGATAAGAAAAACACGCCTTGCTTTGGTTTGATCGCTGAGGACGTGGCCGCGGTAAATCACGAACTGGTCGTGCGCGACAAAGAAGGAAAACCCTCCACCGTCCGCTACGAGCAGATCAACGCGATGTTGCTCAACGAGTTCCTCAAAGAACACCGCAAAGTGAAGAAACTGGAAGCGGCCCTTCGCGCAGTTAACGAACGGTTGGCAGAGCAGGATGCAAAAATCCAGAAGGTGAGCGCTCAGCTTGCAGTGAGCAAACCCGCACCGCAAACGGTCCTGAACGATCAGTAAAGCGCCGACCACGAGCAGACGGGCCACTACGCCAGCGAACAAATTGCGCTACGGTTCTGACCTGAACTCGCGAAAGCGTTCGGAGTTCGGTGAACCGCTTCTATCTATTTTTCCGGCTGATGTAAAACCACGACCTTGGGAATCAAATCACGCAGCTGTGATTCTGCCTCCGCTGCGGAGAACGGCTCGTTGCTGATGGATATTGCTTCGATGACCTGCTGTCCCAAATGACGGCGTCCTTCCAGCACCGTGCGGAGGCGCTCAGCACGCGTCCATTCGGACGGGCTTCCGGACATCCCGGGCGAAGTCGCGGGTGCCTTCGCGCCCTGCCGTGATGCGGAAGCGCCCGAAGCGCGGTCTTCCGATAAACAATAAAATGCGTGCGCCGTTTGCGGCGCGAGGTTTTCGAATGCGCGTTGGAATTCAAAATGACGAAATGGCAGTTCAAACCCAGCGCTCACGGGATAATTGCGCACGCCGTCATCCGCTACCTGGGTCCAGCCGCTGGCAGGCAAACAAACATCCGGGCGGTGTAAGTTCGCCAAAAGCGCGCTGTTTCGGCCCGGCTTCCAGCGAAAAACGTACAGATAACAGGAAATCGTATTCGGCCTCGATCGATTCACGGGCGTCGCCAAAGCTTTTGGCTCGCCACCGCTTTCCGGAAACGACGCTAGCGTCCAGGCAGCACCCTGGCCCGCGTCGAAACGGAGGACACTGCGAATTTCTTCATCGATCTTCAGTTTATGAAAGTTGGGCGCCTGCTCCGGCCACCGCACACTCCAGCGTACGCCGCTGATGAGATTGCGTTCGTGAATGCGATACCATGCCGCTGTTCCAATCTCTACGAACAAGAGCCAGCAAAGGGCAAAGATCAGGTAGCCAGCACCGATTGCGGATTGCGGACTGCGGATTGCGGATTCAGGTCTCTGATTTATGATCTCTGATTTCTGATGTCTTACTTCGGATCCCCCGAGCCAATATGCGAGACCGATGCTACCCACGAAAACAAGAGCGACGATGGTGTAGCCGGCAATGTCGTGCCACCGGCCGACCTCTGAAATATTTTGCGTTGCTGCGATTCCCACCAAAAAAACGGCGCGCACAAAATTAGCGAACAGCGCGATGGCAATCGCGCCGGCGACGAGCGCGACGCGGCGTAACACCGAAAGTCGTTTCAGTTCGCCGAAGAGTAGTCCGATCATCAGTGACGTTTGCAACGAACGGATACCGCTGCAGGCTTCGTTTACGCCTACGAGCCCGGTGCTCACGCGAATAAGGTTGCCCTCGACCTGCGCAGGAATTCCAAGAAGCATCGCTGTTTCCGCGGCGACATGGGCGACCATGCGCATCAGGCCCTGGATCACGGGAATTTCCACTGGAGTAACCCATGGGACTGCGACGAAAATAAACGCGACCGGGAACGCGAAATGTCGAAGCCACGGCTTGCCGCCTGCGTACCATATTAACAACAGCGTCAGCATCACGGCCGCCGCCGCGTGAACCCAGGCAAGCGGTCGCCACTCTGGGTTCGCAATCTCAAACAGGCGCACCGGCAGCAACAAAAGAAACGCGGGGATCGCGAGCAATGCGGCAATTGTTAGTCGTCTTCGAATTTCGAATTTCGAATTTCGAATTTCGGTTTCCGGCCGATCCCGCCACCGAAGCCAGAACAGGTACAGTGCGAAAAACGGAACGAACCAGCCAAAACTGTATTGTTCGTTTACCAACCATTCGCCACTGAGTTGTCTGCAAAGTACAAACCAGAGGGTGGCTAAAAACAACAAGCTCAGCGCAAGCGGGACGGAAAAATGCTTCCCAGCCATCGGCGAAACGTCAGTGGTTTTCTGTCGAGTTGCCAGATCTTGCACCGACTGAGAGCTTAGCAAATCTGCGCCCAAAGCGAACTGGCAATATTTTAGGATGGCTAAATTGTGGGGCGTTTGACTCGGTCGCTCCCGCTCACGCGGCCTTCGGCCTGCCCATCTATGTCGCTCGGTCCCCGCCGGCTCCATTCTGTGAGAAGCCACGCTTAGAGATTGGCGTCTGACACAGACGCCCTACAATCGTGTGAACCCGATATTCGGTTGTATGATTTCCAGTCGCCAGATTCTCGGCATTCAGTTCTTCAACGGGGATGTCGACGAAGCAGTGGCATTGGTGTCTCAACATGGAGGATTGCTCGTAGCCCCGTCGGGAACTTGTTTCGCACGACTGCGCGAAGACGAGCTGTATCGGCGCGCGGTGCTGAGCGCTGATCTGACAATCGCTGACAGCGGTTTAATGGTTATGCTGTGGCGATTGTTGCGGCATGAAAACGTCGAGCGCATTTCTGGCCTCAAATATCTAAAACATCTGCTCGATAAACTGAAAGGCGAGGGGATTGGAGAAGTTTTCTGGGTGCTTCCCAGCGAAGGCGCGGAACAGAAATTAATCGATTGGTCGCGGCGCAAAACGTTTTCAATTACAAGGGAAAATTCTTATATCGCGCCGCAATATGCTTCGGATGTCGAAGATCGAGATCTTCTTGCGCTGATTGAACAGCATCGCCGTGCGGATGTGATAATCGCAATCGGCAGCGGTGCGCAGGAAAAGCTCGGCTATTATTTGCGCGAAAACTTAACGTATCGGCCGGCAATCCATTGCATTGGCGCCGCGCTCGGGTTCGTCACGGGCGACCAGACTGCAATTCCCGATTGGGTGGACCGGTTTTATCTGGGTTGGTTTTTCCGACTACTGGCGCAGCCGCGCGTTTTCATTTGGCGTCTCATCGGCGGATTAGAATTGCCGTGGCTGATTTGGAAATATGGCAGCGAGCTACCGCCGAGGCGAAATGAGAGATGAGGTATCAGCCGTTGCCGCACATCACCGCGCACAGCTCATTGATTGGTTTTTTCCTGGCGCTTTTTGCCGCGACCGTTTTCGCGGGTACGGCCCCGCTCATGACTGAATCACAGGGGAATCAAACCCCGACACCAGCGGTTGTTCCATCGCCCGCGGCAAAACAAGGGTTGAATTTTGTCGTGGGCGCGCGGGGCCTCGATTCACTCTCGTTCGATGGACAATCATTCCTTTTATCGCCCGAAAGCGGGGAGTTAGAGTCGCAAAAATCTGTTTTTCGTGCTGTGCTCGACGCATTTCTTCCTCGTTCTTCTTCACGAGTCGCGACGCCGAATAAAGCGGCTGATACAGTCGATCTAAAGTACCCTTGGGGATGCATCTCCTGCGCGTACGGCAAGCAAGACGATAGACTCACAATGAGAATTGAGGTTTCGAATACCAGCTCAGAACCGCTCAACGAATTCTCTGTTCGTTTAATGGAATTGAATTTTCCGCGTGTGCCGGATGGCGGCACTCTTGAGGCGGGCATGTTCGGATTCGGGTTTAAGGGCCCGGAGTGGCCGCTACACCAAGGTCCAGCTTCGATTCCTTCAGTTGCCGATCCGCGGTTTGTTGTCCCGATTGTTCGAGTGGATTACGGAACCGGTGCGCTCAATTTTTGCAGCGATGATGTCGAATGTGCTGTAAATGTGCTGTCTTCGACGAATTCCCCAGTCAAAACCAGCTATCCGTTGGTGATTACTTGCCGCGACATCCAACCGGGCGTTAGCAAAGCGTTGAACGTTTCGCTGCGTTTCGGCCCAGGAGGTGCACGGGTGCAAGATCTCTCGGGAGACGTTCTGGAACGGTACGCGAAGAAGTATCCCTTCCAGGTAAACTGGAAAGATCGTCGCCCCATTGGCGCGATCTTTCTGGCCGGCCCGCAAATTAACGTGGCAAGCAACCCGCGCCGCTGGACCATGAAGTTCGGCCAGATCGACATTACCAACGACAAAGGCAAAGCAGCTTTTCGAGCCGCGCTTCTTAAGCTGGCCGATAACACTGTTCAAGTCTTAAAGGACAGCGGCGCTCAGGGAATGATCACCTGGGATCCGGAAGGCGAGGAGTTTTCCGGTGCCTGCTATTACGGCGATCCACGCCTTGTTCCGACCTTTGCACCGGAAATGGAATTTAAAAATGAGGGCGCAAAAAGCCTGATTGACGAATACTTCGAGAAATTCCGCGCAGCAGGACTAAAAGTGGGTGTCTGCATTCGGCCGCAGCAAATCGTGATGATCGATAACAAACCCGTGCACCAGGCTGCCGAGGATGAGCACGCGGTCCAGATTCTTCGGGAAAGGATCGCCTACGCGAAGCAGCGATGGGGTTGCACACTTTTCTATGTGGATTCAACCGCGACCGTAAGTGGGTCACTTAATCCGGACGTTTTTAAAGCGGTTGCGCAAGCGTTTCCCGATGTCTTGCTGATTCCCGAAAACGAATCGATGCGTTACTTCGCGTATTCGGCTCCGCTTAATTCCTATGTGCATCACAAGATAAGCTCGACGCCAATTGGGGCGCGCTTGGTTTACCCGAACGCGTTTAGTGTCTTGATGGCGCCTGAAGGCGATCGGCCCGAGGATCACTCCGCGCTGCTAAATGCCGTCCGGCGTGGCGACATTCTGCTTTTCAACGGCTGGTATACGAACGATGGAGCAGAGAAAATTAGAAAAATTTACGGAGAAGCGGGCGTCGTTTCGGACTGAGACGTCATCAGCCGGTCACGTAGCGAAGCGAAGACGGGTGATCAGTGAAATGAGTGATCGGTGATCAGTAGCTGGGTAGTCTTTGACACTCGAGGCTTTCCCGCAGATAATTCGCAGTCGCTGTTGCGAGATGCAATCTGCCATTTCTCCTCAACGTGTAACTCGGAACCGCCTTGTCCCGGTTTATTCATAACGTTGCCGACCTGATTCGTCGCGTTCTTTTCCTCGCCCGCCCGTACGGCAGAACGAAGCTGGGTTTGGTTTTTTTGCTCTCGCTTGCGCAGGCAGTCTTTCAAGTCATCGGTATTACGTCGATTTTTCCATTCTTGGCAATCGCTGCCGATCCCGAACGCATCCGCCGGTCTCATTTCGGCACGCGTTTCTTGGAGCTGTTTCCGCCAATGGAAAATCGGGAACTGCTTCTTGTAGCCGGAGTGATCGCAATCGCTGCCCTCCTCGCATCCAATGTTGTTAATCTCGTGGCCGAGTACGCTCGTACTCGTTATGCGCAAGACTTTGGTCACTGGTTGCGCGTCCGGCTGCTGCGCCGAATGGCGTCACAGCCATACACCTATTTTCTTCAGCGCAACTCCGGCGATCTCCTCAAGAAAGTTGTTGCTGACGTGATGAATTACAGCAGCGGAGTGCTTCTCCCGTTACTGGACAGCTTCGCGCGGGGACTCACCGCGGTCCTTTTGTTGGCCACGCTGTTTTTGGTCCAGCCGGTGATCGCTCTATCGGCGGCAATTGTGCTGGGTGCGTTTTACGTGGTCATCTTTCGGCTTCTCGCGCGGAAACGTCGAGAGGCGAATGAAAATTTAAGGACATCTGTCGGCGGCTCGTACCGGGAAGCGCAACAGATGCTCGGCGGGATTAAACCGGTCAAAGTCCATCACGCCGAAGAACATTTTCTCAGCAGGTTCGCCAAGCATTCTGCGGTGGTCGCGCAGATGTATGCACAGCTACCTGTTTTTGCCAACAGCGCTCGCTATCTTGTGGAACCACTCGCTTTCGGGGGTCTGGTTGTGGCTGTATTGTTCCTTGCAATGAGGGGGCGCGATTTCTCCGACATTCTTCCGAACCTCGGCGTGATGGCGCTGGCAGGTTATCGGCTGCTGCCTTCGCTCCAGTTGCTTTACGGTCAGCTCACTCAGATCAGCTCCATGCGCCACGCGGTGGACGAAGTGTATGACGAATTTGTTGCGGCGGAGACTCAGGCGCCGGTTTTGTCGGGAACGAGTAGCGACGGTCTCGCCCCAGCGAAGCCTTTTCATTGGAGTGACGCGATCACTCTGCGAGAAATCAGTTTTTGTTATCCCGGTGCACCGCGTCCGGCGCTGGACGGACTTTCTCTGAGCATCGCCAAAAACACTTCGGTCGGTGTCATTGGTCCAACCGGTTCGGGAAAATCGACCTTGGTTGACTTGTTGCTTGGCCTCTACCAACCGACTGCAGGCGAGATCCTGATCGACGGCCGGGCGCTTACACCTGCGCTCGTGCCCTCGTGGCAAGCGTCTGTTGGTTATGTGCCGCAGGATATTTTTCTCATCGATGATACGATCGCACGTAACATCGCGTTTGGCCTCCCGGACAATGAGATCGATCCTGCGCGCTTACGCGAAGCTTGCGCCATGGCGCAGATACTTGACTTCATCGAAGCGGAATTGCCTGATGGCTTTGATACGAACGTGGGGGAACGCGGCATCCGCCTTTCGGGTGGCCAGCGGCAGCGTATTGGTCTTGCGCGCGCGCTTTACCATCGCCCGTCGCTGTTGATTCTGGACGAAGCAACGAGCGCGCTGGATACGGCTACCGAAGCGAAGTTACTTGAGGCCCTGCGCAGTCTTGCGGGTAAGCTCACCATGGTCGTGGCCGCGCACCGCCTCAGTGCGGTGGCCAATTGCGATCAATTGGTTGACCTGGGCGAAATCACTGGCGCGGTGAAGACCAGTTACGGCGTGCGTTGAATCGCGAGCGCAATTGAGAATCTATGACGACAATCTCACGCTATCTCCCGGCACGATTTAGACGCTCGCTTATTGCGCCTCGGTTCCTCGAGGGATTAAAGAAATCCCAGACTGTGGTGGGCGGCCTGTTCAAGGGTATGCGGTATAACGGCGAAGCTGTTTGTGGTGCAGCCGCTCCCAAAATCATGGGCGTTTACGAATCCGAGCTCGCGCCCATCCTTCTAAGATGGTCTGCCATTCCTTTCCAACACATCATCGATGTCGGAGCGGCGGAGGGATATTACGCGGTCGGCTGCGCAATGTTATGGCCGCAGGCGACTGTTACCGCATTTGAAAGCAGCGAAGAAGGACGAAGGCTCCTCACTCGGAATGTGGAACTGAACCGGATGCAGTCGCGGGTAAAAATAATGGGGCATTGCGGGCAGGAACAACTCCAAGCGGCGATGTTCAATGGCCAGCCTTCACTTGTTATCATTGATGTAGAAGGCGCAGAAGACCATCTGCTGGAGCCCGCAAGCACTCCCAGCCTGGCAAATGCGCATGTGATCGTGGAAATTCACGACTATGTTAACGACAGGCTGGGCGAGACCATCTCATCACAGCTGCAATCAACCCATGTAATCAAAGAAGTGCGGACTCAGGCGCGAACGTTCAGGGATTTTCACGAACCTCGCGCGCCCTGGCTAAGATTCTGGTTGCTGCCCTATCTCAAGCAATACGCTAACGAATTGCGTCCCGGACCAATGAGATGGTTTTGTTGCACGCCGATCACAGCCAGGCAAGTGCCAGCAGACGAGCAATGACTGACTGCGCACAATCAACTCTTTCCGTGCAGCAAAAGGTGCTGGCGCGAAAATTTGCTCCTGGCCTTTTGCGGCCATTCAGCGGAATGAATGTCTCCGTGCGATTCGGCGAGATCGCGCAAACGATCGTTTCACGCTGGCCAATTGCTCTTCAACCAGCCAAACCGCTTGCGAACCTCTGCTACGTGACGGTAAGCGACCGCAAGCATTGGCTGATGTTGCGGGAAAGCCTGTTTTCGCTGCATCGCTCATGGAATTCGTTGCCGGAGATTACTGTTGTGTCAGATGGTAGTTGGGCGGCGAACGAGTTTGCAGAGGTCTTTGCCTGGTGGCCTGCACCGATCACAGTGTTGACGCGGCAAGACTTATGCCTAGCAGCTTCTCGTGCTGGGTTTCCCGACCTGGCGGACTACGCCAGGGAAAGTCCCTACGGACTTAAGCTTGCCGCGATAGTGACCCAGGCTGTGAAGCAGCCGGTGCTCTTTGTGGATGCTGATATTCTTTGGTTCAGAGATCCGGCACTGCTCCTGGGGGATCCCGTGTCGTGGGACAAACCTCGAGCGCTACGAGAAAGCAATTGCCACCAGCGGCGAGACATGGCGCTACGCCATTGCGCGCAGGTGTTGGAGCCACCATTTGTTAATAGCGGAATCGTAGCTTTACACCGCGAGCTTATGACGCCGGCACTTCTGCGCAGCATGGTGCAAGATGCATTGCGTGATGCTCAAGATAGCGCCTGTGAGCAAACGATCATTGCCACCGCCGTAAAGGTCGGTGGAGAGTTATTTCCGGACAAACTGAGCCTGCTAGAGTTCGATGATGTCCATCGATTCCGTTCCCGCAACATGAAGAATGAAGGCTACTACTCGCGGCACTACGTCAACTGGATGCGGCACATGCTTTACCGCGACGCGCTTAAACTCCGTTTGTATCGCGGCAGGCTGGAGGTCCGCCGGTCGAGTCAGCGAGTTTGCGTACCATCGACGCAAATGACGCAGCGCACTTGATGCTTAGCTGGTTTCAAGTGGCGGGATGTGATGCAAAGCCGGAACTGGATCATCGATGATAAAGAAGTTACTTAGGCAAGTGGTTCAACACTTCGGCTATCGTTACTTTAAGATAGCTTACCATCCGGTCGGTCTTGATCATGCACATGATGTGGCGCGGTTTTTGGGATCGGCGACGAACGTCAAAGTTGTTTTTGACGTGGGCGCTAACGAGGGTCAAACCACACAACACTATCTACGCACGTTTCCATGTGCACAGATCTATTCGATCGAGCCATTTACGACTGCATACCAGTCTCTGGCTAAACGTCTATCGAGATTACCGCGCGTAAAAACGTTCCAATTGGCCTTTGCCGACAGTGATCGGTCTGCAAGGATTAAACTCGCGGCTCTATCAGTGCAAAATAGTCTACGCTACGAAGTGGGCGACGGCTGTTCTTGCCCGGACAGTGAGTTGATTGAGATCAGAACGTTAGACTCTTTCTGTGCTGAGCAAAACATCAACCGTATTGATCTCCTAAAAACTGACACAGAAGGATTCGATCTGGAGGTTCTCAAAGGGGCTGAAGGAATGCTGCGTGCCCGGCAGATCCAATTTATTCTGACAGAGGCTACATTCCACCGTGACGACAGCTATCACACGTCATTCTTCAGCCTGGCGGAGTACCTCTATGCTTTCGGATATTGTTTCGTCGACCTCTATGATCATGATTTTGTCTCCTGCAACCCTACGCGACCTCCGCTAGCCTACTGCAACGCGCTCTTCACTGCGTGCAAATGAGTCTGTCATATGCTTAAGCTGCATCTTAAGCGCCCATCGTCGTGCAATAGTTCTGGTCCTGGACAACGGCGAAACTCGACAGAAGTGCAAGATTAGGCGCCGCACTAAAGTGATACGAGCGGTTTCCAGACTGATTCACAGTGGCTCCCCGGACGTTTGCATGGACGTAGCGGCTTGGGCGAGCCAGCGGGGTTGTCCGGTGAAACTGCTGCATCCGCCGGTGATTGACGAGGTGAGACCTTACGTAACCGATGATCGCGTTGCCCAAGAGGAGTTCGTAAAACATCGCACCGCTCTCGAGCGCGCCCAAACACTAGTCACGATTGAAAGGGCAACAATTCGAGATGTTGTGGGCTTCATTGAACTACCGGATGGACAGATTTGTTACGAGGGCAATGGGCTCCGGAGTTTTATCATTGGTTTCATGATGTTTTGCCGCGCTTGGAAACGGCACTGCCCCACCTTCCGGCAGACACAAGGTTTCTTATCAACTCAAGTCCGAAAGCCTGGCAGTTGGACTCCCTTGTCGCTTTTGGAATCGGACCCGATCGGCTGGAGATTCAAGCGGCTGGCGCGCATACGCGGGTGGAAAGACTTTGGTTTGCCACGCCTCTGGGTCATAGCAGCCTTGGCTCCGGGCTCGTTATCCGGAAAGTAGCAAACCGACTGCGCCGCAATTTCGAGGACAATGAGTCAGCCCGGAAGTCGCACCATCGGTTTTATATTTCGCGGCGGAAGGCTGCTTTTCGGCGGATCGTGAACGAGAGCGAAATTACCTCGTTACTGGAAGTAAACGGCTTTGAAACAGTGTTATGCGAAGATTTATCCCTGG
>WNGH01008387.1_pt1 | contig 11575 bp, 12 predicted proteins | sample 5400631 | NCBI WGS metagenome assembly WNGH01 (sample SAMN13153373, study PRJNA577476) | soil metagenome | isolation source: 115 cm soil or saprolite under Garry oak tree replicate 1 | place: USA:California | collected 2016-06-15 | reverse complement strand
CCCTGCGTCAGCACGAGATAGGCTACATACACCCAGGAGAACCAAACGACCGTCTGAAGGAGGCTGCCCACAATGAACGCCCTGATGAACGCGTCGCGGTCATCGACGAAGGACTGAAGCGCCCACAGCCACGAGCCGAGCCCCGCGAACAGGCTAGCCACCAGTACGACCACTATCGCGGCCGACGTTGCCGAGGGATTCGCCCGGACTTCCGCCAGGACGCTGAAATCCAGCCGGAAAAGGCGGCCCAGCCAGCTGCCCACAGTCGAGGCACTTGTACTCCGAGAGCGCATTTAGTCAACTCCCGCTAACGACGCAAACTGGCACACATTCTAGCGCCTGACCGCTCTCATGTCTTCTCAAAGCGGGCGCTTACGCGGTATGCCGGCGCGGCGCGGATAGCGCTCTGGCGTCTCGGCCGCTTTGCGTACGAGCACGAGCGTTGGCGCCGGGCCCGGGCCCGCAATTTCGAGGCGCTCCAAGAGCTGGATGGTACCGCCGAGAACGGACAGGGCGTTCGCCGCCTCCCGGACTTCCCGCTCAGCCGCGCTTCCCTTTGGCGTGGCAAGGTAACCGCCCAGGTGCAGGAAGGGCAGCGCCAGCTCGGCCAGAATGCGCAGTGGCGCCACCGCCCGCGCCAGCGCCAGGGCATAGACGCCCCGCTGTGTGGGGTCGTGAGCCAGGTCCTCGGCACGCGCCTGAAATGCGGCCACGCCGCTCAGCCGTAGTTCAATCAGCGTCTCCTCGAGAAAACGCACCTTCTTGGCCGACGCTTCCAGCAGCGTCATCTCGAGGTCGGCGCGCGCGATTTTGAACGGCAGGCCCGGGATGCCCGCGCCCGTCCCGATGTCGATCACAGGTGACTCAACGACCCCGGCGCGCTCGAGGGCCCTCAGGAAGGCAGCTGATTCCGCAAAGTGACGCCCTTCAATCGAAGGGCGATCCCGAAGAGAAGTCAGGCTGGCTCGCCGGCGGCTCTCCAGTAGCCGCTGCAAATAGACCTCGAACTGTTCGTGCTGAACCGAGCTTAGATGCTTTCTTAACCCTTTACCAACTGCCATACGCAAATCCATCGTAACCGGCTCTCCCCCAGGGTCGTCTTACGCCCTGGAACCGGCAAACCGCGATGGAGAGCCTCGCAAAGCAGAGTGCCCACGAGACGTGGAAGGCCCGCCTGCAGGGCGGGAGCCGGTGCGGAGTATAGCAGATGGGTTTCGGGATCAAGCAGGTCACAAAGCGGCTAGGCACGGCCGCCCTATTGCCGTTAATCGTCCTCGGCGCCGTGATCGCCGCTTCGGCGCTCTCTGCCACTTCCGCCGTAGCCCTCGACGGCGAAGAGCAGGCGTTTCTAGGCCTTATCAATCAGTACCGCGCTCAGAACGGACTCGGAGGCCTTTCCCTTGATGGCCAACTGAACGACGCATCGAAATGGATGAGCCAGGACATGTGCGCGAAGAACTACTTCAGCCACACGGATTCCCTTGGTCGAGACCCCTTCGCGCGGATGGCCGCCTTTGGCTACAACTACAACACCTGGAAAGGCGAAAACCTTGCCGCCGGTACCGATACAGCCCAGGCCGCTTTCGATATCTGGAGGAACTCACCCGGCCACAACGCCAACATGCTCAACGGCAACTTCACGGTTATAGGCATCGGCCGGGCGCTCGGCTGCGCTGGATATTCGGCCTATTGGACGACCGACTTCGGCGGTCAAGGCGGCGCGCCACCGCCTCCACCCCCGGCGCCTGATCCCACTCCCGCACCGACACCAGACACCGGCTCCCGCGCCGGCACCAGCTCCGCCCCCGCCGCCACCGCCTCCACCCCCGGCGCCTGATCCCACTCCCGCACCGACACCAGAACCCACGCCGGCACCGACTCCTGTACCGACGCCGGCGCCGACACCGGTACCAATCCCCAGCGAGGTGCAGATATTCTCCCAGGTCCAACCTTGGTGGGAACGGCTGATGGTAATCGAACACGACGGCTCACTTCTGCACAGTCTGTCCCACCTCGCTCAGAGCTACCTGGAGCTATCGAACGGGAGCTTGGTCCACGCTGACGCTCCCGCGCAAGTGCAGAGCTAGCGACGCGGCGCCTAAGGGCTGGCGTTTTCGGGCGCCTGGGCAACCGCCTCCACGCGCTCTGCCCGCACCAGCACGCGGTGGCTGTAGTTGCCCCCGAAGGGACCCTGACCGGTTTTCAACCAAGTGCCACCGCAAGTGATCATGGTGATCACCTCTTTTGAGGTGAAGTCCATCGCCTTGAGAACATTCGGGTCTTCGTAGGCAGTCGCCACATTGCCGGTCACGCGATAGTTCAGCTTTTGACCATCCTCGAGTGTTACGGTCACAGTATCACCGATCTCGAGCTCTCGCAGACGGTAGAAGACGCCCGCTATCGGCTGCCTGGTGCTAGTCTGCCAGTCGACGTGCCCAGCGAGAACCGCATTGCTGTGCTGCCCGGGGGCTGCAGTGAAGTTGTACCACGCAACCTGATCCGGCCGTTCGGGCACTTGGGGATAGCGCTCGGCGTCGAGTCCCATCGTAACGATCGGCGCGTCGATGTACAGGCGAGGAATGGCCAGGCGCACGGGCGGCGGTGGTAGCGGCCCCAAGTCAAGCTGCTTGGCGGCAGCTCCGGCCTGGCTTTGAGCCGCGCCTTCGCTCAGAATCTGCTCGATGCTGCCTTGGTCGGGTAAATTCGCGCCATCGTTGTTTAGCGCGGCAAAAATACTGACAACAGCAGCACCAAGCAGAGCCAGTGAGGCGACAAGGATGCCGGCTCCCAGCGCGACGCTGCGATCAATATGCGAGAACCACGAACGCATCATCTACAGGTTAAAACGACGCTCAACCGATTACAAATACGCTCCCGGCGCGGGATGCAGTTGTCCGCTGGCGAGAGCGATTTTGTTGGTAACTTTTGATTCTGAGCTCGCGTTCTATCTTTTGACGGGGAAATAGGGTAATATACGGGCGCAACCACCTTAAGCCAATAGCAGGGGGGCTTAATTGGGAGGGATGGCCCGGTGAGCCCTAACGGCCACGCTCAAGGTGAGCGTCTGATGGTAGACGCAGCGCGGGCAGGTGACGCCAGCGCATTATCAGAGCTGTACACGCTCTATTTCCCCAGGGTATACCGTTACATACTTGCCCGTACGGGCAATACATATGATTCCGAGGACTTGGCGGAAGAGGTCTTCATGCGCGTACTGGAGGCCATCGAGCGCTTCCAGTGGCGGGAAGCTCCGTTCTCGGCCTGGCTTTTTCGGATCGCGCACAACGCGGTCATCAGCCGGCGCCGCAAGGAGACCGCCCGTGGCCGCTCGTCTCAACTCTCGGAAGGCCTCGCGGTCAATTCCCAAGGGCCGGATGAACTGGTAGAGAACCGGCTGGCCCTGACCGATATCCGTGAGGCGGCGGAGAAACTTCCGGAGGCGCAGCGACAGGTCATCGCGCTGCGGTTCGCGGCGGGCCTCTCAGTAGCGGAGACCGCTCGGACGATGGGAAAGGGTGAAGGGAACGTAAAAGTAATACAGCACAAGGCGATCGTGAAGCTCCGCGAAATGATGGGGCAGGCGAGACCCGCGAAAGTATATGAAAGCGAGACGGCTCGATGAGGTTCTGGACGAATGCCTTTCCGCTTACCTGGAAGGCAGGAGGAGCGTCGACGAAAGCCTCTCGCTTTACCCGGCCCTGCGACATGAACTTGAACCGCTTCTTTGGACGGCCGTAGAGGTAGCAGATACCTTCAACCAATCCTCACCTCCCGAACACGTTGAAGAGCGCGGGCGCCAAGAATTTCTGACGAGCGCGTCTGTCCGCCAGCGGGCAAAGCTACTCACGTACGACCTCAATTTCGCGCAACGATTAGGTGAATTGGCGCGGCGTCCGCGCCGGCTGCTGATTGTGGCCGCCTTCGTGATCGGTCTCGCAGTTGCAGGAACCATCGCTTCCAGGCTCGAATTATCGTCGGATGAAACCAGCGAGGAGGCGGCGTCCGTCCCTTCTCCGCTCACTCCCGCAGTTGGCGCCCTTCGGGACGCTCAGCAGCAATTGTGGCGGCGAGCCAATCAAGGAGTCGACGTCTCACCAGAAATGATTCGGGCGCTGGCGAGAACGACAACCGTACTCGACTCTCAGGTAGGAGACTTCTCGGCGCTGGACAGCCAAGCCCGCCTTGAACTCGAGCGGGCCATCGCCGACCAATACCTGCTACTCCACCTTATCGCGAACACCCAGCCGGCGCCGACAGCGCCTGAAGCCAGACGAGCTCTCGGCGTCACTCAACAAGTGGCGCGAAGCTGGGGCATTGATCTGCCGCAAGTGCCACCGGCTGCGCCGGCCTCACCGGTCACTCCGGTAGATGGGACCGCGACCAGCCAGCCATCTTCCCCAACGCCATTCTCGTCTCAAGGCAATGAGACGCCTTCGGCCGAGACGCCAACTCCGGAATCGGGCGCAAACACTTCGCCGTGAAGCCGACTCTCGTTGACATCGTCTAGCGCACGAAATTAGAATTAGTTCCCCATCATGTCTGAAGTGACGCTCTGGGAGGCGGCTGCCCAATACGTCGACACTCTGAAAGGCGCATCTCGCCAACCGGCGCTGATCGAGGTGAATCGCTTCGTAGAATGGCAGGGGCGTAGTCATCTCGTAAAGCAGCTCCGGGGCCACGACATCGAGCTTTATGCTGAGCGCATGGGGCCGTCCAACCCGAATTCCACGCGTAGAGCTGAACAACTGCGAGCATTTCTTCTCTACTTGAAGAAGAAGGACCTCAGCGAGATAAATCTGGCTCCCCACCTGCGCTTGCGCAAAGGCGGAGCAAAGATCGCCGGGACCGCCGGACAGGAATTGACAATGGTGGAGCTCACGCGCGAAGGGATCGAGGCGTTGAGGGGCGAACTTGACACTTTAGTTTCCCAGCGCTCGGGCGTCCGCGAAGAGATCCGTAAGGCAATGTTGGACAAGGACTTTCGCGAAAACGCCCCGCTGGACGCCGCTAAGGACAAGCAGGGACACATCGAGGCGCGCATTCGCGAAATCGAGGCGACGCTAAAACGCGCTGTGGTTGTCCAGCAGTCCGCACAAGGCGATCGAGTACAGGTCGGTGTGACGGTGCACGTTCGGAACCTGCTCAGCGGGGCGGTCAATCGCTTCACTATTGTTGGCCCCACCGAATCGAATGCCGCCGACGGTAGGATTTCTAGCGTATCGCCCGTGGGCCGCTCGCTCATCGACCGCAGCGTCGGCGATGAGGTAGAAGTGTCGGCACCCGCGGGGATGATGCGATTGCGGGTCGAGCGAATAGGCGAATAGCGCTCGCCGCCTGAGCCTAAGAACCTGGGCGGAGAATCTTGGGTAGCATCTCCTCGGGGCCGCTCGCCACAGTAAAGTGGTCGTTAATCTCGGGGTCCTCATACCCGGCGATGTATCGCCATGTCCGAATGCCGACTACCGCGACATCCAGTCGCCGGCACATGCTGAGCGCTTCGTCGCCCTTCCCGACCGGCACGTAGAGATATAGCGGCGCCAGCTCCGAGTAGGGAAGCCATTCGAAGCGCGCCACCGCCTCGCGCACCGTCTCATTCGTTTCGACCTCGGCGACGATCTTCGCGTTGTTCTCGGGGTGCTGGACTACAACGATGTCTGGGTAGGCCACCAGACTGCCTCGCAACTGCACGCCCATCGTGCGCTGTGGGACATTAACATACGTCTTTAAGTCCCGGTACTTCTCAGTGGGAAAGCCAAAACGCCGTCGCACGATATCTCGCAGCGCCTTCTGGTGTAGTAGATCACGGGCTTCGCTGCGCAGTGCCGTAGTGGGTGGAACGTATGCCCGAGGCTGCCCGGCGGCTGGCGCCGGTCCAAGCATCTGCGATAGGAGAAGGCTCTCAGGAAGGCTGCCCTTCAAACTTGCGAACGCTCTATCAATAGCGTCGTTCCGCGCTTGGTCCTCCTTCTCCACGCCTTGGGTCATACTGACTGCCTCTCATCCATGTTCAGCATTTGAAGCAAGTATCAGTGACGCATTGAAAAGGAGCAAGGCCGCCAAAACCGCCAGCTTGACACGCGCTCCTGCCATTTGTGATATTTGGTACAAAGGATCCCCATCTGTGACTCCCGCCGCACTTCTTGTGTTACGCTTCCCCGCTTTGGCCTGTTTCCGGACGTAACGAGGGATGCAGAAGACCGGCGCTATCGAGACGACTCGTCGGGCCAATCTCTTACCCGGTCTGGCGAGCCATTTTCGCTTCGAATTTCTGGCGATTGCTACTATCGTGCTGACCTACGGCCTCATCGTGTTGGGCGGCGCGGTCCGCGCCACCGACTCGGGCACAGCCTGCCCCGATTGGCCTCTCTGTCACGGACAAGTGCTTCCTCGCCTGGAAGGGCACGTACTCGTGGAGTACTCCCACCGTTTGGTTGCTTCAATCGTGGGCGTTCTCATATTCGCGACAGCGATTTGGGCGTGGCGCCGCAACCGGAACGATTCCCTCGTGACAGGCGCCGCCCTACTCGCCACCGTTCTTCTCGTCGCGCAGGTGCTCGTCGGGGCAGCGACTGTAGACACCGAGACAAACGCCAGTGTTGTCGCGCTGCATCTTTCGATAGCGCTCACCCTGCTGGCGACACTGATTGTCCTTGGCCTGGCCTCCGTCCGCCCAGGCATTGAGACCGCTGGAGAGCTTCCGATGCTTCCCATCATCGTTGCTCTCGGAGCGTTCGCACTGGTAATCAGCGGCGCTTACGTATCGCAAGAGGGCGCTGGACTGGCGTATCCGGACTGGCCGCTATTCAACGGCAAACTGGTGTCCGCAGGCGGCCGCCTCGCAGACCTTCATTACGCGCACCGTCTGCTGGCTGCCGGCCTGGGCGTCCTCATGTTGGCCCTCGCGGCGGTGACTTGGCGACGTGAGAGACGGCTCATGGTCATCGTAGCCGTCGGTGTTGCCCTTGCCATATATGTTGCGCAAGTTTTCGTCGGAGCTGCGAATATCTGGCTCACACTCGCCACCCCCATGCGTATCCTGCATCTTGCCCTGGCGTCGGCCCTCTGGGCCGTGTTAGCTTTCACTTCGGCATGGAGCTACCTCAGACCCGGCACCAGAGAGCAGACAACCTGAGATGTTAAGCGCCGTCACGACAACCACGCGAGTTGCGCGTGACATGAACGTCGCGCTCCTCGCGTATGTGCGGCTCACCAAGCCCCGCATTGTCCTTCTGCTTGTAATCACGACGATACCGGCGATGATACTTGCGGATGGAGGCCTGCCGTCGCCCTGGCTCATCCTTGCGACAGTCCTCGGCGGCTCCGTCGTGGCCGGCGGTGCCAACGCCTTGAACATGTACTTCGATCGCGACATCGACGAGCTCATGTTGCGGACCCGGGACCGCCCGGTCCCGGCCGGGCAGATCGAGCCCGAGAAGGCTGCTCTCTTCGGTCTTGCGCTGGCGCTGGGGGGATTCTTATTCCTTGAATGGACCGTGAACCTTCTGGCCGCAGCACTTACTCTGGCCGCGTTCTGCTTCTACGTTCTCGTTTATACGGTCGTTCTGAAGCGCACGACTCCGCTGAATATCGTCATCGGCGGTGCCGCCGGGGCCATGCCGCCGGTTATCGGGTGGGCAGCGGTCAACAACGAGCTAGCTGTCCCCGCGCTCATCATGTTCGCGATCGTTACTCTCTGGACGCCGCCGCACTTCTGGGCGCTTTCCCTCAACTATAGCCGGGACTATGAGCGCGCCGGCGTGCCGATGCTTCCCGTCGTCGCTGGGCCCGCTCAAACCAAGCGACAGATCCTTGCCTATTCGGTGGCTCTTGTCGTTGCATCTTTGCTTCTTGCCATTTGGAGTGATGCCGGCGTCGTTTATTTCGCGGTGGCGCTCGTGTTGGGCGGCGGCTTCTTGTACTGTGCGCTGCGCCTTTTGAAATCTTCGTCTCAAAGAGCCGCCGCCGACCTCTTTCGATATTCCATCGCTTATCTCGCTCTGCTGTTTTGCGCGATCGCGGTCGACGTGCTGGTGAAGGTGTGAGCCCGCCCGACTTGCCCCACGTCGCGGGTTGCCCCATCATATCTGGCAGACTAGCATATTCCCTCTCGCATGCGGATGACCGTGAGTAAGCTGCGTCTTCCACGACCGCGATCAGCTCAAATCGTTGCCGGTCTGTTTCTACTGCTCCTGATCGCGCTGCTGGCAACGGGTTGTATCGGGGATACGGACACTCCGCAGAACACTCTGGCGCCTGAGGGAGAGGTCGCGCGGCATCAGCGCAATCTTTTCATGCTGGCAATGTGGCCAGCTCTCGTCGTCATGATTCTCGTTGAGGGGGCAATCGTCGTGACGCTCCTGCGTTTTAGACGGCGCAAAAATGACGCGATTCCCAAGCAGACGCATGGCAATACGCCGCTAGAAATCGGCTGGACGATCGTTCCGACGATCATAATTATTGCCTTCGTTGGAGTACCGATGCTCCCGGTCCTCTTCGACCTCGGGCGAGACCCAAAGGCGGACGCTTATCCCATCGAAGTAGCCGGCCAGCGATTTCAGTGGTCGTTCAAGTACCCGGACATCAAAGATGCACGCACAGGCGAACCGCTGGAGTCGCCGCCGGTTGTGCCTGGGCGGGCCGCCGAGCTTCACATTCCGGCCGGCAAGGAGATCGCCCTAACAATTACGTCCATCGACGTCAACCACAGCTTCGGTGTACCAAGATTGGCCGGGACGCAAGACGCGATACCAGGGGAGCAGCACCGTATCTGGATCAAGGCAGACCATCCAGGATCATTTGCCGGACAGTGCCGGGAGCTTTGTGGCACCGGTCACGCGGGGATGCTTATCACGGTAATCGCACAGAATCAGGAAGACTTCGACGCCTGGGCTAAGGAGGCGGCGGCCGGGGTGAAGACGGTGCCGGAAAGCGGGGGACCAGAGGCGGTCGCCGCGACAGGAAGCGGGGAGTAAGGCATGGCGACGGAATGGCCACAGACGCGGAAGAGTGGGCTAGCCGATGCGTTGCGCGGAGCCCGCGAGATGGCGGACCAGCATTACGGCATCTGGAGCTGGATCGCCACCGTCGATCACAAACGCATCGGCATCATGTACGGTGTGACGGCCTTTATCTTCTTCCTCACCGGGGGGATCGAAGCGCTTCTCCTTCGGACTCAGCTCATCGTTCCGCATGCGGGCATCCTCGACGCCGACCAGTACAACCGCATTCTCACGATGCACGGAACGACGATGGTGTTCCTCGTGATAATGCCGCTCAGCGCAACCTTCTTTAACCTCATGATCCCGCTGATGATCGGCGCGCGTGATGTGGCGTTCCCGCGATTGAACGCTTTCAGCTACTGGGTATTCCTCGCCGGCGGAATCTTCTTGAACGTGAGCTTCTTCACGAAGAATGTCTTCTCCGGTGAGCTCGGCGCGCCGGACTGCGGCTGGACTTGCTATTCCACCCTGTCCTCCAAAGCGTTCTCGCCCGGTCATGGCGTCGACTTTTGGGCGTTGGGCGTGCAGATCCTTGGGATTGCCTCACTGGCCTCAGGCTTCAACTTCATCGTCACGATCCTCAACATGCGGGCGCCCGGCATGACCCTCTTCCGGATGCCGCTGTTTGTCTGGATGACCCTGGTCACTTCGTTTCTGCTCATTTTCGCGATGCCGGTCATCGCCGTTGCTCTGTTCGAGCTAATCTTCGACCGACTCTTCAACGCCAACTTCTTCAACCCGGACAAGGGCGGCAACCCTCTCCTCTGGCAGCACATGTTCTGGTTATTCGGGCATCCAGAAGTGTATATCCTGATCCTTCCAGCTATGGGTATCGTCTCCGAAATATTGCCCACCTTCTCGCGGAAGCCGTTGTTCGGTTATCCGTTCGTTGTCTTCTCGGGAATCGCGATCGGCTTCATGAGCTGGGGCGTCTGGGTACACCACATGTACACGACCGGCTTGGGGACGGTCGCGAACTCAGCCTTTGGCATCTCGACGATACTCATCGGCGTGCCCACAGGCGTCAAAGTACTGAACTGGATGGCGACACTGTGGGGCGGATCGCTCAACCTAAAAGCGCCGATGATGTTTGCGGTTGGCTTCGTCGCGATGTTCACGATCGGCGGGCTGAGCGGCGTGACGCATTCGGTCGTGCCTTCTGATTACCAGCAGCAGGACACGTATTACGTCGTGGCGCATTTCCACTACGTCCTATTCGGCGGCGCGATCTTCGCTCTGTTCGCCGGCTTCTACTACTGGGTGCCGAAGTTCACCGGCAAGCTCCTGGACGATAGGCTGGGACAGATACATTTCTGGCTGATGCTCATCGGCTTCAACCTGACGTTCTTTCCGATGCACATCTCCGGGCTTCTCGGCATGCCCCGTCGCATCTCGACCTATTCTGAGGGCCAGGGATGGGACTTCTGGAACCTGCTTTCGACGATCGGGGCCTTCACAATCGCGACTTCCATTCTCGTTTTCATAATCAATTTCATCTACAGCCTGCGACGCGGGGAGGCAGCCGGCCATGACCCTTGGGATGGGCGCACGCTGGAATGGACGATCCCGTCGCCGCCTCCGCACTACAATTTCGAGAAGATACCCGTTGTGCATGCTCGCGACCCTTTCTGGCACGAGAAGTACACGGAGGATGCGGAGGGGCGGCCAATACCGGTCGTCGCCGGCGCCGCCAATGGGCATGAGGGCGAGGCGCATGAGGACCCCGGCGGACACGGGATCCATATGCCTTCACCGTCTTACTTCCCGCTCATAGCGGCGCTCGGTTTTCCGATCATGGCGACCGGCCTGATCTACGACTACGCGCTGGTGGCCGTCGGTGCGGCGGTCCTCTTTGTCGGCATTTATGGTTGGGCGCTCGAGCCGGCCACCGAGGGTGAGGAGGCCTAGGCGTGGCGCAGGCCGTCGGCACCGCCCACCTCGAGACCTCGACCGGGCTCGATAACCGCAAGCTCCTTATGTGGCTCTTCCTGGGCTCGGAGTGTCTCTTCTTCGGGTCGTTGATCGCGGCCTACCTGCTGTACCGGGACAGGAGCGTCACTGGCCCCTATCCAGGGGACCTGTTCGATATCCCGTTCACTTCGGTCAGCGCCCTCGTCCTCTTGATGAGCAGCGTGAGCATGGTGCTCGCGCTCGCCGCCATCCAGCGGGGCAACGTGCGCGGCATGCAGATCTGGCTGTTCACGACCGCGACGCTCGGCCTCCTGTTCCTTTCGGGACAGGCCTTCGAATTCACGGAATTCAACCACGAAGGGCTTTCGCTATCCACAAACCTTTTCGGCACCACGTTCTTCGTGCTTACAGGATTTCACGGTGCGCACGTGACCATCGGCGTGCTAATCCTGCTCTCGCTCTTCACGGTGTCGCTGCAAGGGCGAATCCAGCAGAAGGACAGCCTGAATATTGAACTGGCCGGCCTCTACTGGCACTTCGTCGACATTGTGTGGATCGTGATCTTCACGCTCGTGTACCTGATACAGCCATGAGGCACCTAGGATGACGCTTGCGGAGTACCGGGGCCGCGGAGGCGCTGAAGTCCCGCGCGAAGACCAGCACGT
>WNGH01006782.1_pt1 | contig 11575 bp, 8 predicted proteins | sample 5400631 | NCBI WGS metagenome assembly WNGH01 (sample SAMN13153373, study PRJNA577476) | soil metagenome | isolation source: 115 cm soil or saprolite under Garry oak tree replicate 1 | place: USA:California | collected 2016-06-15 | reverse complement strand
GCATCACCGCGGCTGCCGCGGAATGCTTGGCAAGCACGTCGACGCCGTTGAGAAAATACCAGTGATCGACCCGAACCGCCGCTGGCATGTCTGCCGCCGAGACCAAATCACCAGCTTGCAGATACGAGGTAGCCCTGGCACCTGGGTGTGTTGTGACGCCGTTCGGCACGCCAGTTAAGTGAATCGTCACAGCCAGATCAGACAAAGGACCAAGATCAAAATCTAGAGGATCCGAATAGGTCGGCGCTCCTGGCGGAATTATCACGCATGCCTGGCCATCAAAGCTCAGAGGCCTGTCGCTTCCCGGCTTGATCGCACTGCCCCCTGCGGCTGACGCCACGTGAGCGGAAGAGATGGTGAGTGCCGTAGCTCCGAACGCATTCGAAAATCGAATACGTATTTGTTTCCCGCCAATGGAAACATGCACGATCTGCCGAAGCGTACTGTCAGTGAAGCCAGGCGCTGGCGGCTCGTTCCTTGCGTCCCCGAGCTGCGGCGAGGAGGCCCATGTGCCCACCCAATGGTCGTCCTTGTCGTTCGCACCCGACTTACTGTGCCACGCCGACGCAGGGACCACGGCCATACCGAGGAACAAAGAGGCAACAAAAATCAGTTCCCTTCTCAAGAAGCCCCCCTTCACAGACAAGCTGCACCCGTCACCGGCACAGCTGGTTCAGTCATGTGCTTGGCGACCATCATCTGTTGCAAGAATGTTCCGTCCCATCTGGAAGGAAGGTCAGGGTCGTGGACGTACTCGGGATCGCTCTCCGCCTCTTGCAATGTAATGAGTTTGAAGCCTCGCTGCTTGAGCAGTTCGAGAAGTCGCGGCAGCATGACAGTCTCAAGCACACCGATGTGCAACAGCATCACATGCTTGATGTCGCGCCCACAGATCTGGTTCGATACTTTCTGTCCGACGGAAAGGGATTCGGACGCCCCACTCAAATAGCTCTGCTTCAACCAGTTAATTGCCTGCACATTGTTCTTCGCAAGGTACCGCGCGTACGGCTCGTTGTAGGCATAGTCGCCAAGGTTGAGCGTCACCTCGGCCATCTTGTACCCGCGCTCTTTGAGAAAGGCATCGACAGCGTGATGGTTTTCCGGCGTGTCTCCCTCGCGCAGAAATGGGAATCGCAGCCAGTGCGCGAGCCATAAAACCATCCAATTAATCGCTGAATGTGCAAGAATTCCTCCTGTTCTTATTGCAAGGATGGACCAGAACGGTATCTATATTAGCGGTTTTCGAGTCTTTCAACTCGATTTGAAGAGTTCAAGCAAGCGAGATTTCAGAGTAGGCGCATGCACTCGTGCGTAGCGGAGCCATCAACGCTCCGGGGCAGTGACGTCCTAAGAGTTGTTCCTTTGAGATTTCGCGTTGGAGCCTACAAAACCCCTACCGCAACTAGCGCACAGGCTGGGGAGGCAGGTGCGCTGCCTCCGACACGTGGTGCCACAGATTCGGTGCTGGCGACGCAAGAAGCGTGACCTGAAATGTTCCCTTAAGCTCGCTCGTTAGTCTACAACTTGCTGAGTAGCCGCTAAGAAACTATTGGTAGAGGGTGGGGAATCGAACCCACCGCCGTACACGGCTAAACTATTGAATCCACTTATCGCCGCTCCTCGATTGAGATCCGTTAGGGTCCACAATCGAGGCTACTTTTTCAACTGCCGCCCGATGCGCATCACCTACAATGTGTCCATAAATCTGGAGTGTTGTCCTGGCATCGGCATGACGAAGCTGTCGTTGCACAACTTTCGGTGTGGCTCCTGAATCCAGCAAGAGCGCAGTGTGGGTGTGGCGGAATGCATGAAGGCCGCATCGCGGGATTCCCAGCGCGTCGAGAATCGGCCAGAGGCGGCACTCCACGACTTTGTTCGACGAGGGTGGTCGGTCGTTGCGCGCGGCGAAGAGGAATCCGTGAGGATTCGGTTTCCATTGGGAGCGGTAGTTTCCTAAGACCGCGGCTAGGGTCTCGGGGATTGGAAGAGTGGTTTCGCTTTCCCAGCTTTTTGCCGTCTGAACCCTTCCGTTCCATGCAGATCGCCGGATATGAAGTAATTGCGCTCTAGATCGATGTCGCCCCATTGAAGCCCCAGCGCTTCTCCGGCACGCAATCCATCCACCGTGAAAAGGGCAAAACATCGTCCGCCAAGGCTCCTTGGCTATCGCAAGGATCTGCTGGACTTGTTCCACGGAGAAATGCGGAGCTTCGTACGAAGTTCCGCGTGTTGGTAGTCGGAGTTTGCTGACATGGATCTGTTCACAGTTGTATCCCCAATTTCGGGCCGTCGTTAGGATGCTTGAGAGCGTCCCTATCACGTTCAAGACGGTCTTGTGAGATACGGTCTTGTTGGTGGCTCTCTCTGGCATTCGAGTTATGAATTTTTGTTGATTTTCGACTCCAAACTGATCCAAGCGCAGTTTGCCAAGCTCCGGAGTTATGTAGCACCTTAAGTGCGAGCGAACTGCTCGTGCGGAGGATGGCTTTTGTGTAGGCAACACCTCGGCTCTCCATCGTTCAATGAACTCCGCGAACGTGGCGGCCCTGCTTGGGCGATAGTCGAGGCAGTTGATACGGGCAAGTATGGCATCCAAACGCCGCTCGGCCAATCGTTTCGTAGGCAACTCGCGCTTTGTGCCAAGGATAACAGATCGCCGAACACGCCTTGTCTTACCGTTTATTTCCAAGACATCTTCTCTGTAGCGTCCGACCCATTTCTCTTGCTTCTTCCCTTTCAGAAACACAGCATTAACTGCTGAAGATGTTCTTGCTCAGGAATTCATTGCGGAATTTGCCGCGCGGGTCGTACCTATTGCTCAATTGGATAAAGTCAGGCAATTTCCTGTAAACAGAGCGCAGGTCCGCCGGGGGCACGGTAAACAGCTTTCCCCAGTGCGGCCGGGCTTTAAATGGAACCAATTCTTTTTCAATTAATGGCATCAGCATTTTGACGGCCGGCCAGTCCTGTTTCCAAGTAAAGTGAATGGTCACGCAAGGCTGTTCGTAACAAGGACTCAACCATAAATTGTCGGCAGCAATCGTACGGATTTCCGAAATCATCAAGTGCGGACTGATCTGATCTCGCAGTCGTTCAACCGCCAGAATTGCTTCAATCGCATGTTGTCGGGGCACGAAGTACTCCGTTTGTAACTCTTTACCCGCGCTAGGCGTGAAGCCCATGCGAAAGTGCGGCAGTCGTTCATACCAAGGCCCCGGAACGCCCATTTGCTCCGTACAGTTCTCGGCGGAAAGTTCCGCAATGGGGTGGAGATTCTTGGTAGCGCGTTTCGCTCCGAAGAATTCGGGGGCCCCGTCAAACGCTTGCCCCTCTTCAACACGACTCTTGATCCAAACTTCGTTGATACGCTGGTTTCGCCAGTCGGTAAAAAGACTGACGCTGTAACCACTTGATTCGATATCGTCAAAGTGGTCTTTCACTGCACTGAGCGGCAAGTTTTCATACACGTACTGCCGCATCATGTAGGTTGGCTGAATATCGAGCGTGACCTTTGTGATTACACCCAGCGCACCTAGCCCAACGACAGCTCCCAGAAACGCTTCGCCGTCTTGTCGGCGGGATAGCTTAACCACCTCGCCGTCCGCCGTGACGATTTCAAGTGCTGAGACCGCCGTGGCGAGATTGCCATTCTTTTCGCCCGAACCATGTGTTGCAGTGCTGACCGCTCCGGCTATCGAAATGTGAGGCAACGAGGCAAGATTGTGCAGCGCAAAGCCTTTGCTATGGAGGAGCGGGCAGAGTTGACCATATGTCATGCCTGCAACAACCGTCACGGTGCGCCCTTCCGGCTCCACGGCAACCAGTTCGTCCATCGGCTTCAAGGACAAAAAATTATCTGTGCTATCTGCTATGTCGTTGAAGCAGTGGCGCGTTCCCAATACCTTTAGTTTGTTCTGTTTCTTAACGTAACTACGCACCTGTTCAAGCGAGCTTGCGGAGTACAAGCGGTCTGTACTGTATTCGAGATTGCCCGCCCAATTCTTCAGTTTGTCCTTGGCTGCCCAGGTCAAGAAAGGTGAAATAGCCGGGCTTGCTATCAGCGCCGAGAAGAGCTTGATAAAAGCTCTCTTATTCATAGCTTTAGCCCAAGCGGTGTCGACATTTGCAATCGGAATTCGCTATTCCTTACCATCGAGAGCGCGGCAATTGTACACCTATTTCTTATCTTTCTAGTGCCGATCCGGTTGGTCGAGCTTGAATGGCCTACGCGGACGACGCTGAAGAACTGTTTCTGCCAGACTTCTGCGTCGAATTCTGCTCTTTGGGACAAAGAACAGGGGGCCAGCGGTGCTGCTCTATTGAGGAAAAGCTGTGTAAAGTAAGACGTCTTGAGGGTCGGCGTTCTATGCCGTGCGTTCACTCGCTCCAAGGACTGAGATGGAATAAATGAGGCTTCGGCTGCGCAATCAATTCCCTTTCTTTGTGGCGATGGTCGTCTCGTTAGCTTTTCCGGCAAAGGCCCAGCGCGGCACAAGCGAACAGGCGAACAAGAGTCACCCTAAGTTCACCGATGTGACTTCCGCGCTCGGATTGAATTTTCGGAACATGGCCTCGCACACTTCGAAAAAATACTTGATTGAAACAATGGGACCGGGCGTTGCTCTGTTTGATTACGACAACGACGGGCGCCTGGATATTTTTGTGGTCAACGGAGCGCCGCTCACTGACCCGACGCCCAAGGGAGCTATCCCGCAGAAGACGGGTCCCAAGTACTGGGATCGTCTTTATCACCAGAAGCAAGACGGCACGTTTGAAGACGTTACCGAAAAGGCCGGCCTCCAGGGAGTCGGATACGGAATGGGAGTTGCGGTCGGGGACTACGATAATGACGGCTACGAAGACCTATATGTGACGGCATACGGGGGCAACAAGCTCTATCACAACAATGGTGATGGCACATTCACGGACGTGACGGAGAACGCCGGGGTCGGAGGAAACGGCTGGTCCACCAGCGCAGCCTGGGTGGACTTGGACAATGACGGCCGGCTGGATCTGATCGTTCTTCGATACCTGCAGTGGGACTTCGACGACGTCTGGTGCGGTCAACACAAGGAGGGTTATCGAGAATATTGCCATCCGGATATTTTCAAGCCCATTGCTCCTCTGGTTTATCACAACGACGGCAACGGTCACTTTACTGAGATTTCGGAAAAGATCGGCCTGGCTAAACCGGGCAAGGGCTTGGGTATAGCCCTTGCCGATTACGACCGAGACGGACGCATTGATATCTTTGTTGCGAACGACTCGATGCCTGAATTCCTCTACCATAACAAAGGGAATGGAACGTTCGAGGAGGTCGCGCTCGTGTCCGGTGTTGCCGTCGATGGCGAGGGACATACGTACGCTGGCATGGGCGTGGACTTTGCGGATTATAACAATGACGGTCTCCCGGATCTCGTGGTTACGGACCTTGCCAGCCAGATGTATGCGCTATATCGGAACAATGGCGACGGCACGTTCACGTACGAGAGCTATTCGTCAGGTCTTGGCCGCATGACCATGACGCATTCGGGCTGGGGCGTACGGTTTCTAGACTATGACAACGACGGATGGAAGGATCTACTCGTCTCGCAAGGGCATGATTTGGACACGATCGAACTGACGTTTCCAAACCTCCGCTACCGCGAACCCATGTTGCTGGCACGGAACACGGGCCACGGCTTTGAAGACGTCTCGGCGGAGGCGGGTAGCGTTTTTCGAGAAGCCTGGGTGGGGCGTGGCATTGCGATTGGAGACATTGACAATGATGGTCGTATGGACGCAGTCGTGACGACGAATGACGGACCTCTTTATGTGCTGCGCAATGAGACTCCGGCGACAAACCATTGGCTGACATTGAAACTTGTTGGGCACACGAGCAACCGCGATGCGATTGGAGCGGAAGTCAGAATTGTGACCATGAATGGTTTCCAAACCGGAACCGTGACTACTGCAAGTAGCTATCTCTCCGCCAGCGACAAACGCCTGCATTTTGGCCTAGGCGAAGAAACTTCGATCCAAACGATCGAGATTCACTGGCCCAGCGGAATCCGGCAGATTCTCAAGAATGTGCGTGCCAATCAGGTCGTCCAAGTGGACGAACCTTTGGAGATCGCGCCGAGCAAGACACAAAGAACGCCACACCGATGATGCGCTCTCACCGTGAAGCCTTCCTAAGCGTCCTAGTCTGCTGAAGGCATTTTCCATTGGGGCGGCAGGAAGTCACCTAACAGATCGCCTGCCGCGGGGGGCGGTGTATCGGAAGGCGCATTGGCGTGCTCTGTCGCGCTTTTTGTGTCGCCAGCTCGACGAAAAGCCTGGCTGAGCAAACGCCGCGCCTGTATGTCGCCGGGACTCAGATGAAGTGTCTCTTGCAGTTCGGCAATAGCATCGTTCATTTGACCTAGGGCCAGCTGGGTTTTTCCAATGCCCAGGTGCGCCTCAGCGCTTTTTGGGTTCAAGCGCACGGCTTCCCGAAAGGCTGCCAAAGCGTCCGATCGTTTCCCGGCGCGGTCGAGAGACAGACCGAGAAAGTAACTGAGGAGAAAGTTTGCGCCTATCTTTTTCTGTCCAGCCGCAAGCTCCGAGGCCGCTTCGTCTGCCCGCCCCTGGCGCAGCAGGACTTGCGCTAGTCCTATGTAACTGGTTGGCAGAGGGTCACCGGCAACGACAAGAGCGCGAAAAATATCTTCCGCCGCAGCATAGCGCCCGGCGGCGAGCTGCCCTGCTCCCAGCCGAAGGCGCAGAGCATAGGACTCCGGATTGGATGCGATTCCTTCCTGCGTGGCCGAGATGGCATCGGCAAAGCGGCTCAATTCCATCAACTCGCGTGTCAAATTCAGCCACACTTCCTCCTCGCTTGGAGCCAGCTTGGCCGCTTGGCGCAGAGCCTCAACCGCGAGGTCGGCACGGCCAAGCCGCGCCTCCGCAATGCCAATTAGCGACCACGCGGAGGCCAGTTCACCTGCTTTCGAGTCTTTTGATGGCACGAGACCGATATATAAATGAGCTTGTTGCGCAGCCTGCTCGTAGCTCCCAGACAAAAGATAAGTCAGGGCGAGATCAAATTGCGCCCAAGAGGCGAGGCCAGCGTGCTGGCGGTCGCTCGCTTTTCGAAGAAGTTCGACCGCCTTATCATTTTCATGGACCGCCAGAAAAAGCGACGCCACATGAGCGGACTGGGCATCACCGAGGGGAAACGTTTCGAGTTGCCGGAGCGCTTTACGGGCCTCTTCTTGTTTTCCAAGAGCGACGTGTCCCGTCGCAATTTGGATCAAGAAGTCCGGCTCGGAAGGCCACGGAACACCAGATAATTCCAATTCTCGAAAGGCCTCGGAGTACAGCCCGGCATCGAGTTGTACTCGGCCGAGATAATAGTGGGCGAATGAGTCGTTCGAAGAAAGCTTCAGCGCCTGTTCCAGGACCTCTTTCGCGCGTGCGAGTCGATGTTGCGTCCATTCCAGGAAACCCAAGTTTCGATAAGCATCCTCCGTTTGAGGATCGAGACGAATGGCTTCCTCATACTCACCGGCTGCTTCTGTCGTTTGCCCAAGGCGCACTAGGACAATCCCTCGGAAGTTGCGGATCCGCGCATCCCTGGGATGCTCATGCTCGGCTTTGGTCAGCGCCTCGAGCGCGTCCTCAAGGCGATTCTCTCTGAGGGCGATCAGACCATTTTGAAACGTCTCATCTTGGCCAGCCGAGTGTTCCATCGAGGATTGCTGAGACAAAACGACAAGGTGGCAATCGGAAACAGAAGAAAAACACAAGCCAACACTGATGAGGAAGCAGGCCACCACACAGATGAAGCGCGGGAGAAAGCTCATATCAGAGTTCTGCAGTTCCGAAGACGGGCAGACGAACCCAGTATTTTGCCTTGCCTCTTTTCAGTCTGACGCAAGAGTCTCGTAACCACACAGAGTGAGCTAGTCGCCAGCGATATCTGCGCCAACCTCGCTTTGATGACAGCCATGGCCTCAGGGATCCTGCATCGACTTCTCGACGGCGGTCAAACGCTCGGTCTGTTTTTCCAGGGTACTGTGCGATGTGCGGTTCAGGGCCGTCGAGAGTTCAAACTCGCGAGCGGCCTTTTCCTTCTCTCCCAGGGCCTGATACGCTCGGGCGAGCTTGTAATGGACCGAACCATCATGATCCCCAGCAACAGCCATCTTGAATTCGGCTGCCGCTTTCTCGTAATGGCGCAACTCAGAATATGCCGTGCCCAGGTCTCGATGTATGTCCGGATTGCTGGGGTCTCCTGCGAGTGCTTGGGTTAAGTAAGGAAGGGCCCGTTCCGGCTGGTGTTCCAGAAGGTAGGTATCCCCGAGCTCGTTGAGCGCTCCGGGATGCCGCGGGTCCAGTCTCAACTCGGCTTCAAATTCTTCGCGTGCTTCTTTGACTTTGAGGTCTTTCCAAAGCAGATGGCCCAGACTGTAATGCAAGTTTGGCAGGGAAGGTCTTATCGCGATCGCCGCACGGTACTCTTCCATGGCTTTCCTGTCATCGCCGTTTGTGGACGCTAGATCACCCATGAGCTGGTGCATACGATACGAATTAGGGTCCAATTCAGAAAGCCCCAGATACGCCTGCGTGGCCAACTTTTCGTAACAACGCGCCCGCCAATAGGAGGCTTCGGGGGAGTGCTGCTCGGCAAGCGTCAGTTTGGAAAGTACTTCGAGCGACGCTTCATAATCTCCCGCTTCAAACAGGGCCCCTGCAATAGAGGTGCGAAATCCGGGCGGCGATTTGGGCGAGAGTACGCGACTCGCACAACGCCTCACAATGGCGAGTTGCCCGTTTTTGAGCGACTGGCGGACCTCTTCTTGAGAGCAAACCACAGTGGAGCGTGTCGTCAAATCGGATGGAGTCGCTTTTGCCTCTTCCGCAGCGGTCGCAGCAGGATTACCGCTCTGGGCGGCAAGAAATGCCAGGGCAAAGTGCGCGGCCGGAGTGTTGCGTCGTTCCAGCTCCGGGGCGAGTTGCTCGATTCTCTCTCGTAAGCTTTCGGGAAGCTGTTCGAAAGCAGCATCCCCGAGCCCACGTTCGCGGATGCCTAGGATCCTTTCGGCCTCTAACGTGTCGGTATCCACGGCTCGCGCCCAGTCCGCGAGAGCTCCATCCACATCCCCCAGGATGAATTCTGTTTCTCCGCGACGGACAATCGCTCGCAAACTGCCGGGGACCACACGTAATTCTTGTTCAAACTCCATGGCTGCGCGCTTCACTCTTCCTGCCCGCAACAGCACTTCACCCATTTCCACATGCATTCCCGGAGTCCCGGGCGAAACCGCCAAAGCATTCTGAAAACGAATCACCGCCATGGACCAAGCACCGCTCGCGGCGTAGCTCTCGGCCAGCAGTTGCTCGGTACGGGCAGAAACCGGCGCCGCTTTTTTCAGCAGGTTGACTTCTTCTTTGCCCAGCCTTTCATACGCGTGACCCAGAAGGTAGAGCAAATCCACGTTTCGTGGCTGCAGGCTCAGGGCCTTTTCGAGAGTGGCCGCCTCGGTATGAAAATCACCTGACAGTTCCTGGGCCGTGGCGAGCCACGACCAGATATCTGGTTGCTGGGGTTCCTGCCGCGCCGCAGCCTTCAAATAAGGGATTGCCTTGGTTCCCTCGCCCGCCTTGCAGTGGTCCACTCCGAGGAAAAAATTTGCGCCCGTCAGCGTGCGCTTAAGCTGGAGTGCGCGGCGGAATTCCGCCATGGCTTCCGGAATATGGTCTTGAAGCTGATAGACAAGCCCCAGGTTCATGTGAGCCTCGGCGAAATTGGGCTCCATGGCCAGAACGCCCAGGTATTCACGTTCCGCCGTGACGTAGTCGCCGATTTTCTGAGCCTGCTGAGCAGCCGTAAAGTGAGCTTCTACCTGGGAAGGCCCGCCACCGTCAGGGGAGCGCGTTTGTTCCGCGATTAGCCGCGAAGCGGCAGTCCACAAGATGCACATCGACAGCAAACCCAGCCGACAAGCCGCGCGACTCTCGATCGGATGGAACCAAACGCTCATGTAAGTGACCTGACAGGGAGATAATTTTCTTGATCCATATCAGTTCTGAGGGCCGCGCCCGAGAGCCTTATCCTTTTCCAGCTTCGAAAGCCGTTCAAATTCCGCGAACTCTTTCGAGCTTGCTTGTGGGTTGCGAAGTTCCCTATAAACCTGGGCCAGCAAGTAGTGTGGCTGCGCGGCAGTCGGGTCCGCTTGGATCGCAGTCAGGAATTCAGTCTTTGCTTTTTCGGGTTCGTTCTCGCCCCGATAGCATTTCCCGAGCAGCACGTGTAACTGAGGCATGTTGGGCTGTCCCCTCCCGGCTACCCTCAGGTATTCATGTGCTTCGGTAAAGCGCTGGTCGTGAACCGCGATGTCGCCAAGGTACAAGTTGGTCAGCGCGTCGTTTGGGTTTTCCTTCAGAGCATCCATAAATTCTTTCTTGGCGGCATCCAGCTGATGCTGGACCCAATACGCTACCCCAATTGCATAATGAATTCCCGTGGCGTCGGGACGTTTCCCGAGTGCCGCCTGGTACTCTTTGATAGCTTCCGGGTTCCGTTCTTCATCCGCGTAAACCTCTCCCATGAGAGCGTGCAGCTGGAAAGAGTCCTGGTCCAGCACCTTTAGACTCTCGATCGCCTGAAGAGAAGCGTTCTTGTAAATGCGGGCAAGCTGGTAAAGCGCATCCGCATCCTTCGGATTTTCAGCTACTGCGCGGTTCAGTTGCGAGATGGCTTCCTCGATCCGGCCAGCAGCCTGGAGCGCCAGCGCGAGGTAGTACCGGCACCGGCGGTGTGGTATAGGACACTCCTAAAAAGAAATTCACTTCGGGATATTGCGCTTCGTGGGCGAGTAACTTCTTGAAACTCTCAATCGACTCTCCGAACTTCAGCTCGGTTTGTTGCAGTATGCCAAGGCGCTTGAGGGTTTCAAGATTGCCTGGGGCAAGCGCGAGCGCCTGAAAGTAGACACGTTCCGCCGCTTGGTAGTCTCCTGTTTTCTCAGCCGCACGCGCTTGTTCGAGGAGGGTTGCTACGTCGCTCTGTGCGCGCACGACTGGCGCTGCAGGCAGGACGCTGGCAATCAAGCAGCCAATAGCAGCCCTCAAGCTGTTAGGCAGACTGAGGCTCAAACCGCATGGCAAGTAACGAAAAGATAGGGACATCTTGAGTTTGCCCGACGGACCGCTTCACGTGGCGGTCCTCAGAACCAATAAAATACAAGAGAAATTATAGCAATCTGCTCGAGGCGACGCCTGGAAAACAAACATCAGTAATTGCGGAACGCCCTTGCTGGAGATGCATGCTGTTGCAGGGCTCATGACATTGAGACAGGAGTGGGAGTCGGGGTTGCTATTCAATGTGACGGACTGCGACGAGAGTCGTTGAATTTGGGGCCCCGGCGACTGTCCGGGAGCGAATCAAGGCCTCGAACCAAATATTCTCCAAGGAGTTTTCGCTCGAACTTGCGATCCCAAGCGCGGCTTTCAACTGTCGCCGGTTTTCCGGATCGGCCAGAAATCGTCCTGCGGCTTCCGTTCCCTCTTGTTGAAGTCCTTGCATGACGAGCACGCTTCCGTCGTGTGT
>WNGH01005979.1_pt1 | contig 11577 bp, 9 predicted proteins | sample 5400631 | NCBI WGS metagenome assembly WNGH01 (sample SAMN13153373, study PRJNA577476) | soil metagenome | isolation source: 115 cm soil or saprolite under Garry oak tree replicate 1 | place: USA:California | collected 2016-06-15 | reverse complement strand
ATCTTCCGCGGGGACCGGAGCGATAGGCCTGACCGTCGTCCGACGGCGCCCTCGCCATGCCAGCCTCCAGTCATCATCTCAAGTCCGGATCGGTTCTAGCTCGATCGACGCTTTCCCGGGCCGCTGGAGTCGGTCCTGCGAGCTCGACGACGGGAGCGGTCGAGAGCTTCGGCATGCCTGATCCGTGACACGTTCATTTCCGGTTGTTGGAACTGAACGTGGAACTCTCCTAGAGCGGATGATGGGACTCGAACCCACGACCTTCTGCATGGCAAGTGCGAGCGATGTTCCCGCCCGGTCGCGCATGTTCGCTCAAACCGCTTGTTTGCAGCGTCTTCGTCCGAGCGAGCGAACCCAACCGAACCCGAGCGAACGCCGAACCTTGCCATTCTTGCCACGCCTCGGGCGGCGTGCGCACTTACCCAACAATCCATACGTCAACCTTGCCATGAGGCTTGAACCGTTGCCCTTCCAGGCGACAGCACTTGCAGCTTTGCGACGGGACCCGAGCGAACGGTGGGTGCAGCCATTGCAGCCATGCTGATCTTGGCGGCGCCGGCCCCGAGCTCAGTCACCCCGGTTACGAGGATGCCGACACAGCGCCCGCGAGCGGTGCCTCAGCCTCAGCGGGAGCGGCCGCCTTGCCAGACGGCCGCTCCACACGCTGACCTACGGCGTCGCCGTGGTGAAGAAGATGTCGGTGGGGTTCGCCGTATTCCCGCTGTTCGTCTGCGCGAAGAACGGAAGGAAGGTGTTGCCGCTGTGGGTCAGGCCCTCGTACTCACCGAGGAAGTGCCCGCGGGCCGCAGGCGCCACGGGTGCGGTGTCCATGTCGAACGACACCGGCGTGATCCGCTGCTCGCCACCCCACGTCGCGCCGTGGTCGGTCGAGTAGACGATCCAGGAGTCGGTCGGCAGGGTGTTCGGGTCGGAGGTGTTGTTGCGGAAGTCGTAGTAGGTGACCGCCACCGTGCCGTCACCGGAAACGGAGACGGCTGGCGTGAAGGCGGGAGCCGAGCCCGTCGTCTGGTTCACCTTGGTCGGCGTCGACCAGGTGAGTCCGCCGTCGGTGGACTTCGACAGGGCGATGTCGTCGCGGACGCCGCCGCTGAAGCGGGAGTCGGCCCAGACGACGTACAGCGTGCCGTTCCCGCCGGTGCTCGAATCGACCGCCACGGCAGGAAGTCCCGCGCCGGTCCGCACCGGGGCCCCGGTGTCCGGGTCTCGCACGGCCACCGATCGGTCGCTCGAGATGTCGATCACGCGCGACCAGGTCAACCCCTTGTCGGTCGAGCGCATCAGTGACTCGCTGAACTGGTTCGCGGAAGGTTGAACGCCGGATCCGTTGGCAAGCTCAAAGACGTCGACGAGCGTGCCGTTCGGCAGCACCGCGACGATGTTGCCGCTGGTGAACAAGTTCGCGTTCGTCGGCAGGAGGTTTCGCGGCGCCGACCAGGTCGCGCCGAAGTCGGCCGTGCGTGAGAACATCGCGTCCCCGCGGAACGCGAAAGAGTGGCCCGCGTTGGGACTGACGTTCTCGCCGGGCTTCCGAACCCGATCCCAGACAACGTAGACGTAGTGCGAGTCGGTTGGGTCGGCCGTGATCGACTCCTTGTCGTGGGAGCTGAAGGCCGACGAGTCGCGGGCCAGCGTGACGGGCTCGCTCCACGTGCTGCCGCCGTGCGGCAACTTGCTGACGAGCACGCCGGTGCTGCTGTCGCTTCCGTTGAGCGTGAGCGTGCTCTGGTAGGCGTCACCGTTCGGCGCGAACGTCACCCACGGGTCCGAAGCCCGCTCGAAGTCTCCTCCGTTCGCGGCGGTGCCGCCGGAGCAGAAGCTGAAGTGCGCCCAGGAAGGTGTCCAGGACGCCCCGCCGTCGTGCGTGACGGCCGCGACGAGTCCGTGCGCGCCGCCGCTCGTCCAGCGGTCCTGCTGGTAGACCCCGATCATGTGCTTCGCGTCGGTCGGGTCGACGGCAACGAACGGCTCGACCTCGGCGTTGACGTAGTTCGTGCCCGGGTCGCTGGTCGAGCAGGCCGCGAACGGATTCGTGGCCGACACGAGCGTGAGCGGCCCGACAGCTGCGCTGACGGCGCCGGCAAAGCCGATGACGCCGGCCGTCAGTGCGATGAGCAGGGGCAGTCTTCGGAACATAGCTCTCCCCTTTCCTTGGTCTCGGCCGTCTGCGGCCGGCCGCTTTTCGCAGTCGGAGCTTATAAGCCGCGGGCGGGAGCTTGAACACGCTGCCGCCTTGAGTTAAGGCTTCCTTCTTAAGAGCGAGCTACACGCAAGGAGCGCACGCGGGGAAACGCCGAGACTGAGAGCGAGCTTGGTCCAGGAGCCACGTCGCCGACGGACGCAACGATTCATACCTCAACCTTGCCATGAGGCTTGCCTAGTTGTCTTCACAGGCGACCACACCTGCCATTTTGCAGGGACTTTCAGAGCGGATGATGGGACTCGAACCCACGACCTTCTGCATGGCAAGCAGACGCTCTAGCCAACTGAGCTACATCCGCGCGGGGGCCAAGTATAGCCCGAGCTACGCGCGGTCTAAGGCCTCGTTGACCAGCTTGTCCGCGAGCTCGTTGTGTTCTCGCCGGACTGCCTTGTAGCGCACGCGGCCGAGCTTTCGCTCCAGGAAGTTCGCCTCGTCGTTGAGCTCGCGTAGCGCCTCGTTCTTGACCCGATACTCGCCCTGCATCTGCTTGACGAGGAGCTCCGAGTCGGAGACGACCTCCAGCTCGTCAATGCCAAGCTCGACCGCTTTTTCCAGGCCGGCGATCAGGGCTCGGTACTCGGCGACGTTGTTCGTGGCGACGCCGATCGTCTCTCCGCGGGCGTCGAGGACGGTGCCGTCCTCGGCCTCCAGCACGTAGCCGTACGCCGCCGGGCCCGGGTTGCCGCGGGCGCCGCCGTCGGTGGAGAGCTTGGCCTTCACGCGAGCTGATAGAGGTCGTACGCGACCTCTTCGTAAGGATGCGCGGCGAGCAGCGCGGCGACGACCGGCTCGATGCGGTCGCCCGGGACGACGGTCTCGACGCGCAGCTCCGGCGTCCGCTCCTCCTGGCCCGCCGTGCCGATGGTCGGCTCGGTCCCTTCGCCGCCGAGGAACGTGCCGGTTCCGGCGGTGTACCAAGAGCAGCGCTCGTAATCGCCGATCCGGCCGGCGCCGGCGGCGAAGACGGCGTCGCGCGTCGCGTCCAACGCCTCCTCCGGCACGAACCAGACGAGCTTGTGTCGCTGTTCAGTCAAGTTTGCGCGGCGTAGGCCTATTCGGCCGTGTCGATCTGGGCCCGCTGCAGCTTCCCGGAGTAGTCGACGTAGATCGACTTCCACTCCGTGAAGACGTCGAGCGCGGCCTGGCCTGCCTCGCGGTGGCCGTTGCCCGTGTGCTTCGTGCCGCCGAACGGGAGGTGAACCTCGGCGCCGATCGTGCCGGCGTTGATGTAGGTGATGCCGGTGTTCAGGTCGCGCATCGCGCGGAAGGCGTTGTTGACGTCGCTGGAGAAGATCGAAGACGAGAGGCCGTACTCGACGCCGTTCGAGACCGCGATCGCCTCGTCGAGCGAGCGCACGCGGATCAGTGCGGTGGTCGGCCCGAAGATCTCCTCCTGCGCGATCCGCATCGCGGGCCGAACATCGCCGAAGACCGTCGGGCGGTAGTAGAAGCCTTTGTCGAGCCCGTTCCCCCCGGCGACCTCGCCACCGGTCAGGAGCTTCGCGCCCTCGTCCTGTCCGATCTCCGTGTAGGAGTGGATCTTCTCGAGCGCCGCCTTGTTGATCACCGGCCCGACGTCGGTGTCGTCCTCCCAGCCGGGGCCGAGCCGCATCTGCTCGACGCGCGCGACGAGGCGCGAGGCGAGCTGGTCGTAGACGGCCTCGTGGACGATCACGCGGCTCGCGGCCGTGCAGCGCTGGCCCGAGGTGCCGAAAGCCGACCAGACGATGCCGTCGACGGCCAGCTCGAGATCGGCGTCGTCCATGACGATGATCGCGTTCTTGCCGCCGAGCTCTAGATGGACGTGCTTGAGGTTCTCCGCGGCCGCCTTCGTGACCGCGACACCGGTCTCGCGCGAGCCCGTGAAGGTGATGATCGGGACGTCCGGGTGCTCGACGAGCCGCTGCCCAACGTCGCCGCCGCCGCCGTGGACGATGTTGAGCACGCCCTTCGGCAGCCCGGCCTCGGCGAAGAGCTCAACGTAGCGCTCACCCAGCGCGGGCGTGTCGGTCGCAGGCTTGAAGACGACCGTGTTGCCGCAGACGATCGCCGGCAGCGTCTTCCAGGACGGGATCGCGATCGGAAAGTTCCAGGGCGTGATCGCCCCGACGACCCCGACGGGCATCCGCACCGACATCTGGAACTTGTCGCGCAGCTCGGAAGGCGTCGTCTGGCCGAAGAGGCGCCGGCCCTCTCCGCCCATGTAGAAGGCCATGTCGATCGCTTCCTGGACGTCGCCGGCCGCTTCGGCCCTGACCTTCCCCATCTCGTGAGTCATCAGCTCGGTGACGTCGTCCTTGTGCTCGGCGAGCAGCTGCGCGAAGCGGAAGAGCACTTCGCCGCGCTTCGGCGCCGGGACGAGCCGCCACTCTTCGTAGGCCGCCTTGGCTGCGGCGACGGCGTGGTCGACGTCCTCCAGCCCGGACTTCGGGAAGGCGCCGATCGTCTCGCCGTTTGCCGGGCTCGTCGACTCGAAGGTCGCGCCGGAGGCTGCGTCGACCCACTCGCCGTCGATGTAGTTCTGGAACTTCTTCGCGCCGAGGATCGCCATCGGCAGCGATTCTAATGACCCGGTGTGGCCTGTCCGGTGACGTTGCCCGCTTCCTGGGTCGCGAGCACCAAGCCAGAGGCCGCGATCGTCCGCAGTCAAGGCTGGCCAGCCTTGACAAGGGCGAGCGTGGCCTCTGGCGCAGCGTGATCGCGGGCCAGGGAGCATGGCCGACGTTGCCGGTCAGGCCACTAGCCGGCTTCGGGCGGCGGATCTGTATCCGGGAAGCTGCCGGGCCTGCGCCTGCGACGGTCGCGAATCAGCCGCTTCTCCTGGAACTCGTCGGCGGGCTTGCCCGCCCGCCGGTCGGGGCCCTCCCGACGATCGACGATCACCTCGACGTTCGGGTTGTCCTTGTAGTACTCGACCATCTTGTCGTAGAGCTCATCGGCGAGCTCCCGCGGGATCACGCAATAGATCATTTGCGTCGGATTGTAGGGAGGGCCCGTGTCGGCGCTGGAGGGCTTGGCGGAATACCGCTCGTCGCCGGGGTGCGATGCTCGTTCCCTGGGGAGGACGCAGGGAGCGTCCATATCCGTAGATATGGGCGCGACTGCGTAAACAGAGCGGAGCTGGTGGGCGAGCAGCGCGGCCCGGCGGCACAGACTGTATTTCGCCAAGCCCTCCTAAATACGCGCGATGTTTGGGACCACGCGGCCGTGCTCGTCGAGGTGAGCGTTCCAGTCCTTGTAGAGGGGGTCGAGCTCCGCGAGCTCGTGGCCGCGATCCTCGAGTCGGACTGGCTGGGCGAGCTCGGGTGTGACCCGGTACTGGTACCAGGAGATGTCCCAGGCGACCGTGATCACAACCTCGCCGCTGACGCCCGAGAGCAAGCGGATGCTCGCCCGAGGCTCGCCGAGGCTCTTCGCAATCCCGGCAACCGTGCGCCGGAAATCGGTCTGGTTGAAGAGATCGGCCGCCTCGACGACCTCCCGCTCGGGCTCTGACAACCGCCGTAGGAACGGCTCGTCGGCGACCGGCGCCTCGGCGACGGCGGCCTTGCGTGCCTCGAAGAGACTCGAGAGGCTGAGGCGCCGGCGCTGCCGCTCGGTCGAGACCGTCGGCGTCGTCGGGCTGCCCTCCTTCAGCCAGCCGTACTCGAGCGCGATGTCCTGGCAGAGCGGGCAGACGTCGACGAAGTTCTCGCCGTCGGTGGAGAAGCGGGTCGTCCGCTCCCCCATCAGCAAAGTGCGCTCGCAGACCGCACATCTGTGAGCCACGGATTGCTTCGCGATCCGCATCCGCGCGACTATAGCGAGGCCGTCCACCTTGCCTTTGTTTTCGCCACGACACCTGGTGCCGGCGCTGCCGGGCCGGGATTAGACGGACGCCCCGGCAAAGCCGGGATATCCTTTGGGTCGGCGTCGCAAGCGAGCGCCTTAGTTGACCTAGACCGCGGCCTCCTCCTTGTCCTGCTTGGCCTCGGCGATGATCTTTTGCGCGATGTGCGTTGGAACCTCTTCGTAGCGGGCGAAAGACATGTGATAGTCGCCACGACCGCCCGTCAGCGAGGTCAGGGACTGGGAGTAGGTGAGGATCTCAGACATCGGCACCTCGGCCTTGATCGTCGTCATCCCGCCTTTCGGCTCCATCCCCTGCAACCGGCCGCGCCGTGAGTTGAGGTCGCCGTTGACGGCGCCTACCGACTCGTCCGGAACGGTTACCTCGACATCCATGATCGGCTCCAGCAGCACCGGATCTGCCTGCTCGTAGGCCTGCTTGAATGCCAGCGAGCCGGCGATCTTGAACGCCATCTCGGACGAGTCGACCGAGTGGTAGGAGCCGTCGATCAGGCGGACTCGCAGGCCCTGGACGGGTGCGCCGGCGAGCTCGCCGTGCTGCATCGCCTCCTGGATGCCCTTGTCGACGGCCTGGCGGAAGCCCTGCGGGATCACGCCGCCGACGATCTCGTCCGAGAACTCGTAGCCCTGGTGACCCTCCAGCGGCTCGAGCACGATCACGGCGTCGCCGAACTGGCCGCGGCCGCCGGTCTGCTTCTTGTAGCGGCCTTGGGCGCGTGACTCCTTGCGGATCGTCTCGAGGTACGGCACCCGCGGCTGGTGGAGCTCGACCTCGGCACCGAAGCGGCTCTTGACGCGATCGACCGCAACCTCGACGTGGATCTGGCTGAGGCCCGAAAGCAGCTGCTCGCCGGTCTGCGGGTCGCGGCGAATCACCAGCGTCGGGTCCTCCTCGGAGAGACGGCGGAGCGCGGTGCCGACCTTCTCCTCGTCGCCCTTCGCCTTCGGCGTCACCGCGAAGCTCATCACCGGCTCCGGAAACCCGAGCTCGGGCGTCTCGAGCTCGCGCTCGGCGTCGAGCAGCAGGTCGCCCGTGGTCGTGTCCTTCAGCTTCGCGACGGCGCCGATGTCACCGGCGCCGAAAGATTCTTCCTGCGTGTGCTCCTTGCCCTGCAGCGCGAGGAGCTGGCCGACGCGCTCCTTCGAATGCGAGCGGTGGTTCGCGAGCGTCGAGTCCGACTTCACCTCGCCGGAGATGACGCGGAGCACGTTGATCCGGCCGGCGAAGGGATCGGCAATTGTCTTGAACACGAACGCTGCCGTCCCGTCGCCTTCGATACCGAGGTCGATGTGCTTCTTCGCGGGCGAGGGCACGCCCTCGACGAGCAGGTCGAGCAGCGCGGTCGTCCCGAGGTTCTTCGTCGCGACCGCGCAGGCGACCGGGAAGATCTCGCCGCGCGTGACCGCGTCCTTGAGCGCGTGGGCGACCTCCTCGTCGGAGAGCTCCTGGCCGTCGAGGTAGCGCTCCATCAGCGCCTCGTCCGTCTCCACCACGGAGTCGAGCAGCTTCTCGCGGTACTCGGCGACCTGGCTCTCCATCTCCGCTGGGATCTCGCTCGGCGCGGCCTCGCGCTCGGCTTCAGGGCTCGTGTAGGCCTTCATGTGCAGGAGGTCGACGACGCCGGTCAGCTCGTGCTCGGCGCCGATCGGCAGATGAACGGCGACGCAGCGCGGCGAGAGCTGGTCGCGGAGCGCCTCGAGCGTCCGGAAGTAGTCGGCGCGCTCGCGGTCGAGCATGTTCACGACCACCACGCGCGAGAGGTCGTAATCCTCAGCGCGCTGCCAAGCACGGGAGGTCTGCACCTCGACGCCCATGACGGCGCTGACGACGACGAGGGCGCCCTCGACGACCCTGAGCGCGGCGATCATGTCGCCCTGGAAGCCTGGGTCGCCGGGGGTGTCGATCAGGTTGATCTTGCGGCCCTGCCACTCGACGTGGCAGAGGGACGCGGCGAGCGACATCTGGCGGTTGTGCTCGTCGTCATCCCAGTCGCCGGTTGTGCTGCCGGCCTCGATCGTGCCGAGCCGGTTGATCGCACCGGCCTGGAAGAGCATCGCCTCGACCAGCGACGTCTTGCCCGTGGAGCGGTGACCGACGACGGCAACGTTGCGAATCTTTCCGGGCTCGACAGGCATCTGGCGGGACTCCTCCTCGGTTCGTTGGCGCGGTCGATCTTATCGCTGGCCAGGATCTATCCTCCGGACCCATGCCCTGGTGGGAGCAGGCGGTCGTCTACCAGATCTACCCCAGGTCGTTCCAGGATTCGGACGGTGACGGCGTCGGCGACCTCGGGGGGATCACGCAGCGGCTCGACCACCTGGTCTGGCTCGGCGTCGATGCGTTCTGGCTCTCGCCGATCTACCCTTCGCCGCTGGCCGACTTCGGCTACGACGTCTCGGACTACACCGCGGTCGATCCACAGCTTGGCTCGCTCGAGGACTTCCACGAGCTCGTCGCGGCGGCACACGAGCGCGGTCTCCGCGTGCTGCTCGACCTGATCCCCTGCCACACCTCGATCGAGCACCCGTGGTTCCGCGAGCACCCCGACTGGTACATCTGGTCGCCGGTCGACGGGCCGCCCAACAACTGGGTCTCCGCTTTCGGAGGGCCTGCGTGGAGCCGCGACGAGCAGTTGGGCCGCTGGTACCTGCACTCGTTCTACCCCGAGCAGCCGGATCTCGACTGGCGCAACCCGGAGGTCGTCGAGGCGTTCCAGGGCGTCGTCCGCTTCTGGCTCGACCGAGGCGTCGACGGCTTCCGGCTCGACGCGATCGACAAGCTGATCAAGGACGACCAATTGCGCGACGACCCGCCGGCCACCGACACGTTTCCGTTGCCGCTGCGCGAGGACGCCGCCCAGCTCCAGCGCGTCTACTCCGGCAACCGGCCCGAGGCGATCGAGGCCCTCGGCAAGATTCGCGCCGCTGCCGGAGATGCGCTGCTCGTCGGCGAGGTCTTCCAGCCGACGAGCGAGTACGCGCACTACCTGGAGGTGCTCGATCTCGTCTTCGCCTTCGAGCTCTTGTTCTCGCCTTGGAAGGCAAAACAGCTGCGAGCTGCGATCGGGCCGGCCGCCGAGCTGCGCCGGGTCGCGTGGGTGATGTCGAACCACGACTTCGACCGGCTGGCCACCCGGGTGGGGCACGAGAACCTGCGCGCCGCGGCGATGCTGCTGCTCAGCCTCCCGGGCGCCGCCTTCATCTACCAGGGCGACGAGATCGGCCTCGCGAACGGCCCCGGAGCGCAGCCGCCGTACGACCGTGCCGGGCGCGACCCGATGCGGCACCCGATGCAGTGGGACGCGAGCCCGACCGGCGGCTTCACGGGCGGCGAGCCCTGGCTTCCGCTGGTCGATCCCGCCGGGCGCAACGTCGAGGCCCAGCGGGACGATCCGGGCTCCCTGTTGCAGCTCTACCGCCTGCTGATCGAGGCCCGCCGGCTTTTGGGAGATGGGTTCCGGCTGCTGGAGGGCTTCGACGGCATCGTCGCGTTCGAACGGCCCGAGCACGTCGTCGCGATCAACGTCACCGCCGGCCGCCAACCCGCGCCCGTGACGAGTCAGCCCGAGCTGACGACCCACCCCGATCCGCTCGCCGAGGGATGGCTCGCGCCGCATGCAGGCGTCATCGCTCCAAAATCGGGTTAAAGTCGCACCGACAGAGGAGGATCGTGGCCGAAATCGAGTTCGACTCCGTTCAGAAGATCTACGACGACGGTACCCAGGCCGTTCACGACCTAGACCTCGACATCACCGACGGCGAGCTGATGGTGCTCGTCGGCCCGTCCGGATGCGGCAAGACGACGGCGCTGCGCATGCTCGCCGGGCTCGAGGAGATCACCGGTGGCGAGATCCGGATCGGCGAGCGGGTCGTCAACGACCTGACGCCGAAGGACCGTGACATTGCGATGGTGTTTCAGAGCTACGCGCTTTACCCGCACATGACGGTGGAGCAGAACCTCGCCTTTGGGCTCAAGCTCCGGAAGCTGCCGAAGCAGGAGATCAATGAGCGGGTGCGGCGCGTGGCGAAGATCCTCAAGATCGAGGAGTTCCTCAAGCGCAAGCCGCGGGCGCTTTCCGGGGGCCAGCGCCAGCGCGTCGCGATGGGGCGCGCAATCGTCCGCGAGCCGCAAGCATTCTTGATGGACGAGCCGCTCTCGAACCTCGACGCGAAGCTGCGAGTCACGCTGCGCGCCGAGATCCACCAGCTCCAGCGCAGCCTCGGCGTCACGACCATCTACGTCACGCACGACCAGGTCGAGGCGATGACGATGGGCGATCGGGTCGCGGTCATGCAGACGGGCCATCTGCAGCAGGTGGACACACCGCAGGTGCTCTACGACCGCCCCGTGAACGAGTTCGTGGCCGGGTTTATCGGCTCGCCCTCGATCAACCTCGTCCATGCGCAGCTCGATCGGAGCAACGGCGGCCTCACGGTTGCCTTCGGCGATTACAACCTCGCGGTCGACGACCAGCTCGCGCGGAATCGGTCGGGCCTCGCCGACTACGTCGGCCGGACGGTCATGCTCGGCATCCGCCCCGAAGACTTCGAGGACGCGAGCCTCGAGTCGGACGCGCCTCCCGACCGGCGGATCGAGGCCGTCGCAGATCTGACCGAGCCGCTCGGCTCCGAGGTGCTCGTCTACTTCTCGGTCGAGGCCGCCCGCATCATCTCCAGCGCCGTCACCGCGGACGCTGCCGAGGGCGACGCCGACATCTACTTCGGCGGAGACGATGACGAGAGCACCCCCGAAGACGTGACCCGGCTCGTGGCTCGCGTCAGCCCACGCACGCGGATCGCCGTAGGCAGCAAGATCGAGCTCGCCGTCGACACGAGCCGCTTCTACTTCTTCGATCCGGAAACCCGCGAAGCGATCTAGCCCTTAACCGCGCCCGCCCGAGGCGGCGCTTGCGACGCCGCCTAAAAGGCCGCGCCGACCTGTGCGGCGCGGCCGCTAAACGCCGTCGAAGGAAACAATCCCGGCCTAGCCCTTAACCGCGCCTGCCGTCAGGCCGGCGAGGATCCGCCGCTGCAACACGAGCGTCGCGACGATCAGCGGCAGCGTCACGATCACGGTCGCAGCCATGATCTGGCCCCAGGGCTGCTGGAAGCCCGACTTTCCTTGGAAAGTCGTGATCGCCAATGTGACCGTGTACTTGTTGGGTGTCTGGATGAACGAGAGGGCGTACAAGTACTCGTTCCAGGCCGCGATGAACGCGAGCAAACCGGTCGTCACCAGGCCGGGCGCGATCAGCGGCAGCAGCACCTTGTAAAAGACCTGTAGCGGCGTTGCGCCGTCGACGTAGGCCGCCTCCTCGAGATCGCCGGGCAGGCCGCGCATGAAGCTCGTCAGTACCCAGACCGTGAACGGCAGCGTGAAGATCATGTAACTGAAGATCAGCGCTAACAAGCTGTCGTAGAGGTGGAAGCGCGTGATCATCGTGTAAAGGGCGCCGAGGATCGCGATCTGGGGGAAGATCGTCATCGACAGCATCAGGTAGAGGACG
>WNGH01021331.1_pt1 | contig 11578 bp, 16 predicted proteins | sample 5400631 | NCBI WGS metagenome assembly WNGH01 (sample SAMN13153373, study PRJNA577476) | soil metagenome | isolation source: 115 cm soil or saprolite under Garry oak tree replicate 1 | place: USA:California | collected 2016-06-15 | reverse complement strand
TGTTCGATTTCACTTTAGGAACCCACCCGATTTCAAGGAAGGGGACCACTGAACTCGGGCGGAGCGAAGCGACGAAGCGCTTTTGAATTGTTTAGCCTAACCCTCCATGGTTTTTCAAGCCGGATTTTTTCTCCGAGAGTTTTTCTCGATAGGATTTATCTCCTTTTAAAGTGATTTTCTGAGATGGGTGGATCAACCGGTCGATGATGGCTTCAGCGATCACCGGATCTTCAAAGAGTTTCAGCCAACCCTGGGGCTCGACCTGAGAAGTGACGATGAGTGGGGCTTTGTGGTAGCGCTCTTCGAGGATGTCCATGAGCGAGGTGGCCTCCTCGTGGGAGTAGTTTCTTAGTCCCAAGTCGTCGAGAATCAAAACCTTGGCCTTGATGAGGCTACGAACGTAGTTGAGGTAGCGGCCGGCGGCCTTGGCAGCCTGGATTTCTTCGAACAGGAAGTTGACCGGTAGGAATTGTGTTGCATGGCCCTCCTGGCAGAGCCGTTTACCCAAAGCGATGGCGAGATGGGTTTTGCCCAAGCCCGTTTTACCCAGGATCAAAAGATTTTCCAGGTTATGGAGGAAGCTCAACTCCGAGAGCTCTTTGATCTTGGCTTTGGTCAAATCTTTGTGGAAAGTTAAGTCCAAGTCTTCCAGATCGGCGCGGAAACGGAATCGGGCCTTGGTCATAAGCGCCTTGGCGGTTCGGTCTTTACGCGACAACAGTTCCTCTTCGAGCAAAAGTCGTAAGAACTCCAGGGGATGGAGTTGCTGGGACAAAGCCTCTGCGGCTGTTCGTTCACAGGCTTGGTGGATGCCGAACAACCGCATCTGGTGCGAGAGGTTTTTCACTTGATCGAGCATCATGAGCACGTCCCGGTGAAAAGACTGTTTTGGGGGATAGGCAAGGTATAGGCCGAAGCGAGATCGTGGCTTATAAACGAAATGCGGCAGTCGTTTTTTCTACGGTTAACTCTTTTGCAACAAAAAAAGCCTGTTGTCATAAAATCTCCTCCTCGTTATCACCCTCAGTCGAGAGCTGATGCAGATGGATCGAATCGGGCTGACGGCTGGGAGCGAGCAGCGTTGGCCTTTGGCCGTGACTGACAAAGTAAAGCGCGCAGTCTTTGATGTAGGCGAGCCGAGTCTTGTTAAAGAAAAGCGCCCGCTGACAGGCATGGTCTAAAGCCTCCGGGGTGATCGGATAGCGTTTGGCCAGCCGTAAGATGCCCTGCACCCGCCTTAAGTGACGCAGCGGATAATCGGTTGAGAGAAGTTTATCGACCAGCTTTTCCACGTGCGGGCCAAGCTTGGAGGCTTGCTCGATCGCATGATGGACCTCGAAGCGCGCCACGCTGAGTTTTTTCTCGGGATAGTGCGAGTCATAGGTGGAGAATTTCCCGACGCCGCTAAGTCGGCTATGAGCCGCAATGGGCTGGCTGTCCTCACTAAAGACTTCCACCATCTTCTCGGTGAGCCGGACTCTGATTTTTTGACCGACATAGACGAAGGGAACCGAATAGAAGTTTTTCTCCACCTGGATGTGACAATCGGGGTGGACTTTGGCCCCTCGCCACTCGCTGAGTTCGAAGCAAGCGGGCGGTAGTGCTTTTAAATGCTTTTTCTCTTCCTCGAAACGCTCAGCCCGGCTCACTGCGTAGTCCTTCATCACCTGGTGGTTTAGCCGCTCAAGGTAATGGCGCAAGGCTTCGTTGAGTTCTTCAAGGGCATAGAAAACCCGGTTACGAACTTCCTGAAAGAAACCTCTTTGGACCACTCCGATGTTAGACTCCCCCGAGCCCTTGTCTTTGGGTTTGTAGGGCCGGGCCGGCAGCACCGCAAAGCCCATGTGATTGGCAAAATCGCAGTAGGTCGGATTTAAGTCGGGATCGTAGAGATCGGCCTTATAAACCCCGCTCTTAAGATTATCCACCACCAGATACGGCGTCACCCCGCCAAAGTAGGCAAACATACGCTGTTGGACCCCGATGAAGGTGGAAAGCTTTTGATCTAGAACAAACTCCCCGAAGGTATACGAACTGAACGGCAAAACCCCTAAGAAAAACTGCGTCAGGGTTTTCTTCCCACTGACACGCTCGGTGATAAAAACACCGTCGCAGAAATCGACCTGGGTTTTTTCTGCGGGCTTGTGATGAAGCCGAATGGTGACTTGTTCAGGGGCAGCTTGCCGGCCGGCCTGTTCCCGAAACGCCCGCCAAAATTTCACATAGGACAGCTCGGGGGCCACCTCCTGTCCGATCTGTTTGACGGTGGTTCCTTTGCCGTAGACTTCCTGGCGAACATAGTCCCAGTCTATCTTCTCCTCCCAACCGCCGTTCTCGCTGGGCCACTGCAGTGCCGGCTCTAAATACCTCCGTACGGTTCTATGATCTTGATTTGTGCTTGCATACGAACGCTGGTCCTTTCTTTGGCCATTAACTGGATCCTCCTCCAGTTGGCCAAGGTAGCATCGTTCGTCGCTTCGCTCAGAAAACGAAGGGGACCACCTGAAATGGGGTGGGTCCCTTCCCTGATATCAGGTGGGTCCCTTCGTTGAAATTGGGTGGGTCCGTTCCGTGAAATCGGTCAGCCGATGGCGACGGTGCACTTTGCCGCAATGACCGCAGCACTGCTCGCCGGCTGGATGGCGGTACGGGCTAGGGGCTAGCCTTTTAAATAGAGTTAACGCGACCGTTCTCTCGTTACTCGTCAGGCCTGCGGCGCTCGGCGGGTAAATACGAATAATTCGTCCAAACCACGCTCTCACGTTGATCACGTGGTGAGACCGACGAAAATCCGAAATGTCAAAATACAACAGACCGTTGAAAAACTCTCCGTTCACCTTTCGACAAGCTCAAGGCGAACGAAGGAGTGCTTGGAAATGTTGGAGTTTTTCCGTTCATGCTGAGCATGTCGAAGCATGTGAATGACTTTTTCAACAGTCTGACAAGGCTTGACCCTAACGCCGGCTTCGTGGCGCGTCCCCATCGACCCGACCAAGCACTATTTCGACAGCAAGTTTGGGATTAAAACGACGGTGCACCAGCAGGCCGAGTGGCGGAAAAATCTTGCGGTAAGCGCGGTGAGGTCAGAAAGTCGTGAGTAAAACTCTGACCCCGAGCGCACTGCGTCCCTAGAACACAAAATCACCGTCGCGCCATCGCTCGGCCTATCCGCCCATCGGCGGCATTTTTGGAAATTTGGCCAGCGCCGGATTCATATGATCCCAAGGCTGGGCGCTAGCTGTGAAGATGTCCAAGGTCGGCTTATACAGACTTGGGTCATCGAGGCTCCCGGCCGTGATCATCGCGAGGTCCGGCACCGCACTGGTCTTTCCGAACAAACTAGCACCGCACTCCGGGCAAAAACCTCGGCTCAGTATATTACCACTGTCTGCTTTAGTGTCGTAATACTTAACCGCACCCGTGATCTTTAGCGCTGCCGCCGGAAGTCCGATATCAGGTTCATACGCACCACCGCTTGACTTTTGGCAATCGCGGCAGTGGCAATTGCCCATAAAAATCGGATCGGCAGAACATTCGTAGCGAACCCGACCGCAAAGGCAGCCTCCCGTAAATCTAGTAGCCATAGTTTTTACTCCTCGCTTGTCCGTCAAATCTTGGCACCAGTATTACCGCTAATAGATCGAGAAATCGATGGCATCCGCGCACGACCCGACAATTAGCTCCTCGGGCGCAGTGGTGTTCTCGCAGTTCTTCTGGCCGGCTGCTCTGCAGCAGCTCGCCGGGCTGCTCGCGAACGGCACCTGGGTACCAATGGCGACGGTGCACTTTGCCGCAATGACCGGAGCACTGCTCGCCGGCTGGATGGGGTGCGGGCTAAGGGCTAGTGCTTTTAATGTAAATAGAGTTAACGCGACCGATCTCTCGTTACTCGTCAGGCCTTCCGCCGGGTTCGGTGGGTAATCCCAAATGATTCGTCCGAACTGAAACAACAGGACCGCACTCTCACGTTGACCACTAGTGAGACCGGCGCCGAGTTCACACTGGAAGAGATCGGCCGCATTCTTGACGCTGGAAGGCTAAAAGCGGCGTTGACTCCGTTTCTGACCTGTCAACAAATGCCCGTTCTATTTCGACCACAGCGCCGCCTATTGACCGGCGTTCGCAATAATGCGAACATGACTTTATGGTGTCATGCCAAAGACAACGGTAGTCTTTTATCAGGACGACCCGGACGCCGTCCCGGTGCTCGACTGGTTGGACTCGCTGCCTACGAAAACTCAGGACAAATGTCTGGTTCGAATCGAACGGTTACGTGATTTGGGGCATGAACTCCGGCGCCCGGAGGCCGACTTTTTGCGAGATGGGATTTATGAACTACGGGTTCGACTCGGAACCACGAATTATCGAATGCTATATTTCTTCCATGGCCGGATTGCAGCCGTACTGGCGCACGGACTAGTAAAAGAGGGCGAGGTGCCACAGCGCGATATCGAGCTAGCGATCCGAAGAAAACGAAATTTTAAACTCGACCCGGATCGACACACGCACAAGGAGTAGAAGTCATGGCAAAAGCAAAGAGGAAAACGACCGCGGATGCCGTTGAAATTCTCCACCGTCGCTATTACGCCGGCAAGCCGCAGCGACTCGCCGCTTTGGAACAAGCACGAGCGAACGACCAAGTTGCTCGCAAGCTAACCGCATTGAGAATTGCGCACGGGCTAAGCCAACGTCAACTGGCAAAACTCGTAGGAACCACAGCGTCGGTCATTTGTCGTCTCGAAGACGCCAATTATGAGGGCCATTCCCTGGCGATGCTCAATCGAATCGCCGGGGCCTTGAACCAACGCGTTGAGATTCGTTTTGTGCCGGCGGAACGACGCTTGCGTTCCGCATGATTCCGACGGATTGGACAGGCAACGATACCTGGGTGCCAATGGCGACGGTGCACTTTGCCGCAATGACCGCAGCACTGCTCGCCGGCTGGATGGTGACGGGCGAATTACATTTGCTCTATGTTGCCGCAGCCGAAACCGGCTTACTTGCTCGACGGCGTCCCATCTTTTTTTGCTCCCGCGTCGCCGGAAATCGGAGGAAGCGGATCGATGGCAACCCGACTTCTCGTGAAATCGGTAAAATATTGGACGGTGTTTCTCGCTGTTGTATGGCTGGCAGCGTTGGGGGCGACGGGCGTGCAAGCCCAGAGCAAGAGTTCAGGCGCCAAGATCAGGCTCGCCACGCCATCGGCATCGCTGAGCTATTTACCCATCTATGTGGCGCTGCAGAAGGGTTTCTTCGCCAGACGGGGTTTAGATATCGAAGTCATTCAGATGGCCGCGGGTTTGGTAGCGCCGGCGCTGCTCAACCGGGCGATTGATTACACCACGATTCCGAGCGGGCCGGCCACGGCGGGCGCGCGCGGCGCGCCGTTGAAAGTTATTTGCTTTACATCGGTGAAACTCCAGCATGTGCTGGTGAGCCGGCCGGAAATCCCGGCGGTCAGCGACCTCGCCGGCAAAAGGATAGGCGCCGGGAGCTTTGGGACTCTTCCAGCCTACGAGGTTCGGGTGCTCATCGAGAAATATCGTTTAGGCGCGAACACCATCATCGTCCCGTTGAATTCGACCAACGATCGGATGATTGCGACCCAACGGGGCACCCTCGATGCGACCGTGGTGCCGGTGCCGTCCGACTTGAAGGCCGAAGAGATGGGATTGAAACGGCTGCTGTAGATGGGGTCGATACTGCCGATTCCCCAAGCCGGTTTCGCCACCAGCGAAGAAAAAATCAAGACCGCACGCCAGGAAATTGTCGAACTCCTCAAGGCGACGATCGAGGGAATCGACTACACATTGACTCAACGCGAGGGGACCATCGAGATCATCGCCAAGTGGATGAAGCTCAATCCGGTACAAGCGGCCAAGGCGTATGACTCCGTGCGCGACACGTTCTCCAAAATCGGCGTGCCCACCGAGGAGCAGGCGAAAGCTTACATCGCGATGCTCACCTCGACGGCGAGTTTGAAAGGAGATGTTGCGGCCGGATCGATCTTCGATTTCTCCCTCGCCGCGGAGGCGGCCAGGGAATTGGCGCAGAAGAAATAGCGCAAAGGCAACGGGGCTTGGGATTCGTACTGATCTACTCTAACTAACGGTCGGAAAAATTTCCTGTTAGTGGTGTTAGTATTGAAATGGAATGGGGCAACTTGACCCCTGTGCTCTGCTGCGAGCAGGCTCCATTGCTCTGCCAACCATTCTCTATTGCGAGTTGACACAACGTAGCCCATACGGCTAACTTCCACCGCAAATGCCCGGCGGCGACAGTGCGCGGTTTCAGTGTCAGCCAACGAAGAAAAGGGAAATACCATGAACCACAGCACGCAAAGAATTCTCACGACCCACGTGGGAAGCCTGGCCCGCCCCGACGCCCTGTTGCCGCTTCTTCGACTCAAGGAACAAGGTCAGCCCTACGACGGCGAAGAGCTTGCGCGGCAGGTGCGTGAGGCGGTCACGGACGTGGTGCGGAAGCAGGTCGAAGCGGGCGTCGATATTGTCACTGACGGCGAGCAGGGCAAATCCGGCTTCTTCACCTACGTCATCGAACGATTCAACGGCTTCGAGCGCAAGCTGCCCTCTCCGGGCAAAGAGATGAGACCGCGCTCGGCGGGCAGGGAGTATCTCGCTTTTCCCGACTACTACGCGTGGTCCGAGCGCATCGCCGCGCCGTTCGGCGGTCGCAGCGGGCGCGGGCGCGACGTCGATATCTGCACCGGGCCCGTCAGCTACAAAGGCCACGCGGCGGTCCAGACCGACATCGCGAATCTCAAAGCGGCGATCGCGGGCCGCGCCCATGAGGATATCTTCGTACCGGCCATCGCTTCTTCGTACGTCGCGGCTACGTTTGCCAATGAATACTACCGCACCCTCGAGGAGTACGAGCAGGCGGTGTCCGACGCGCTGCGCGAAGAATACCAAGCGATTGTCGCCGCCGGATTTATTCTCCAGATCGACGATCCGCGCCTGGTCACCTATTACATGATGCACCCGGAGTTAAGCGTCGAAGACTGCCGGAAGTGGGCGGAAAAGCGCGTCGAAGCGATCAACTACTCGCTCCGCGGTATCGCGCCCGAGAAGGTCCGCTTTCATACCTGCTACTCGATCGATGTCGGTCCGCGCATTCACGAAATGGATTTGAAGGACATCGTCGACATCATTCTGAAAATCAACGCCGGCGCCTATTCGTTCGAAGCGGCCAACCCGCGGCACGAACATGAATACCATGTCTTCGAGGGGGTCAAGCTGCCCGCAGGAAAAATCCTCATACCAGGTGTGATCAGCCACACCACAAATTTAGTGGAGCACCCGGAATTGGTCGCTGAACGGATCGTGCGGTTCGCCAAGCTCGTCGGGCGCGAAAACGTTATCGCCGGCGCCGACTGCGGCTTTGCCGCTTCCGCCCTCAGGTTCAACGATACCCATCCCAGCGTGGCGTGGCTAAAGTTTGCCGCGTTGGCGGAAGGCGCCCGATTAGCGACCAAACAATTGTGGAATTGAGCTAAAGAATCGCGCTGCACTCAAGCATTATAGACATCGCAGCTTTGTTCCGTCACCGATAGAGTGCATCAATAAATCCGGATTTGTCCAACTCTTCCAGCAAACTCACGTCGATAAAATCCTTCGGGTTCGCCGTCTTGGCCGCGGGAATCCGCTCGCTTGCATCTTTAATGATGGTCTTGAATCCCTCGATTGACGGATAAGGCTTGGGTTTGACGATCTCGCGCAGAGCTTGGTAGGCGTCCTCGATGCGCTTCTCGTCTTTGGTTTGCCGGTACTTGGCGAAAGCCTTTTTGGAGATGTCGGGATTGGTCTTCACCAGGTGGATCGCCTCGACGTAGGACTTGAGAAAACGCCTCACGAGATCGCGCTTGCGGACCAGCACCCGCTGGGTCGTGACCAGCCCGCTGCCTTGATACGCAACATTCAAGTCGCGCAGATTAAGTAGGATCTTCATGCCGGCGCGCAGCGCTTCTAAATGGTCTGGAGGCGAGATAAGAGTGGCGTCGATAGAGCCGCTGGATAACGCAATCAGCCGATCCGGACTATCGCCGACCTGGAGCAGCGTGACGTCCCGGTCGCTCAAGCCGTAGCGCGGCAGCACGTAGATCAAACGTAAATGCGAGGCTGCACCAAAGCGGAAAACGCCGATCCGTTTTCCCCTGAGATCTTCCATGGATTTGATATTGGGACGCGCCACCAGCCGGTCGTCGAGGGTGTCTTGCACGCCGGCAATCATCACCGGATCGGCTCCTTGCAACCTGGCGGAGGACATGAGGGAGCCCGTCATCTGCGCAAGATCAACCTCACCCGCCACCAAGGTTTCGATCGCCGCGCGTGTGTAAACGATTTCTGCGCTGATGCCGTTCTTGGTTAAAAGCCCGCCGAGTTCGGCAACCCAGCCACTCTGACTTTATCCGCGGCAGAACTTGGCAGGGCTGAAATAATCACCAGCAGAACGCTAAATTCAAGGACCGGCAGTTTTTTGATGCCGGATAGGGATCGCGGGCAGAACATCATGGACCCCGGTAGGTTGTTTTGTGTACGTCGCAGGTTCCCGAAACCTTCCACAGCAGGGTTTAGTCGGACGATAGTAGAGTCAATGAGTAGCGTCAAGCACAATTACGGTCAGCAATTAGGTCAAATCTTTACAGGCTGTTGAAAAAGGCCCACTTGCTTCGTTGCGCTCAATCGCCTCGCTCCAACGTATCAGTAAATACGCCTCCGCTCGTCGATTTCTCGCGCGCCTCGCATCTGGACCTTTTTTGAACAGCCTGAAATCATAGTTTTTCAACACTCTGTAACGCTTGACCCCGACCCAATTGTGCAGGCGTTGTGCGATTCCGCTCCGGTAATGAGCTACTCCGTTTCGTATCCGCAGACTGATAATGCCGTCAACACATAGACTTTCGTCGCTTGCACTAGGTCAACGATTTTCATTGCGCGATTCTGAGCGCCACTCATGGGCTCGCGCTGCCGAGGCGGACCGTAGCAGACCGAAGGAATCCCGCATTCGTTGAAGACGTTGAGATCGCGCCACATGCTGGTTTCGGCTGAAGGAGGCTCCGGCGGTTCAGAACCGAAAATATAACGGTGCGCGGCTTGGATCGCCGATATCAACGGCTCTGCACCTTTCGCTATGTGGCCCCGCGAAAACTGAAATAAAGAAACGTCGCAGTCGATATCGAGTTTTCGCGTCAGCTCGGCGATCTCGCTTTTTACATGATTCGGGTTCTTTTCAGGCAAAATTCTCACGTCCAAGAAGATATCGCAGAACGGGTTTGGCCGGCCGACCCGATCGCCGCCGCGCATGTCGACGATCTGAGCTTTGGGAATAATAGTTCCACCGGCGAACTTGAACGTTTCTCTTTTCTCATACTCGACCGCCCACTCTTCGACGGCCTGGATAATAGAAGCTGCTTTGGCAAAGGCGTTGGGATTTTCCCGGATCGAGCTTCCGCGCTCGAGTCGAGGCGTATAGACTTCCCGGCCCTTCACTCGCACTTTGATCCAAGCCGCACCGCACTCGGCCTGAACGATGCCGAAACCGGATGTTTCCCCTACGAGCGCGTAGTCTGCCACTACCCCACGGTCCACCACCCATTTCGTTCCAAAACCTTCACCTGGATAATTCACGCCCTGAAATTGGCCAAGGGATGGATTCCCCGTTTCAAATGCAACTGCCGTGAGGATCAGATCGCCCTTTAATTTGACGCCTGCCTCTTTGATTGCGCGCATCGCAATCATGAAAGCGCAAAGCTGCGCTTTGTCGTTGATCATGCCCTTACCAAAGAGCATCTCGCGCTCGACCCATGCGGTTTCCAATTTTTTTTCGTCATCGGTAGCATCCGGCCCGAGCTCGGGCCCGTGTCCATATGAGCGTTCCAAATGAGACTTTTGCCGTTGGCGGTGCCCGGAATAGTCGCCACGGCGTTGACACTCTGATCGGTAATAAATTGCAGGTCGCCTTTGATGCCGTGCCGACTCAACCACTCGAGAACGGCCTCCCCTAACTTCTTCTCCTGCGCATGCGGGCTCGGTGTGTTGCCAAGTTGCAGGCAAAGGTCGACCAGGTCCTTGCTATGCGCATCGATGATCTTGATTAGATTTTCATAGGTCGAATTCTTCTCCATATTCGTCAGAGCTCCTTTGCTCTCACTCTGCCTATATTGGGAACGCCACCGCGCGCGGTAGAGCAGTTCTGGTTCAAGATTAAATTACGGACTGCTCAGGCAGGATATTTTAGCACGCGCAGATAGTTCCCGCCAAGGATCAACGCAATCTCTTCTCCGTATTTTTTTGACTATTGCCTGTTGCCTAATTCCGCTTCAACGCTACCCCGAGATATCGAAAGCGCGGGAATTCTCCTTGGCACCCATGCCCTGCGCCATCAACACCAGCAGCGACCGATTCATCCGCGAAGCTGTGTCGGAGCAGGGCTACCTTGCTTCCCAGGTAGCCGCCTTTCTTGCTTGTCATCCGTCCCGCGGGCTGGAGCGGATGCCACAGGATTAAAGAGTCCATGGAAACCTCAAGTCATGGAGAACCCAGAACATCTTGCAATCTTTAAAAGTGGGGTCGATGCCTGGAATAACTGGAGAGAAGAGCATCCTGAGATCCAACCTAACCTTTCCCATGCGGATCTAGCGGGAAAAGATCTCACGAGCATCAACTTCAAGAATGCAGTGCTTACCGGATCAAATCTTCTTCAAAGTACTCTTACGAAAGCAAATCTCGTTGAGGCGAATCTTAGTTATGCGCTCCTTTTTGAAGCAAATTTGGAAACGGCAAATTTGACTAGGTCCGATCTTATGGGAGCGGATTTAGCTTTTAGCAAACTTAAAGAGGCTAATCTTTCTCAATCGGTTTTACGTCATGCTAACCTGACGGGATGTGATCTGAGTGGGGGGATTCTTAGAAAAGCAGATCTGATGTATACGGTTATCTGTTCCGCATCTTTGATTGGCGTTGATGTGACAAGCGCAAGTTTTCTAGAAACAATCATCGTCGATACAGATTTAACGAAAGCGAAAGGTCTCGCAACTTGCGAGCATCTGGGGCCTAGCGTCATTGACTATCGGACATTGTTGAAATCCAAAACCCTTCCTCAGACTTTCCTGAAAGCATGCGGAATCCCGTTCGAGATAATCGAAGCTCTGATGAGAGCAAAAGGAAAATTTGTTTCGTATAGCACGTTCATTGGATACGGTGAACCTGATAGAACTTTTGCCGAACGTCTCCACCTTAATTTAAGTACCCGGGGAGTCTCATGCTGGATGTATTCACTCGACGCTACAGTAGGAAAACCAACATGGAGAGAGATAACAGAGAAGCGACGATCTGCGGACAGGATCATTATCATCTGTTCTGCTAAAGCACTTCGGAGACCTGGAGTTCTAAAGGAAATTGAGGATCAAATCGATGACGATCCAGATAAACTGATTCCCATCACTCATGTCCGGGTATTGACCGGGCCGAAAGTGATAATTGGTTGATTTGAAATAAATAACTCATGATTTTTCTTGGTCTCGATTTGAACTGCGTAGAGACGACTTGCGATCCTGCGA
>WNGH01020710.1_pt1 | contig 11583 bp, 10 predicted proteins | sample 5400631 | NCBI WGS metagenome assembly WNGH01 (sample SAMN13153373, study PRJNA577476) | soil metagenome | isolation source: 115 cm soil or saprolite under Garry oak tree replicate 1 | place: USA:California | collected 2016-06-15 | reverse complement strand
CGAGGTGAAGGTCTCGAGGTTATGCAGCGAATTTTTCACCGCCTCCTGATTGTCGGCGACCACCCTGTTGATGTTCTGCAGCGTGCCGCGGATCGCCTCGGTGACGTCCTGCAGCGCGTTGGGATCGGCCGTCAGCGTCGGGATCCCATCCTCATCCAGGGGAACCGCCGGCGCGGCCTCCTCGCCGCCCTTGAGCGATATCGCTGCGACGCCGGTCAGCCCCTGAAATTCGAGCCCGACCAAGGTGTCCTTGCGGAGCGGGGCGTTATTCTCGACCATGGCGAGTGCGACGACTCGACGCGGGTTATCGAGTTTTACCGAGACCACTTCACCTACCCGGATACCGTTGAAATTGACGCTGCCACCGTTGCGCAGACCCGCCGCCGGGCCTTCGAACACAATGCGCAAGGGGCTGCGTGCCTTGGTGGTGTGAAGAGACTGAAACCACAAAACGAAGCCGAACGCCGCGGCAATCACCGCCAGCGTGAACGATCCGATCAGGACGAAATTCGCCCGCGTTTCCATCAACCAACTCCGATCGTATTAGCCCATGACCGCGCGGGCGCGCTTGCCGTGGAAATAGGCCCTCAACCAGGGGTGCTGCGAGGCCTGCATGTCGGCCATCGATCCTGCGGCAATGATCTTACCGTTCCCTAAAACGGCAATCCGGTCACAAGCTGTGTAAAGGCTGTCGAGATCGTGGGTTACCATGAAAACCGTCAGGCCCAAAGTACGCTGCAAGGTCCGCACCAGCTCGTCAAAGTCGCCGGCGCCGATCGGATCGAGGCCCGAGGTCGGCTCATCGAGGAAGACCAGTTCCGGATCGAGCGCCAGCGCGCGCGCCAGCGCTACCCGCTTGATCATGCCGCCGGAGAGTTCCGAAGGAAAACGGTCGGCAACCTCGGGCCGCAACCCCACCATGCCGAGTTTGGCCACCGTAATCTCGTCAAGCAGCCGCTGCGAGACGTTGAGATATTCGCGCACCGGGAACTGGATGTTCTGCCGGACGGTCAGCGAGGAAAACAGCGCGCCCTGCTGGAACAGGATGCCCCAGCGCCGCTCGACACCCCGTCGCGCGTGAGCGTCGGCCGCATCGAGATCGATCCCGAATACCTCGATGCTTCCGCTGATCTTGGGCACGAGGCCGATGATGGTGCGCGTCAGCACCGACTTGCCCGCGCCGGAAGGGCCGACAAAGCCCAGAATCTCGCCGCGCTTCACATCGAGATCGAGGCGGTCCAGAACCCTGGTTGCGCCGAACTGCACCGAGATATCGCGCACCCGGATGATAGCGTCGGATATTTCAGGCGCCATCGTCACATTCCAATCGACGCGAAAAAGATCGCGAATACGCCGTCCATGACGATCACGAAGAAGATCCCCTTCACCACCGAGGACGTGGTGTGCTGCCCGAGCGATTCGGCGCTGCCTTCGACCGCAAGCCCCTCGACGCAGGCGACGATCCCGATCACCGCCGCCATCACCGGCGCCTTGATGATACCGACGGTGAAATGATCGATCGAGATCGCGTCGCGCAACCGAAGCAGGAACGCTTCTGGGTCGACCCCGCCATACAGCCACGCCACCAGCCCGCCGCCATACAGCGCGGCGATGGCGCCGAGAAAGGCCAGGATCGGCAGCGCGATGATCAGCGCCAGCATCCTCGGCAGAACCAGAACCTCGATCGGATCGAAACCCATGGTGCGCAGCGCGTCGATCTCCTCGCGCATTTTCATGGAACCGAGTTCGGCGGTGTAGGCGCTGCCCGATCGGCCCGCCACCATGATCGCCACCAGCAGCACGCCGATTTCACGCAGCACCAGCACGCCGAGCATGTCGACAACGAAGATATCCGCACCGAATTTGCGGAAATGAAAAAGGCCCTGCTGCGAGATAATGCAGCCGATCAGGAAGGTGATGAGCACCACGATCGGCACCGCGCGCCAGCATACCTGCTCGAGATGATGCACGGTCGAAGTCAGGCGGAATCCGCTGGGGTGAATCATGACCCTGCCGCCCGCGGCGAGGACGGCGCCGAGCATGTCGATCAGGCTGATGATGGTGGTGCCGATGCCGACCATGCTGCGGCCGACCTGATCCAGCATCCCGGTAACCGTCACCGATGTGGTGTCGAGGGCCGGCGCGGCTTTCACCCTGCGGACTTCGTCGACCAGACTAGAATAGTTGGCCGATAGCCCGGCAATGGTGGCCTCGACGCCGCCCTGGGTCAGATTGCGGCGAAGCCGCTCGATCAGCCAGGCCCCGAAGGTGTCGAGTTTGGAGACCTGCGAGACATCGATGAAGATGTCGGGCCGGCTTCCGGTCAGCTTTTCAGCATCGGCAACCATCCGCTCGAGCACCGGCGCAAAGCGGGCGGTCCAGGAACCCGTGGCGCACAGCGCAAGTCCATTGCCCTGTGCGATCCGCTCCAATGTCGGGTCGCCCTTCACGATGCCAACTCCTGTGCCGATTCTCCGCTGTTCATGGAAAGATCCAACACGCGCCATAGCCTTGTGGAATGCGTCCCTAACCAGCCATAATTGGGTGCGCCGGGCAACCCTCCGGTTTAGAAATTGCCAGATTTTAAAATGACTTCCAGCGAATCGCTAAAGCTTGCCGCAAGAATCGAACGCTGGCCGATCGCCGGCAGCTTCACCATCAGCCGCGGCGCCAAGACCGAGGCGGTGACGGTGGTGGCCGAAGTCAGCCGTGGCAGCCATACCGGGCGGGGCGAATGCGTCCCCTATCCGCGCTATGGCGAAACGCCGGAGGCCACCTTGGCCGCCCTGCTGTCCATGCGGGAGCCCTTGCGGCAGGGCCTCGACCGGCCGGCGCTGCAGGCCGCGATGCCTCCAGGGGCCGCCCGCAACGCGCTGGACTGCGCCTTACTGGACCTGGAGGCCAAGACCACCGGCCAGCGGATATGGAACCTGCTCGGGCGTCCCGCCCCGCGGGCCTGTATCACGGCCTACACCATCTCGCTGGGCTCGCCGCAGGCGATGGCGGCGGCGACGGCCAAGGCCGCGCACCGGCCGTTGCTCAAGATCAAGCTCGGCGGCGACGGCGATAGCGACCGGATTACGGCCGTGCGCAAGGCCGCCCCCGAATCGGAACTCATCGTTGATGCCAACGAGGCGTGGACGCCCGGCAATCTCGAACAAAATCTTGCGGTTTGCGCCGAAGTCGGCGTCACGCTGGTCGAGCAGCCGCTGCCTGCCGGTCAGGACGAGGCGCTGGCGCGGATCCGCAGGCCGCTTAAGGTCTGCGCCGATGAAAGCGTGCATGATCGCGCGTCGCTGGAGGGACTGCGGGAATGCTACGATGCCGTCAATATCAAGCTCGACAAAACAGGCGGACTGACGGAGGCGCTGGCGATGGCCGACGCGGCGCATGCGCTCGGGTTCGAAATCATGATCGGCTGCATGGTGGCGACCTCGCTGGCGATGGCGCCGGCGATGCTGCTCACGCCAGAGGCCCGCTTCGTCGATCTCGACGGCCCCTTGCTGCTGGCACGCGACCGCGATGGCGGGTTGCGCTACGACGGCAGCCTGGTCTATCCGCCGGACGCCGCACTTTGGGGGTGATGCGCCAGCCGGTGCCGCGCCAGCCACATCACGACAGTGCCTGACAGCGCCATCGCCGCCATCACGTAATAAACGCCCTGCCCGTATTGGGCATAGATCGCGCCCGATATGATCGAGACGCTGCTCGAAACAATGCCGCTGCAGGCCGCGAGATAACCCTGCCCGCGCGCCATCACATGACCGGGCACATAGCCAACCAGCAACATCATGGTGCCGACCTGCGTCAGTCCGAAGGTCAGGCCGTGCGCCAGTTGAACAGCAGCGAGAATCGCGAGCGGCGGTTCCTGCGCCGTGATCACCCAGCGCGCGACCGCGCTCAATGCGGCGATCACCACCAGCATGACCGGCGGCAGCGTAAAGCGCGGCGACAGCGCAAACACCACGATCTCGGCTATCACTCCCAATGACCAGAGCCCGGCGATGGTCAAGCCGCCGAGACCTGCCTGCTGCCAGGCGATGGAAGCAAAGATGTAGTAGGCGGCGTGGCTGCCTTGAATGAGGGCCGACGTCACGATGATGGCGAGAAAACCGGGGTCGCGCAGCAAGGCGCCGGCCCCATGGTGGATATTTACAAGCGATTTTGGCGTGCCCAGCGGCTGAAGGCCGAGACCGACGAAGGCGCCAAGCGCTGCCACCGAAGCGATGACCCAGATCAGGTTTTGGGCGGCGATGACATCGACCAGCAGCCCGCATCCCAGCGCGCCTGCCACGAACGCTGCCGAGCCCCACAGCCGCAACGGTCCGTAATTGAGGCCATGGCGCGCCACGCCTCGCAAGGCATAGGCATCTGTCAGCGGCACCATCGGCGTCCACAGGCAGCAGGTGACGGCGTAGGCGAGAAATACCAGCACCGGCTGATGCTGGGTGCCGAGAATGGAAAACCCGAGCGCCGTCGCAAAGGCCGTTACCACGATAGCGCCGCGGAGCGCATGGCGTCTTTCGGCGAGAGCCGTCACAAAGGGCAGAACGGTGAAGCGCGTCACCGGCGGGATTGCCGTGATGATCCCGATCCAGAAAGCGTCGATCCCGACCGCCTTCAGCCAAACCGTGAAAAACGGCAGATGGGTGCCCACCATACCGAACATCGTGCCGTAAAACAGTGCCAGCCGGGTCGCGAATCGTCTGGGCGTGTCGTGCGATGCGATGGGGATTGTTGATTCGGGCGGCATCAATTCAATTGCGATTCGCTTGATATCATGATGATCGTTATCGTAACGCGCGATGATTTGCGCGATGAGTTTCTGATGGCCGACGACGCATTTGCCCTATCGCCGATTTCCGCTCGCGCCACGCAGCCGAGCGAGCAGGACTATGACGCGATTCGCGAAGCGTTCATGGAGACCGCGCGCGGCCGCTGGTTTCTCGGCGAGTATGCCAAGCGCAACCGCAACGCGGACACCCGCATGGTGCTGGATGCGGTGGCGCGGGTCGAAGAAAACCTTGCCGCCCAGCGGCAGGCCGCCCCCGACAACGGGCTCGCGGAGGCCTTGGTCGCCATCAGAAGCGCGGTCGATGAGGCCAGGGCCGCCGCGTCGGTCGCCATCGATGACCTCGCGCTGGAGGAAACCCTTGCGCCGGTCCGCAAGGGCGCCCGGGTTATCCGGGAAATCGCGTGGCGGTGGCGGGAAATCGGCACCGACGGCCGGATCTGCGACCTGATCGATTCCCAGGCCAACGCCATTGAGGCGGGCTGCGGGCAAATCGCATCGATCAATCCCTTGGGCGCATTGAGCGCTGCGTTCGATCTGATCGAGAAAGAGATCGCGGCGTTTGGCGACGGCACGGCAGCGTTCCCGCCGGCCGCGGAAGAAGCTGTCCCCTCGTCCTCATCCCCGCCCTCCCCATCGGATGAAATGCCGGCCTCGGAAACGGCGCAGGCGGCGGCCGCGACGAGCAACGCCGAGACCGCGATCAGCACCCAGGCCATGCCGGACGAAACGGTCGGTGCCGCTCATGAGACCGCGGAGGCGCCCGCCGAAGCCGCTGATGCCCAAGTGGCTGATACCCAAGCCGCGGATGCCCAAGCCGCGGATGACCATGACGAGGCGGTGCTCGATATGGTCGCGCTCGAAATGGCGGCGGTGGATCCCTTCGATATCGATGATCCCTCCGACACCGATAACATTGAAGCCGCGGAGTTGCCGCCTGAGGACCCCGTCGTCGTCGCGCGGCAACCGGAGCCGCCGGCCGCACCCGCGATAGCACCGTCGCTTCAACCTTCTCCTCAGGCATCCCATCAAGCTTCACGTGAAGCTTCGCCTGAACCTTCCTCTGAGCCTTCCTTGGGCTCGACGCTTATCGCCAACGGAATCCTGCGCAAGCCCAATGCATCGGGACCCGATCCGCTGGCGCCGATCCGGCGCCTAAGCCAGGCCGAGAAGATCGCGTTCTTCTCCTGATGTTTCGGCTAACTGATTAATTTCGCGAACAAATCGGCATCGACATTGCCGCCCGACAGCACGATGACGACGTTCTTGCCGCGCGCATCGATGCGCATCGACATTGCCGCCCGACAGCACGATGACGACGTTCTTGCCGCGCGCATCGATGCGGCCGGCCAGAAGCGCTGCGAGGCCGACCGCCCCGCCCGGTTCGACCACCAGTTTCAGTTCCCGAAACGCAAACCCGACCGCCACCGCTACTTCTGCATCGGAGGCGGTGATGCCTTGCGCGAGCAGCCGGCTGTTGATGGCGAAAGTGAGTTCGCCGGGGATCGAGGCCATCAGCGCATCGCAGATGGTGCGGCCCTCGGCATGGTGCGGCTCGCGTTTCCCGGCGCGCAGCGAGCGCGCGTGATCGTCAAAGGCGTCCGGTTCGCCGGACATCAGGATGGCCTTCGGATAGCGCGCCTTGACCGCGGTGGCGACCCCCGCGATCAGGCCGCCGCCGGATGCGGGCGCCACCACGATATCGGGCGTCAGCGAAAGTGCGGCCATATCTTCCGCGATTTCCTTGCCGACCGTGCCCTGGCCGGCGATCACCAGCGGATCGTCGTAGGGGCGCACCAGCGTCGCGCCGCGTTTGGCGGCAATGCCGTTGGCGATGGCTTCGCGATCCTCGCGGTCGCGATCGTACAGCACCACCTCCGCACCATAGGCCTTGGTGCGTTCGCGCTTGGACAGCGGCGCGTCGGCCGGCATCACGATGGTCGCCTGCATGTTCAGGATCTGCGCCGCCGCCGCCACGCCCTGGGCGTGGTTGCCGGACGAAAACGCCACCACGCCGCCGCCACGCGCTTGCTGCGGGATCGAGGACAGCTTGTTGAAGGCGCCGCGGAACTTGAACGAGCCGGTCCGCTGCAGCATCTCCGGTTTCAGGAAAACCCTGGTTCCGGCGCGTTCGTTGAGAACCGGCGGCGACAATAACGGCGTTCGCACCGCGAACGGTGCCAGCACGCGCGCCGCCGCATCGATATCCGCAGCACTGACCGGCAAGATAATAGGGGAAAGGTCCGCCATCCCTTGGCTTGTATCGCGGACCCCAACCGGCGGGCAAGAGATCAGGCGACGAAACGCGGGCCCTTCACCGCGAATTGTAGCGCATCGCTTTTCGGCTCCTCGGCGCGGACGTTGCTGATATTTTCGACGAAAGCGCGGGCCGAAGCCTCCCAGGTGTGTCTTTTGGCAAACTCGAGGCAGGCTTGCGGCGAAATTGTCACGGCGGACAGGCAGGCGATGCGCAGATCTTCATTCAACGCGCCAACGGGGTGGTTGCCGATCACGTCGCGCGGACCGGTCACCGGAAACGCCGCCACCGGCAGGCCGCTGGCGAGCGCCTCGAGCAGAACGAGGCCAAACGTGTCGGTCTTGCTCGGGAACACGAAGACGTCGGCGGCGGCATAGGCCTCCGCCAGTTCCTCGCCCTGCCGCGCCCCCAGAAACACGGCTTGCGGATAGTTGCGGGCCAACGCGGCGCGCGCCGGTCCGTCACCGACAATCACCTTGGTACCGGGCAGATCGAGATCGAGAAACGCCTCGAGATTCTTCTCCACCGCAACGCGGCCGACGCACAGAAACACCGGGCGCGGCAGCCCAAGGTCGACCGCGCGCGGGTGAAACTGCCCGGCGTCGACGCCGCGCGGCCATAGCACGACGTTGCGAAAGCCACGGGCCCGCAGTTCGCTGGCCAGCGCCGGCGTCGCGGCCATCACCGCCTGGCTGGCGCCGTGGAACCAGCGCAGCGCCGCCCATATCCACGATTCCGGGATCGGCAGACGCGCGGAGATGTATTCCGGAAAGCGGGTGTGAAAGCTGGTGGTGAAGGGCAGCCGGTGTTGGCGGCAATACCGCCGCACCAATAGACCGATCGGCCCTTCGGTCGCGATGTGAATGCTGTCGGGGCGTGCGTCGGCGATCAACCGCGCGATGTTCGCCCGCCCCGGCAACGCCAGCCGCAGATCCGGATAGCTCGGCATCGCGACGGTGCGGAACGACTGCGGGGTCAGAAAGCTGACTTCAACGCCGAACGCCTTTGCCGCCTCCGCCATATGGGTCAGCGTCCTCACCACCCCGTTGACCTGGGGATGCCACGCATCGGTCGCGACCAGAATCCGCATCAGGCGGCACGCGCCGCCACCGGGGCGACGGGGGCCACCCGGCGCAGCGGATCGGTCCAGGTGATGATTTCGAACTGTCCGTCTTCGTGTTCGGCGAGCGCGGTGCAGCTTTCCACCCAGTCGCCGCAGTTCATGTAGCGAACGCCATGTTCGTCCCTGATGGTGGCGTAATGGATGTGGCCGCAGATCACGCCGTCGGCGCCGTGACGCCGCGCCTCGGCAGCCAGCGTCTGTTCGAACGCGCCGATATAATTGACCGCGTTCTTGACCTTCAGCTTGGCCCATTGCGACAGCGACCAATAGGGCACGCCGAACCAGCGCCGGAACGCGTTGACGATGCGATTCATCTGGATGGCGAAATCGTAGGCCTTGTCGCCGAGATGGGCGAGCCAGCGCGCGTTCTGCACCACGAGATCGAAGATATCGCCGTGAATCACCAGATAGCGCCGGCCGTCGACACCCTCATGGATGGTATTTTCCACGACGTCGATGCCGCCGAAATGGGTGCCGTAATAGTTCCTCAGGAACTCGTCGTGATTGCCCGGCACGTAGACGACTTTGGCGCCCTTGCGCGCCTTGCGCAGCATTTTCTGCACGAAGTCGTTATGCGATTGCGGCCAGTACCAGCTGGATTGCAGCGCCCAGCCGTCGACGATATCGCCGACGAGATAGATGGTATCGGCATCATGGGTGCGAAGGAAGTCCAGCAATCGTTCGGCTTGCGAGCCGCGTGCACCGAGGTGGACGTCGGAGATAAACAAAGTGCGAAAGCGTCGTTCGGGACACTCTTCACTCATAGCGTAATTCCCATGCGCAAGCAGATAGCCGAGTCCCGTGACAGTGTGATGACGGTTCACGCCGCTGACGGAACCACTCGTTCGAAACAGACCAGGGTATAGATTCCGAACGGCGCCCACCGCGCATAGGCGGTTTCAACGGTGCTGCGATCGAGATCGGAACTTTTCATGTCGTCCATCAAGAAAGAGGCAAACGCGAATCAACCGCCTGTATCGTTGCAGGCAAATAACAGGGCGGTACGACAACTGGGCGACAGGCATCTCAACACGTCGTCCCGGCGCCGTCATTGCGAGCGCAGCGAAGCAATCCATCTTGCCACAGTAAGAAAGAATGGATTGCTTCGCTGCGCTCGCAATGACGGGAAGGGCTGGACAGACTAATGGGTGATTTGCCCGTCAGGCACAATCAGCGGCCCGTCAGGCAACAGGATTGCGGGGCGCATAGGGCTCGGACTCACGGAGTTTGTCGTAGCGGGTGGCGATACGCCGACACTGCTTGATTGGCCCACGCGCCCACCGAGGCCAGGCTCAAGCTCTAAGATTGTTTTTCGGCCCCTAACTCGGAGGTTGTGCTTGCCATTAAAAAGCCGCCCCATCATCTTAGTGTATTGGCCCATTTCCATGCGGGAGTTGCGTATGAGTCAGGTCAAAAGACACATGGAGCGCAATGGAGGCCTCCATTTTCAAGCCATCGAGGTAGCTCTGCAGGCAAAAGCCTTGAAAGAATGCAGTTTTCCCGGTCATTCCGATTGGGTGTTGGATCAGGGCGATAATGAGGCCAATAGCCTCGCCTTTGCGATCGGAACAAACCGCTGGGAGAGCGGCGAAATTGATGGCGAGCGCGAAGAATTCTTGGATGCCATCAAACATGCGATCAAAGGCGCGCCCTATGATTGTCCTCGGTGCGATCGGATGATGGCAAAGGATTGATGCAGGGGGTTCTCGCACCGCGCGGCCCGCTGCGGCAAGCGGACCGCCGAAATTGAAAATTCAAACTGAGACACCTGCAGTAAGGGGCACGGCGCGCCGTCGCATCGGTGAGCTTCGCGTGGGCACGGGCGATCACGCTGGCTCACTTTGCGGAGTGATGGTCCACATTCCATCTTTGCTAAAAGGTTAGTGTGTTGCGCTGACCAGTTGAGCCCACCGCACTTTCCGGACCTTGCGCGATGTCCGACTTGAGTCCGGATTGCGCACCAAGCCGGACGTCGGCCTCGGCGACCGGCACCTTCGGAAAGTTAACGGAGATGACCGATCCCGATCCTCGCCCATTCGCCAATTGCCAAATCATCTGCCAAATCATCGTCCGCTACGGTGGAGCGGGCCTCTTTGACAAGCACTTGGCCTCGACGATTCATTGGTGTTGACGACAAGATTATCGGCCCGCTGCAGCGGCGTGAGCAACGCAGGCGCGCCCGCGCTGTGATGCCTCATAGCAATCCGGGAGACGACTAGCCTGCAGTTGGCAGTCGGCGTATAGTATCTTCCATGAGTTGGGATGCGAAAGACGTAGCACTGCTCAAAAAACTGTGGGCCGAAGGACAGAGCGCGGCGCAGATCGCGCACCGTCTCGGGTTTAGCCGTGACGCGGTCTGCGCCAAGCTAACGCGTTTGGGCCTGAAGCGTGGTCACAAGCCGCCAACAGCAAAACCCAGGATAAGGCCGGTGCCGAAGCGAAGGCCGGCGTTGTTGGCCGCCTGCGCAAGCCCGGTGGCAAAGAAGGTGTCGCGGAAGGCGGTAGGGAAGCAGCCTGAGGAATTCAGCAAGCGCCAGCTTTACGCCATGCTGGCTGAAGCGGTCAGGAATACGGGCTAACGGGCTCACCCCGACATCGTTGCGGCGCGGCCTCCGCACTTCGTTCAGTTCGAACGGTTTCCTTATTGCCGGCAATCCCCGACGCACCTGAACGCGCCATGGCGGTAATCCGAGACTTCATCCAGCAGTGACTGAACGATATCGTTCAGCGTCGTAGAGGCGATGCGTGCCGCTTCACTTTCGCTTGTAGCACATCGCGTCGTTTCGCTGCCCTGCGGAATATTGTCGCTATCGGACCCATTTGGCGACGGTCTTCGCTGTGGTGTTGAACTGGCGCGCGGCGGCGGCTTTGCTGAACCCACCGTCGATCACACATCTCACCAGGCCTCTCGATCAACTATTTTGACGCGAAGGAGCAGGATACGCCGAAAGCTGGAAGAGGTTCAGGACGCATTGGCCACGCCCAACGTCCGTCTGGCTGGAGAGGGCGTGAAGTCCATTCGCTACCGGTCGCCCGCGCTAACGGTTCGCGGAATACCATTTATTGAAACCGATTATGGCCTTCGCGCGATTGCCTTTCGCAGCGCCTCGAACACTCGACCATCCTGGGACTGCGAGACATTGAACCGCAGAAAGCCAGTTGCCGATTGCGACAGGCTAAAAGCGTTGCCGGGGGCGAGAACTATGTTCTCTGCAAGTGCCTCTCGGGCAACGTCTGCCGCGTCAATGCCGTCCGGCAGTTGGCTCCATAAAAACATGCCGGCCTGAGGTTCGAGCCACGGTTCGATGCCGAGGGATTTCAGCCGGGTGTTCACCTCGCCCATGGCGCGAGACAGGCGGAGGCGCAGCCCTTCAATGTGTTTCCGGTAGCTGCCATCACGCAGGACGTTGA